>Ga0102590_1001101_pt1 | contig 44439 bp, 39 predicted proteins | sample AraplaMF_Col_mMF_FD_76859 | JGI IMG/M metagenome (GOLD analysis project Ga0102590, IMG submission 76859) | Arabidopsis root microbial communities from the University of North Carolina, USA - plate scrape MF_Col_mMF | ecosystem: Host-associated > Plants > Roots > Endosphere | place: USA... | reverse complement strand
GCCGTGCTGATGCTCGGTGGCGTCGGTCTGCCGGGTGCCGAACAGCACGGCGAAGGCTGCCATCGCCAGCGTCACCATCAGCGCCACGTCGCCGACGATCGGGATGTGGGAGAAGGCCTGGTCCTCGCTCAGGATGGTTTCGAGCGATGACGCGACGGCCTTCAGCTGGAGCGCGATGTACGGCACCGAGCCGATGATCGCGATCAGCGCCACGGTCGCCGCCACCGCCTGGCTCTTGCCGTAGCGCGCGCCGATGAAGTCGGCGATCGAGGTGATGTTGTGCGCCTTGGCGAGCTGGATCACGCGGCGGAGCACGCCGGCGCCCAGGCCAATCATCAGGATCGGGCCGACATAAATCGCCAGGAAGTCGGTCGAGGTGCGAGTGGCGAAGCCGACCGAGCCGAAGAAGGTCCAGGAGGTGCAGTAGATCGCCAGCGACAGCGGATAGATCAGCCCGGACGCGCGGCCTCGCCCGGCCGGCGAGCGGCGGTCGCCATGGCTCGCCACCAGGAACAGGAAGCCGATATAGCCGAAGGCGGCGGCAATCACGCCCCAGTCGTGCAGCATGGCGAGCGTGCTTCTCCCAAGGCGCGGTAGCGCCCGACCTTCTCAAGGCGCGGTCGCGCCCAATCTCATTTTCTCAGCAAATCTAGCGCGTTGGGCAGGCGCAAGCGACAGCGAAATGCCGGGTGGAGCCGGGAACTGCCGGTGTCGTTAAGGTGGTCGGCGAGCGGCCGGCTCTTACCCTCCCCTGGAGGGGGAGGGTCGATCGCGCGCAGCGCGAGCGGGGTGGGGTGATCTCTCGACACGGCACTGTTGAACGTGGAGGACCGTCGCCCCACCCCGCTACGCATTCCACTTCGCTACATGCGTAGCGACCCTCCCCCTCCAGGGGAGGGTGAAAGCGAAGCCTACTCCGCGGCCAGCGACTTTTCGCGCAGCGGCAGACCCAAGCGGTCCCACACCTGCAAGAGGGCTTCGGCGAGCCGATCGATCAGGCCGTCGTCGTGATAGGGCGAGGGCGTGATGCGCAGCCGTTCGGTGCCCTTGGCGACCGTCGGATAATTGATCGGCTGGATGTAGATGCCGTGCTCTTCGAGCAGCAGGTCGGAGGCCTGCTTGCACTTCTCGGCATCGCCGATGAACAGCGGCACGATGTGGGTGTCGCTCGACATCACCGGCAGGCCGGCGGCGTCGAGGATCGCCTTGACGCGGGCGGCGCGGTCCTGGTGGCGTTCGCGCTCCCAGTTCGAGGTCTTCAGGTGCTTGATCGCCGCGGTCGCGGCCGAGCAGATCGCCGGCGGCAGCGCGGTGGTGAAGATGAAGCCCGGCGCATAGGAGCGCACGGCGTCGATGATCTGGCCGTTGGCGGCGATGTAGCCGCCGAGGCAGCCGAACGCCTTGGCCAGCGTGCCTTCGAGAATGTCGATCCGATGCATGACGCCGTCACGCTCGGCGATGCCGCCGCCGCGCGGTCCGTACATGCCGACGGCATGAACTTCGTCGACATAGGTCATCGCGTTGTACTTCTCGGCGAGATCGCAGATCTTCGCGAGCGGGGCGACGTCGCCGTCCATGGAATAGAGGCTCTCGCAGGCGATCAGCTTCGGCCGGTTCGGGCCGGCAGCCTTCAGCTTCTCCTCGAGGTCGGCGAGGTCGTTGTGGCGGAACACGACGCGCTCGCAGCCGGACTGGCGGATGCCTTCGATCATCGAATTGTGGTTGAGCTCGTCCGACACGATCAGGCAGTTCGGAATGAGCTTTGCGATGGTCGCGATGCCGGTCTGGTTCGAGACATAGCCCGAGGTGAACAGCAGCGCGGCTTCTTTGCCGTGGAGATCGGCCAGCTCGGCCTCGAGCTGCACCAACGGATGATGCGTGCCGGCGATGTTGCGGGTGCCGCCTGCGCCGGTGCCGACGCGCGTCGCGGTCTCGACCATGGCGCCGACCACCTTCGGGTGCTGGCCCATGCCGAGATAATCGTTGGAGCACCAGATCACGACGTCGCGCTTGCCCTTGGGCGAATGCCAGAGCGCATGCGGAAACCGGCCGGCGATCCGCTCGAGGTCGGCGAACACGCGATAGCGCCGTTCGGAGTGGAGGCGATCAAGGGCGGAATTGAAGAACTGGGCGTAATCCATCGGCGAAACCTGCAACGGAACCGGACCAAGGGTCGCATCTTCTTAGAGCGTTTCCAGCTCCAATGTCTATGCGCTATCCCACATTTGGCCACGAGGGGCATTTGGGCAAAATGCCCTATCGTGCGATTTGAAACTTGATCCCGATCAAGTTCGCGCGAGATGCAATGTTGCTCTGCACCATCCGTCTCTCTCTCCGCGTTCTTACGGGGAGAGGCGAAGGCTCATGTCGTCCTGAACTGGAGCACGCCGTCCTTTGTCTCCGCCGTCAGCCGGCCCTCGACGATCATGTAGTTGACGTGGGCGACGAGCTCGCCGGCGGCAAAACCCATCTGGTGCTCGTCCAGCACGTGCTTGTTGAACACGACAGGTACCAGGGCGCGCGAGGTCTGCGGCACCTCGCGGCAGGCTTCCGCGATCAGGCTGCAGCGCTCCTCGTGATGGTCGGCGAGCTGCTTGATGCGGGTCTTCAATCCGTAGAACGGCACGCCGTGGCCGGGCAGTACGAGCAGGTCATAGGGCAGGGTGGTGGTGAGGCTTGCGAGCGAGGCCAGATATTCGCCGAGCGAGTTCTGGTCGGGCTCGACTGCCCACACGCTGACATTCGGCGAGATCTTGCTGAGCACCTGATCGGCGGAGAGGAACAGCTTGTCGTCGGCGCAATACAGCATCACCTGGTCGAGCGCGTGGCCGCCCCCGGTGATCACCTTGAAGCGGCGTGTGCCGATCACGACCTCGTCGCCGTGCGAGATGCGGCGGTAGGACGGCGGCAGCACCGAGACACGCTTGAGATAATCCTGGCCGCGGCCGAGCAGTTTTTCGGTGAGCGACTCGTCCATGCCGTGGCGGCGGAAGAACAGCCGCTGCGCCTCGCGCCGCTCTTCGGTGCCGCGGTTCTGGTGATAGACCGATTGCAGATATTCGACCTGCGACATCACCAGCGGGCAGTTGAAGCGGTCGACGATCCAGCCCGCAAGGCCGACGTGATCAGGGTGCGAGTGCGTGACGATCAGACGCGTGATGTTGACGCCCTTCAGCGGTCCCTCGAACAGCCTGGTCCAGGCCTCGATGGTCTCTTCGTTGCCGAAGCCGGCGTCGATCATCGCATAGCCGTCGCCATCGGCGAGCAGGTAGATGTTCACGTGGTTGAGGCGGAACGGCAATTTCAGCCGCGCCCACAACACGCCGGGCCTGACCTCCACGACCTCTTCGGGGCCGGGATGCTGGTCCCAGGGGTAACGCAGTGCCTCGGCCGAGGACTGTGCGGTGTCGGTTTTCGCGTTCATGTTATCGGCTTAAACCCACCGCGCGCGGCGCGCCAGCCGAAAAAGGACGCGAGGCGCTGCCCGCATAGCGGTCATTCCCGGGCCGTTTTCCGTAGCCCGGATTGCGTTCGGCACCCGGGCTGCGGGCGGCGGCCTACGCCGCCCGCATGTTGTTGAGGAACGCATCGATCTCCCCGCGCAGCAGGTCGGCTTCGCGGCGGAGTGCGTCGGAGGCACCCAGCACCTGGCTCGCCGCAGTTCCGGCCTCGGCGGATGCCGTGGAGACGCCCACGATGTTGCTCGAGACCTCGCTGGTGCCGCCGGCGGCATGCTGGATGTTGCGGGCGATCTCGCGGGTGGCCGCGCCCTGTTCCTCGACCGCGGCCGCGATCGTCGTCGTGACATCGTTGATCTCGCCGATGATCCGGCCAATGCCCTGGATGGCGCCGACTGCCGAGGTCGTGACCGACTGCATGCTGGCGATCTGGGTGCGGATCTCTTCCGTTGCCTTCGCGGTCTGGCTCGCGAGGCTCTTCACCTCGGACGCGACCACCGCGAAACCGCGGCCGGCCTCGCCCGCGCGCGCCGCCTCGATGGTGGCGTTGAGTGCGAGCAGATTGGTCTGCGAGGCGATGGTCTGGATCAGGTCGACGACGACGCTGATGCGGCTCGCGCCGTCGGCGAGGCTCTGCACCGTGGCGTCGGTCGCGCCGGCCTCGTCGACCGCCTTCTTGGCGATCTCCGCCGAGGTGACCACCTGGCGGCTGATCTCGGCGATCGAGGACGACAATTGCTCGGTGCCGGCCGACACCGTCTGCACGTTGACCGAGGTCTCCTCCGCGGCGGAAGCGACCGCGTTCACCAATGCGTTGGACTGATCCGCGGTGTTCGACATGCTCTGCGCGGTCGACTGCATCGAATTGGCCGACTGCGCGAGATTGTCGAGCGCATTGCGCACCGTGCTCTCGAACTCTGTGATCCTTGCTTCCATGCGCGCGGCACGCTCGGCCTTGGCCGCGCGGTCCTTGTCCTGCTCGCTGGACATCGCGCGGGCCTCGATCATGCTCTCGCGGAACACCTGCAGCGTGTTCGCCATCACCGAGATTTCGTCGTTGTGGTTCCTGGAGCGGTAGGTTTCGGTCTCGAGGTCGCCGTTCGCGAGCAGCTGCATGGATTGATGCAGCGCGCCGATCCGGCGCAGGATGTTGCGGCCGACATAAAGCCAGACGAACAGCGCCGAGCCGACCAGCATCAAGGCGCCCAGCGCCAGCATCGCGGTGGTGGCGAACGAGATTTCCTGGCGCGCCTGGAAGGTCGACGCGTTGGTCTCCTTCTGCACACCCTCGACGAGCTGCTGCACGCTGATGCCGAGGCCGACATTGAGCTTGCGGGTCTCGTCCAGGATGGTCTGGCCGTAGTCGATGGAGTCGAGCTCCTTCTGGCGGATCTTGAACACGCCGGTCTTGCCTTCGCCGAAGGCGAACAGCTTCTGCACGGCGTCACGCATCGCCTGCATCGAGGCCACCTTGGGCAGGTCTTCGAGGTTCGACTTGACGCGGTCGCGCGTCGCCTTGAATTCCTTCTCGATCACTTCCAGCGTGTCGCTGTTGTTGGCCGAGAGCGCCGCCATCATGTCGGCGGCCATCAGATTGCCGTTGGCGGAGACCATCGAGATCTGGGCGACGGTGCGGGCGGCTTCGGTGGCATCGTCAGCGGAGACTTCCGCCGCGCTCAAAATCGCGTTCAGACGTGTCTGTGCATCGAGCATCGCGGGGCCGGCCGCGCCGACGAAGGCGAGCTGGGCCTTGCGCAGCGCTTCGTATTGCTTGTCGTGCAGTGCGCCGGTGTCGAGCCGTTCGCGGGCCGCCGAGACCAGGCTCTGGGTCGCCTCGTCGATGCTCTTGGCGGTGTCCTGCAGCGCGGTCGCGGTCTGCTTGTCGGCGCCGAGCTCGATGATCTCGCCGAGCTTGGCCATGGCGAGCTGCTGGATGTCCTTCACGCTCTTGGTGCGCTCGTTCAGCGCCTCGTCGGATGGCGATGCCAGCAGGCCCGGGCCCTGGGCTGCGAGCGTTGCGCTCTGCGAGGCGAGCTGGAGGCTGGCGGAGAGGCGCGGGATGTCGCGGCCGCTCAGATCCATCATGGTCGCGCCAAGATGATTGAAGACGAAACCGGCGCCGGCTGCGATCACGAGGCCCATGCCGGCGATCAAGGCGAAGGCGGCGAACAGGCTGCCGCGCACGCCCCACCTTGGCATCTTGAAACGAGGCTTGAGACGGCCAAGAACACGGCCCAGACGGATCGCCATCGGAATTCCCCCACTCGTGATCTTTATATTTTCGCGGTGGAGTATCCTCAGCCGGGGTTAAAAAATCGCAAGTTGCACAATCGGTTGCATCTGTTCCGCACAGCGAAAAAAGAAAGGGCCGGCAGAATTGCCGGCCCTTGATGATGCAGGAGATTTTCGTCAGGCGCGATCAGTAGCGCGCGACCGCCGAGTTGGCCCAGTTGAAGCGGTAGTTGAGGCCCGCCTTGATGGTGTGGTCGTCGGTGGTGAAGTTGCCGGTGCCCGCCAGCGGGCCCGCGGTGAAGTGCGCGTCGCCGAAATTGTAGTACTGGTACTCGGCCTTGGCCGACCAGTTCGGGGCGAACATGTATTCGAGGCCGGCGCCGACGGTGTAGCCGTTGCGGTGGTCGCCATCGATGATGAAGCCGGTCGGCACGCCGCCGACGGTCACCTTCTCGTTGTTGTCGGAATAGGCGTAGCCGCCCTTCACGTAGAGCAGGCCGGGACCCCAGGTGTAGCCGACGCGGCCGGTGATCGAGCCGAGGCCGCGCTGGTCGTTGGTGTAGGCGACGCCGCCCGGGAACACCGCGCCGACGCTGCCGGAAAGCCAGGAATACTGGCCTTCGACGCCGACCACGAAGTTCGGGTTGAACTGCCAGTCCGCACCGACCTGCACGCCGCCGAGGAAACGGCCGTTGCCGTTGTTACCGGTGGAGAGGCCGTTGAAATTGTTGTCGCTGGAGAACGCACCGCCGAGATGCGCACCGAGGTAGAAGCCGGTCCAGTTGTAGATCGGCGCGGCGTAGGCCGGCGCGGGCGCCTTGTAGTAGTTGCGGTTACCGAGATCGGCACCGATCGCCGGTGCGGCAGCGCCCACCACGAGCAGCGCGACGGTCGCAAACAGAATCTTCTTCATGGTCTTCAACTCCAACACTCTAGGTCCCCGGAAGGCGCCGTCCGCGCCGTCATTGGTTTTGCAGATAGCTCGCTTTTGACGAAAATGCTGTCACATCCATGGCACAGCCACGGCTAGGCTAACTTATTGGGTTGTAATTGATTTTCGTGCTTAATGGCGGCTTAAGAAGTGGTGAAGGAAGGCTTAACTTCGCAAGCCTCGGGTAACTTGTGCGCGCCTTTCGTTAACCAAGACGCCGCCGCGCCTCATCGCGCATCTGCTCGCGGAAGGCCGCGCGCTTGGCGGGCCGGTCTTCCTCGCGCACGTCGTGCCGATCGAAGATGTCGAACTTCTCCAGGATCGGATAGCGCTCGCTCGCCATCGCGAGCACGCGCAGCACCTTGGTCGCCTCCACGGTCGGCCCGCTGACCTCCCAGCGCCGGATGGTGTCGGCACCGCCCTTGTCGGGCAATCCGCAAAGCCTGGCCATGTCGGCCGCGGTGAGCTGGCGCGCGAGCGCGTCGGAGAGGTCGTTGCGAAGTTGCTTCAGTTCGGCGCCGGTCATGCGGTGTGCGTCCAGGGAAGTCGATGAAAGCAATGCACTAGCGCTGATTCGGGTCCATCCGAAGGCGGCCATGACCGTGCTAGTCTTCCGCGGCCGGTTCAGCGTCAGCGAAGGGATATCCAATGCCCGTGTTCAAGCTGCCCTTGTCGGGGGACGTCGTGCAGTCGATCAACCCGATCACGTCGTTCTTCAGCCCGACCGGCGGCCAGTTCGGTCTCGTCAACATCACGGTCGGTCAGTCCTCTGCGCCAGAGGTCGAGAAGGATCTGCTGTCGGATGTCGGCAGCTATGGCAAGCAGATCGGCCAGATCGGAGATGCGCTGCTCGTGGTCATCGAGCATCTGGAAGCGCTCGGCGACAGCGCCCTCGGCGATGACAAGGCGGTGTCGGCCTTCAAGGAACTGATGCATTCGGTTGCATCCGTGAAGGAACGTCATGGCCGTCACGCGTGCCGGCCGCGACGACGGTGACCTCGTGCCGTTGCTTCGGCACATACGCGCGCGCACGGAGTTATGAACGCGTGCCTATGGAAATCTGCCGAAGGATGAACACTTGGCACGAGGGGCCCTGGCCACGGAGGGATAAGCCATGACAAGCGTCAAACTCGCGATTGCCTTACTCATCACTGCCGGACTGCTTGCTCCCTTCGCGGCCGAAGCGAAGAAGCACCGGTCTGGCCGCTATTACAGCACGCGTACGGTGGCCCCGGCCTATGGCGGAGCCGGATCGCTGGCGGCGCAGCCGAGGGCGTCCTACGGATCGTCCGGACAGACGGTCGGCACCGTTACGGCGCCATCGATCGGAACGTACAATTGGCCGTCGGTCGGCGTGACCAACGCGGTCCCGACCTGGAGCAACACCAATCCGCGATGATGAGCGATCGCGCCGCTCGTCAGCCTTCCGCGCCGCCCCTTTCAATGCCGAACACAAGGCAGGTCGTCGTCGCATGCGCGAGCAGCCGGCCCTTCGTGTCGGTGATGCGCGCTTCGGCGGTGGCGACGCGGCGGCCGGCGTTGAGTACGCGGCCTTCGGTGCGGATCGTGCCGCTGGCCTCGCTCATGCCGCGCACGAACGAGATCTTGAATTCCAGCGTCGTGTAGCCCGTGCCCGCCGGCAGCGTGGTCTGCACCGCAAGCCCCATCGCTGAATCCAGCAAGATCGCGGCATAGCCGCCGTGCACCGAGCCGATAGGGTTGTAGTGACGCAGGCCCGGCACGCTGTGAATCGTGACCACGCCGGGCTCGGCCGTGCAGTCGAACGGCTCGACGGTCTGCATGATCGGCGGCTCCGGCAACTGCCGTGCGAAGATCGCGCGGACGAAGTCGAGCCCCGGCATCGCTGCCATCACCTCGATCGGTACGACGCCATATTCTGCCGCTTGCTTGCCGGATGTGTCGTCAGCCATCGCCAGCCCCAAATTCTCAATAAGATGATAAATATCATATTATGAGGGGCGTGGCGGAGTCAAAAGACAGCAACCAACCGGACCGCGCGCTGTTTCCGTCGAACGATCTCCGGGCTCAGGCGCCCCGGCCGGTCTGTTGACCGAACACGCAGCGCCATCCCGCCAGCCGCTCAGCCGGATGCTGGCTCATCCATTCGGCGAGCTGCGGCGCGCCCATCAGGCAGGACTGCATCGAGACATTGGCGAAGTCCGATGTGGTGACGATCTGCTCGTGACAATTCGCTGGCGAGGAAAGGCTGCACAGCACCGCGACGATCTTGATCACGCCAGATTTCCGACATCTCCGCCGGCCACGCGGCCGATCGATGCCGTGTCCTGCTGCGCGTCGGCCGGGTCAGCCGGCGGAAAGATGCTGTCGTAGATTGCCCGCGCCTCCTTGATGAGGCGAATGCGCTCGCGTTCGGACTTCGAGACAAACTGAATAACCTGGCCCATGTCGGCTCCAATAGATCGCTAGATCCATCATCAAATGACGGAAATCATTCCATGCAGAGGTGGGGTGGCGGCTTCTGTTTTTCAGCTGTGCTCGCGGTCACAAGGGATAAAAAGCCCGTGACCGTACGACTACGGGTGGGATGAACACCGCGCAAATGCGCCGTCCTGCTACGGCCGGTGCGTGCCCTTGCGGCATCGTAACGGAGTGTTGAGGCCGGCAGCCAGGCCCCGATACGGCACATTCTCGCCTGTGTGAAGTTATTGAATTGCTCATTGCTCGAGCCGTTCGACAACTGAATGGCCGGCGCAATCGAGGGACCGCCTCGAAAGGACTAGCCATGACGAGAACGAAACGTTCTATTGCCGCCCTCATCGCCGTCGGATTTGCGGCATCCCCATTCGCCGCAAGCGCGCAGACATCGGGAACGGGCGCACAAAACAGCACGCACAGCACCCCCGGAGCGCCGGTGCAGCAAGGCACGATTGGAAGTTCCGGGCAGACCGTCGGGACGGTGACGGCGCCGTCGGTGGGAACGTCTACCCAACCGTCGGTCGGCGTCACCAACTCCGTCCCCACCTGGAATAGCACCAATCCACCGGCCAGGTAGCTGCCGCGACTACTCGCTCACGCCGCCGGCGCGCGTTCCTTGCGTCCCGGCACCGCAGCCAGCAGCTCGCGCGTATAGGCGTGCTCCGGCGCGGCGAACAGCTGCGTGGTCGGCTTCAGCTCGACGATGACGCCGCGCTGCATCACCGCGATGCGGTCGCAGATTTGAGCGGCGACGCGCAGATCGTGGGTGATGAACAGCATCGAGAGGCCAAGGCGCGCCTTGAGATCCTCGAGCAGCCTCAGGACCTGAGCCTGGACGGAGACGTCGAGCGCGGAAACGGCTTCGTCGGCGACGATGATCTCGGGCTCGAGCGCGAGAGCGCGCGCGATGCCGATGCGCTGGCGCTGGCCGCCGGAGAATTCGTGCGGGTAGCGGTCGAGCGCGCCGGCGTCCAGGCCGACCATCTTCAGGAGATCGCGGGCGCGGTCGAAGGCGACCTTCGGGTCGGTGCCGGCTGCGATCGGGCCGTCGGCGATGATGTGACCGACCTTGCGCCGCGGGTTGAGCGAGGCGAACGGGTCCTGGAAGATCATCTGGATACGATGACGTTCGGCGCGCAGCGCCTTGCCGGAGAGCGAGGTGAGTTCGGTGTCGCCGATCCACACCGTGCCGCGGTCGGCCTCGATCAACCGCATTACGAGGCGCGCCACCGACGATTTGCCGGAGCCGGATTCGCCAACGAGGCCGAGCGTCTCGCCCTTGAGGATGTTGAAATTGACCTCGCGCGCGGCATCGACGCGGCGTTCCTTGCGAAACCAGCCGCCTGAGGTGACGTAGGTCTTGTCCAGCCCGATGACCTCGACGGCCCTGGCCTGGTCGTCGAGCGGCTGGCGTGCCGGTGGGTCTATCGACGGCACGGCGGCAAGGAGCGCCTTGGTGTAGTCGTGCTGCGGGTTGTTGAAGACGGTCGCGGCGGGGCCTTCCTCCACGACCTTGCCATGGCGAAGCACCACGACCTGGTCGGCGATGTCGGCGACGACGCCGAAATCATGGGTGATGAACATCACCGCCATGTTGCGGTTGCGCTGCAGGTTGCGGATCAGCTTGAGGATCTGCGCCTGCGTGGTGACATCGAGCGCGGTAGTCGGCTCGTCCGCGACCAGCACGGCCGGCTCAAGTGCGAGCGCCATCGCGATCATGGCGCGCTGGCGCTGGCCGCCGGACAGCTGGTGCGGATAGGCGCGAACGATTCGTTCAGGGTCGGGCAGGCCGACCTCGCGCGCCAGCGACAATGCCTTGGCGCGCCGCTCTCTCGGCGTCAGCAGGCCGTGGGCCTCGAACATTTCCGCCATCTGGTCGCCGATTCGCATCAACGGATTGAGCGCGGTCATCGGCTCCTGGAAGATCATCGCCAGCCTGCGGCCACGCAGATCGCGCCAGCCGTCCTCGTCGAGCTTGAGCAGGTCGCGGCCCTCGAACATGATCTCGCCGGAAGTGGTGGAGACTGTGTCGGGCAACAGGCCCAACAGCGCATGCGCGCACATCGATTTGCCGGAGCCGGACTCGCCGACGACGCAGACGATCTTGCCGGCGTTCAGGTCGAGCGAGATACCATCCACCGCGAAGGGACGTTCGGCCCCCTGGGGCAGTGCGATCTGCAGGTTCTTGATGGAAACGGTGGCTGGCGCGGCCATGGTCAACGCCCCTCGCGCGACAGGCGCGGATTGAGCGCATCGTTGAGGCCCTCGCCGATCAGGTTGAGGCCGAGCACCGAGATCAGGATGGCGACGCCGGGAAACACGGTGATCCACCAGGCCTGGCGGATCACGGTGCGGCCGGCGCCGACCATGTAGCCCCAGGAGATCAGATTGGGATCGCCGAGACCGAGGAAGGCCAGCGAGGATTCCAGCAGGATCGCGGTCGCCACCATCAGCGAGGCCAGCACGATCACCGGCGACAGCGCGTTGGGCAGGATCTCGCGCAGGATGATCCAGGTGTTGCTCTGGCCGGTGACGACGGCGGCCTGGACGTATTCGCGCGTGCGCAGCGAGAGCACCTCGCCGCGGACGAGGCGGGCGACCGGCGGCCAGCTGACCACCGCGATCGAGGCGACGATGGAGTAGATCGACGGCTGCAGGATCGCGACCAGCACGATCGCCAGCGCGAAGCTCGGGATGGTCTGGAAGAACTCGGTGAAGCGCATCAGGGCGTCGTCGACCTTGCCGCCGAAATAGCCGGCCATGGCGCCGATCGGCACGCCGACCACCAGCGCCACCAGTGTCGAGACCAGGCCCACGAGCAGCGACACGCGTGCGCCGAAAATCATGCCGGCGAAGACGTCGCGGCCGAGCGCGTCGGTGCCGAGCGGCACGGTCGAGAGCGTGAAAGGCGGCAGGAACGGCCGCTGCACCATGCGCCAGGGCGAATTCGGGAACAGCATCGGCCCGAACAATGCGACCGAGATCGCGAGCAGGAGGATGATGAGCCCGATGACGCCGCTCGGGCTGCGGAGCATCGATTTCCAGAACTGTTTCATGAGGCGAATTCGATGCGCGGATCGACCAGGCGATAGACGAGGTCGGTGATGAGGTTGAAGATCAGGACCATGGCCGAGCAGATTACGAAGACGCCGAGCAGCAGATTGTAGTCCCGCTGCAGCAGCGCATCGTACATCAGGCGCCCGATACCGGGCCAGGCGAACACGGTCTCGGTGATGACGGCGCCGCCGATCAGCGTGCCCGAATGCACGCCGGCGAGCGTCACGACGGGCAGCAGCGCGTTTCGCAGCACATGGCGGCGCTGGATCACGGCATCGGTCAGGCCCTTGGCACGCGCGGTCTTGACGAAGTCGAGCCGCTTGACCTCCAGCATCGAGGCGCGCGTCATGCGGGTGTAGGTCGCCATGAAGAACAGGCCGAGCGTCATCGCCGGCATGATCAGATGGGCGCCGACGTCGAGCGCGTGCGCGAAGCCGGTGAGGTTGGCGCCGACGGTCTCGTAGCCGAAGCTCGGCAGCCAATCCATCGTGACCGAGAACAGCAGGATGCCCATCAGCGCCACCCAGAAGATCGGCATGGCGTAGAAGATCAGCGCAAAGACGGTGATGGCGGTATCGAGAAACGTTCCGGCAAAGCGCGCGGCAAAAGTGCCGAACAGCACGCCGAGCATCAGCGAGATCGCGAAGGCCGTCAGCGTCAGCAGCAGCGTCGCCGGCAGCCGCTCGGCGATCAGCTTCACGACCGGCGCCTGCTGACGGAAAGAGAAGCCGAGGTCGAGGGTGACGACGCCCTTGACGTAAATGAAGAGCTGCTCGGGCAGCGGCTTGTCGAGACCGAACTTTTCCCGGAGTTGCTTGACGAAGACCTGGTCACTGGCGCCGGCCTCGCCCGCCATCACGACCGCGGGGTCGCCTGGCGCAAGGCGGATCAGGAAGAAATTGAGGACGACGATCGCGAGCAGGACGATCACGCCCTTCACGACACGCTGAGCGACGAAGGAGAGCATCTAGAGGTTCTTATAAGGTAACGTGACCCTTGGCCACGGGAGCAGTGCGCTCCCTCGCCCCGCTTGCGGGGAGAGGGTTGAGGTGAGGGGGACTCTCCGCGAGGGCGGTGAGAATTGGACTCGTGGAGACTCCCCCTCACCCGAATATGCGCTTTGCGCATATTCGACCTCTCCCCGCAAGCGGGGAGAGGTGAAGAACCAGCTCGTCACTTGTCGAGCCATGCGTCCTTGAAGCCGTCATTGACGCCGATCCCGGTGGTGATCAGGTTCTTGACCTTGCAGCGGGTGATGGTCGGGAATTGCAGCTCGAGCATCCAGGCCACCGGCACGTCCTCGACCAGGATCTTCTGCGCCTTCTCGTAGATCTCCTTGCGCTTGGAGTCCGGCGTCGCGACGGCGCCATCGGCAAACAGCTTGTCGATCTCGGGGTTGGAGTAACCCTCGACGTTGTTGAACACCTGGCCCTTGGCGATGTTGCTGGAGATGTAGTTACGGCCGACGCCGAGCGCGGGGTCGCCGTACTGGTAGAGATAGGTGAAGGCGATGTCGTAGTCCCAGTCGCCGATCTTCTGGTTGCCGCCGGCAACGTCGGTGGCGATGGTCTCGATGTTCATGCCGACGTCCATGAGGTTCTGCTTCACCGCTTCACCCCAGCGCTGCCAGGTCTCGCCATAGGCGAGCGGCAACAGGCGGATCTTCTCGCCCTTGTAGCCGGCTTCCTTCAGCAGGGCCTTGGCCTTGGCCGGATCGTACGGATATTTCTTCACGTCGTCGGTGTAGTACTTGATGGCCGAGGACGAAGGGCCGGTCGCAACCTTGCCGAGCCCGTTCCAGATCACGTCCTTGGCGAAGTCGCGGTCGATCGCATACATGATCGCCTGCCGCACCCGCTTGTCGGCGAGCGGACCCTGACGGTTGTTCAGCCACAGCCAGGCCAGCGGCGAGAAGAACTCCCAGCCGGCGCCGGTGACGCAGGTGTCCTTCAGCTTGGACAGCCGCGGCACGTCGAAGTTCTCGACCGAGCCACCGGGCAGCACGTCGACCTTGCCGGTCTCGTAGGCCACCGAGCGCGCGGCTGCGTCGGGGATGATCTGCCAGTAGATCTCGTCGATATAGGGCTTGCCCTTCTCGTAATAGTTCGGGTTCTTGACCAGGCGGATGAACGAGCCCTTCTGCCATTCCTTGAACATGAAGGGGCCGGTGCCGACCGGCGCGTTGTTGTAAGGGTTGGTCTTGAAGTCGGTGCCTTCATAGAGATGCTTCGGCACCATCGGCATCGAGCCCACCTCGAAGATGCCGAGGAACGGGCCGAACGGCTGCTTCAGCGTGAACACCACCGTGTAGTCGTCCGGCGCCTCGACCTTGTCGACCTGCGCGAGGTTGGTGCGGGCGCGGGCGTGGGTCTGCTTCAGCATCTCGATCGAGAACAGCACGTCCGCGGCGGTGAAGGGCTTGCCGTCATGCCAGGTAACGCCCTTCCTGAGCTTGAAAGTATAGGTCTTGGCGTCCTCGCTGACGCTCCAGCTCTCGGCGAGCTCCGGCTGCGGCTCGAGCTTGGGGCTGTAGCGAAGCAGGCCCTCGAAGATGTTGCCTGACACCATCTGGGTCGGACCGTTCTGGATCATCGCAAGCATCAGGCCGGGCGGCTCGGGCTGGATCACCGCGTTGATCACACCCCCTGTTTTCGGCTCTTGCGCCAGTGCCGAGGCCGTGAGGCCGCAAGCCAGAAGGACACCAAGCAACACTCGTTTTGACATGTCGTATCTTTCTCAAGCGAGACCAGCCGCAAACGCTTCGCACGTCATGGCGCGCAAAGCTACGGCAGGCCCATCCCAGTCCGATATCGAGGCTCACACAGTCTCATTCGGCGCCGCAAGATGAAAGTCTCGACAGCGTTCGCACAAAAAATGTACAGCGCGTCCTGTTTTCACTTGATTCATGATCTTGCCGCGGAGACAAGTCGGCCATGGACAATGCCACACGCTCCGAACGGTCCCGCAACGCCGCGCTCGAGGCGGCGATCGCGATCATCGCGCGTGACGGGCCTGGCCGGTTGACGCTCGATGCGATCGCGCGCGAGAGCGGCCTGAGCAAGGGCGGCGTGATGCATCAGTTCCGCACCAAGGAGGCGGTGCTCAAGGCGTTGCTCGATCGGCAGATGGCGCATTTCGAGGAGTTTTCGAACGATTATCACGCCAAAGTGGGCGCGGCCTCTGTAAACCCCGAACTTGCCACCCAGCTTGCGACCGTGCGGGAAGCCGCCAGTGCGCCGAATTCGGCGGCGCTGGCGCTGGTTGCGGCCATGGTCGAAAATCCGGAATTGATGTCGCTGCCGCGCGAGCGCGAGATGAAGCGTGTTGCGGCGATCAAGGCCGAGGCGGCCGATCCGGATCTGGCGCTGTTGCGCTGGGCGGCGGCGAGGGGCCTGCTGCTGAGCGGCCTGTTCGGCATGTCTCCACTCAGCAAGGCGGAGCACGATCGGCTGTTTGCGCGTCTGCTTGACGACAAGCAGTGGACCGGCCTCGAACAGCCGGCCGGCCCGCGCCCGGCGAGATCCGGCGCAGCGAAGGCCGCGACCCCGCGCAAGCGCAGCTGATTCATCGTTAACGAAGTCCTGCCTGCGACTGCCCAAATCCGCGCCTGCGGCCAAATGTGCCACGCGGTCATTTTCGCAGTTTGCAAACCGTCCAGTCGGTTTATAAGTGGAAACACTGAGACGGCCCGAGGCTCTGAGATGGCCCCGGACGATGCCATGGGCCGGCGTTGGTGAGCGCCGCAGCCGCGTCTGGTCCCTGAACGCGGTTGCGGTCGCCATCGCCTGTCCCGAACGCCGCAACTGAACTGACGCTGCGACTCAACCAACGAAAGGTGCTGCCGATGGACATTCTCCTTCGCTTTCTGCTGCGCGTCGCGATCACGATCGTGATGATGGTTCTGGGAGGGCGAGCCGGCGTGGGCGCGCAGGCCGATCCCAGCGGCACCTGGCTCGTCGAGGACGGCCGCGCCCGCGTCCGGCTCGAGCGCTGCGGGCCGTCGCGCGACCGCATCTGCGGCTTCATCGTCTGGATGAAGGAGCCGGCCGGCAAGCACGGCCAGCCCTATCGCGACAAGGAGAATCCCGATCCCGACAAGCGGGCCCGCACGCTGCTCGGCCATCAACTCATCATGGGCCTGCAGGCGACGCCCGACGGACGCTTTGCCGGCGAGATCTACAACGCCGAGGACGGCAAGCTGTATTCGGTCTCGCTGTGGCGCGACTCCGCCGACCGCCTCAAGCTCAAGGGCTGCCTGATCAAGCTGCTTTGCCAGACCCAGACCTGGCAGCAGACCCTGGACGTCCAGCCCGGCCAGCTCGTCGGCCTGACCGGCGATCTCAACGGCCCGCGCGCGGACAGGGAATGGGCCGCCGTGCCGGCCCCCAAGCCGATGCAGGCGAAAGCGAAGTAGGACGCGGCTTCAGGACGTCCGCAGCGCCCGCTGCAATTCGGCGAGCGCCTCGACCAGTTGCTCACGGTGCGCGATGTCGTCCTTGGGGAGGGCGGCGACGCTGCCCGCGAGTTCGCGCAGGATGCCGGCGAGCAGGCCGAAATTGAGGTGCAGATGCACCGATTTGCGTTCGTCTGTCGCGCCCGGGTGCTGCAGCACCAGCGCAACGCCGCTGCCGTCGAGACGCGCCTCGAACCGGGATGAATGCTCGAACGTGCCGACATAGAACTTGTCGGGATATTCGAGCGCGATCTCTGCCTTGTCGGGAACCGGCTTGGACATGTCAGCCTCATCAATATCGCGTCATTCTGGCCGGGAACGAGCCGGGCCGCCTTGCGATAGGTCAGAGGCGGACGCTGCGAATTTGATCCGGATCAAAGCCTGGCCGCCGCTGCTGCGATCTGATGACGAAACGCGTCAAGCTTCGCGTTCCCCGGTCAAGTGCGAGTGCATCGGCGATGGATGTCCTTTCCAGCCTCCCCGAAACGGATTCAGATTCAGACGACCTCGCCATCCCTCCCGCGGACGAGGCCGCGGCGCGCTGCGCGCAACTGCTTCGCGATGCCGGCCTCCGGCCCACGCGTCATCGTCTGGCGCTCGCCCGGATGCTGCTGCTCGGCGTTCACCGTCACGTCACCGCGGAGGGCCTCTATGACGAGGCGACGACCGCCAATCTGCGACTGTCGCTCGCGACCGTCTACAACACGCTGAACCAGTTCACCGATGCCGGTCTGCTGCGCCGGATCGCCGCTGACGGGATCAAGTCGTTCTTCGACACCGATACATCGGTGCATCCGCACTTCTATCTGGAGGGTGAGGATATCCTGGTCGACGTCGCCGGCGGGCTCGCCTTCACCCAGGTGCCGGCCCCGCTTCCCGGACACGAGATCACACGGCTCGACGTCATCGTCCATCTGCGGCGGAAGCGCCTGATGTAGCCGGGGCCTGACGGCCGTCTACCGCAACCCCGCGCGCCGGAACCCCTCCAGATAGTGCTCGCGATCGGCTTCATTGGCCCAGGGCAGCTGCGTCGCGATCCAGTGCAGCGAGATGTTGGGCTGGGTGCGACGGAGTTCGCCCAGCGCCGTCTCCGCGAGGAGGCTGTCGCCGGTCATGCCGGCGGACACCGCAAGCACGCGATAGGCGCCGGTAAGGTCGCCGCGGTGGCGGATCGCCTCGCGCGCCAGCGCGATCGCTTCGAGGTAGCGCCGCTCCGTGAAGCGCGCATAGCCGGCGATGCCGTGATAGATCGCCAGCGACGGATCGCGCGGCGAGAGCCGGATGGCCCGTTGTGCCGCCTCGAACGATTCTGCGGATCGTCCGGCATAGGACAGCGCCAGCGCGTAATAGCCCTGCGCGAGCGAGAAGTTCGGGTTGAGCGCGAGCGCCTGCTCGAACTCGGAGAGCGCGTCCGCAAGCCTTCGCGTCGAAAAGCAGACGCTGCCGAGCGCGGCATGCGCCCAGGCATCCTCGTGGTCGCAGCGGACCGCGGCGAGCGCTGCGGCCTCCGCCACCGGCGCAACCGCGGCAAGCTCGGCCCAGCCGAGATGCACGCCGAACATGTGATTCGCCGCCAGCACCGCCAGCGCCTGACCGTAGTCCGGATCGATCGCGATGGCGCGCTCGAGCAGCGCTTGCGCGGCTCCATGATCCTGCCGCGTCACGCGCCAATAGTGCGACAGCGCGCGCATCAGCAGGTCCCACGCGTCGAGGCTCGCGGGCGGCTTGCGATGGCTGCGGAAATTCTCCGCCGCATGGATCTGCGGCTCGATTGCCGCGGCGATCGCGTTGGTGATCTCGTCCTGCACGGCGAAGACGTCGACGAGCTCGCGCTCGTAGCGTTCGGCCCAGAGATGGCCGCCGGTGGTGGCGTCGTTGAGCTGCGCGGTGATGCGCACACGGTTGTCGGCCTTGCGCACGCTGCCCTCGACGATGTAGCGGACCCCGAGCTCCTCGGCGATCTGCCTGATATGGACCGCGCGCCCCTTGTAGGTGAAGGACGAGTTGCGGGCGATCACCATGAACCAGCGCTGCTTCGACAGTGCGGTGAGGATGTCTTCGCTGATCCCGTCGCCGAAATATTCCTGCGCGGGATCGCCGCTCATGTTCTCGAAGGCGAGCACTGCGATTCCCGGGCGGTCCGCCGCGATGCGCGCCGGGGCAGGCGCGGGTTCGGCTGGCGCAAGCATGCCTGCCGATTCTTCCCGGACGTCGCCGACGAAACGAAAGCCCTTGCGCGGGATGGTCTTGATCAGCCGCTGAGTCGCGCCGTCGTCGCCGAGCGCCTTGCGCGCGGCGTTGATCCGGCTGTTCAGCGCTGAATCCGAGACGATGCGGTCGCTCCAGATCTGGCTGATCAGGTCATCCTTGCTGACCACTCGGGCGCGCTGCGCGACGAGATAGAGCAGGAGATCGAACACTTGCGGCTGCAACGGCACGGCTGCGCCGCCGCAGGTGAGCTCCCGCAGGTCGCCGTCGAGCACGTTGTTTTCAAAGACAAATCGCACGTTTCTGTCGTCTCAAGCAAAAATCAAAGTCGTCTCAGGCGAAAATCAACCGTCCGCGAAAGCCTGGGGCACTCCGATCCGGCATGGTGCGAAGACCAAACAGTGCCGATGCCCCGGCACAACGGAGCGTTCTATGACCCAAATTGATCATCATGCTGATTCCATCGGCCCGGAGGTTGCGGGCTCTCGTATTTTCAAGTTCATCGCCTTTCTGTACGGAATTGCGGCATATCTCGTGTTTTTCGTCACCATTCTCTACGCCATCGGCTTCGTCATGGGGCTGGTGGTGCCGAAGACCATCGACACCGGAACCGACACGCCGGCGGCTGAAGCCGTCATCGTCAATCTGCTGCTGATGACGCTGTTCGCCGTTCAGCACAGCGTGATGGCGCGCCAGCGCTTCAAGGCGTGGTGGACGCAGTTCGTGCCCAAGCCGGTCGAGCGGAGCACCTATGTGCTGTTTGCGAGCCTGTCATTGTTGCTCCTGTTCTGGCAGTGGCGCCCGATGCCCACGGTCATATGGGATGTGGAGAATCCCGATCTCGCCGTGACGCTGGTCACGCTCTCCTTCGCAGGCTGGGTGCTGGTGTTCACCTCGTCCTACATGATCAACCACTTCGAGTTGTTCGGCCTGCATCAGGTGACCAACCATCTCGTCGGCAAGGAGGCGGCGCCGACGCGCTTCAAGACGCCGATGCTCTACAATTTCGTGCGTCACCCGATCTATCTCGGCTTCATCATCGCGTTCTGGGCAGCGCCGGTCATGACCACGGGCCACCTGCTGTTCGCGGCCGTGACCACGATCTACATCTTCGTCGGCATCGCGCTGGAGGAGCACGACCTCGTCGAACTTTTCGGCGACGAGTACCGGCAGTACAAACAGCGGGTGTCGATGCTTATTCCCTGGCGCAGGTCGGTATAGTTCGCGCGTCTTTCCGTCGCGTCCGCCGAAAGGAGGACGCGCGGCGACGCTGAGGCGCGTAACTGATCTTGCCGGACTCCTCCTCCATCGTTTCTCGGGGTGATTCCCCCTCACCCCGAAGCCTCTCCCCGCATCCGTTTTCGCCGCGATTTCGGCGAACAGGAGCGGGGAGAGGGATTTCCACCTTCATCAACGGAGACGACCAAATGAAACACGTCGGAAACTGCTTCTGTGGCGCGGTCACGATCGAGGTCACGGGCGAGCCGGCGGCGATGGGCTATTGCCATTGCCGTTCCTGCCGCTCGTGGTCGGGCGGGCCGGTGAACGCCTTCAGCCTGTGGAAGCCTGAAGCCGTGCGCATCACCGAGGGTGCCCAGCACGTCGAAACCTTCGCCAAGACGCCGCTCAGCCAGCGCAAATACTGCAAGAAGTGCGGCGGTCATCTCATGACCAACCATCCGCCGCTCGACCTGATCGACGTCTTCTCCGCCACCATCCCCACGCTCGCCTTCACGCCCGGCGTCCATGTCAACTATTCCGAGACGGTGCTGCCGATGCGCGACGGCCTGCCGAAGCTGAAGGATTTTCCCGCCGAGTTCGGCGGCAGCGGCGAGATGATGCAGGAGTAGGGGCTTTCTTCCTTCTCCCCTGGCGGGGAGGGTGAACCTGGACCGCCTACTTCATCCCCGCGCGCCGAAACCCTTCGAGATAATGCTCGCGATCCTCGGCGCGCAGCATCGGGAGTTCGCGCGTCAGCCAGGCCAGCGAGAGGCCTGGCTGGGTGCGTTGCAGGCCCTGCAGCGCGGACGCCGCCAGTTCGGGATCGCCCAACATGCCGGTCGCAGCCGTCAGCACGCGATGGGCGCCGACGAAATCGGCGCGTTGCCGCATCGACTCCCGCGCCAGCTGGATCGACGCCTCGTAATTGCGGCCGATGAACTGCGCATAGGCCGCAACACCGCAATAGATCGCTGCGAGCGGATCGCGCGGGCTGAGCCGCAGCGCGCGGCGCGCGGCCACATCGCCGTCCTGCCATCGTCCCGCGTAGCACAGCGTCACGCCATAGAAGGCGTGCGCCATCGCAAAGTTCGGATTGAGCGTCAGCGTCAGCTCGAACTCTGCCAGCGCGTCGTCGAAGCGGCGGCGGAATAGATAGGTATAGGCGAGGCCGTGATGGGCCCAGGCGTCCTCGCGATCGGCCTCCACCGCCGCAAGCGCGGCCCGTTCGGCGACCGGTACGGTCGCGGCCATGTCGGCCCAGCCCATATGCGCGCCGAAGATATGGCTGGTCGCGAGCAGGCCCAGCGCCTTGCCGTAGGCCGGATCGATCGCAGTCGCCTGTTCGAGCAATGCCTGCGCGGCGGCATTGTCCTCGCGCGTGATGCGCCAGTAATGCGACAGCGCGCGCATGACCAGGTCCCAGGCATCCAGGCTGCCCGGAGGCTTCTGCTGGGCGCGAAAGCTCTCGGCGGCATAGAGCTGCGGCTCGATCGCGGCGATGATCGCCTCCGTGATCTCGTCCTGCACGGCAAAGATGTCGGCGAGCTCGCGATCGTAGCGCTCGGCCCAGAGATGGCTGCCGGTCGAGACGTCGTTGAGTTGGGCCGAGATGCGCACGCGATCGCCGCTCCGTCGCACACTGCCTTCGAGCACATAGCGCACGCCGAGCTCGCGCGCGACCTCGTGGATGTGCACCGCGCGCCCCTTGTAGACGAAGGAGGAGTTGCGCGCGACGACGAAGAACCAGCGCAGCTTCGACAGCGCGGTGATGATGTCCTCGCTGATGCCGTCGGAGAAATAGTCCTGCTCGCGGTCGCCGCTCATATTGGTGAAGGGCAGCACCGCGATCGCAGGCCGGTCCGGCAGCGCGAGCGCCGGCGGCGCCTGGGCGAGGCGGCCGAGCTCCGGTGGCACCGCGCCGAGCTGCGTCTGGACGTCGCCGACGAAGCGAAAGCCCTTGCGTGCGATGGTGCGGATCAGCGCCTGGTTCGCGCCATTATCGCCGATCGCCTTGCGCGCCGCGTTGATCCGGCTGGTGAGAGTGGATTCCGAGACGCTGCGTCCGTGCCAGATCTTGTCGATCAGCTCGTCCTTGCTGACCACCCGGTCGCGGTTTTCCATGAGGTGGACGACAAGGTCGAAAACCTGCGGCTCTACGGCCACGGGAACCTGCTCGCGGCTCAGCTCGCGCCGATCGGTATCGAGAAGGTGGTCCCGGAACATGAACTGCACGTCGAAAACTCAGTCCTCACAACGACATCAGGCGATGATGAAATCAAAATGGTTTTTGACTTGAAGTCTGTGAGTCCGCCGAGCGGTCGATCGGGTTCACCACGATCGCGTGATGGCAGCCATGCCGTTTTCGGGGAGGAATACAACCTCGGCGAGAATGCGACGTTGTGAGGCGGATTATTTGCCCCGTCACTCCGGGCTCGCGCCAAATGGCGCGCTCCGGAATGACGGGAGCAGCGGGCTTTGTCCATTGCCGAACACCGTCGCTTGCGTAAGCTGCGTTCACACAAAACGCCAACCACAAAGAAACGCCCATGCCCGCTTTTCCCGCCTCGACCACGGTGATCGACTCCATGCTGTTCCGCGACGCATTCGGCACGCCCGAGATGCGCGCGGTGTTTTCCGACGTCGCGCTGGTTGGGCGCTATGCCGAGGTCGAGGTCGCGCTGGCGAAGGCGGAAGCAAGGTGCGGTGTGATTCCGCAGGATGCCGCCGACCAGATCGCGGCGCGGACGGACGTCGCCGCGCTCGATTTCGACCTGTTGCGGCAGGAGACCGACATCGTCGGCTATCCGATCCTTCCTTTGGTGCATCAGATGGTGAAGCAATGCGGCGAAGCGGGCCGCTACGTGCATTGGGGCGCGACCACGCAGGACATCATGGATACCGCTGTGGTCCTGCAATTGCGCGCGGGGCTCGAGCTCGTCGAGCGCGACATCAGCGAGCTGCGAAAGATCCTGGCGGACCTCTCGAAGCGCTATCGCGACACGCCGATGGCAGGCCGCACTCATCTCCAGCAGGCGCTGCCGGTGACCTTCGGTTACAAGACCGCGATCTGGCTCGCGATGTTCGACCGCCACGCCGAGCGTCTGGCGCAATTGAAGCCGCGCGTCCTGGTCGGCCAGTTCGCCGGCGCCGCCGGTACGCTCGCCTCGCTCGGCAACAAGGGGTTCGAGGTGCAGGAGGCGCTCTGCGCCGAGCTGAAGCTCGGCGTCCCCGCCTCGACCTGGCACGTCGCCCGCGACGGCTTCGCCGAGGCGGTGAATTTTCTCGCGCTCGTCACCGGCTCGCTCGGCAAGATCGCGCTCGACATCATGATCATGGCCTCCACCGAGTTCGCCGAACTCTACGAGCCCTTCGTCAAGGGCCGCGGCGCGTCCTCGACCATGCCGCAGAAGCGCAACCCGATCTCCTCGGAGTTGATGCTCGCAGCAAGCAAGGCGGTGCGCCAGCACGCCGGCCTGATGCTGGATGCCATGGTGCAGGATTTCGAGCGCGCGACGGGGCCCTGGCACGCCGAATGGATGGCGATCCCCGAAAGCTTCGTGCTCTCCGCAGGCGCGCTGCACCAGGCGAAGTTCGCGCTCGCCGGCCTCATCGTGGACGAAGCGAAGATGAACGACAATCTCGGCATCAGCCGCGGCCTGATCGTGGCAGAGGCGGTCATGATGGGGCTCGCGCCCCAGATCGGGCGGCAGGAGGCGCATGACGTCGTCTATGACGCCTGCCGGCTCGCCAACGAGAAAGGTCTGACGCTGGCGGACGCGCTCTCGTCCGACTCCCGCGTTTCGACCCGCATCGACCGCGCCACGATCGATGCGCTGACTTCACCGAAAAATTACCTCGGCCTTGCGCCCGCCATGGTCGATCGGGTGCTGAAATCGGCAACGCGTTGAAAACCAAAATGGGTGAAATTGCGTATCTTTCACGTTTCGCAAGGTGCTCGCGCACTTGTGTCTCGGGATGCTAGACTTAGATTGAACGGACAATTTCGGCAGAGGATTCCGCATGACTGACCACCGCAATTCCGCCACTCCCATTGACCCCGTGAAACTCGACCGGCTGGCCGAGGTGGCGGTGAAGGTGGGCTTGGGCTTGCGGCCGGGACAGGATCTGCTTTTGACGGCGCCCGCCATCGCGCTGCCGCTGGTGCGGCGGATCGCCGTTCACGCCTACAAGGCCGGCGCCGGCATCGTGACGCCGATCCTGTCGGATGAAGAGATGACGCTGGCGCGCTATCGCCACGGCCACGACGACAGCTTTGATCGGGCCGCCAACTGGCTCTACGAGGGCATGGCGAAAGCGTTCTCGAACAATACCGCGCGGCTTGCGATCGTCGGCGACAATCCGATGCTGTTGTCGGGTGAAGATGCTTCCAAGGTCGCGCGCGCCAGCAAGGCAAATTCCATCGCCTATCAACCGGCGTTGGAAAAGATTGTCAATTTCGACACCAACTGGAACATCATCGCCTATCCGAGCGCAGCGTGGGCCAAGCTGGTGTTTCCCAACGATCAGGAAGAGGTCGCGATCGGCAAGCTCGCGGACGCGATCTTCGCTGCGTCCCGCGTCGATCGCGAGGACGCCACGGCCAATTGGGCGAGTCACAATGCGGTGCTGCGCGAGCGCACCAACTGGCTCAACGGCCAGCGTTTCCGCGCGCTGCAGTACTCCGGACCGGGGACCGACCTCACCATCGGGCTCGCCGACGGCCATGAATGGGAAGGCGGCGCCTCGCTGTCCAAGAACGGTATCAGCTGCAACGCCAACATCCCGACCGAAGAGGTCTTCACCACGCCGCATTGCCGGCGCGTCTACGGACATGTCGTGAGTTCGAAGCCGCTGTCCTATCAGGGCACGCTGATCGACAACATCGCGGTGCGCTTCGAGGACGGCAGGATCGTCGATGCCAAGGCCTCGCGCGGCGCGGAGGTGCTGAACAAGGTGCTCGATACCGACGAGGGCGCGCGGCGGCTCGGCGAAGTGGCGCTGGTGCCGCATTCCTCGCCGATCTCGCAGAGCGGGCTGTTGTTCTACAACACGCTGTTCGACGAGAATGCGGCCTCGCACATTGCGCTCGGTCAGTGCTATTCGAAGTGCTTCGTCAACGGCGCCCAGCTGACGCCGCAACAGATCGCGGCCCAAGGCGGCAACCAGAGCCTGATCCATATCGACTGGATGATCGGCTCGTCCGAGACCGACATCGACGGCATTCTGGCCGACGGCAGCAAGGTGCCGGTGTTCCGCAAGGGCGAGTGGGCGAAGTAACGCTGCTGCTCGTCATGCCCGGGCTTGACCCGGGCATCCACGGTCTTTGTGCCGCCAGGCGTGGATGGCCGGGACAAGCCCGGCCATGACGATCCGGGACAGTTCAGGCTCGAGCACCCCTCTCACGCCGCTGCGTTGCGCAGCATCGGATTGCTGTCGACGCTGAAGCGGTTGAACAGCGTCGTGAACGGGCAACCGTCGGTCGCCCGCACGATGGCGTCGGACGCGGCGACCGCCTCGTAAAGCGCACGGACGGGATCGTCCGCCTCCGGCAGGTCGAGACCCCTGCGGATTTCCTCGCGGGCCTCGTCGACCTCGTCGTCGAGGGTGGCCTCCAGCGCATTCGCGGCGCGTCGCATTTCCTCGAGATCACCGCCGGCGGAGAATTTGAGGATATCCAGCCAGTACGGGCGGGCTGCGACCAGCTGAACGAATGCCTCGAACGTATTGGCGATAATTCCTGCGCGACCTTCCGATGAGACGTAGAGCACATTCTGCGACGGCAGCAGCACGAACGCGCCTCCGGCGCCGTCACCGCCGATCTGCCGGGGGCTCTCGACGCCGTCGATGGTGAACCAGGACTCGTCGTCCGGCGCGAACGAGACGTCGAGGCTGCCGAGCCAAGCGATGACCTCGCTGTTGGTTGTCAGAACCTCTGGGGTGAGGGGCATCGGCATGGCTCCTTCGACGGTCACTTTCGCGCACTTTGTCGCACCCCGGAAAAGATGGGTTCATGTGCGCGAATTTGCAGGCAAATCCCGACGTTAACCGTTTCGCATCTGCAACTTGCGGCTGATTGTCGGGGCCTGCGTAAGAAAGAATTAAAAACCGGCTACTAGCGTTCCAACATCTTTCGAACAACCGGGCCGAGACCCGGTCAGTCATATTATATTTCCTGGGGAAGTAGATGTCGCGCGCATTGATTGAAATCGGTAGCTGCAATGTGGACCTGGAACTGCGGCCGATCGAGCCGTCCTGGATCATTGAGGGCAACCCGGTATCGCGCTCGCACATCCTGTCCACCAGCGATGACGGCACCGCCTCGACCATCATCTGGCAGTGCACCGAGGGTCGCTTCAACTGGTATTACGACATCGACGAGACGATCATGATCATGGAAGGATCGATCGTGCTCGAGAGCGACGGCATGCCGCCGAAGCGCTATGGACCCGGCGACGTCATTTTCTTCCGCGACGGCGCGCATGCCAAATGGCATGTCGAAGGCCACGTCAAGAAGATCGCTTTCTGCCGCAAGACCAATCCCGTCGTGATCGGCTTCATGATCCGCGTCGTCAACAGGCTCAAGCGGATGTTCGTCTCCACCGGCGAGCGCCGCCCCGCCTCGCTGCTTGGCGCGGGCTAGTCAGTTTTCAGGTTTCAAGGACGCTTCCCAGCGGCTACGACGAAGAGGGGTCGGGATCAACATCCCGGCCCCTCTTCTCGTCATGACGGCCAGCCCTGTTACGACATCAAGTCTTGTCACGATGGCAAGTCGAGCCGGTAGACATCGATCGCGGTCTGCGAGAACAGCGCGGTCTTCTCGGCTTCGCTCAAGGGCGCGGCGATACGCTTGAAGGCGTTGAAGATCACCTGGTAGCTGCACTGGCCCTTATCCGGCGGAAAATTGCTTTCGAACATCGCGCGTCCCGGCCCGAAGGCCTCGATGCAGGTCTCGATATAGGGCCGCCAGGCGGCGGCAAGCTCTTCCGATGACGGCGGCGTCTTGCGCAAATGAAAGTCGTAGCCGAGCAGGCACATCGCGAGCCCGCCGAGCTTGACCACGACGTTATCGCATTTCGCGATCTCCTGGATCGACGCGCGCCACTGCGGAAACACCTCGTCGCGCCGCCCTGCAAAGCGGCCGATTCCGGCCGGGCCGCCGCAATGGTCGAGCACGATTTTGGTGTCAGGGAAGTCGCGCGCGAGCTCGGTCAGCTCGCCGATCTGTGGATGGAAGAGCCAGGCATCGAAGCTGAGATTCAGCGGCGCAAGGCAGGCAAAGCCCTTGCGGAAGGTCGGATCCTGCAACAGTCCCCTTGGCCGGTTCGCATACATGCCGGCGACGGCAGGGTCTTCGTCCCAGGCCGAGGAATGCCTGATGCCGCGGAAGCGGCCATTGCCCGCCGCGATCTCCGCCTCCAGCACCGGCTTGGCGGCGTCGCCCAGCAGCAGGTTGGCGTGGCTGACGATGCCGGCGCAGATCGCGGCCGAGCCGTAACCGCCGCTCGCGCTCATCGCGGCAACGCCGTTGGCGAACTCGACCTCGCCGACGGGCCGGAATGCCTCGGGGCCGTGCGCGCGGTACATCGAGCGGCAGTCGACATAGACGGTAGCGATGATGTTGTGGCCGGAGGCGATGTCGGCCGCCATCTCCTCGATCAGGTAGCGGTGCCCGCGATTCCAGAGATGGTGATGGGGATCGACGATCCGCCGTGCGGGATCGATGATCTCCTCCTGATGTTGCGCGAGCCAATCCTCGCGCGGCTCGACGAATAGCCCGCTGGTGTTGGCAGGCAGACCGCTTGCAGCCATCGGCGTTCGCTCCCTTTGTCTTTTTGTAGGGGAAGCCTAGCACCTGATGTCTCCACCCAACAGCGCGCGTTGCGCAACCGCACCCGTCATCGCAAGCGTATCGGCGCTGTCGTCAGTCCTTGCGTCGCTTCGCTCTCACGCCGACCACGAGCCGCCATTCCATTGCGGCGGCAGGCTTGACCTCGCCGAGCCAGTGGAAGGAATCCTCGGTGATTTCCGTAAAGTTCCAGCGCGTGAGGTCGCCGGCCTCGGTGGTGCCCTCCTGCACGATGTCCTCGCCGTGCGGGCGGCCGATCTGCTGGCGGAACACACTGCGGCCCGGATCGAACCAGGAAATCCGCCACGCGGAAATGGTGGGATCGTAGACCCGGAGCGTCGTGCCGTACCAATTGCCCGCGATTGGAAAGACGGGACTGCCCGCGGGCCGAGGAATGATCCAGACGTCCTGCACGGCGCGGCCCTCCAGCACCCAGCCGAAATGGATTTCGCCGGGCCCGGTGTGCTTCGTTCCGTCCGCTCCATGGGCCGTGATTTCAGCGTCCCAGTCGCCGACGAAGCGGCCATAGAGCTGCAGCGCCTCTGCGTGTTCGGGGTTCGGTCCGTCCGCGTGCAGCAATCTCGCAAAGTCGGTCATGTCGATCTCCTGTTGCAAGGAGACGAGCACACGCAGGCCGCAAGCGACTTGGAAAAAATTGCGCGTCAGACGCCGTCGAGAACGATCACCGTCGGCGTCGTCGGGAGCGCATCGCGCGACATCCGGAAGGAACGCTCGCTGCGGCGATCGATCTCGAACTGCTGGCCGATTCCGCGCAGGAAATCGTCGAGCGGGGTCGCGAAGCGGTGCATCGGCAGCACCACGGACGCACGCAGCCGTTTGGTGATCTCGGCGACGCCGCCCAGCGACATGGTGTAGGTGCCGTCGATCGGCACCATCACGATGTCGAGCCGCCCGATCTGGGCGAAGTGGCTGTCGTCGAGCTTGTGGTGGAGATGGCCGAGATGACCGATGCAGAGGCCCGCAACTTCGAAGATGAAGATCGAATTGCCGTCGCGGATCATGTCGGCGCCGGCATCGTCGCCGAAATAGCGGCGGATATCGGTGGTGACGTTACGGACGAAGGTGTCGCCGATGCGTTCCGACACGATGGCCGGCTTGCCGTCCTCGCTCCAGCCATGCAGCACATGCGGAATGCGCTTGTCGGGAAACAGCGTGTAGTGGGTGCTGTGCGCGCGGTTCATCGTGGCGACATCGGGCAGCCGGCCGACCTGATGGGCGCCGCTATAGTCGGTGGCGATGCGCAGGCCGCCGGGCGTGTCGATGTAATAGGTGGAATGGCCGGCATAGGTGATCTGGACCTCGGCCGCGGCTGCCGCCTGACGGAACGCCACCGGCATGACGCGAGGCGCTGCGTTGGCCATCGCCAGGCATTCGCTGCGCTGGGGCTGCTGGGCGAGAGCAGATGAGAGGTGCGCGCCGAACAGCACCAGAGCCGCCCAAACTATTCGCCACATGAAACCGTCCCCAATGACGCCCTGGGGAAAGTCTAGCGTGCAATGCAGCGCGTGGCCAATAGGGCGTGATCAGCAGCGCGTCAGTGTCGCAGCCCTTTAATCGTGCTTTGGACTGAACTTCCAGGTGATGGCGACGAGACCGGCGGTAATCAGGCCGCTGATGAGGCCGGCCAGCGGCAACGCGAGCAGCAGGGCGGCACTGGCGGCCCAGCCGATCGAGGAGAAGGCCTCGGCAAAGGTCGCGAGCCGCGACGAGGTCTGGCGGCGGCGGAATTGGCTGCGCCGGGCCTGCACCCGGAACCAGAGCTGGATCGCGGTGGCGGAGGCCGCGCTGATGATGACGGCAGCGGCGCTGACGGCGGCCTGGAATGGTGACGCGAATGCCAGGGCGGCAATCAGCGGGCAGAAGATCACGGCGATCGCGATCAGCACCACCTCGATCTTGGCGCGGATGACGCTGGACGGTGTCAGCGGCGCGGTTGCGACCAGGTCAGGCGCGTCTTCGCCCGAGATCGTCAGCCAGGCGAGGCCGCCGGCGAGCTGTCCCGCCGCCATGACGATAACGGGCGTGATCAATGTCACCGCCGCGGAGCTGTCGGCGAAGCTGCGCCACAGCAGCAACGCCGGCGGCACCAGATAAAGTAGCTGCATCAGGGTTTGCGAGACCAGCCAGGGATCGCGCCACAGCAGCGAAAATTCCTTGCGCCGCAGCGCTTGTTGCCGCGATCCGCTCCGGAACGGGCGTTGCTTGGCCCGCTTGCTGCCGGACCTGCCGTAGGCGGCCGCATCGATCGCGGTGTCGGCGAAGCGGCCCGAGAACATCGCCATGACGCTTCCGAGCAGCACGAGCCCGAGCGCCAGAAGCAGCAACAGCGCCTCGGTGTCGCCCAAGGCCGCCCGCGCCGGCCACCACCAGATGCTGTCGACATCAGGAGCGTGTTCGGCAAAGGTGCCTGATGTCAGGATGGTGATGCGCGACAGCGTGCCATAGGACATGATCGCGGCGACCTGCAGCGCAATCACGAAGCCGGCGCCGATGATCGCGGCGAGGATCTGGGCCACGAAGCGCGTCCGCGCCGGGCCGATCAGGCGGAACATCAGGATGGTGACGGCGATCGCGACCGCCGCGGCCGACAGGCCCATGGCGACGACGACGCCGAACGCCGCAAGCCAGCGCGCGCCGCCGCCGAACACGAGCACGTCGATGAAAGGTGTCGAGAACAGTAGCGCCAGCACCGTGACGGTGAGTGCGATCGCGGCGATGCGCACCGAGAACAGATTGGCGAGCCGCGCGGGCGAGGACATGATGAGGTCGAGATCGGCGCGGGCGTAAAACACCCGCGTCACCGATTCGATCGCCTGCGACAGCATCAGCGTCCAGGCGAGGAAGATCGTCGCCGTGATCACGATCAGCGAGGATTTGTCGAGCGGCAGCTGCAGATCGGCGAAGCGGCCGATCACGGCCCAGGCCGGCAGATGCAGCAGGGCCGCGAAGCACACCAGGCCGATCACGGCAGCACGCGCCCGCTTGCGCCGGCCGCCGGTCATCATCGCGAACCATTCGCGCCAGGCGAGGCGCAACTCGTGGCGCGCAAACCAGGAGAGCGCGGTCGCCGAGCTCATGCGGCTTCCTGGAGCGTCACCAGCGCTATGAAGAGATCTTCCAGGCTGGTGTCGGCATGGCCGTTCTGCTGGCGCAATTCGGTGAGTGTTCCTTCGGCGACCAGACGGCCCGAGGCGATCACGCCGATGCGGTCGGCCATGCGCTCGGCAACCTCGAGAATATGCGTCGTCATGATGATGGTGCAGCCCGCCTGGACGCGCTCGCTCAGCAGGCCCTTCACGTGACGGGCAGAGACCGCATCGAGTCCGGTCAGCGGCTCGTCGAGAATGATCAGGCGAGGGTCGTGCACCAGCGCGCCGGCGAGAGCGACCTTCTGGCGCATGCCCTTGGAGAAGCCCTCGCAACGTTCGTGCCGGTGCGGCTCGAGCCCGAGCGAGCCGAGCAGCTCCTGCGCGACCGGCTCGGAGATGGACGGCGCGATGCCCCAGAGGCCGGCGACGAATTCGAGATATTCGAGCGGCGTGAGCTTGTCGTAGATCATCGGCTCGTCGGAGACCCACGCCATCACCTGCTTGGCGGCGACCGGATTTGCGAGCGCGTCGATGCCGAAGATCGAGACCGCGCCGGCATCGGGCCTGAGCAGGCCTGCAACCATGCGTAAAGTGGTGGTCTTGCCGGCACCGTTGGGGCCGACCAGCGCGTAGAATTCGCCGGCGTGAATGGTGAGATCGAGGCTATCGACCGCCAAACGGTCAAAACGCTTCGTTAACCCTCGGACTTCGAGCGCCGAGTTGTCCGGCTTCATGTCGGCCACACCTTGCGGTCTTGCATCGCTCGCGACCATGCCCTGAAGATGTTTCGGCACCGTGAATCGTGCTGCTGCAAATTCCGCCATCCGCCTTGGACTAAAGGCAAGTTGCCCTAACAAGTCACCGTTTGTTGACAGCGCCTGGCGGTTCAGGCTGAATTGCGCCGGGACAAATGGAGCTAACGCGGCGAAACGACTGCGTAGCGACTGGACACAAGATGCGGCAAAGCGGTCACGAAGAACCGCTGGTTGCATCGGGAGGATGCGCGGCAATGCTGGATTTCGTTCAGCAGCTGGTCAGCGGAGTTGCGCTCGGCTGCGTTTACGGCCTGATCGCGCTCGGCTTCGTGCTCGTTTACAAGGCCACCGAGGTCGTCAATTTCGCCCAGGGCGATCTGATGATGCTCGGCGGCTTCTTCGCCTTCACCTTCATCGGCATGATGGGCCTGAACTACTGGGTCGGCTTTGCCGGTGCTGTCGCCGCGATGGCGCTGTTCGGCATGCTGGCGGAGCGCGTGGTGGTGCGGCCGATCCTCGGCTATCCGCAATTCTCCATCATCATGGCGACCATCGGGCTCGGCTACTTCCTGCGCTCGATCGCCGGCATGATCTGGGGCACCGACGATCTCAAGATCGAGACGCCGTTCAGCCAGGGCGTGCTGCGCATCGGCTCGCTGGTGCTGGCCTACGACAAGCTCTCGGTGATCGCGGCGACGATGATCCTGTGCACATTGCTCTGGCTGTTCTTCAACAAGACCATGCTCGGCACCGCGATGCGCGCCAGTTCCGAGAACATGCTGGCGGCCTATTACATGGGGATTCCGGTCAAGCGGGTGGTGTCGATCGTCTGGGCGATCAGCGCGGCGGTGGCGACCTGCGCCGGCGTGCTGCTGGCGCCGATCACCTTCATCCACTCGAATGTGGGCCTCGTTCTCGGCCTGAAGGCGTTTCCGGCGGCGGTGCTCGGCGGCTTCGGCTCGATCCCCGGTGCGGTCGTCGGCGGGGTCCTGATCGGCGTGATCGAGAGCATGGCCGGCTTTTATCTCGCCGAGGGCTGGAAGGACGTCGCGCCCTATATCGTGCTGCTCGCCGTGCTCTTGCTCAAGCCCGAGGGCCTGTTCGGCCTTCACGTCCGCAAGAAGGTCTGAACCGCCATGCGATTCCTGTTCAAGACCGACTATGAGGACGACATCAGGCTGTTTCCGCATTCGGGCTACATCGTCTCCTACGGCGTCCTGCTGGCCGTGTTGCTGATCGCGCCCTACGTGCTCTCCAGCTATCTGATGAGCCAGCTCGTCTTCGTCTGCATCTACGCCACCGTCGGCGTGGCGCTGATGATCCTGACCGGCTTTACGGGGCAGGCCTCGCTCGGCCATGCCGCGTTTCTCGCGATCGGCGCCTATACGGCGGCGTACTTGCAGAAATACAACGTGCCCTTTCCGGTCTACTTCCTCGCCGCAGGCGCCCTGACCGGCCTGATCGGTGCGATGGTCGGTTTCCCCGCGCTCCGGCTCCAGGGCATCTATCTCGTCATCGCCACCATCTCCTTCGCCTTGATCGTGGAGGAAATCCTGGCGCGCTGGGAGAGCGTCACCAACGGCAACGAGGGCATGCGGGTCAAGACGCTCTCGCTGCTCGGCGTCGCGGTGCCGCGCGACAGCCCGACCTTCTATTTCCTCTGCCTCGCCGTGCTGGTGCTGACCATCGTCGGCACGCTCAATCTGCTGCGATCGCCGACTGGCCGCGCCTTCGTCGCGATCCGCGACAGCGAGACGGCCGCGCGCAGCATGGGCGTCAATGTCGCGCTCTACAAGGTGAAGTCGTTCGCGATCTCGGCGGCGATCACCGGCTTTGCCGGCGTGTTGTTCGCGCACAAGCTCTCCTTCATCTCGCCGGAGATGTTCACGCTGCAGCTCTCGATCGAGTTCATCATCGTGATCTTGATCGGTGGCTCCTTCAGCCTGCACGGGGCGGTGCTGGGCGCGATCTTCATCGTGATGATCGACCCGTTCCTGACCTATTTGAAGGACGACATGCCCGGCATCATCGCCGGCATCGCCGCGACGTTCGGGGCCGGGGCAGGGACTGCGGGCAATATCCAGTCCAAGGTCGCGGCCTTCGCCTCGCTCAACGGCCTCAAGGGCGCGATCTACGGCATCATCATCGTGCTGTTCGTGCTGTTCGAGCCGCTCGGGCTCTACGGTCGCTGGCTGAAGATCAAACTCTTCTTCCAGCTGTTCCCGCTCTACAAGCGCGCCACCTTCAAGCGGCAGAAGATCTACGTGAAGTCGGAGCGGAACAGATGAGCTATTTCCGCGCCGAGAACCTGTCGTTGCATTTCGGCGGCCTCAAGGCGGTCGACGCGGTGTCGTTCGCGGTGGAGCGGGGCGAGATCCTCTCGATCATCGGCCCCAACGGCGCCGGCAAGAGCTCGATCTTCAACCTGATCTCGCGGATCTACCGGCCGACCTCGGGCCGTATCTTCTTCGAGGACCAGGACATCACGGAGCAGCCGCCCTACGACATCGCAAGGCTCGGCATCGCCCGCACCTTCCAGAACATCGAGCTGTTCGAGAATGCCACCGTGCTGTCGAACCTCCTGGTCGGCCGCCACCGGCATTCGACCACGCAGCTCTGGCAGGAGGTGCTGTTCCTGCCGAGTGTGCGCGCCAACGAGAAGATACACCGCCGCCGCGTCGAGCAGGTGATCGAGTTCCTCGATCTCGAACCCTACCGCGACAAGCTGATCTCGGGCCTTCCCTACGGCGTCCGCAAGGTGATCGAGCTCGCGCGCGCGCTGTGCTCGGAGCCTAAACTGATCCTGCTCGACGAGCCGTCCTCCGGCCTCAATGTCGAGGAAACCAACGACATGTCGTTCTGGATCCGCGACATGAAGAGCGAGCTCGGCGTCACCGTGCTGATGGTCGAGCATGACATGTCGCTGGTGAACCGCGTCTCCGATCGCGTCATCGCGCTGAACTACGGCCGGGTGCTGGCGATGGGCTCGCCCGCTGACGTTCAGCAGCACCCCGACGTCGTTGCCGCGTATCTGGGAGCCTGAGGCATGGACGCCGCCGTGACGCCGGACATCATCCTGAAACTCTCCAACATCGAGAGCTATTACGGGCCGATCATGGCGATCCGCGGCATTTCGCTGGAGGTGCCGCGCGGCCGCATCGTCACGCTGCTCGGCGCCAACGGGGCCGGCAAGACCACGGTGCTGAAGACCATCTCCGGCATTCTCGATCCGCAGAAGGGCTCGATCGAGTTCATGGGCAAGCCGATCCAGCGCATGGAGGCGGACCGCATCGTGCGCCTCGGCCTCAGCCATGTGCCCGAGGGACGCGAGGTGTTTCCGTTCCTCTCGGTGCGGGAGAACTTGATGATGGGGGCCTACCCGCGCAAGGACCGTGACGGTGTCGCGGAGGATCTGGAGCGCGTCTACGGCTATTTCCCGCGGCTGAAGGAGCGTATCAACCAGCCGGCCGGCCAGCTCTCCGGCGGTGAGCAGCAGATGCTCGCGATCGGCCGCGCGCTGATGAACCGGCCCACGCTGCTGCTGCTCGACGAACCCTCGCTCGGCCTGTCGCCGCTGCTGGTGAAGGAGATCTTCACGATCATCCGCCGCGTCAACGAGGAGCAGGGCATGTCGATCCTGCTGGTCGAGCAGAATGCCAAGGTGGCGCTGGAGACGGCGCATTACGGCTATGTGCTCGAGATCGGACGCGTCGTGATGAACGACACCTGCGACCGCTTGATGCATTCCCAGGACATCCAGGAATTCTACCTTGGCGCCAGGGAAGAGGGCGCGCGCGGTGAGCGGCGCTGGAAAAAGAAGAAGACGTGGCGTTGAAGAGGGACTGGCGTAGAATGAACTGATCCGTCCGCAACAATAGACCGCCGGCAAGGCAGGCAGCGGAGGGGCAAGCGACAAGGAGGGAATGCGCATGGCCCGACGGGCGGTGCTGACGGTCGCCGACACTATTGCGAAGAGCTTTCTGCGCGCCGCGGAGACGCGGGGCGACAGGCCGGCCATTCGCGAAAAGAAATTCGGTATCTGGCAGCCGACGAGCTGGCGCCAATGGCTGGAGACCTCCAAGGAGATCGCCTACGCACTTCATGCGACAGGCTTCAAGCCCGGCGAGGTTGCCTCAATCGTTGCCAACGCCGTGCCGGAATGGGTCCATGCCGACATGGGCATCCTGTGCGCCGGCGGCGTCTCCTCCGGGATCTATCCGACCGATGCATCGTCCCAGGTCGAATATCTCGTCAACGATTCCCGGACGAAGGTGATCTTCGCCGAGGACGAGGAACAGCTCGACAAGATCCTCGCCTGCCGCGCGCGTTGTCCGTCCTTGCACAAAATCATCGTGTTCGACATGGAGGGCCTCAGCGGCTTCTCCGACGACATGGTGATGTCGCTCGACGAGTTTCGCGCGCTCGGCCGCAATCACATGGTCGGCCGCGAAGCACTGTGGCAGGAGATGATCGACAGCCGCAGCGCTGAAGATCTTGCCATTCTCGTCTACACTTCGGGCACGACAGGCCCGCCCAAGGGCGCGATGCACGCCAACCTCAGCGTCACGCACCAGATGCGCCATGCCAACGACTTCATCCCGGCGCAGGAGGACGAAGACCGGCTGATCTTCCTGCCGCTCTGCCACGTCGCCGAACGCATCGGCGGCTATTACATCTCGGTCGCGCTCGGCTCGGTGATGAACTTCGCCGAGAGCCCGGAGACCGTGCCGGACAATCTGCGCGAGGTGCAGCCGACCATCTTCCTCGCAGTGCCGCGCATCTGGGAGAAATTCTACTCCGCCATCACCATCGCGCTGCGGGACGCAACGCCGCTCCAGCAATGGGTCTACCGCCGCGCCATCGCGATCGGCTACCGTATGGTCGATTGCCGCATCGAGGGCAGGGCACCGCCGCTGTCGCTGCGCATCGCCAATGGCATCGCCTACCGGATCGCCTTCCGCAACATCCGCCGCATGATCGGGCTCGACCGCTGCCGCATCGCCTTCACCGGCGCGGCGCCGATCGCACCGGAGCTGATCCGCTGGTATCTCGCGCTCGGCATCGACGTCCACGAAGTCTACGGCCAGACCGAGAATTGCGGCGTCGCGACCATGATGCCTGCGGAGCGGATCAAGCTCGGCTCGGTCGGCACCGCTGTGCCGTGGGGCGAGGTCGCGCTGTCGCCCGATGGGGAGATCCTGATCAAGGGCGACTTCCTGTTCATGGGCTATCTGAACCAGCCAGAGAAGACCGCCGAAACCATCGACCATCGCGGCTGGCTGCACACCGGCGACGTCGGCACCATCGACAACGAGGGCTTCGTCCGCATCACCGACCGGATGAAGGACATCATCATCACCTCCGGTGGCAAGAATATCACCCCGTCCGAGATCGAGAACCAGTTGAAGTTCTCGCCCTACATTTCGGACGCCGTGGTGATCGGCGACCAGCGGCCCTATCTGACCTGCCTCGTGATGATCGACCAGGAGAACGTCGAGAAATACGCCCAGGACCACGACATCCCTTTCACCAATTACGCCAGCCTGTGCCGGGCAACCGAGATCCAGCACCTGATCTGGCGCGAGATCGAAGGCGTCAACGGCAATTTCGCCCGCGTCGAGACCATCAAGCGGTTCTACCTGATCGAGCGGCAGCTCACGCCGGAGGACGAGGAACTGACGCCGACCATGAAGCTGAAGCGCGGTTTCGTGAACAAGCGCTACGCCGCCGAGATCGACGCGATGTATCGCGAGCGCGCGGTGGCGTGACTCATATCGTTTGAAAAGAGCGAAGGAGCGATGGCCCCCGCCCTTCGCACGATACGGGCCCCAAGGAGAGGAGACGTCAATGTCGAGATCGTTCAACGCGTTCGGCCTTGCTATCGGCGCCGTGGCGCTCAGCTGTCTGCCGGCCACAGCGCAAACCAAGGTTACCAATGACGGCATCTCGGCCACCGAGATCGTCATCGGCACCCATCAGGACCTGTCGGGTCCGATCAAGGGCTGGGGCGTGCCGGTGTCCAACGGAATGAAGATGGCAGTCGAGGAGATCAACGCCGGCGGCGGCGTCCAGGGGCGCAAGATCAGGCTGGTGGTCGAGGACAGCGGCTACGATCCGAAAAAGGCCGTGCTTGCGTCGCAGAAGCTGATCGAGCGCGACAAGATTTTCGCAATGGTGGGACCGATGGGCTCGCCGACCGTGCTCGCCGCGCAGGATATCCTGCTCGATGCCGGCGTGCTTCAGCTTTTCCCGCTGACCGCGGCCGAATTCACCTTCAAGTTCGATCCCGGCAAGCCGCAGGAGCGGCTGAAGTTCAACAATCTGCTGCCTTACGTCGAGAGCACGCGGGCCGCGCTGAAATACATGATGGAGTGGAAGAACTTCAAGAAGCCCTGCATCATGCATCAGGACGACGAGTACGGCAAAAACGTGCTCGACGGCTTCAACCAGCAGCTCGGCGCCATGAAGGTGCAGCCGGCCTCGGTCACGAGCTACAAGCGCGGCGCCTCCGACTTCAGCGCGCAGGTCGCCAAGATGAAGTCCGACGGCTGCGATCTCGTCGTGCTCGGCGCCGTGCTCCGCGAGCCCATCGGCGCGATGACGGAAGCCAGGAAGCTCGGCTGGGACGTCACCTTCCTCGGCGCGACGCCGACCAACGTGATGGAGGTGCCGATGCTCGGCAAGGAAGCCGTCGAGGGCCTCTACGCGGCGTCCGGATTCGAGATTCCCTATGAGGACACCGCCAAGGGCAAGGTGAAGGACTGGCTGGTCAACTACAAGAAGATGTTCGGCACCGACGCCAACACGCAGGCCATCATCGGCTACAACGCGGTGATGACGTTTGCGTTCTACGCGGACAAGGCGGGCAAGGATCTGACGGGGCAGAAGATGCTCGATTCACTCGAGTCGGGCGACAAATTCCTCGACATCTTCAACTCGCCGCCGACCAAGTTCTCCAAGACCGACCATCTCGCCAACACCATCACCCAAGTGCAGCAGGTCAAAGGCGGCCGCTGGGTGCTGGTGAAGGACAATCTGATGTTTTGATGGCTTACCCTCCCCTGGAGGGGGAGGGTCGATCGCGCGAAGCGCGAGCGGGGTGGGGTGATCTCTCAACACGCGCAGTGCTCGATGTGGAGAGACTGTCACCCCACCCCGCTACGCATTCCGCTTCGCTACATGCATAGCGACCCTCCCCCTCCAGGGGAGGGTAAGAGTCTACGACCCCCCGCCCGCCGTGCCCGAATTCACCGGCGCCAGCTCGTCTTCCCGGCAGCGCCAGCCGTCGGCGGCTTTCACGAACGCAAAGGTCCGCTGGATCCTGAGGCGGCGCGTGACGTTGAATGCTTCTCCCGAGCGCTCCCTGCCGCCGATGCCCGGCTGCGGAAGTCCGGTCCTCGGATCCCAGCAGGTGCCGGTGCAGGTGGATGCAATCTTGCTGCACGTCGTGAAGGGCGCCAGCACGACCATCTCGATCTCGCCGGTGACCTGCGCCTCCTGGTCCGAGACCTGGCTGTCGAGCGCATAGACGCGGTTGATGCGGAGGAAATTGCCGCAGGAATTGGCGGCGTGAATCCGCGCGGCGCAGAAGTCGACGGCGTCGGTGTCGGGGATGCGGGCGGCGACCTGCCGGCCGAACACTTTCTTCGGATCGCCCTTGGCGGCGGCGATGTCGTTGGCCTTGCGCTTGAGATAGTCGGCAAGACACTCCTCCGCCGATTCGAGCTCGGCAAGCGGAACGTTCTCCTTGCCGACCAGATTGCACTTGCGATCGCGCTCCCGCGTCCACCTTCCGTACTCGGCGAAGGCAAAGCGAGCCGCGGTCGGGTCCAGCTTGCCGATCAGGCCGAGCACATGGCCATTGAGCTCGGTTTCCGCAACCGCCAGCGACGGGTCCGCGCAGATCACCGCGCCCGCCGCGGTGTTGGCCGCCAGACAGTCGAAATCCGGATCGCGCAGGATCGCGGCGCGCTCCTCGGTGACCTTGAGCAGGCACGCTTTGACCCGCTCGACATCGTCGGCGCGGATCGCGGTCTGGCCGATGATGCCGCAGCCGAGATTGCGCTGGCGGATCCAGATCGCATTTTCCTCGATTCCAGGCAGGCGGTCGGGCAGGCGGGCCAGCCGTGCCTCGATCGCGGTGCTGAGCTTGTCGGCGGCGGCGGTCAGTTCGGCATCGCCGCAGAACAGTTGATTGCCGGGGTCGCGGATCTGCTGGCAGTTGTTCCTGGCGAACAGCGGCAGCTTGTCGGCGATGGAGCGGTCGGATTGCGCGAAGCCTGGTGCCGCGGACAACGCCAGCAGCGCAAGCACAGTCAGCACGATGAACCGCATTCCAGTCGCCCCCGCATCGAACGCGCCATGCTAGCGTTCCGGCCCGCGCGGTGGAATGGCCTTGTGGCGGGTGTGAGGGCTACGAGAAAGCTAATGCGCCTCGGCGGTCGCCATCGACATCCGCACGGGCTCGTCGACATATTTCATCACGGCCGACTGGTAGAGCACGAATAGCGGCTGATAGGTCTGTGCGGCCTCGTCCTCGACCATCGCCATGCGGCGGTTGTCGAGCATCAGCCAGTGGCCGTCGAGCTTTGCGGCGGCGACCGCGTGCTCTTCGCCGGCCCTGACGTCGCGGACCACGACGATGCGGAGGTCCTCGGCCGCGACGCCCGCGAGCCGCAGTGCGGCTAGCTTGGCGATGGCGTAGTCTTCGCAGTCGCCGGCGCCGCGCGCAAAGGTCGCAAGTGGCGAGCTCCAGATATCGTCGGTGCCGTCATTGGCGGCCCGGATGGCAAGGTTGATGGCGCGGTTGGTCTCGCCCAGCCGCGCGCGGCCGTCGCGGCCGCGGGCCTGGTCGACGATGGTGAGCAGCTTCAGCGCCGCGGGCGACGCGCAATTGTCACGGTCGCCGTCACAGAGCGCCAGCTGCACCATGTCGTCGTCGAGCTTGTGCGTCAGCGCGAGCCATTTCTGCTGCAGGCCGCCGGCGGAGATGGCGAAGGCGAACACGCCGAACGGCTCGGCGGATTTGCGCACGAGCAGGCCTGCCCCCGGCGACAGAAGCGTGCCGGCGCGAAGCTCGGCGGCCGATCCGAACAGGATCACTCCGCACAGCACCAGGATTGCGCGCCAGGCGCGCGAGCGAGCAGCGGTCTCCATCTGACATCCCCTTCCGGCTTCGCCTGGTCCTTCTTTGACCTCGACGTGCCGGGCTTTGTTGCTTTCGCGGAGATAGTGCGAGGCGGGCCGTTTTGTTCTGCTTAACGCGCCCGGCAGGGGGCCCAAAACCGCGGGACAGGCTGAAACGGGCCTGCCCAAATTGCGTAAAATTTTACGATTCGTCGGCTAGGAGGTCCCGGCTGCCGTGAAATGGAGCCGATTGCAGGCGCAGGTTGTGGGGGGCCTGATTCTGCGCCTTATGGCTAACAGCCCGCTATTTCACGGGTTCTGTTAGTTGGGTCACAGATTTTGCTCCGTATTTGCCGCAGGATGTCGCGAGGCACCACGAACAAAAGATGACGCAAGTATCTTCTGTTGAAGCTGTGTCGCTTATTACTTTGCATAACTGGGAATGGGCGAAATTTTGCCAGATTCAACCTTAGCTTACTTGAAATACTACTTCAGTGCCTCTGTGCACCTGCCGCCATGTGGGGGCTCCCACGGCCAAGTGACGCGAAATCACACAAGCAATAGATGGTTTCGCTAAGGACTTGGTAATGCTATGCAAGCTTAGGCGGTCGATACTTACTTAGATTTTAACCCTTTTTACGGTGCCCGGTTGAATTACGCTGGCAAATTTGACGCCGCGATTTCCTTGGACGGCCAGGGTTTCCGCTCGCCCGCTGATGGCCAGGTCGATTCCTTTACCGCCAAAGCGCACGGTCACGTGCCTGATGGCGCATTCGTTGTTCCTGACCCGAACCTGATCTTCAACGGGGAGTTCAAGCGCGCAGGTCTCGACCTCGTGCTGTCCCACGACGGTCACGAGTTCGTCGTTCACGATTATTTCAGGGGCGACAAGCGCGCGGCGATCGCCTCGCCCGATGGCGCCCACCTCACCGGCGACATCGTCAATGCGCTCACCGGCCACGTGCAATATGCGCAGGCCGCAGGCGGCATCGCCGCGGCCCAAATCATCGGCCACGTCACCAAGCTGTCCGGCAGCGCGACCGCGGTCCGCAACGGCGTCGCGGTCATCCTGAACAATGGTGACAACGTCGAGAAGGGCGACGTCGTCTCGACTGGCGGCGACTCGACGCTCGGCATCACCTTCATCGACGGCACCGTGTTCGGCCTGTCCTCCAATGCACGGATGGTGCTGAACGAGATGGTCTACGACCCCAACGGGTCGAGCAATTCCTCGCTGCTCAGCCTGGTGGCGGGCACCATCACCTTCGTCGCCGGCGAGACCGCCAAGCACGGCGACATGAAGATCGACACGCCGGTCGCCACCATGGGCATCCGCGGCACGGCGGTGCTGACCCAGATCAACTTCGTCGTTCCCGCCGGTGGCGGCGATCCGCAGCCGCAGGCGAGCTTCCAGGTGCTGGTCGAGCCGAACGGCACGACGGGCTCCTACATCCTCTTCGACAAGGTCACGCTGCTGCCGATCGCGACGGTCAACCAGGCCGGCCAGATGATCCAGATCAGCGGCGGCAACGTCTCGATCACCAATGCGCTGATGTCGCCGGACATTCAGAAGCTGATCAGCGACGTGTTCACGCTGAAGTTTACCGACAACAACACCAACACCAAGCTGACCACGAACTTCACCGACACGATCACGCCGACCAGCGACGGTCTGATGTTCAAGACCGCGGGCGGCTACAGCGCGACCGCGGTCTTTACCAACACCACTCAGCAGGGGACGGACCCTGGCCACAATCCGTCGACCAGCAACCGTATTCCCGGGCCGCCGCAGGCGCGCAGCCTCGATGCCAACGGCAATGTGAGGTCGGCGTTCGCACTGACCGAGCGCGACGACACGACTGGCGACACCACGCATTCGGACACGGTCTCCGGCCGGATCACCTTCGTCGATCAAAACCTTGGCGACAGGCCGACCGTGAGCGTGAACCTCGCGGGCGCGCCGAACTACGTCTACAAGAGCGCCGGCCAGCAGGACGTCACCGGCTCGCTCACCGATCTGCAGAAGCAGGACATTGCGGCAACGCAGATCCAGATCGCCGTCGCTGCGGACGGTGGCAACGCCAACAACGGCTCGGCGGTCTGGACCTACACGATCCCCGACCACGTCTTCGACTTCCTCGCGGCCGGCGAAACCCTGACGCTGACCTATATGGTCCGCGTCGACAACAATTTCTCGGTCAACCCCGAAGCCACTTTCATCCCGATCACCATCACGATCACGGGGACCAACGACAAGCCGGTGATCACCACCAGCGTGCCGGTCATCACCTTCGAAGGTGGCACCAGTATTCCGGGTGGCCCGCTCACCAGCGATGTGCCGACATCGGGGACGCTGAACTTCGACGACGTCGATCTCACCGACAAGCATACCGTGTCGGTGGCGCTGACCAGCGCGACCCTGCCCGATGGCACCGTTCCGCCGGGCCCGCTCGCGGCGTTCCAGAGCGCGATGTCGGTTGCGATCGCGGCGGGCGCCGACAGCACCGGAGACGGCACCGGCACCATCAACTGGTCGCTGGCCAATCTGCCGGTCTATCTCGCCGACTTCATTCCGGAAGGCGCGGTGCTGACGCTGGTCTACACTGTGACGCTCACGGATTCGCAAGGCGCGACCTCGCAGCAGACCATCACCGTCACGATCACGGGCACCGACGCGCCTGCAGTGGTGTGGATAGCGACCGATAAGCCCGGCGTTCCCTCCGGCGGGTTCTGGAAGGATGCGGGCAACTGGGCGACCGGTACGGTCCCGACCATCAATGACGACGTCATCGTCATCACCGATCAGCTGCGCGGCCTGACGCCGTCCTATCCGGCGACGATCGACGCGGCCGCCTATGCGAAGTCGCTGACGATGAACGATTTCGGTGGTCCGCCGCCGAAGGTGATCGTCCAGGCCTCGCTGACGATCGCGGGCGCGCTCAACATGGGCGCCGATTCGATCCTCAACGTCGCTGCCACCGGGACGATGTCGGTTGGCAGCAAGGCCGAAATCCTCGACACGAGCGTGCTCACCAATGCGGGCTATGTGACGCTCGCCGGCGGGGGCGATTTCGCTGCGGGTACCGCGATCACCAATTCCGGCACGATCGAGCTTTCCGGCGGTACGCTGAAGACGCTGGCCACGATCCACAATGCTGGCGGCCTTCTCAAGGCCGATGCCGGCACGACGCTGATCGTCGATGCCGGGACGATCGACGGCGGCACCGTCACCATTCTGGGCACGCTCGAACTCGACGGCACGAGCTTGGTCGAGAACGGCACGTTGAACAATTCCGGCACGGTCAACGTCAAAGGCACGGCCGAGTTCGCCCACGAGACCGTCTCCAACACCGCGAGCGGTTTGATCGAGGTGTTGGCAAACGGCTGGCTGACGATCCACCAGGGCTCCAGCGTCACCAATTCCGGCCAGATCACGGTCGATGCCAACGGCAGGCTCACCGTCAACGGCGCGACCATCGGCGGAGCGGGCGCGGTGATCGACACCGGCGGTGGTGGCGATGACGAGGGAGGTCCCGTCCTCAACGCCGCGTTTTACGTCGCCGCAGGCGCGATCACCAATAATGG
>Ga0102590_1001099_pt1 | contig 44589 bp, 52 predicted proteins | sample AraplaMF_Col_mMF_FD_76859 | JGI IMG/M metagenome (GOLD analysis project Ga0102590, IMG submission 76859) | Arabidopsis root microbial communities from the University of North Carolina, USA - plate scrape MF_Col_mMF | ecosystem: Host-associated > Plants > Roots > Endosphere | place: USA... | reverse complement strand
TCGACCGCGCCTATGCGATCGCGCGCCAGTTGGTCATCAAGCGCAAATGGACCGTCATCGACGAGCGCGAGCCGCAGCCGCCGCGCCGCATCGGCCGCATCGAGGCGGTGGCGCGCACGCCGATCATGGGCTTGCGCGAGGACGTATCGATCAGGGTCGCGCCCGACGGGGACGATTCCCGGGTCGATATCCGCTCCGCCTCGCGCTATTTCGACAGCGATCTCGGCAGCAACGCCGCGCGCGTGACCAAATTCATCGACGACCTCAACACCGCAGCCGATGCCGATGCGCTCAAGCCGGCGAAGAAGACCCCCGTGGCGCCGCCGAAGGCGCCCGCGAAAACGGTGAAGAAGTGACGCGATAGCGTCATCCCGGGGCGCCGCAAAGCGGCGAACCCGGGATCTCACGCAGCAATCTGGGTTCCGGGTTCGATGCTGCGCATCGTCCCCGAATGACGAAATCACGCCATCCGGTAGGTCCCGCCAATCACGGGATCGCCGTCCGTGGCCACGACGCCGCGGGCGACCAGGTCTTCCAGATGGGCTAGCACGGAATAACCAGCAGCCGTGGTCAGCCTTGGATCGATGCCGATATAGATGGCGCGCACCATGGTCGGAATATCGGTCTCCCCCTTGGCGAGGCGGTGCAGGATCGAGGCTTCACGCGCCTTGCGGTGGCGGATCAGGAAGCGCACGAAGCGCTGCCCCTCGGGGATCTCCGGGCCATGGCCGGAGAAATACAGGTCCTCCTCGCGCGCGGCGAGCCGGTCGAGCGAGTCCATGTAGTCGATCATCGAGCCGTCGGGCGGCGCCACGATCGAAGTCGACCAGCCCATCACGTGGTCGCCAACGAAGTTGAATTTTCGCTCGGGCCAGGCAAAGGCAAGGTGGTTTGCGGTATGGCCGGGCGTGGCCACGGCCTCGAGCCGCCAGCCGGCGCCTTCGACGACATCGCCATGAGCGATCCTGATGTCGGGCACGAAGTCTCGATCCGAGCCCGATTCCGGATTGTGCTTCTCGCTCTCGAAGCGCGGCCGCGAGGCGCGATGCGGGCCCTCGGCGTACACAGGCGCGCCGGTCGCCTGCTTGACGCGCGCCGTGTTCGGCGAATGATCGCGATGGGTGTGGGTGACGAAGATGTGGCTCACCGTCTCGCCGCGCACAGCATCCAGCAGCGCGGCCGCATGCGCCGCGTCGTCCGGACCGGGATCGATGATCGCGACATTGCCGGTGCCGACGATGTAGCTGACCGTGCCGGTGAAGGTGAACGGGCTCGGGTTGTTGCAGAGCACCCGCCGCACGCCGGGGCGGACTTCCTCGACGACGCCGGCCTTCAGCGGAAAGTTGCGGTTGAACGGGACGTCATCGTTGTCGGACATGGCTTGCTCATACCTGCTGACTTCGTCATGCCCGGCCTCGTGCCGGGCATCCACGTTCTTTCTGGTGACCAAGACGTGGATGGCCGGGACAGAGCCCGGCCATGACGCGCCTAGAAAGTTCAGCCGCAACCCAAGCGGAGATCAGTCACTCAGAAAAACGCCTGAATGCCCGTGATCGCACGGCCCAGGATCAGGGCGTGGACGTCGTGAGTGCCCTCGTAGGTGTTGACCGTCTCGAGGTTATGGACGTGGCGCATCACGTGATACTCGATCGAGATGCCGTTGCCGCCATGCATGTCGCGAGCGGTACGGGCGATGTCGAGCGCCTTGCCGCAATTGTTGCGCTTCATGATCGAGATCATCTCGGGGGCGAACTTGCCTTCGTCCATCAGGCGGCCAACGCGAAGCGAGCCCTGCAGGCCGAGCGCGATCTCGGTCTCCATGTCGGCGAGCTTCTTCTGCACCAGTTGGGTCGCCGCGAGCGGCTTGCCAAATTGCTTGCGATCGAGCGTGTACTGGCGGGCGCGGTGCATGCAGTCCTCGGCGGCGCCCAGCGCGCCCCAGGAGATGCCGTAGCGGGCGCGGTTGAGGCAGCCGAACGGGCCCTTGAGCCCGGAGACGTTGGGCAGCAGCGCGCTTTCGGGCACCACGACGCCGTCCATCACGACCTCGCCGGTGATCGAGGCGCGAAGCGAGAGCTTGCCGCCGATCTTCGGCGCGGAGAGGCCCTTCATGCCCTTCTCCAGCACGAAGCCGCGGATCTGGTTGTCGTGCTCGGCCGACTTGGCCCAAACCACGAACACATCGGCGATCGGCGCGTTCGAGATCCACATCTTGCTGCCGGTCAGGCGGTAGCCATCCGAGACCCTCTCGGCGCGGGTCTTCATGCCGGCCGGGTCGGAGCCGGCGTCGGGCTCGGTCAGGCCGAAACAGCCGACCCACTCGCCGCTGGCAAGCTTCGGCAGATATTTCTTGCGCTGGTTCTCGTCGCCATAGGCGTAGATCGGGTACATCACCAGCGAGGACTGCACCGAGTTCATCGAACGATAGCCGGAATCGACCCGCTCGATCTCGCGCGCGACGAGGCCGTAAGCCACGTAGCTCGCATTGGCGCAGCCGTATTCCTCCGGCAGCGTGATGCCGATCAGGCCGAGCTCGCCCATCTCGTTGAATATCTCGCGGTCGGTCTTCTCTTCCAGATAGGCCTTGGTGACGCGCGGCAGCAGCTTGTCCTGGGCGTAAGCGCGCGCCGTGTCGCGCACCATGCGCTCGTCTTCGGTCAGCTGCTCGTCGAGCAGGAACGGATCGTCCCACTGGAAGGAAGCCGCAGCCGGCTTGTCCTTGGTCTGAGGGCGCACGCTCATGAAACGTCCTTTCGATCTGGTTCCGTCTAAAATTGCCCGACAAATTAAAGCGCCGCGGCAACAAGTGCAATTGCGTTAGCGTTAGCTTTCGAGCTGCTCGTTGGCGACGATCTCGATGCCGAAGCCCGACAGGCCCTTGTAGTCGTGCACCGACGAGGTGAGATGGCGGATCGAGGTGACGCCGAGATCACGCAAGATCTGCGCGCCGACACCGACCTCTCGCCACTGGCGGTTGCGGTCCGCTTCCGTCGCCGTCTCGTCAGGCAGCGGCGACACGGGAACGCCGGCGGCGCCATCGCGCAAGTACACCAGCACACCGCGGCCGGACTTTTTGAAGTGTTCGAGCACGGTCGCCATGCGCTTGTGGCCGGTGAAGGTGTCCTTGACGATGTTCGGCTTGTGGAAGCGGGTCAGCACGTTCTTGCCGTCACCGACGCCGTTGTAGACGAAGGCGACGTGGGCGATGGAATCGAACGGCGAGCGATAGGCATAGCCCTGCAGCGGGCCGATCGGGCTGTCGGTCGTGAAGGTCGAGACCCGCTCGATCAGCTTTTCGCGCGCCTGCCGGTAAGCGATCATGTCGGCGATGGTGACGTGCTTCAGCTTGTGCCTGGCGGCGAACTGGGCGACCTGCTCGCCCTTCATCACGCTGCCGTCGTCGTTCATCAATTCGCTGATGACGCCGACCGGCGGCAAGCCGGAAAGCTTGCAGAGATCGACCGCGGCCTCGGTATGGCCGGAGCGCAGCAGCACGCCGCCATCCTTGGCGATCAGCGGGAAGATGTGGCCCGGTCGGGCGAAGTCGTTGGCGCCGGCGTTGGGATTGGACAGCGCCCGGCAGCAGGAGGCGCGCTCTTCGGCCGAGATGCCGGTGCCGCCATCCGGCTTATAGTCGATCGAGACCGTGAACGCCGTGGTGTGGGCGGAATCGTTGTGGGCGACCATCGGATCGAGCCGCAGCCGGCGCGCATCCTCGGTCGTGATCGGCGCGCAAACGATGCCCGAGGTATGGCGGATGATGAAGGCCATCTTTTCCGCCGTGCAGAATGAAGCGGCGACGATCAGATCGCCCTCGCCCTCGCGGTCCTCGTCGTCAGTCACGACGACGAGCTCGCCCCGGGCAAAGGCCTGCAAGACTTCCTGGACGGTATCGGGCATGTCCCAATCTCTTGATGGTGTGGACGGGAGGCTTAGCCGGACTCCGAACCATGCGCTAGTGCCCCAGCCGCAACCGCATATGCCGCCCGGTACCGGCCTCGAGCCTTGTGCTGCGGATACCAGCCATATAGGCGTGGCCGGGGCGCGCGGAAGGCGTCCGACCCTTGCCCTGACCAGACCCGCCCCGCGCCGAATGGAGCTGTGCAATCCCCGGCAATGGGGTAGTCAGGATCGCGACTGCCGGGCAAACTGCGCCAAGCATGAAACGGGCAAGCACGAGATGAGATTCGTCGTTCCACTCCTCGCGGGCCTCCTGTGGCCGATCGTCCTGGTCACGCCAGCGCTCGCACAGAGCAAGGTCGGGATTGAGCAGACCTTCGCCGATTCGCTAACGGCCATGCCGAAGGAGGATCTCGCCGTCGCCGGGGGCTTCTATGTGCCGGCCTATTCCAGCGTCGCGATGAGCCAGGGCAAGCTGCGGGTCGATTTCTCGGTGACGCTGAGCGTCCACAACGCTTCGGAAACGCAAGCGCTGGTGGTCAGGCGCATCGCTTATTTCGACACCGCCGGCAAGCAGGTCGAGAGCTATCTGAAGGCACCGGTCGCGGTGAAGCCGCTCGCGACCATCTCGATCTTCGTTCCGACCGACGACGTGCGCGGCGGGACCGGCGCCAATTTCATCGTCGACTGGGCAGCGGCGAGCGAGATCGCCGAGCCTGTCGTCGAGGCCCTGATGGTTGGCGGCGTCGCCAATGCGCATTACGCTTTCATCAGCCAGGGACGTCCGACCAGAACGGTCGGGAAGAAGTAACGCAGGGCGCAGCGGCTGGGATCGAGGACGACGATCAGCCACGGCATCAAGCGATGCGCTGTCGCGGCCGCGGATCGAAAACACGAAAACAACCCCATGCACAGTAGCCGTGCCCCGTCAAATCAATGCCTTGTTTGCAGGCGCGGCGCGGATACGGATTTTACGAATTTTGTTTGACCCGTCGGGCAAAACACTGGCATGATGGCATCATCGAAATAGCGGCGCCCGGTCGGCACCCAGGCCGGCCGCTCAACAAAAAAAGAGGAACGCTCCCATGACGTCCAGCTTCGATTTCGCCCCCCTGTTTCCCGCAGGGCTGCCGGCCCCTTCTGCACGCTGGACGGGCCTTGCCAAATACAGCTTCGTCGGCGGCAATAACGATTCCGAGCAGGTGCCGCTCGACGAGTTGATCGAGGCCGCCAATGAGGCCCTGCAGCGAGAGGGCCGATCGCTCGCAACTTACGGCCTGGCGCATGGGCCCCAAGGTTACGTGCCGTTGCGCGAATTCCTCGTGACGAAACTGAAGCGCGATGCCGGCATTAGCTGCACGGTCGACGACCTCATGATCGTCTCTGGCTCGCTCCAGGCGCTCGACCTCGTCAACAACACATTGCTGGCGCGCGGCGACACCGTGATCGTCGAGCAGGAAACCTATCAGGGAGCGCTGCAGCGGCTGACGCGGCTGGGCGTCAACACCGTCGGCGTTCCGCTCGACGACGACGGCATGCGCATGGATGCGCTCGCCTCTACGCTTGCCGATTTGAAGGGGCGCGGCATCCGGCCGAAATACATCTACACCATCCCGACCGTGCAGAACCCGACCGGCAGCATCATGCCCGAAAGCCGCCGCGCCGAATTGTTGCGGCTGTCGGCTGAATATGGCGTGCCCATCTTCGAGGACGATTGCTATGCCGACCTGGTCTGGTCGGGACAACGGCCGCCGGCGATCTACGCGATGAGCCAAAATGGCGGCGTGATCCATATCGGCTCGTTCTCGAAGTCGATCGCACCGGCGCTGCGCGTCGGCTTCATCGTCGCGCCCTGGGATGTGATGTCGCGGATGCTGGCGCTGAAGACGGATGCCGGTTCCGGCGCGCTGGAACAGATGGTGCTGGCCAGCTATTGCCGGCCGCATTTCGCAAGCCATGTGCCTGTTCTGACCAAGGCGCTGCGCACCAAGCTCGATACGTTGATGGAAGCGCTCAACGAACAGTTCGGGACTGCGGCCGAGTTTAGGGAGCCCAAGGGCGGCATCTTCCTGTGGGTGAAGCTGCCCGACCAGGTCGATACGCTCAAGCTTTACCAGGCTGCGCTTGCCTCCGGAGTCTCGATCAATCCGGGACCGGAATGGTCGACCAACAAGGGCTATTCGGGCTCCCGCCTGCGACTGTGCTTTGCGAGCCCGTCGCATCAGCAGATCCGCGAGGGCGTCGCCGTTCTGGCCGAGGTCTGCCGCAAGGAGTTCGGCGTGCCCGCGCGCAGCGCCAATGTGGAGAAGCGGGCCTAAGCCGCCTGGGGCTGGCTGCCATGGATCGCGGAGGCCAGCCGCAGCAGCAGCACGATCGAAACGTTGCCCTTGCCGGCTTCGATCTGGGCGATGTAGCGCTCTGAAATCCCGGAACGACGGGCGAGCTCCCGGCGCGACAGCTCGCAGCGCGCGCGCGACGATCTCAACCGCTCGCCCAGTTCGGCCAGAAACGCGGTCTCGGAATAAGGCGGTACGGCACAGCTCCCCGGCAGCACCTCGCCCGCGAAATCCATCACTTGATTCAGCATCGCTCTCACCACGTTCGCCTTCGGGATCGCCATCTTACCCCCGACCCGCACGGCCTCATTGACGCGGATCAAATTCACGCGTGATTGGCGGCTGGCGTGGACGATCGCGACGGGGATGCTACACTTGGAATTCCTCAAGGCGGGGCCTTTTGAAACATGACGGGTTGCTTGAGCCGCTGGACTGCGGCGGCGGTGCTTTGGTTTGCGTTCACGTCCCTCGGGCGTGCCGAGACGCTCGCGGCGACGGTCGAGCAGTGGGGCTTGCTCGGCTCATGGGCGGTCGATTGTGCCGTCCGGCCTGACCGCAACAAGGGTGCCCTGCTCACCTACGAAATCCGGAAGGACGGCCGGGTGATGTACCGGCGCGATTTCGGTGACGTCAAGGATGAGAACGAGGTGGTGTCCGCCAGCGTCAACGCTGAAGGCCTGCTCAACGTGATGGTCTACTTCCCATCGCTCCGGCAGACACGCGAATTCGGACTGATGCTGACCGAGAACGGCAGCCTGCGCGCGATCTACAATCGCGACGAGCGCGGCGCGTACTCGATCAAGGACGGCAATTACGCCAAGACCGGCGCACCAACACCTCCGCAGCAACGCTGCGATTAGCAATCGCCTCGAGCCTGAATATCCATTCAGAATTCTCTTCCCGTTCCCCAGGGAACGTTCATGCGAATGCGCGGTTTAAATTTGCATTCGATTGGAGGAGGACATCATGAAGAAGCTTGGTTATGTCGTTGCCGCTCTGGGTGCGCTCGCGGTTGCGGCGCCGACGCTCGCAAGTGCAGAGACTGTGATCGTCAGGCACGGCCATCACGGCCCGTACGGCGCCCGCGCCGAATTCCGCGAGCATCGCGACTATGGCTGGCATCGCGGCTGGCACCATCACGACCGCGTCGTGGTGATCAAGCACGGTCATCGCCACATGGACTACTAATGCGCAACGCAAACTGAAATGGCCCCTCGCGGGGCCATTTCTGTGCGTTCAAACGGGTAGAGAGGACATGTACTCATGAATCCGCTAGGTCCGCTCTACCTCCAATGGCGCCCGAACAGCGGACATCGATTTACGTCGGCTGTGGGCCAACAAGTGACTATAAGCTCGTTTATTCGACCACCTCGTCGGCGGTCAGGAGCAGCTCATTTGGAACGGTGAGGCCAAGCGCCTTGGCGCTCTTGAGGTTGATGACGAGATAAAATTTGGTCGGTTGCTCGACCGGGATGTCCCCGGGTCTTGCGCCCCGCAAAATTTTGTCAATGACCTCGGCGGCGCGCCTGAACAAATCCGGGTAGTTTGGTCCATAGGCCATGAGCGCTCCGGCTCGGGCTGTTTCGCTAATTGAGGCCGTCGTCGGTAACTTGGTAGCCAGCACGAGTGAAGCGACGCGGGGGCGATTGCCATCTATTAGGCCAGCATCCGCGAGATAAACGGCATCAGCCTGATTTTTGAAGGCATCAAAGGCAGGCTCTAGATCGGCAGCTACATGAATGCCCCGCCTGACGAGCGTGATCCCAAATTGGCGAGTAGCAGTCTCAACATTATCGGCTTCGCGCACGCTTGGGGGATAGTTCGCATCAAACAGGATTCCTAAACTTCTGAGACCTGGAACGATCTGGCGAAGAAGTTCAACTCGCTTGCTTCCGATTTCGGCTTGTTGAACCGACATTCCAGTCACGTTGCCCCCCGGGTGCGCGAAATCAACAATGAGCCCAGCCGCTACTGGGTCAACCGCGGGCACGAAAACAATAGGAATTGAAGCAGTCGCCTGTTTCACCACGACCGCAGCGCCTCCGTAGGTTGAAATCAGGTCAACCTTCTTGCTGACTAGCTCTGCGGCAATTTCGACGACACGCTCTCGGCGTCCCTCGGACCACCGATACTCGACTTGGAGCGTGCGGCCCTCAATCCAGCCAAGTTGGCCAAGCCGCTCAACAAGAGCGGCTTGCCAGGGACCAAACGCCGCCGGCGTATTTCCAATGAGTGCAATCGTCCGAAGCGGCAGCTGCGCTCGAGCCTCGGTCGCCCATATCGCGGAAGTTCCAAGAAGCCAAATGAAGTCTCGGCGTTTCATTGCGCCCCCCGCATTTTGCAAGAGTGCGAAATTATTCCAAAGCGGACCGGGCCAAGCCGCTTGCCAGCCAAGTACCGAATTCAATCGCTTCCTCTCGCATTATCCTCCCGGTCGGGAAGGTCCGCAACGGATCAATCGCGACGGCTGGCCCGGTTTAACCGTGGGATGCGGCAGCGACCGGCCAATTCCCGACTCATGCAGCGCAGTTTCCAAGGCCTCCCGAGCCAAGGTCAGGCTGCGCTTAGAGGGAAGCGCTCAACCTTGCGGCCCTGGCGCAATTCGATTTCAGCGCCCCGGCAGAGCGGATAGTCCGTCAGAACCGGGCGGATCGCATCAAAGAGCGCGCGGGCGTTTGGGCCGTAAAGGAAGAGCTGCACATTTTCCGGACCGTGCTCGTGACCGTCGAGTTCGCCCGCATCCATCTCGTCGAGCCGTCGTTCGAGCCTGACCTCAAGTGTGTGCAGATCGCATTGCGCATAGATCTCGGCGGGAAGGCCGATGCCATCCAGCGTGACGAGCACGGTGCCGTTGGGCTTGCGCTTGACGGGTTGCTTGGCGGGTTTCGGAGCCGCGCGCGGCGTCGGCGGCGCCTCGGTCTGGAGCAAGGCGGCGGCGCGTGCGCGCAGCGCGTCGGCTTCAGTGGCGCGGTCCAGGGCCTCGAGCGCGTCGGCCTCGTTGCTCAGCTTTTCGGCAAGCTTCTCTCTGTTGGCGTTTGGAAGCGCCTCCATGACGGCGCGGGCGCGGCCGAACCACTTGAGCGCTGCTTCCTTATCGCCCGCATCGCGGCGGATTTCACCCTGTGTGCCAAGGGCGTGGGCGAGAAACTCGCCGCCGACCGGGGTCAGGATTTCGACCGCGCGGTCGGCCTCAGTCCGGGCGCGCGCGAAATCGCATTGGCGGCGGTAGACACTGGCGATGTTGTTGTGCAGGTTGCCCCGCTGCTGCGTCGTCGTTTTCGGATCGCGCTCGCGCGCCTCGCGCACTTTTTCGTACCATGCGAGCGCCTCTTCGAGCCGGTTCGCCCGGCTCGCCAGTACGCCGAGATTGAGCCATGCGGTCGCGGCCTGGTTGCTGTGGTCTTTCGCGGCGAAGATGTCCGCGGCCTCGCGGAACGCCGTCGATGCGCCGTCCGGGTGGGACCTGAGGATGGCGTTGCCGAGATCGAGCAAGGCGTGAGCGAGCAGCAGCTCCGGGCCCGAGCCGCGGGTCAGGTCAATCGCCTCGCGCAGCACGACCGCCGCTTCGGCCGAGAAGCCGAGACGCGCGAGGCAGCGGCCAGCGCGCCAAAGCCGGCCGCGCACTGCCTCGGCATTGCGACGGGTCAGGGCGACAGCTTGCTGGCAATAGGGCAGCGCGCGTCGATGTTCGTTTCGGTCCATGAGCGCATCTGCGATGACGTCGACGCTCTCCAGCGTCCGGCTCGGCTCAGTGAGGCTCTTGAGGACCGCCATTGCCTTGGCGGCGCGCTTTCCCATCGCCCCGCTTTGGCCGGACACGGCGTGGCAGGTTGCCGCCGCGAAATGCGCGGCGGCCTTCATTTCGCGGGCGTCGGTATCGTCGCGCGTTGCCAGCTGGGTCAGGATGGCGTCGAAGACGTCGATCATCTTCGGATTGCCGGTGCGCGCTTCGCGAAGACCGAGCTCCAGCGCGGCTGCGCAATCGTCGAACATGGCATCCACTGCGCGCGCTCCTGTTCCCGCGACGGAGAATTACGCCGATCTTGGCATTCGCGCGTCAATCATGGATCAGGCAAAACGCTAAAATTTGAATGTTAGGCCGGCTTCGGGTCACAAGCTGCAATGCTCTGATCAAGCTGCTTGCCCCCAAAGCCGACATCGGCGCCTTTATGAGTAAAAGCCCTAGTCCCAGGCCGGCGCGAAGCCGGGATTGACGCAGCGCTTGTCTTTCGGCAGCGCGGCGATCTTCTTGCGGTCGGCATCATCCAGCTTGATCTTCAGCGCATCCCAATTGGCCTGTTGGCTCTCGCGGCGTGACGCCTTCGGAATCGCGGCGACGCCGTCCTGGTCGAGCAGCCATTTCAACGCCACTTGCGCCGCGCTCGCATTGTGCCTGGCGCCGATCTCGGCGAGCACCGGGTCGGAGGCAAAACGCCCTTGCGCAAGTGGGCAATAAGCAACGAGCGGAATCGACCTGGCGCGGAGATAGGTCAGGACTTTCGATTGATCCAGCATGGCGTGATATTCGACCTGGTTGCAGGCGATCGGCGCCTTGATGTCCTCGACCGCGATCTTGAGCAGCGCCGTGGTGAAATTGGCAACGCCAATCGCTCGCGTCCGCCCCTCCTCCTTCAACTTCATCAAGGTCTCGAACACCGCGCCCCAGTTCGCCGATTTCGACGGCCAGTGCACCAGATAGAGATCGACGTGATCGAGCCTGAGCTTCTTCAGGCTGGCATCGAAGGCGCGGCGGATCGCATCCGGCGTCAGATTGTCGTGCCAGACCTTTGTGGTGACGTGCAGCTCGCCGCGCGGCAGGGAGGCAGCCGCCAGCGCGGCGCCGATGGCCTCCTCGTTGGCGTACATTTCGGCAGTGTCGATGTGGCGGTAGCCGATCGACAGCGCGCTCTCGACCGCGGCGCGGCAGACGTCGCCCTGCATCCGGAAGGTGCCGAGGCCGAGCTTGGGCATGCTGATGCCCTGTGTTTTCAGATTGTCCATTGAACAGGCTCCTGAAGGCATTTCAGCCCGCCGGATGCGCGCGGCATGCCGCGAGAGCAGGCTCTTCGGTCATGGAAAAGAGGTGGCGGGAAAGAACATCATAGCGCGGCGGGGATAGCGCGGCTAATCAAGATCGGGTTAGCGCGGTCGGGTTTGGCTTTCGCCCCAACGGTGGACGGTTTTGCGACGTGGGGGTGACGGCCTCGGACTGGACTAATGCTTCCAGTTGCAGATGCCGCCGGAACGGCACGGCCAGGTCTGGATGCGCGTATCCATGGCCTGCGCATTGAGCGGATTGCCGTGGCGATGCGCAAGCTTGGTGCGGGCCGCGCCACGCGGCTGCAGCCTCTTGGTGTGAGCGACCTTCGGCTCGGAGACGCGCACGCGTTCGGCCGCGACCTTCTTCGGCACGTCGAGCGGTTCGGCACGCGCTTGCGCCTCGTTACCGCCCTTCGCCTCTAGCGCAACGGGAGCGAAATGCGTTTCGGGCCCGAGCCGCTTCGGCGACAGCACGGCCTTGGAGAGATCGAGACCGAGATATTCGTCAGGCCTGTAGTCGTCAGCGCGCGCAACGCCGGCCCATGCAAGCACGAGGGCAATTGCAACTGCAAAAGAAACGCTTTTCAGGACCACGGACGCCTCCTGAAATTGATTGTTAAGGAGTAATTTACTCCTATCTAGGAGGCGTCGCGCGCAATTCCAGCGGTCAGTTGCGGCCGTGGTTAAGAAGTTTGGCGGTGTCAGGCGACCTTTCGCGTCGCACCCGTCCCATCCAGGAAGCCCATCAGACGGTTGCGGATGATTTGTTCCGCCTCGGTCATGATGCGGTCCACGAGTTCCTTGCAGGTGGGAATGTCGTGGATCAGCCCCGCGACCATGCCGCAGCTCCAGGCGCCGGCATCCATCTGCCCCTCCAGCATGATCTTGGGATAGACGCCCGCGACCTGGTCGTGAATGTCGTCGATCGTGAGCTTGTCGCCCTTGGCATGCTCGATCTCGAGCAGGCGATCGACATTGGCGTTCTTCAGCACGCGCTCGGTGTTGCGCAAGGCCCGCATGATCAGCCGCGTGTCGAGCTCGGTCGCCGCGACCAGCGCGTTCTTCACATTCTGATGGACGGGTGCTTCCCTGGTCGCGATGAACCGCGTGCCCATGTTCATGCCTGATGCGCCCAGCGACAAGGCTGCGACGAGACTGCGCCCGTCGGCCATGCCGCCGGAGGCCACGAACGGGATCTTCAACTCCTCCGCCGCGCGCGGCAACAGGATCATGTTGGGAATGTCATCCTCGCCAGGGTGGCCACCGCATTCAAAGCCATCGACGCTGACGGCGTCGCAGCCGATGCGCTCGGCCTTCAGCGAATGACGGACCGACGTGCATTTGTGGATGACCTTGATGCCGGCCGCCTTCAGCGCCGGCATGTAGGCTTCCGGACTGCGGCCCGCGGTCTCCACCGCCTTGATGCCGCCCTCGACGATCGCTGCGATGTATTCCGGATAAGGCGGTGCCGAGAAGGTCGGCAGGAAAGTGAGGTTCACGCCGAACGGCTTGTCGGTCATGTCGCGACAGCGCGCGATCTCCTTGGCGAGCAATTCCGGCGTCTTCTGCGTGAGGCCGGTGATGATGCCGAGCCCCCCGGCATTGGAGACAGCGGCCGCGAGCTCGGCAAAGCCGACGAAATGCATGCCGCCCTGGATGATCGGGTGCTCGATGCCGAACAGTTCGGTGATCGCGGTCTTCACTTACATATCCTCCCGGATTTTTGCTTGAAATCAGTCTAGCCGGACCTTTGCGCCGCAGTCACCATTTCTCGCCGAACGGGCGGATCTCCATCTCGAAGGTCCAGGCACTCCTGGGCTGCTGATAGAGCTGCCAATAGGAGTCAGCGACGGCCGACGGCGGCATCAGCAGATCGGGATTGTCCAGCGCGTTGGGCCCAAGCGCCTCGAGGCGGCGCTGCCGCACCCATTCGGTGTCGACGCCGGAATCGATGATGAGATGGGCGACGTGGATGTTCTTCGGCCCGAGCTCGCGCGCCATCGCCTGCGCCACCGCGCGCAGTCCGAACTTGGCGCTGGCAAAGGCGGCAAAGCCGCTGCCGCCCCGCAAGCTCGCGGTCGCGCCGGTAAAGAAGATGTTGCCGCCGCCTCGCGGCAGCATCAGCCGCGCCGCCTCGCGCCCTGCGAGGAAGCCGGAATAGCAGGCCATCTCCCAGACCTTGCGAAACACGCGCTCGGTGGTGTCGAGGATCGGGAAATTGACGTTGGCGCCGACGTTGAAGATGCAGACCTCGAGCGGCGCGTGCTTGTCGGCATCGTTCAGGAAGGAGATGACTTCCTCTTCCTTGCGCGCATCCAGCGACCGCGCGTGGATTTCGCCGCCGGCGGTCTCGATGTCCTTCACCAGCGGGGCGAGCTTGTCGCCGTTGCGACGGCCCGCGTAGATCGAGAAGCCCTCGGCGGCGAATTTCTTTGCAATCTCGGAGCCGATGAAATCGCCGGCCCCGATCACGGCCACGGTCGCGTTTCGCTTGGGCAAGGTTGCCTCCTCGGATGGGAGCTTACGATGTGCCGAAGGCTATCGTTCTAAAATAGAACTGTCAAACTGAGCGGCGAAATGCTAGCTTACAGTGAAAATACCGCTGATCGTTCAAGTCAGTTCCTTTTTTAGACTTACGGTGGAGAGGATCATGAAGTGGGATGCGCTGGAAGAAGAACCCTGCTCGCTGTCTCGCACCGTCGCCGTGGTCGGCGATCGCTGGACGCTCCTGATCCTGCGTGAGTGCTTCTTGCGCGTGCGCCGCTTCGAGGCATTCCAGTCGTCGCTGCAGATCACGCGGCATCTGCTGTCGGAACGTCTGAAGAAGCTGGTTCGCCTCGGCATCCTCCGCCGCGTCCCCTATTGCGAAGCGCCGAAGCGCTATGAGTACATCCTCACGCAGAAGGGGCTCGACCTCTATCCGGTTATCATGGCGATGGTGCATTGGGGCGACATCCACATGGGCGACGAGCGCGGCCGCCCCTTGCTTCACGAGCACAAGAACTGCGGCAAGCTGTTCAATCCGGTGATGGTGTGCTCGGAATGCGGCGAGGTGTTGCATGCCAAGCAGGTGCACGTGCATGCGGGTCCGGGGCGGCGAGGAGCTGACGCCGCCTAATGCCCCCGCGCCGGCGCGGCAAGATCGATCGGACGCAGCACGGCCGCAGTCGGGATCATCAGCACGGCAATGAGCGCGAGCGTCCAGAACACATCGATATAGGCGAGGAAATCGACCTGCTGCTGCAAGGTTCTGCCGACCCAGGCGACCGCCTGCGAGGCCGCATCGCTGGCATTCGAGCCTTGCGCCTGGAAATACCGCGTCATCGCATCAATGGTCTGCTGGTAGCCGAGGTCGGACGGTGCGGCGTGCTCGATCAGGCGGCTCTGGTGGAATTGCTGGCGCTGGGCGAGAAGCGTCTGCGCCAGCGCAACCCCCATCGAGCCACCGATATTGCGCCCGACATTGATCAGGGCGGAGGCCTGGTTGGTTTGCTCGGGTGGCAAGCCCTCATAGGATGCCGTCGTCACCGGAAGGAACAAGAAGGGAAGAGCGAACGCAAGATAGATCCGCGCCAGCGCGGCATAGCCGTAGGTGATGTCCGCGGTAAGTCCGGTCAGATGCCACATTGAAAGCGCGGCGACTGCAGCGCCGAACATGATCAGATATTTCGGCTGCACCATCGTGACCAGTCGTCCCGCCACCGGCATCAACATCATGGTCACGACGCCGCTCGGCGACAGCACGAGTCCCGCGAGCATGGCGGTGTAGCCCAGCTCGGTCTGCAGGAGCTGCGGCAAGAGCTGCGTCGTTGAGATCAGCACTGCAAACGTGCCGAGCATGACCAGGAAACAGGACCCGAACTGCCACCTGCCGAGCAGGCGGATGTCGACGATGGGATCATCCCGCATCAACTCCCATGGGATCAACGCGAGCAGGCAGAAGGCGGAGAGCAGCGCGAAGAACACGATCATGTTCGAGCCGAACCAGTCGTTGCGCTGGCCTTCATCGAGCACGAATTCGAGCGCGCCGAGTCCGATCGCGACGAGCAGGAAGCCGATGTAGTCAACGCGCAGGCCCTTGCTCAGCAGCTTCTCCCTCTCCTCTTCCGCGCCCGACGGCTCCTTGACCAGCGTGCCGACCAGGAAGAGCGAGAGCAGCCCCATCGGCACGTTGATCAGGAAGACCCAATGCCAGCTATAGGTATCGGTGATCCAGCCGCCGAGCGTCGGGCCGATCACCGGCGCGACCACGACGGCGACGCCATAGATGGCAAAGGCCTGGCCTCGCTTCTCCGGCGGGAACGAATCGGCAAGGATCGCCTGCTCGCTGGTGGCCATGCCGCCGCCGCCGAGGCCTTGCAGGATGCGGAACAGCACCAGCGCCTGCAGATTCCAGGCGAGGCCGCACAACAGCGAGGCCACCGAGAATGTCGCCACGCACATCATGTAAAAGCGTTTGCGGCCGATGACGGTCGACAGCCAGCCGGAGATCGACAGCACGATGGCGTTGGCGACGAGATAGCTGGTGATGACATAGGTGCTCTCGTCAATGCCGACAGCGAGCCCGCCGGCGATGTGGCGTAGCGCGACATTGGCTATCGTGGTGTCGAGCACCTCCATGAAGGTCGCGATCGAGACCACGAAGGCGATGAGGTATGGATTGTGTCCGCCGGCGGCCGAACGTTCCGGCGACCAGCCTCCGGCGGACGCACCGTCTTGGGCGGCGTCGGTCATCGCACCTTGACCCAGGGCACGACCGACATGCCGGGACCGACAGGCAGATCGGCCGGCCAGTTGTCGACCACGATCTTCACCGGCACGCGCTGTACCACCTTGACGTAATTGCCGGTGGCATTCTCGGCCGGCAGCAGGCTGAAGGCGGTCCCCGAGCCCGGCTGCACGGAATCGACATGGCCGGTCAGCTTGCGTCCCGGATAGGCATCGATGCGGATTTCGACCGGCTGACCCGGCCGCATGTCATTGAGCTGGGTTTCCTTGTAATTGGCGACGATCCAGACGTCGTCGGGCACGAACATCATCAGGCTCTGCCCCGCGGTCACGAACGTACCTTTGGCGCCCGAGAGCTTGACGACGCGGCCGGATTGCGCGGCGACGACGCTGGTGTATTGCAGGTTCAACCGGGCCTGATCGAGCTGCGCCTGCGACTGTTGCAGCTGCGCCTTGGCGCCTTCGAGCTGGGCCTGCAGCGTCTTGATGCCGACCTGCGCGGCGATCACGGCGGTCTTGGCGCGTTCGGTATTGGCTTGCTGGGCCTGAAGATCGGACCGGGTCTGCTGCTGACGCTGCACGGTGCCGGCGCCCTTCTCGACCAGATCCTGTGCGCGGTTGAACTCCTCCTGCGAGAACTGGAGCTGAGCCTGCGCCTGCTCGAGTTGCGCCTGGGCCTGCCTGATCTGCTCCTGCTGGGAATCGATCTGCGCCTCGACATTGCCGATGTTGGCCCTGGAGACTTCGACCTGCGCATTGGCCTGATCGACGGCGATGCGATAGTCACGCTCGTCGATCCTGGCGAGGAGATCGCCGGCGTTGACATGCTGGTTGTCGGTAACAGGGACATCGGTGACATAGCCGCCGACTTTCGAGGCCACCGAAAAGCTGCGCGCGGCGACGAAGGCGTCGTCCGTGGACTCATAGTGACGGACCTCGAGCCAATAAAGCAGACCGCCGACCAGGGCGGCGATCAGCACGATTGCGCCGATGCTCGCCAGCAGCCAGTGCTCGCGAAGTCGATCGCGCAGCGACGGCGCCTTGTCCGATTTCCCGGACTGTTCTTTGGCCTGGTGCTTGGGGTCGGGCGAATTCCTTGGAGCTTCCACCTTCTGAGGCTGCTCCGCGGAAGGCCCACGCTCCCGGGTTTGAGCATCCACTGCGAACACCTCGATCGGGATTTTTCGGCAAACGGCTGGCCTGCGCACATGCCGGGGGCCTAACCGCAGCCCTGAAGCATGGTTCCGGGTCCTGGGAGCACCGCCGCCATTTGTGATTGCATCGCGCAAAAAAGAAGCGCGGCGCTGTCGGCGCCGCGCCTCACCAATGCCCACACACCATCAGTGCGTGTTCGTCTTTTGCCACTTCTCGAGATCGGGCTTCACCTTGTCCGATCCCTGCTCTTTCTCCGGGGTACCTTTCCAGGGCGTGTCCGTCTGCCTGTGCGAACCCCAGTCACTCCGATCCCGGGGATCATCGTTGGGCCGTTCCTTGCTCATCGATCTCTCTTTCTGCCCGGACGTCAGGCGACGGGAACACCGTAATAGGCGTTGATGCCGCGCAGCGCGGCGTCGTCGCCCCAGTTCCAATCGCTGCGCTCGCCGTATTTCGGTGCGCCTTCCAGCGCCTTGGCGGTGATTCCGGTGACGTAACCCCCGAGTTCGGTGTCGTACTTGAGCGACTGCCAGGGCAACGGATAGTGGTCATTGCCGAGGCCGAGAAATCCACCGAAGCCGAGGACAGCGTAAGACACCCTGCCGCTGACCTTGTCGATCATCACGCGTTCGATCGAACCGATTCTGTTGCGATCGGCGCCGTAGACCGATGTTCCCTCGACCTTGTCGCTGCCGATCAACCGGCCCATCTCGCTGCGGTCCAGCTCACCTTGATTCAACATCGCAATCCTCCACTCAGCCGATACGTGAACTAACTTGCAGGAAGGGGCGATCGTTCCAGGACTGACCTGCGATCAGACGGGAACATCGCCGGAAACGCGCTGTTCTTGATATTCAATGGAGACAACCATGAGCGACTTCCGCGACATTCAGCACGGCGTCAACGATCCCGTCGACGGCGTCGATGTGAAGCACCGAATCAACGCTAACCAGACGCCGCATGAACGGGCACAACGCCATGCCGACGTGCGCGCCGACCCCTCAGCCTCGCCTTCCGAGCCGTTCCTGCCGGAACGCTTGCGGCGGAAACCGACCGATCCGATCAATCCTCGCACCGGCCGCAATCCCCGGGATTAGGAACCTCGGCCCCGCGGCTCGTGTTGGTTTCCGCGAGGACTCGCACGGCAAGGCCGCGCGATCAACAGAGGGACCTAACCATGAAACGTGCCGTCATCGTCTTTGCCTGCGTGCTTCTCGCAGGCCCCGCGCTCGCGCAGTCGATTGGGGAGAAGACCGGCGTCAATTCGGCGCTGGGCGTCGCACCCAAGACCGCCGATTTCGTCAAGGAGGTCGCCATCAGCGACATGTTCGAGATCGAATCGAGCAAGCTCGCCGAGCAGAAGGGCAACGCCCAAGAGAAGACGTTCGCGCAGCAGATGATCACCGACCACACCAAGACCAGCAGCGAGCTGAAGGGCCTGGTCGGAAACGGCAAGGTCCAGGCGACCTTGCCGACTGCGTTGGATAGCTCTCATCAGAGCAAACTCGACAAGCTCAAGAGCGCCTCGGGCAAGGATTTCAGCTCGGACTACAATTCCTACCAGGTCAGCGCCCACGAAGACGCGATCTCGCTGTTCGATCGCTATGCCAAGGGCGGCGACAACGCCGCGCTGAAGGAGTGGGCCGACAAGACGCTGCCGGCACTCAGGCATCATCTCGACATGGCCAAGGAACTTGGCAGAGCGCCGAGCGTCGGACAAACGAAGTAAAGGCCTTCCGAGGACGTCGGCTCTGCCGGCGTCCTCGGTTAGCAGCGATGCTCCTCTCCGCTGGTTGAGATCGCAAGATCGCGGAGACCTTCATGGCAGATCACGACAACACTTTAGTAACCCGGCGGCGCGTCGTGCACGCCGCGAGCGCCACGCTCGCTGCGGCTTCGCTGGCGCCGTCGGCTGCGAAAGGAAACATTGACATGGCCGAGCAAGATCTGATCGATCCCCTCACCCGCTATCCGAAGCCGCCGTTCAAGAAGCAGTCGCAGCCCTGGCCGGGCCTCGCCGGCAAGATGGAGCCGCGCCCCGATCACGGCGAGACCAGCTACAAAGGCTCCGGCCGGCTGACCGGGCGCAAGGCGCTGATCACCGGCGGCGATTCCGGCATGGGCCGGGCGGCCGCGATCGCGTATGCGCGCGAAGGCGCCGACGTCGCCATCAATTATGTGCCGGCGGAGGAGCCAGACGCGCAGGAGGTCATCGCGCTGATCAAGAAGGAAGGTCGCACCGGTCTTGCGATCCCAGGCGATCTTCGAGACGAGGCGTTCTGCAAGAAGCTGGTCGAGCAGGCCGTGCAGGGCCTCGGCGGGCTCGACATCATCGTCAACAACGCCGCCCGTCAGCAGGCACGCGCCTCCATCCTCGATGTCTCGTCGGAAGATTGCGACGCAACCATGAAGACCAACATCTACGCGCCGTTCTGGATCATCAAGGCGGCGCTGCCGCATCTCAAGCCGGGATCCTGCATCATCGGCACGACATCCGAACAGGCTTACGATCCCTCGCCCGATCTCTACGACTACGCACAGACCAAGGCGGCGACGATGAACTACGTGAAGTCACTGTCAAAGCAACTCGCCTCCAAGGGCATTCGCGTCAATGGCGTCGCGCCCGGACCGATCTGGACGCCGCTCCAGGTCTCCGGCGGCGCCACGATGGAGAAGCTCGAAAAGTTCGGCGGCATGACACCACTGGGCCGCCCCGGACAGCCCGCCGAGCTCGCCTCGATCTATGTGCAGCTTGCCGCGGCCGATGCGAGTTATGCGACCGGTCAAGTGTACGGCGCCGCCGGCGGATCAGGCCAACCTTGAGACCCGCCGGACGGTACGTTCGGAACCGTCGGGCGGGAATGTTCGTTGTCATGCGAGCGCAACAAAGTCGTCAGGAAGATAGCTCGTCAGCAACGGCCCCATGGCACTGGTAACCATAGAACCGACCCACGCCGATCATGCGATCGCCAATGAGATCGCTAACCACACCAACTCGCGGCTCGAGCAAACGGCCGAGGCGCTGACCTGGGGAGCCGACGAACATATCCTGATAGGACTTGCCGCGGCAGGATGGGTCTACACCCAGCTGCGGCAACCGAGCCAGCGTCCCACTGCAAATCACGTGTTGCTGGTCTCGCTGGTCACGGCCCTGCTTCCGCACGTCCTGAAATCAGTGTTCGACCAAACGAGACCGGATCGGCTAACGGCGGTCGGCCACTGGCGCGGCATTCCGATATCAGGGCAGTCTCGCGACGCATTTCCGTCTGGTCATGCCGTACACATGGGCGCCCTTGCCTCCGCCGCTGGTCTACTTCCAACAAGACCGCGGCGTGTCGTTCGCGCTGTTGCCGTGGGGCTTTCACTGACGCGCGTTGTCCTGCTTGCTCATTGGGCGAGCGATGTACTGGCTGGCTTCACTTTGGGCGTGGCTGTCGAGAGACTTCTCCGTCCGCTTACCCTCGGCTGGTCGCGCATGGCATCCCGGACGCGGCGATGACGGAGTACCTTGTCCGCTTCATCGCGGGTGGCGTTGTCGTCTCTGCCTTCGCGATCTTTGGAGACATGCTAAAGCCGAAGAGCTTTGCCGGACTTCTCGGTGCCGCCCCCTCGGTGGCGCTGGCGACGCTGGGCATCGCCGTTGCCCAGCACGGCGCGCAATATGCTGCGGCAGCCAGCTGGACCATGATCTATGGTGCGGCAGCCCTCGCCTGCTACAGCCTCGCGGTCTGCCATCTCCTGATGAGGTTTCGTTTCACGGCCTTGCCCGCCACGATCATCGCTTTTGTCGTATGGCTTGTGGTTGCCTTTGCCCTGCTCGCGGGTTTCGGAGGCGCCGCTTGATGCCGGTCCAGCTGTCATTGTCGGCTCTGAAGCAAACGCATTGGTACGAGTACGGCGTTCGCTTTCTGCTCGGCGGAACGGCGACGGTTTTCGCAGGTATCGTCAGCGCGCAATGCGGCGTCGCCGTGGGCGGGCTCTTCCTTGCGCTGCCTGCTATTTTCTGTGCCAGCGCGACGCTGATCGAAAGCCATGAGCGCCGGGCCAAAGAGAAGGCGGGTCTCTCGGGACGAAGACGCGGACAGCAGGCGGCAGCTCTCGACGCTGCGGGTGCCGGCTTGGGGAGCATTGGTCTTGCAGCGTTCGCCGCGACCTTCTACGCCCTGGTTGCGACGAGTGTGATCGGAGCATTCGCCGTCGCCATCCTCGTGTGGGCTACCGTCTCGGTATCGGCCTGGTGGTTGAGACGGAAGCTCCGCGCCACATCTCATCGCACGCACACGGAGCGCTGAGGGCGATCAGCGCGAGGCCGGCGCCTCTTGCCGCGGCATCAGGAAAAATCGTACATCTCGGCTGCAGTGTGCAGCTGATCAATGCGGGCGGCGACGGAGTCGCGCTGATGACCAGCCGGCAGACGCGATAACTCATGTTCGAGCCGCAGCTTTTGCGCCACGAGACGCTGTTCGAAGGTGTGAGGCTCAGATCGTTTTCGCATCTTCCGTCCTTGGCGGTTGCAGGCCGGGGCTGTTGGCCCACCGCTCGACCTGATCGATGACCTTCTGGTGGCTTGGTCGCACCGGTTTCGATGCTTCGGGCTCTTCCGACAGCTTGCGGGGTAACCTGACTTCGTCCGTCATGGCGGCTCTCCCTCTCCTGTAGAATGCGCCAGCGGAAGAGTCGTTTCAATCATAACCTATTGATATTTTTGAGGGTTATTACTCATTTGGCGGTATCGACGATTCATGTGGAACTCTTGCTAAGTTCGTTCGTTGAGTAAGCTACTCAATCTACTCAATTTGCGTGATGGACCATGAACGACCTTCGCGCCGAGCGGCTTCAGGTCATGCTCTCGCCGGAAGAGCTCGCTGCCGTTGACGATTTCCGATTTAAGCATCGCATGCCGACGCGAGCGGCAGCGGTGCGCGAATTGCTCAAATTCGGACTGGCGGCTGCGGGCGTAGATGCGGGGGTCGGCGTGAAGTCGAGCAGCTTCGGCGTGTTCGGCCGCGGCCCTGACGGGCACACTCAAGGCGACCCTGACTCCGGCACAGACGGCTGATCGGTACGATCCCTCAATAGGAAACGACCCCGGCACGGGCGTGCCAGGGCCGCTCTTGGAGATTGCTTCCGGAGCACCGGGGGCATGTCAACCGGAAGCAATCTGTCGACTCCTCGTATGCGGATTCGTTCCTCGCACAGTCAGCCGCTCGGCGCAGCGCCGGAATCGTCGGGCGTCATGCCCGAGCCCGGTGTCTTGCTGTCGTCGTTGAGCTTGGGATCGCGCGTCGCCTCTCGCGACGGCGACCCTTTCTGGTCCGACTTGTGGACGGTCTGTGCACGCTGCTTGTCGCGCGGCTGCTCCTCCGCACGCTTATCCCTGACGATGCCTTGGTCGGAATGTGCCATGTTGTCTTCTCGCCTCTTCCGATGCCTCGCAGCGCTTACGCGCCGGTGCGTCGAATGTTCCGAAATTGGCGAGAGGAGTGCGGCGCTAACTATGCGCCGCGCGCATCCCAACTGATGTGTGTTCCTGATGCATCTGACGAACCGTCGTCACGGTCGCGAACGCGACCGAGACGCCAAAGGCGAGAACGAGTGAGAGAAGTGCCAGACGTGGAGCCATCGCAAAACCTCCTTCTGGATTCGAAAATAAGCGCGATCGACTATTCCTCGATGATTGCTGGTTCGTCCCGCCGATACCGTGAGCAGTCTCACACGCGGAGTCATGAAAAGAGAGCGGTCAGGCACCCTGGCTGCGCGGGGCGCCGAACTGAACGGGCGGAATTTCGCCGTCGAGCCAATCCTGTTCTTTCGCCAAAGCCGTCCAGGCATCCGCCATGCGCGAATAGCGATTATAGGCGGGTCGCCCTTCTGACCGCTCGGCCAATTGCAGGCAGTTTTCGGCGTTATCCCTGAAGATATCAGACTGTTTCATGGATTAGACGTGGGCACGGAACCAGCGGCCCGCAACCGCCCTTACAGGATCTTAACTCGACGGGAACTTCCCACGTCATGGACCATTGTTCGTTCATGCGGATACTTGTCGCGATTCTCCTGGCCTGCATCAGCACCGCGGCCCTCGGCGACAGCACGGGCGAGCAAATGCGCGGCGACCGTGCACCCGACGCAACGGAAGTCATCAGCGGGCTCTACGCCTTCAGCCATTTCCAGCAGGGCCTCTTGGAGAGTTCCGACCTGAAGGGGAATGCGGAGGTCAAGAACCTCGCCGCTTTGCGCGCTGAAGAGGCGGCCAGGCGCGACAAGAAGCTGCGGGAGATTCAGGATGCCATTGGCGCCGAGCCGCGTGTGAGCAAAGCATCCTCGGCAGGCCCCGGCCTCGTCATGCCCGACGACATGGACGGGCCGGCCTATGTCAGAAGTTTTTATGCGGCACAAATTCCCGAATACGAATCCACGATCGGCCTGCTGGAGCGCTATCTGAGGACGCCCGACAACCCCGCACTCGCCGCTTTCGCGCGCGAGCACCTGCCGGCGCTTCGCGCACAGCTGCAAGACACCGAACGCACCATGGCTGACAAGTAGCAGGCTTACCTGTCCTGTGGATGAGGCTGCTGGTCCATCGGACGGACATTACGATCGCTGTCGGGCATTTTGTCCCGTCCGGCATCGCCATTGGCATCCTTGCCGCCCGAGGTCGAGGTGCCGCTGCCGCTGGGGTTTGACTTCGTGGCAGTCCCCGTCGTCTGCGAATCCGCCTGCGGCGTGGCGGAACTGGCCGCCGGATCGCCCGTCACGGCGCCGCGCCCACTTGGCGCCCCCTGCGCATACGCAGATCCCGCGGCGACCAAGATGACGGCAAAGATGGCTAATCCAGCTTTCATCTGCGCTCTCCCTGTTTAGCCAGAGGCTAACCACGCGGCCTACCCCGGCGTTCCCGAGCGCCTTTGGCCGGGGCATTTCAGGACGGGAACGGCAATGCCCTCGAGTTTTGTGCAACAGCATTGGAACCGAACGCGAATTTCGCCGTTGCCTTGGTTGGGCTGAGCAAGGCAGGTTCCAATTCCTGGCGTCACAACCTTGGCGCTTGATTTCGAATTTGGCTGACGCTCTATTTTGGATAGTCGCGTCCTGCCATAGGATTTGGCCGACGCCTGCGGGGGAATCAGTATGAGCGACCTCGATCCCGGAACAGCATCACGCTCCGGTCGTCGCGTCCAAAAACCAAAACCGAACGGCATGTCAGAGCCGGATTCCCGGGCGGAACTGCTCCTCGCGCTTCAGGCCATGCGCAGCGGCGATTTCTCCGTGCGCATGAGCGGCGACTATCTCGGCATGGACGGCAAGATTGCCGACACGTTCAACGAAATCATCGCGGCCAACCAGCGAATGGCACAACAGCTCGAGCTGGTCGGCCAGGTGGTGGGGCGCGAAGGCAAGACCCGCCAGCGGGTCAAGTTCGGCCTCGCCTCGGGATCCTGGGCCGACATGGAAGGCTCCGTCAATACTTTGATCGACGATCTGCTGTGGCCGACGCGCGAGGTGACCCGCGCCGTAGCCGCCGTGGCGCAAGGCGACCTGCTCGACACCGTCAAGCTCGACGTCGAGGGCCGCCCGCTGCGTGGTGAATTCCTGCAATCGGCGACCATCGTCAACACGATGATCAAGCAGCTCGGCGTGTTCACCTCCGAGGTGACGCGCGTCGCGCGCGAGGTCGGCACCGAGGGCAAGCTCGGTGGCCAGGCCCAGGTGCCCGAGGTGACCGGCGTCTGGAAGGATCTGACCGAGAGCGTCAACTCGATGGCGAACAACCTGACCAACCAGGTTCGCAACATCGCCGAGGTGACGATCGCGGTCGCCAATGGCGACTTGTCCAAGAAGATCACGGTCGACGTCCGCGGCGAGATCCTTCAGCTCAAGGAAGCCATCAATACGATGGTGGACCAGCTCCGCTCCTTCGCCTCCGAAGTGACGCGCGTGGCGCGCGAGGTCGGCACGGACGGCAAGCTGGGTGGCCAGGCGATCGTGCCGGGCGTTGCCGGTACCTGGAAGGATCTCACCGACTCCGTGAACGCGATGTGCGGCAACCTGACTGCACAGGTCCGCAACATCGCCAACGTCACCACGGCCGTGGCGCGCGGCGACCTCTCGCGCAAGATCACCGTGGACGTGCGCGGCGAGATCCTGGAGTTGAAGGACACCATCAACACCATGGTGGACCAGCTCAACGCCTTCGCCTCCGAAGTGACGCGCGTCGCCCGCGAGGTCGGCACCGAAGGCAAGCTCGGCGGTCAGGCCCAGGTGCCCGGTGTGGCCGGCACCTGGAAGGACCTCACCGACAACGTCAACTTCATGGCCTCGAACCTGACCGCGCAGGTCCGCAACATCGCCGACGTCGCCACCGCGATCGCCGGCGGCGACTTGTCGAAGAAGATCACCGTCAACGTCTCGGGCGAAATCCTTCAGCTGAAGGAAACGCTCAACACCATGGTGGACCAGCTCAACGCCTTTGCCGGCGAGGTCACGCGCGTGGCGCGCGAAGTCGGCACCGAAGGCCGGCTCGGCGGCCAGGCCAACGTGCTCGGCGTCGCCGGCACCTGGAAGGACCTCACCGAGAGCGTCAACTCGATGGCCTCGAACCTGACCGCCCAGGTCCGCAATATCGCCGAGGTGACCACGGCGGTCGCCGGCGGCGACCTCTCCAAGAAGATCACCGTGGACGTGCGCGGCGAGATCCTGGAGCTGAAGGACACCATCAACACCATGGTGGATCAGCTCAACGCCTTCGCCGGCGAAGTCACGCGCGTGGCGCGCGAGGTCGGTACCGAAGGCAAGCTCGGCGGCCAGGCCCAGGTCCGCGGCGTCGCCGGCACCTGTAAGGACCTCACCGACAACGTCAACTCGATGGCGGGCAACCTCACCGCCCAGGTCCGCAACATCGCCGAGGTCGCGACCGCCATCGCCGGCGGCGACCTCTCGCGCAAGATCACGGTGGACGTCCGCGGCGAGATCCTTCAACTGAAGGACACCCTCAACACGATGGTCGACCAGCTGAACCGCTTCGCCGGCGAAGTGACGCGCGTGGCGCGCGAGGTCGGCACCGAAGGCCGCCTCGGCGGTCAGGCCAACGTGCCCGGCGTCGCAGGCACCTGGAAGGATCTCACCGACAGCGTGAACTCGATGGCGGGCAACCTCACCGCCCAGGTCCGCAACATCGCCGAGGTGACGACCGCCGTGGCGCGCGGTGACTTGTCCCGCAAGATCACCGTGGACGTGAAGGGCGAGATCCTCGAGCTCAAGAACACCATCAACACCATGGTGGACCAGCTCAACGGTTTTGCCGGCGAAGTCACGCGCGTGGCACGCGAGGTGGGCACCGAAGGCAAGCTCGGTGGCCAGGCGGAAGTGCCCGGCGTCGCCGGCACCTGGAAGGACCTCACCGACAACGTCAACTTCATGGCCTCGAACCTGACGGCCCAGGTCCGCAATATCGCCGAGGTCGCGACCGCCATCGCCGGCGGCGACCTCTCCAAGAAGATCACGGTGGACGTGCGCGGCGAGATCCTCCTGCTGAAGGACACCCTCAACACCATGGTGGAGCAGCTCCGCTCCTTCGCCGCCGAAGTGACGCGCGTGGCGCGCGAGGTCGGCACCGAGGGCCGGCTCGGCGGTCAGGCCGTGGTGCCCGGCGTCGGCGGCACCTGGAAGGATCTCACCGACAACGTCAACCTCTTGGCCGCGAACCTCACCACCCAGGTCCGCAACATCGCCGAGGTCACGACCGCCGTGGCGCGCGGCGACCTGTCGCGCAAGATCACCGTGGACGTGAAGGGCGAAATCCTCGAGCTCAAGAACACCATCAACACCATGGTGGACCAGCTCAATGCGTTCGCCGGCGAAGTCACGCGCGTGGCGCGCGAAGTCGGCACCGAAGGCGAACTCGGCGGACAGGCCCAGGTGCCCGGTGTTGCCGGCACCTGGAAGGACCTCACCGACACCGTCAACTTCATGGCGGCGAACCTCACCGAGCAGGTCCGCGGCATCGTCAAGGTGGTGACCGCCGTTGCGAACGGTGATTTGAAGCAAAATCTCACCGTGAAGTCGAAGGGCGAGGTCGCCGCGCTCGCCGACACCATCAACAACATGACCGAGACGCTCGCCACCTTCGCCGATCAGGTGACGTCGGTGGCGCGCGAGGTCGGCGTCGAAGGGCGTCTCGGCGGTCAGGCCGACGTGCCCGGCGCGGCCGGCACCTGGAAGGACCTCACCGGCAACGTCAACCTGCTCGCGGCCAACCTCACGTCCCAGGTGCGCGCGATCGCGGAGGTCGCGACCGCCGTGACCAAGGGCGACCTGACGCGATCGATCCAGGTCGACGCTCGCGGCGAGGTGGCCGAGCTGAAGGACAACATCAACACGATGATCACCAATCTCCGTCTGACGACGGAGTTGAACACCGAGCAGGACTGGCTGAAGACGAACCTGGCCAAGTTCACCAACATGCTGCAGGGCCAGCGCGATCTTGCGACCGTGGGCCGGCTGCTGCTGACCGAATTGTCGCCGTTGGTGAACGCGCATACCGGCGTGATCTACCAGGTCGAGAATGAGGATAATCCGCAGCTCCTGCTGCTCGCCTCCTATGCCGGCGACGGCGTCTACCCCTATCAGCGCGTGCTGCAGTTCGGCGAAGGCCTGATCGGCCAATGTGCCGTCGACCGGCGCCCGCGCATGATCGCCGACATCCCCGCCGACGTCGTACCGATCAACTCCGCGCTGCTGCGGGTCGCACCGAAGAACCTCGTGGTGCTGCCGGTGCTGTTCGAGGGTCAGGTGAAGGCGGTGATCGAGCTGGCTTCGCTCACCTCGTTCACGACCTCGCAAATGACGTTCCTGGAGCAGCTCACCGATTCCATCGGCATCGTGCTGAACTCGATCGAAGCGACGATGCAGACCGAAGGCCTGCTCAAGCAGTCGCAGCAGCTCGCCGGCGAACTGCAGACGCAACAGCGCGAATTGCAGCAGACCAACGACCAGCTCGAGCAGAAGGCGCAGCAGCTCGCCGAACGCAACGTCGAGGTCGAGCGCAAGAACCAGGAAATCGAGCAGGCCCGCCGCGCGCTCGAGGAAAAGGCGACCGAGCTCGCATTGACCTCGAAGTACAAGTCCGAGTTCCTCGCCAATATGAGCCACGAGCTGCGCACGCCGCTGAACTCGATCCTGATCCTGGGACAGCAGCTCACGGACAATCCGGACGGCAACCTCACCGCCAAGCAGGTCGAATTCGCCCGCACCATCCACGGCGCCGGCACCGACCTCCTCAACCTCATCAGCGACATTCTCGATCTCTCCAAGATCGAGTCCGGCACGGTGACTGTCGACGCCGAGGAAATCCTGACCGCGAACCTGCTCGAGACTGTCGGGCGGCCGTTCCGGCATGAAGCCGAGAATCGGAATCTGTCGTTCAAGATCGACGTCGATCCGAACCTCGCCCGCAGCATCGTCACCGATTCCAAGCGCCTGCAGCAGGTGCTGAAGAACCTGCTCTCCAACGCCTTCAAGTTCACTGCCGAAGGCGAAGTGCGGTTGAAGGTCGCCGGCGCGGTCGGCGGCTGGGGCACGGATCATCCGGTGCTGAATTCCGCACCCGCCGTGATTGCCTTCGAGGTCTCCGATACCGGCATCGGCATTCCCCTGGAGAAGCAGAAGCTGATCTTCGAGGCGTTCCAGCAGGCGGATGCCGGCACCAGCCGCAAGTATGGCGGCACCGGTTTGGGCCTCGCCATCAGCCGCGAGCTCGCGAGCCTGCTCGGCGGCGAAATCCACCTGCGCAGCGCCCCCGGCAAGGGCTCGACCTTCACACTGTATTTGCCGCTGAAATATTCCGGCCCGACCCTGGCGCCGCGCCCTGCGCCGGCGTCGCAACATCAGCCGCCCGCACTTCAGCCGAGTGCACCGGAACAGCAGCGCGTCATCGAGCAGCTGCCCGACGACCGGCTCAATCTCGATCCCGGCGACAGCATCCTGCTGATCGTCGAGGACGATCCGCATTATGCCCGGATCCTGGTCGATCTTGCCCGCGACAAGGGTTTCAAGGTCCTGGTCGCGGCGCGCGGTGCCGAAGCACTGGAGCTTGCCAAGCAGTACCAGCCGTGCGCCGTGTCGCTCGACGTATTCCTGCCCGACATGCTCGGCTGGACGGTGCTGAGCCAGCTCAAGCACAACCCGCTGACGCGCCACATCCCGGTGCAGATCATCACACTCGACGAGGACCGCCAGCATGCGCTGGCCCGCGGCGCCTTCTCCTTCGTCAACAAGCCGACCACGACCGAAGGTGTGGCGGCTGCGCTGACGCAGATCAAGGAATATGCACGGCCACGGCGCAAGCGGCTCCTGATCGTCGAGGACAACGAGGCCGAGCAGTTGTCGATCCGGGAACTGCTGCATCATGACGACATCGAGATCGTGACCACCGACACCGGCGCCGGCGCGCTCTCGACGTTGCGCGAGGCGCCCTGCGATTGCGTGGTGCTGGATCTCAGGCTGCCGGACATGAGCGGCTTCGAGGTATTGGATCAGATCCGGCGCGACGAGGCGCTGTCGAATGTTCCCGTGGTGGTGTTCACCGGCCGCGAGCTGTCGGCCGAAGAGGATGCCGAGCTCCACACGATGGCGCGCAGCATCGTGGTCAAGGGCGTGGAGTCACCCGAGCGCCTGCTCGACGAAACCGCATTGTTCCTGCATCGGGTGATCACGGAGTTGCCGATCGAAAAGCAGCGGATGCTGGAGAAGCTGAACAGTTCCGATGAAGACCTGATCGGCAAGACCGCGCTGCTGGTCGACGACGATGCCCGCAACATCTTCGCGCTGTCGAGCGTATTGGAACGGCGCGGCATGAAGGTGCTGACGGCGACCACAGGCCGCGAGGCGGTGACGCTGGTCGAGTCCAACCCGGAAATCGCCATCGTGTTGATGGACATCATGATGCCGCAGATGGATGGCTATCAGACCATCGGCGTGATCAGAGAGAATCCGGCTTTTCTCCGCCTGCCGATCATCGCGCTGACGGCGAAGGCGATGAAGGGCGACCGCGAGAAATGCCTGGAGGCAGGCGCCTCCGACTATCTGGCAAAGCCTGTCAACACCGATCAATTGCTGCTTGCGATCCGCATGTGGCTGCATCGCTGAGTGGGATCCGCGAATGGACCATGAGAAGGTCAATATCCTCCTCGTCGACGACCAGCCGGCCAAGCTGCTCGCCTACGAAGTGATCCTGAAGGACCTCGGCGAGAACCTCGTGATCGCCTCGTCCGGCCGCGAGGCACTGGAAGTTCTGCTCAAAACCGAGATCGCGGTGATCCTGGTCGACGTCTGCATGCCCGAGCTCGACGGCTTCGAGCTCGCAGCGATGATCCGCGAGCATCCGCGCTTCCAGAAGACCGCGATGATCTTCATCTCGGCGATTCAAGTCAGCGATATCGACCGGTTGCGCGGCTACGAGATGGGCGCGGTGGATTACGTGCCCGTACCGGTCGTCCCGGAGGTGCTGCGCGCCAAGGTCAAGGTGTTTGCCGAACTGTATCGCAAGACGCGGGAACTCGAGCGACTGAACCAGGATCTGGAGGATCGCGTCCGCGCCCGCACTGCTGAGCTCGAGAACTCGACCGCGAAGCTGCGCGAGAGCGAGGAGCGGCGCAGCATGGCGATTGCCGCCGGCAAGATGGGATCCTGGGACTGGGACTGGGTCAACGGCGACTGGATGTGGGACGAAGGGCAGTACCGCATTTTCGGTGTGAGCCCGGAGAGTTTCGAGGTCAATCCTGCCAACGTGCAAGCGCTGCTGCATCCCGACGACGTCGATCAACTGCGCAAGGCGATCGCCGAATTCAACAAAGGCACGCGCGCCTACGAGACGGAATTCCGCATCATTCGACCCGACGGCGAGGTGCGCTGGTGCGTCGGCACTGCGGCCGCAACCGCGGATGCCAATGGTCGTGTGGTGCGGGTGAGCGGCGTCACCGTCGACATCACCGAACGCAAGCGCGCGGAGGAGCGGCAGAACCTGCTGGCGCGCGAAGTCGATCACCGCGCCAAGAACGCGCTGGCGCTGGCGCAGTCGATCGTGCGTCTTACCCGCGCCGACGAAGTGAAGGCCTATGTCGATGCAGTCGAAGGGCGCATCAATGCGTTGGCTCGGGTCCACACGATCCTGTCGCTGTCGAGCTGGCAGGGCGCCGAGCTCTCCAAGCTGATCGACGAAGAGCTTGCGCCCTATTCGCCCAGCGGACAGGTCAAGCTGGCGGGTCCCGCAGTACAACTGCTGCCGGCGACCGCCCAGACTTTGGCGCTGGCGCTGCATGAGCTCTTCACGAATTCGGCGAAGTACGGCGCGCTTTCGACACGGTCGGGACGGCTCGCGATCGGCTGGCAGGTCGAGAACGATCTTCTGACGCTGACCTGGGAGGAGACCGGCGGCCCGTTGGTCAGGACGCCGAAATCGCGTGGCTTCGGGACCAGAAGCCTGCTGGCCAGCGTCGAATCCCAGCTCGGTGGACAGGCCCAATTTGACTGGCGGTCGGAGGGCCTGTTGTGCCTGCTCGAGGTCCCGTTGACGCGCAAGACCGCGGCGACGCAGGACAAGTTCGAGACCAGCACCTCTCCCGAGCTCCAGCGCGCATTGGGTTAGCGCGAAGAAGCGACCTTTAGTCGCGGCATCAGCCGCGGTTCATCGGCGACACGCCCTTCGAGCCAGGCTTCCGTTTGCGCGAGATCGCGCAACGCGATCGCATAGCGGCAGGCGGCGCTGCGCTCTGCGCCGCGGGGAAGCTTGCGCGCCTTGCGCAACATCTCGGCCGCTGCATGACGATAGGCCAGCGAGCGATAGAGAAAGACCACTTTACCCATAGCGAACGTTCCGTGTTGACGGCACCCATCCTCGCAAATCGGTCATGAACGTCGGATGAAGCGACGGATCACAATTCCTTCATGCCCGGAGGAACTGGCGATTACCGCGCGCGTTTGCATGCCAGATCAATCGGCAGTTCCATGCGCACGAAGAAATCGCCAAATAGGTCGCCAAGTCTGATCTCCCCGACCGGCATCATCCAGCTGATGACGCACGCAATGATGGGCGCGGCGCTCGGCCTGGTCTTCACGTTCGTGCTGATATTGGCCAATCCTGCGGTCGCGGAATTGCTGAACCACGGCGGCAACGCGGCGGCCTTCGTTTTCGTCGTCACGATGGTGACGACATTTGCCATCGGTGCCACGCTGACGGGCATCGTCTTCATTCTCAACGGGGACAAGGAATCTTGACACGCGCGAATGCGTGCAGCGCTTTGTTGGGAACTCCTAAGGCAGATGGCGGTTGGCTGCCTGCGTCATTTCAACTCAGGGAGTTCCCGCACATGAAGACGACCAAGCTCGCTCTCGCCGTGATGTTGGCAACCGGCCTTGCTGCCGCGCCGTTCGCCGCGCAGGCCAAGTCGCACAAGAAGCATCATCACTCGATGTCGCAGACGACGACGGGCGCCAACATGAAGTCCAAGGGCAGCGATACCTCGGGTCAAGGCAGCTCCGATCAGAGCGGCACCATGTCGACCAACAAGAACGCACCGAGCAACACGAAGTAAAGTCGAGGGAAAGCTAGCTCAGGCCCCGCGAAAGCGGGGCCTACTCTTTCGGGCTCGAATCCTCTCGGGGCCACATGGTCGGCGCGCGGGTCACGGCCTCCCGACCAGCCCGCTTCAATTCCTCGACCGAGCAGCGCCCCGACCGAATGAGGTCACCACTCAGTCTCGCGGCGACGCGCTCGCGGGTCGCCGTCTCCGACGAAATCTGGCCGGCGCAAACTTCATCGAGAACCGCTCGCAGCAGGGCGGTCATTTCGGCATCCGGCATGGACGAACTCCGGCATGTCGCGTTGCGCTACCGCTCTAGCTGCGCCGAATGTCAGTGATGTTAAGACGGCTGCCTGCGGAGCCCGTCTTCACCAGGACGTCGAGCTGAGCCCGCTTGCGCGCAATCAGGAGCTGGGCTGCGGCGTCGTCGAGTCCCTCGCGCTGCAATTGCCGGATGGCGGAACCCAATTCGAGGATTTCGGCGCGCAGCTTCAGAATCCGGTAGGGGTCCTGGTCTTCGTCCACCACCGCCCTCCATCCGTGGTCTGTCGGACGCCTCAGCGGCGCGCGAGCCTGCCCTCGCTCCTCAACGGACCAAGACGCACTCTGTCGCGGATGTCAGGCAACACCTCGCCTCCACCCGCAGCTTTCCATTCGCTGATCAACAGGTTGATTTTCCGGCGCAGATCCATCTGCGCGTGGGCCCGTTCGGTGCAGTCGCGATCGCGATCGACGAGATCGCGGACGCGCGCCTCCACGTCGGCCATTTCCAGCCTCAAGGCGCTGATCTTGCGTCGAATTTCATTAATTCTGTTGTCCATGGCTTGTTAGAACAAAATAAGAACATATAGTCAAGCCATGAATTCAGGATGGAGTGTGAACATGCAGGTTCAGGGTAAATACGACGCAAAGGCTTTTCTCACGGAGCAGATGACCCGCGCTCAAGGGCTGCGGCTGAAGCGGTTGAGCGAAGAGGCCTACCAGCCAGCGCAATACGATCGAGGTCTCTCCTTTGCCGAAGCCGCGCGCCGCATCCAGGTCTTGGAAGCGGAGATCGAGCTCGCAAACTCCTTTTGAGGAGCCGGCGACCGGCTCGCTTGGAACGTTGCGTCAGCAATACGGTTCTTTCCCAGGGCGAAGGGAGAGACTTGATGGCACGCAAGGCAAAGAAGCGCCGCTACTCGCGCAGCTCCGGCAGTGATGTCGAGAGCGAGATGCGTCGCTACAAGAAGGGAACCGCCAAGAGCGGACGCGGCGGTCGAGGTGGGCGCGTAAAGAGTCGCAAGCAGGCGATTGCGATCGGCCTTTCCAAGGCGCGCAAGAAGGGCAAGAAGGTGCCGAAGAAGGCGTCGAAGCGAAAGACGAGCAAGAAGAAATCAAGCAAGAAGAAGAGCTCGAAGCGCAAGTCCAGCAAGCGGTAACGCTCACCGCCTTCAGGTCATGCTGCCTGGCATGAAGCAGCGGATCGAAACGCCAAACACGGTCTTGACGGGCCAGACCATGGTGCGGCCGGCCCGGTTTGGCTCGGTGATTACGGCCTCATCGGGGACCTCGACCCACTCCCCGTCGAGACGGACCCGGTAGTGCCCGTTGTGCGAATCCCAATCCGGATCGGCCACAGCAATGCCGTCGGCGTCCGAGCAGCAGGGACCCAGATGGCTGCGCAGGCTGTCGAACCAGGGTTTCAGCGGCGAGTCGGTAAAGCGACCGTCATCGCGTCCGATGGCACTTCCGGTCCATAGCACGAGAGGCGCTGCGAACAGCGCAAGCTTCAGCGAGAGCTTCAATCGATCCATGTCGGCACCGATCAAATCTGAACCACCGGCCGGTTCCACAAAGCGGCCGGACGTCCGAAGTTCCACTCTGCAATTTACCCCGGCGGCTTCGTTGCCGCCAAAGTACAATGTGCGATTCCGAAGTCTGACGAGCGAACGCGGCTTTTTCGGACGAACCCGTCATCAATGCTGCCGTTAACGAGAATGTTATCGCGAGCCCGCCGGCATCTCGCAGGTGCTCATGAAAAAGGCGGCCCGCAGGGCCGCCTTTTGAATTGCCGTCGGGCGAAAGATCAGGCCAGCGGCACCGCGACGAAGCGGGTCGCCTCCGCGCTCTTCACCTGCAACAGCACGCTGTGCTTGCCGGACGATTTGGCCTGTGCAAGCTCGGAACGGACGTCCCCGACATTGGCGACGTTCTTACCGCCGACATTGAGGATGACGTCGCCAGTCTGGATGCCGCGTTGCGCGGCCGGTCCCTGCGGATCGACCTCGGTGACCACGACGCCTTTCTGGCCGGCGCCCTGAACCTCGCCGGCCGGCGCCAGGCTGAGGCCGAGGCGCGGTGTGCCGGGAGTCTGCTGGGTCTTGCCGTCATCGCCTTTGGCCTGCCGCTCGTTCGGCAGCTCGCCGAGCGCCAGCGTCACCGTCTTGGTGTCGCCCTTGTGGATGACATCGAGCTTCACGGACGTCCCCGGCGCCAGCCCCGCGATGGTGCGGGCGAGATCGCGGGAGTCCTTGATCGCGGTACCGTTGACGGCGGTGATGACGTCGCCCGCCTCGATGCCGGCCTTCGCCGCGGGACTGCCGTCCTGCGGGGTGTCGACGATCGCGCCGCGCGCGGTCTTCAAGCCCAGGCTGTCGGCGATCTCTGCGGTCACCGGCTGCACCTGCACGCCGAGCCAGCCGCGGGTCACGGACCCCTTGTCCTTCAGCTGGGCAACGACGAGCTTTGCGGTCGAGGCCGGAATGTCGAAGCCGATGCCGACGGAGCCGCCCGACGGCGAGTAGATTGCGGTGTTCACGCCGATGACGTTGCCGTTCATGTCGAAGGCGGGACCACCGGAATTGCCCTTGTTGATCGGCGCATCGATCTGGATGAAGTCGTCATAGGGCCCGTTGCCGATGTCGCGGCCGCTAGCCGAGACGATGCCTGCCGTTACGGTGCCGCCGAGGCCGAAGGGATTGCCGACCGCAACCACCCAGTCGCCGATCCGAGGCTTCTGGTCGGAGAATTTCACGAAGGGGAAGTCCTTCTTGCCGTCGACCTTGATCAGCGCGAGATCGGTCTTCGGATCGGTGCCGACGACTTTCGCGGTGTAGATCGTGCCGTCGTCCGTCGTCACCTGCACGGACTCGGCGTGGTCGACGACGTGGTTGTTGGTCACAGCATAACCGTCAGCCGAAATGAAGAAGCCGGAGCCCTCGCCCGTGATCACCTGGTGACGCTGGCGCGGCATGCCGTCAGGGAAGCGGAAACCGAACTGCCGCGAGAACTGGTCGAACGGGGAATCCTCGTCCTGGTTCATGCGATTTTGCTGCAGCAACGCGCTCTTGTCATTGTCCTCGTCGATCTTCACACGTACCGAGATGACGGCGGGTTTGACCTTGCTGACGAGGTCGCCGAAGCCAGCAGGCGTCGCCGCGCTTTCGGTGGCCTGCGCAGGCGAGATCAGGGAGCTCATGCCGAACGGCTTTGACGCAGGAGAAGCCGCCAGCACCGCCACGCCAAGCGCGGCCACGGTGCCGAGCAGCGCCAGCCGGCGCGGCTTCAATATCCTGCGGGACGTCGTGATGTCGGAGTGGATGGGATCTTTCATGTCGAAATCTCCATGTTGGATAAGTCGCCTTGCACCCAACATGGTCATTGCCACCTTACGACGTCCCGTCCGCCCGATTAATTCTTGGCAAAGAAGGTGCGCCCGGAGGCCGCAGGCAAAATCCTCGCCACACATTTGATGCAGCTCAACGCGAGCCCCGCCCGTCGTGAAAGGCTGCGCCGATCCAATGATGTCCATCGGAGGTGCCGCTATGTACAAAGACATTCTCGTCCACATCCCGACCGAGCGGCCGATGCGCGCGGTGGTCGATGGCTCGATCTCGCTCGCAGCCACCCTCAATGCCCATGTCGATGCGGTCGCGATCGGCTATCTCGCCAGCAGCACCGCTTATGTCATGGAAGGCGGCGCTGCCGTGGCGGCCGTGTTCGAGATGGAACGCGAGCGTGCGGTCGAGCGGGCCGAAGCGGCGCTCGCAGTGTTCAAGAGCGAAGCGGCGCACGCCGATATTTCCTGTACCTGCCACGCGCTCGGCGCGATTCCGGTCGATGCGGCCGCCTCCCTCGGTGACATGGCACGGCTCCACGACCTCAGCGTCGTGCTTCAGCCGAATCCCGAGCAGGCCTCGTTCGACAACGACGTGCCCCGCGAAATCCTGTTTCAGGCGGGCGGACCGGTCCTGTTCCTGCCCTATACGTTCCGGGGCGCCTTCAAGGCGAACCGGATCGGCATCTGCTGGGACGGCAGCCGCGTCGCGGCGCGTGCGTTGCGCGATGCAGCGACATTCTTGGCGAGGGCCGAGGACATCGTGATCATTTCGATCAACGAGGCCGATACTGTCCCCGGCGATGTCTCGGCGACTCATCTTGCCAAGCATCTCGGACGGCGCGGCCTGTCGACCCGCACAGTCAGCCTTTCGGCGACGCGCGCCGATATTCAGCCGACCATCCTTTCACTGGCGGCCGACGAGAATCTGGATGTGCTGGTGATGGGCGGCTACGGCCACTCCCGACTGCAGGAGCGCTTTCTCGGCGGCGTCACCCGGGCGATGCTGGAAGCCATGACGATCCCCACGCTGATGTCGCACTAGCGAAGGCGGAAAGGGCCAATCTCACGCCGCGGCGGGGGTCTCCCAATTCGCGGCGGCGGTGGCATCCTCTTCGCGTTGTGCATTGCACGCATCGAAATGGGCTTTCAACGCCAGCTCGGCCAGATATTCGAAATGCTCGGCTTGGCCGAGTAGCTGCCAGTTCTGGAGCGGCCGATAGGCCGCCTGCTGACGACAGAGAGATGCCAGCGCGCGGTAGCGACGTACGTTCTCCATGAGACCTCCCTCGCATTCACCGGGCTTATTGCCCTGATTTGCGTCAGGCCGATGGCGGTTGTGCAAAACATTTTCGCGCCAACGCCTCGGCTTAACTCAGGTTAACTTTGAAAAATAGGCAGATGCGGAATAGTTCCTGTTGGCGAACTGGCCATAGAACAATGGGTTTTTAGGCGTAGCGTCGGCGTTCCACGTTGATGCCGATCAAACCGGAATAGTGTTCGATCGGTTCGGGCCGCCCAATAAGATAGCCCTGCATCTCATCGCAAGCCTCGGCTTCCAGGAAGGCGCGCTGCGCCTCCGTTTCCACCCCTTCCGCAACCACCGGAATGTGCAGGGCATGTGCAAGGCCCAGGACCGCGCGGACGATCTCGGTCGATTGTGGTGTTGCCCCGAGGTTCAAGATGAAGCTGCGGTCGATCTTGATCTTATCAAACGGGAACGACTGGAGATAGGACAGCGATGAGTACCCGGTGCCAAAATCGTCCATCGCAATGCGGATGCCGAGCGCCTTCAGGCGACGTAGCAAATTGAGCGCGCGGGAGAAATCGCCGATCAACACGCCCTCGGTGATTTCGACTTCGAGCCGTGTCGGCGCGAGCCCCGTCTCCAGCAGAATCTGGTGGATGGAGCGTTCGAGGTCACCGGCCTGAAACTGGACCGGCGACAGGTTGACCGCAACCCGTAGCGGGTGCGGCCAGGACGCCGCCTCGCGTAGCACCCATTCACCGATTTCGACGATCAGTCCGTTCTCCTCGGCAAGCGGAATGAACTGGTCGGGCGGCACAAAGCCCCGCATCGGATGGCTCCAGCGCATCAGGGCCTCGAAGCCGATGATTTCTCCGTCCATTCGCGCCTGCGGCTGGAAGTAGACCTGAAACTGGTTCTGCTCGAGCGCTTCGCGCAGATCGTGCTGCAACAGCCTGCGGTCGCGCAGTTCCCGGTCCATCGTGGTTTCGAAGAAGCAGACCTTGCCCCGGCCCTCGCGCTTGGCGCGATAGAGCGCCGAATCGGCGTTCGCAACCAGCGTTGCCGCGTCGACGCCGTCGTCCGGATAGACAGCGATGCCGATACTAAGCCCGACATGGGAAAGATAATCGTCGACCTCGAGCTCTCTGCCGATTACCTCGACCAGACGCTCTGCGAGCGAAAGCACGTCGTCACGCCTGACATCGTCGGCCATCAGGATCATGAACTCGTCGCCACCAATGCGGGCGACGAAGGCGCCATCCGCCTCTGCGACAAGACGCTCGGCGGCTGCCCGCAGCATCATATCGCCGACGGGGTGACCGAACACGTCGTTGACATCCTTGAAGCGGTCGAGATCCAGGCTGAGGACCGCAAAGCTTGTCGAGACTTCCTGTGCCCGCTCCAGCCGCTCGTCGAGCGCCGCATTGAATGCGCTGCGGTTCGGCAGGTCGGTCAGCAAATCGTGATGGGCGAGATGACTGATGCGTTGCTGCGTGTTGACGCGTTCGGTGACGTCCTCGATCACACCGACCAGATATTGCGGCTCACCGGCGCCGTCCGTGATGAGCATCTTGCGTGAATTGACAACGCGATCGTGGCCCTTGACGCTGGCCTCGAGCAGGTGCTCCTCCAGGACCATCGGCATGCCGCTGGCGACCACCCGGCGGTCCTGCTCATTGACCATGGAGGCGACGTGGGCCGGGAAAATCTCCTCGGGAGTCCTGCCCAGCATCTGCTCGCGCGGCACGCCATAGTAGTCCTCGCCGGCTCGATTGAGCAGGATATAGCGCGAATCCTTCGCGCACTTCGCAAACACGGCGATCGGTATGTTCTCGACGATGGTATCGAGGAACTCCCGGGTCCGCAGCAGATCCTGCTCGACCTCATCGTGCGTGTGTCCGCGCACGTCCGTCCGCCTTTGGCGATCGCGGTCGCTGGCCTCGTAGGCCGCACTGACGAGCTCGCCGAGCTTGACGAGATCGACCTGCCCTGCGGCATCGGTAGCGCAGCGGAGCTGCTCGGCGAACAAGCGATGCATCATGCCGTCGCTCGGCGCCGCATGCATGCCTCATGCCCGCAAATATCTTCGATCCGCATCCCCGTGCTCTCGCAGCGTTCCTAAACCGCAGATTGAGACGCTTAGCATTGAGCGGGCGTTAATCGAATCCCCGTCTCGGATGCGTTGGTTACTCCGGCCTGAAAAAGCCGACCGGTTTGCGCGGCATTCTCCGTGGAACTCCGGATCAGAGTGGCGCGCCTTGGTACAAGTCGAACCACACCAGCATCGCCACCCATCTCATCCGTAGTCTACCGGGTGAGCGCGCGTCCTCCGGCACGCATCGGCTGCGCGGAACTATCTTGCAATTTCGAAACCCGGCCGGTCTCCGCAGCAACGCGAATGGCCGCGATGTTGCCGGCATAGTCGGCACTGCTCTTGCCGCGAAATACGGCGGACCCCGCCACCAGCGCATCGGCGCCGGCAGCTGCAACTGCCGCGGCGTTGTCGCGCGTGACGCCGCCATCAACCTCGAGCCGGATCGGCCGCTCGCCGATCATGCTTCGGATGCGCGCGATCTTCTCGAACTGCGCTTCGAGAAAGGACTGGCCGCCGAATCCGGGATTGACCGTCATCACCAGCACGAGGTCGAGACGGTCGAGCACATATTCGATCGCGCTCTCGGGCGTTGCCGGACACAGGCTGACGCCGGCCTTCTTGCCCAGCGCGCGGATCGCCTGGAGCGAACGATCGAGATGCGGGCCGGCTTCGGCATGCACTGTGACGACATCGGCTCCGGCCTTGGCGAACGCTTCGAGGTAAGGATCGACAGGCGCGATCATCAGATGCACGTCGAAGACCTTCCTCGTCAGCGGCCGAATCGACTTGATGACATCGGCACCGAAGCTGATGTTCGGCGCGAAATGTCCGTCCATCACATCGCAATGAATCCAGTCGGCGCCGGCCGCGTCGATTGCCGTGATCTCCTCGCCGAGACGTGCGAAATCCGCAGCGAGGATCGAAGGAGCGATGATGATCTCTTTGGTCATGGCTTGACACTCCGCGCGTCAGCACCGCCGGTGAAGACGCGGCTCGCCAGGACGTCGGCAGGATCGATCGTTTCGAGGTCAGCGACATCGAGCATGCGGTCCAGATCAGACACCAGGCGATCGGCCTGCCGCAGGCGGATGCGGTCGACAGCGTTGCGGATCGAGCGTGCGTTGGAGAAGAACGGCTGGGTCCGGCGCAGCGCGATGTATCGCTCGAAAGCCTCGCGCGCCGCGGTCGAGAAGCGATAGCCGCGTTCCTTCAGCATCAGCTCGGCGATGACGAGCAGCTCGGCTTCCGCGTAATCCGGGAATTCGATGTGATGGGCGATGCGCGAGCGGAAGCCGGGGTTGGAGGCGAAGAAGCTCGTCATCCGCTCGCCATAACCGGCGAGGATCACGACGAGGTCCTCGCGCTGGTTCTCCATCACCTGGAGCAGGATCTCGATCGCCTCCTGGCCGTAGTCGCGCTCGTTGTCGGGACGGTGCAGGTAATAGGCCTCGTCGATGAACAACACGCCGCCCATCGCCTTCTTCAGGATCTCCTTCGTCTTCGGCGCGGTATGGCCGATATATTGCCCGACGAGATCGTCACGCGTCACCGAGATCACCTGCCCGCGCCGCACGAAGCCGAGCCCGTGCAGGATCTTGGCCATGCGCAGCGCCACCGTGGTCTTGCCGGTGCCAGGGTTTCCGGTGAACGACATGTGCAGCGTCGGCGGCGCGGATGCCAGGCCGGCACGCTGCCGGATGCGTTCGATCAGGAGCAGCGAGGCGATCTGGCGCAAGCGGCTCTTCACCGGCTTGAGCCCGGTCAATTCCTGCTCGAGCTGTTGCAGCGTCTCGGTAATCCCGGCCGCCTCGGCCTCCTTGCGGAGATCGAAGCTGGTCTCGTTGCTTTCAGCGGTGGTCGCGTGGGGAACGTCGAGCATGGTTACCCTCGAAGAAAAGAGCTTCGCCGCGGGGGGAGCGGCGAAGCAGTGGTCCGCCAAGGAAACGGAGCAGGGAGCGCTCCGCGCGGAGAGGAATGGCTATTGCGAGGCGTGGGCGACCTTGCGCACGGTGCTGTACCGGATCGCGCGGCCACCAACCTCCTGCCGTACCAGCGCGAACTCGGCCTCCTGTTTCGGCCGGTTGACCAGGAAGGAGATCCGCACCGATTCCCAACCATGGCTGGCGTCGAAGCCGCTGATGCGGATGTAGTGGTCGCCATACACCCTGCGGCACTCGGCGAGTTCCATCATCACGCCGGCGGCGTCCTGAAGATCGAACATCGGCAGTCCCCACATCTCCCAATACGTGCTGCGGGGATGCGGATCGTCGGTGAACTCGATGTTCACCGCCCAGCCATTGGCGAGGCAGTATTGCACCTGCTTGGTGATCTGGTCGTCGGTGAGGTCAGGCAGGAACGAAAAGCAACCCTGGGTCAGTTTCATATTCCGTCTCCTCACACGGTTTCGAGCGCGGTCGGCACGAAGTCCGGCGTGTCGGTGGATTGATAGTTGAAGGTCACGTCCTTCCAGACTTCGAGCGCCGCCTTCAACGGTGTGCAGGTCTCGGCCGCCCTGGCCAGGATCTCCGGACCCTCGTGGACGTAGTCGCGGCCTTCGTTGCGGGCGAGGATCATCGCTTCCAGCGCTACGCGGTTGGCGATCGCGCCCGCCGCGATCCCCATCGGATGTCCAATCGTGCCGCCGCCGAATTGCAGCACGACGTCTTCGCCGAGGAGATCGATCAGCTGATGCATCTGACCTGCATGGATGCCGCCAGACGCCACCGGCATCATCTTGTTGAGGCTCGCCCAGTGCTGGTCGAAGAACAGGCCGTGCTCGAGCCTGGTCGGATTGAAATCCTCGCGGCAGACATCGTAGTAACCGCGTGTGGTGTTGGGATCGCCTTCGAGCTTGCCGACCACCGTGCCGGCGTGAATGTGGTCGACACCCGCGAGCCGCATCCATTTGGCGATGACGCGGAACGACACGCCGTGGCTCTTCTGCCGCGTATAGGTCGAGTGGCCGGCGCGGTGCAGATGCAGGATCATGTCGTTGCGCCGCGCCCATTTGGCCATGGACTGGATCGCGGTGTAACCGATCACGAGGTCGATCATGACGATGCAGGAGCCGAGCTCTTTGGCAAACTCGGCGCGCTCGTACATGTCCTCCATCGTGCCCGCGGTCACGTTCAGATAGGTGCCCTTCACCTCGCCGGAGGCCGCCTGCGCCCGGTTCACCGCCTCCATGCAATAGAGGAAACGGTCGCGCCAGTGCATGAAGGGCTGCGAGTTGATGTTCTCGTCGTCCTTGGTGAAATCGAGCCCGCCCTTCAGCGCCTCGTAGACCACGCGGCCGTAATTGCGACCCGAGAGCCCGAGCTTGGGCTTCACGGTGGCGCCGAGCAGCGGCCGGCCGAACTTGTCGAGCCGCTCGCGCTCGACAACGATCCCGGTTGCCGGTCCCTGGAACGACTTCACATAGGCGACCGGGAAGCGCATATCCTCCAGCCGCAGCGCCTTGAGCGGCTTGAAGCCGAAGACGTTGCCGATGATCGACGCCGAGAGGTTCGCGACCGAGCCCGGCTCGAACAGGTCGAGGTCATAAGCGATGTAGGCGAAATACGAGCCCGACGTGCCCGGGACCGGATCGACGCGATAGCATTTCGCGCGATATTTCTCGGCCGCGGTCAGGCGATCAGTCCACACCACTGTCCACGTGGCGGTCGAGGATTCGCCGGCAACGGCCGCCGACGCCTCGATCGGGTCGACACCTTCCTGCGGCGTGACGCGGAACAGTGCGATGACATCGGTATCCTTCGGCGTGTAGTCGGGCTCCCAATAGCCCATGCGCTTGTATTCCATCACGCCCGAGCGATAGCGCTCCTTGCCGCGGACCGTTCCAGCATGTGCGTTCATGGCTCTCTCTCCTGCTTTTCTCTCTCTGAATGACTAGGCCGCAACCGGCGCGCGAGCTCCGGTGCGCGGGTCGAGCTCGCCGGTGCGGTAGCGCCGCGCCATCTCGCTCAAGGGAACGACCTTGATCCTGCTGGCGTGCCCCGCAGTGCCGAACTGCTCGAAACGGTCGCGACAGAGTTCGCGCATCGCATCCATCGCAGGCTTGAGGAATTTGCGCGGATCGAACTCGTTACGGCTTTGCGCGGCTACTTTCCGGAACACCGCGGTCATCGCCAGGCGACAGTCGGTGTCGATGTTGACCTTGCGGACGCCGCTCTTGATGCCGCGGACGATTTCTTCCACCGGCACGCCCCAGGTCTGCGGCATCTCGCCGCCAAACTGATTGAACATGTCCTGGAGTGGCTGCGGCACCGAGGAGGAGCCGTGCATCACCAGATGCGTATTCGGCAGCCGACGATGAATCTCCTCGACCACTCGCATCGCCAGGATGTCGCCATCGGGCTTGCGGCTGAATTTGTAGGCGCCATGCGAGGTCCCCATCGCAATCGCGAGCGCGTCGACCTTGGTGGCCCGGACGAAGTCGACGGCCTGGTCGGGATCGGTCAGGAGCTGGTCGTGACTGACCGTGCCTTCGACGCCGTGCCCGTCCTCCTGCTCGCCGCCGCCGTGCTCGAGTGAGCCGAGCACACCGAGCTCGCCTTCGACGGAGGCCCCGACCCAATGGGCGAGATCGACCACGCGGCGCGTGATAGCGACGTTGTAATCGTAATCAGCGGCGGTCTTGGCATCGGCCTTGAGCGAGCCGTCCATCATGACAGAGGTGAAGCCATGGGCGATCGCGGAGGCACAGGTCGCCTCGTCATTGCCGTGGTCCTGATGCATGCAGAGCGGAATGTCCGGATAGGTCCGCTCCAGCGCATCGATCATGTGCGAGAGCATGAGGTCGCCGGCATAGCTGCGCGCGCCGCGCGAGGCCTGGATGATGACGGGCGCATCGACCTCGGCCGCCGCCTGCATGATCGCGATGCCCTGCTCCATGTTGTTGATGTTGAACGCCG
>Ga0102590_1001097_pt1 | contig 44624 bp, 40 predicted proteins | sample AraplaMF_Col_mMF_FD_76859 | JGI IMG/M metagenome (GOLD analysis project Ga0102590, IMG submission 76859) | Arabidopsis root microbial communities from the University of North Carolina, USA - plate scrape MF_Col_mMF | ecosystem: Host-associated > Plants > Roots > Endosphere | place: USA... | reverse complement strand
CTGTTGTGGCTGGCTTATAAAGTGATATTTGATTTCATCATTCCCGTTTACCAGTCTACCAAACAGGTTCGGCAGCAGATGGGCGACATCCAGGCCCGGATGCGTGAGCAGTTCCAGCAGCAGCAACAGACTCAGCGTACAGCCCAGCAACAACAGCAGCAGCATGCGGCACAACAGCGGCCGGCTGATAAGGGAGATTATATAGATTTCGAAGAAGTGAAATAGCCAGCAACTAGTCCTAGCCAATAGCTGTTTTGAATACTTCGAGAATGGTTTTAGGCGCCTGCAGATGAATGGTTTGTAACCCCACCGCTTTAGCTCCTTCAATATTTGGTAAAGTATCATCAATAAATACAGTCGCTGCCGGGTTAAGCCCATGGTTATCGATGATCAGCTGGTACGCCTCTTTTTCCGGTTTCCGGTAGCCCATTAAGTGCGAATAATAAGCCTTATTAAAGAAAACGTCCAGTGATGGAATACCCCTGCTTTCCTGCAAAATACGGTTGAATTGCTCCAGGTGGATGGCATTGGTATTACTCAGCAGGTATATATCATAGTGCAGCTGCAGCTGCTGCAACAATTGGAGGCGCTGCAAAGGAAAATCAAGCAGCATAGCGTTCCAGGCGTCGATGATCTGCTGGTCTGTTACTCCCGGATGTACATGTCCCCGCATAGCCTGCAGGAATTCCTCCGGACTTACCCGGCCGGTTTCCAGGTCGTCAAATAAGCGGGTGGCCTGGTACTGGTTATATAAACCGGTAAAGTCTTTAATCCCCAGTTCCTCAAAAGCCCTATATGTACGTTGGTAGTCGAGATTCAAGATGACACCACCCAGGTCGAAAATAATATGTTTAATACCTTGCATGCTGTTCAAAATATTTGCAAAGCTGCAAATTAATGCTGTATTTTAGAAATGTGCAGCACGTTATGCAACTATCCTTTCGCATCAATTCGTTTATACCTTACCGGTACCTCTTCCTGCTGCTGGTGCTGAGCGCCTGTAACGGAGAGCTGGCCAGGACTAACCGCGTGAAAGCCGGTAGCAAACTGGCCCGCCGCTACTGCAGCTCCTGTCATGCCTTTCCGTCTCCGGCCCTGCTGGATAAGGCCACCTGGGAAAAGGATGTGCTGCCGGTAATGGGAGCCAAATTGGGAATGAAGACCTACCTGGGCAGCTACTACAGGGAACCGGTGCTGTCAGCTACCCCCGGACAAACGGCCAGTGCCATCAGCCGCGACGAATGGGATAAGATCGTGGAGTACTATACAACCGTAGCCCCCTGGCGCCCCCTTCCCCAGGAAAGGCCGGTACCGCTTTCCCGGAATGCCCCTCCATTATTCAGCATGCGGGAACCCGACTGGCAGGCACGGGATGCAGCCCCCCTGACCAGCTTCGTGGGAATAGACACGCTACATCATTATATATGGACCGCAGACGCACAAGACAGCACCCTGCATATATATAATAATGACCTGCAGCCGGTACAACAGATCTGTACCCAAAGCATTGTATCCGATATCACCATGCCCGGAAAGGATGGCAGGGGATATATTACCTGCATCGGCACCATCTTCCCTTCAGACGCACTGCAGGGTAGTATACACGCTTATCAGCTGAAGGATAGCTTGCTGGTGGATCCCCGGCCGGTGAAAGACAAATTACCAAGACCGGTTCAAACCGTGCCAGCAGATCCTGACCACGATGGACGAACAGATCTTTTAATATGCGGCTTCGGGTTTAACAACGGTTACCTGGGTTGGCTGGAGCCGGATAGCACTCAGCCAAATATTTTGATGCCTTTCCCCGGGGCGATCAAAGCATACATAAGAGATGAGAACGGGGATGGCCGTCCGGATATCTGGGCCTTGTTTGCACAAGGCGATGAAAGCATTTGGTATCTCGAAAATGCAGGCAATGGAAGATTCAAACCAGAACGGGTACTGCGCTTCCCGCCTGCCTATGGTTCCAGCAGCTTTACCCTGCAGGACATAGATCACGACGGACGTGAGGATATTATATATACCTGCGGAGACAATGCAGATAATTCCAGGGTGCTGAAGAACTATCACGGGGTATATATTTTTCTGAACAAAGGAGAGCATCGCTTCAAACAGGCATACTTTTACCCGGTTAACGGATGTTATAAAGTTGTTGTTAAAGACATGGACCTGGATGGAGATGAAGATATGCTGACGATCGCCTTCTTCGCGGATTATGAAGGGCAACCACAGGAAGCGGTATTATATTTTGAACAGCGTGCTGATTTGAAATTCACGGTCTATTCGCTGCCTTGCAGTACCTGGGGCCACTGGATCTGCATGGATGCCGGAGACATAGATGGAGATGGGGATACCGATGTAGTCCTCGGGAACTTCTCCCAGGGACCCGCAAACTTTCCCGGTTTAGGAGACCGCTGGCAGAAAGGTCCGCCATTCCTGCTGTTAGAAAATAATATCAGGCAGGCGAATAAAAAGAAATAAAAATTTGTGGCTAATTGAATAAAAAATAATTAATTTTGCCGTCCCTTAAGGGGAACCCACAAAAAGTAGATATAAATATTTTGTCCGAAAGGACCGGTCCTATAGCTCAGTTGGTTAGAGCACCTGACTCATAATCAGGGGGTCCCAGGATCATGCCCTGGTGGGACCACGAAGAAAAAGGTTTCAGCAAAAGCTGGAGCCTTTTTTTATTTACTTTTGCTTCCGCAATGCAACAACTCATCCACTATTTCTTACACATTATCTTCCCGCTGTTTGTTGCCTGGCTTATTAATAAACCGCACTGGTTCAAAACCTATCTCATATTCATGCTCACCATGCTGGTAGATCTCGACCATCTCCTGGCTACACCTATTTTCAATCCTTGCCGCTGCAGCATAGGTTTTCATCCCTTACACAGCTACATTGCCATCGGCGCATATTGCTTACTCCTTATTCCGCGGAAAACCCGGATTGTTGCCATCGGCCTGCTGTTGCACATGATGGCAGATGGTATTGACTGTCTCTTTATCCTACACCTGATCTAACACCTGGCCGCTTCTCCACTGCCATCTGCGATCCTCTCCTTCGCACTGCACTCCCCCTGGCGCTAAAGATCTGCACCACTTTACGTGGTCGTATAACCATTACCTTTTGAGCAACCCTCGCTACAACTACGATCTGCCGCACATACTTCTCTATCAGCCGGCTTTTCACCATCTCCTTATCCATCCCTACTTTAATGAACTTCATTGCCATTCCCGTCATCGCCCTATACTTCTCTACCTTCCGCCGTTCCCGTGGTATCATCCTATACACCTCCGACGCCACTTTCGATGCCTGCGCCAGCCATCCGGCGTACTCCATTGTCCGCTGAAATGCAGGCGACCGCTTCACCCGCCTTCTGCTCAAGGTACTTTTTGCCCTCACCAGGTACTGCCCGTTCAGCTTATAGTACGTACGGTCGCCTACTGTACCGCTGATGTAATTAGGTCCTGCTTGTTTTCCCATAATTGAAAGATTTTAGCTTTTTCAACGAAGCTATGATCCTCAATTGCGCGCTCCAAATAACATGGCGGAAATGGCGTTTTTGGCGGAAATGGCAACAAATCACCCAAAATCATCTATTTCATCACAAATCATCAAATTCATCACAAAACGTCAATAATCATCTTTCATTCTCATTGAACGCTCTCTTTCCTCCTGCAGCCTACCCTCCACTAAGGGTAAAAGCGTTCCGCCCCTGGGGTAAAAGCGTTCGCTAACTATATAGAAGAGGCTGCCACATCAGGCACAGCTAAGGCATACTTCTTGTTTTGTACCTGGTGTAAGCTTTTTTAAAAACCATAAAATTTGATGATTATGGCAGACAATAAGCAAAATGTCGGCAAACAAGATGATATCCGGGTCGATATCAATGATGCCAGTGAGGTAGAATACCTGCATCAACAATTTCCCAACAAAACACACGAACAGATCAAAGAGGCAATTAAAGCAAAAGGCCCTTTCCGGAAAGACATAATGGAGTATCTGAAAAGATAGGCCGCCTAAGTTCGGCCTGCAGTAGAATATGATGTCAGATTACGTGGGTTGTGCCCGGGTACGATAGCGTCCAGGCAACAATCCACGTAATCCTTTTACAGGCATATTACCTGATGGGAGCATTTACATGAGCCGCTCACTAAACTCCTTACTCAATACCCCCTTTTCGCTGAGCTTGAGTTTCCTGATTTTATCCATCACCTTCTGAAAATCCTTCTCATACGCCGGATCAAACCCCATCGCTTTCTCTAAAAGCAATGCCTGTGTTTCATAAAACGGATCTAATACATCCTTTTCTTCGATCGGAGCCACCGTTTTCATAGCGGTTTTAATATGTTTAAGCCCCTCTTCCACCATTTTCAGATCTTCTGCCACCTCATAACAACGGTAGGCCAGGCTATTATGTGCACTACGCAACGCCGCACGAATAGGGTTAAATTCTTCCAGGTAATCCCATAATGTGATCTTGTTCAATGTTGCTATTGTTTGCTCACATCGTGCAAGTGACGCCTCTTTCTGTCCCGCCTCATAAAGCGAATAGCGCTGGTAATCCCACACATAGGCCCACAATCGCATTTCTGAACATTGCGCATCCTGCAGCATTTTTTCTGCTTCGCTCAGCAGCTCAATAGCCTCCTTATAATCTTTGTTTTGGACCAGTAAGCTGGCTTGACGCATCTGCTCATCAAATTCTTCCTGGCTGAATGCAAAGACATCTGGGACAGTTGGTAACTGGAAATCAGCATAAGCAAACTTTAGCCAATCTTCCGCCTCAATTTTTTGTGCCTTGGCAATATCCTGTGCTTTACGCCAATATTCGCGCGCATTTTCCGTATCCCCCTCCAGCTGATAACTCCAGCCGATGTAGTAAAGCGCCTGATGCAGGACGGAAGAACGGGCCTCTTTAGCCTTTTCAACTTCCATTAATTTTTTTCTTGCATCGGGATATTGTTTGTTAATGATCAAACCCAGTCCCCATTTAAGCAGCAGGTAATCAGGGGAAAGCCTGCCCTTATGCTTATTGAAAAGCATTTCATAAACGGAAGAATAATGCTCGTAAGGCACGTATTTATCCAGTTCGGTAGTTCGCAGAATAACCCTTGCACATCTTTCCACACTGCGTAGCTGCAACGGTACGAACTTTATGTTCTCTGCATCCCTGGATAAAGCAAGGTCACATACTTTGTCCGTACGCAGCTCCAGTGGCACAAATTCCAGCGCCGAGCCATAGTCCAGTGAACAGGCCGTTTCACACATTTGCAGCGTGATGAATGCTTTCGGAACAAACTGGAAATCATAGGAATTCCGTGCTACGGCAGTGTCGCAGATCTTTTGCGTTAAATACTGCTGCGGCAGATCATAGATACGTTCGCTGGATTCTTTGCTATTGGCAGTAACCGCCTTAATAATAAAGTCTTCATCCCAGAAGCAGGCCCATACTTTGCTAAAGGTATCGTAATCAAACTCCTTATTGTCGTTGTCCGTGATGCCCGAACGCCCGGCCCAGCCAAATGTTTTAACCTTTTGCTCAAACTCCGGCAAATGTCCCAGGTGTTTTTTATAGTAACGATAGCTATGTTGATTAATGTAGGCGGCATCAACATGGTTGAAAATATTTATACCATGCTTCCGGATGTCCTTTCCCATCCTTTCTACATCTGAAGGCGAACCGAACTTCCATCTTTCCCGGTCGTACTGTTCTACAATAAAAGGCCATTCAGGCTCCTGGCCATACTTTTCTGCTGCATATTGATAAATGGCTGTATCTACAAGCCGTACCGGGATCTTTTCTATAACACGAATACCCAGATCGATTGCTTGTTTAATGTATTCGCTGCAGTGGTATTTCCTGGGTAGCTCTTTGCTGGGATGGCTATTCAGCCCTCCGCCGGCTATAAGTGCAATGTTCATTCGCTCGTCTTTAAACGGCTCAGGAACATGGTTGTAGTTATATTGATTAGAGCTTACCGCCTGGAAGCATAGTTCATAGGTTTTCAGCTCATCCGCTAAGTATGCCAGGTCAATTCCATGCGGGTGTACCAGGAAGACCTCCTTGCTGAGCAATGCCGGGGGAATGTTACTATAATAGCAAGGCTGTTCCCGTTTCACGGCCAGGATGATCATTTCCGAACTTATCAACGCTTGATCAAAAAGCTGTATGATGTTGCCATCTACATCATATTCTCCCTCGGTTTCATGCTCCAGCAAGGACTGCAACATTTTCCCCGTCCGGTGATGCCCGGGAATGGTCACTATTTTACTACTGATCCATTCGCCAGGAAATTGACGGGTCCTTTTGTAAAGGTCGGGCCCGTATTGCTTTAGCGCACCGTCAAAGAACTCGTCCCAGTAGGCCTGATCTTTTACCTTTGCTGCAGGGCGCTTAATATCCCAGTATACAGTAACCGGCTCACCATAGAAATAAGTAAGATCAGTATGTTGGGCATAAGGTTTAGCCAGGTCGTTCTTCTGCTTCGCAGTTTGATAAAATACGTCCGCTTTTGTCTCATCACCCTCCAGGTAGTAGATTAATCCCAGTAACCAATTATTGGTAAAGGCGCTCTTTATATTGGTCGATTTTTCTAAATAACTGCGGGCCTCATCTAACCGCTTTTGGAAGATCAGCGCCTCGCCTATTATACGCAGCGCAAAATTTGCTGATTCATCTTTTTGCAGGATCATCTCTGCCCATTCAATGGCTTTACCATATTCGCCTATACGAACGGCACTGAGCGCGGCCTGCTCCATACAGGCATACTCGTATTTCACTTTATCCGGCGTATAAGGAATACCCTGGGAAAAGGTTGTCATCGTCTGGCTAAATGCTTTTTGTCCAAAAAGACAATTGCCCGCATTATAATAAGCTAGGTAATAGTTAGGAGATGCGCTGATCGCCGCTTTAAAACGCAGATAAGCGCCGGGAATATCCTCTTCCTTTTTTAACCGCAAGCCTTCACGGTTTAGTTTAATGCCCTCCGCCGTTACTCCGTCCAACAGTATGGGTTGGTTGTTTTTGATTGCCTCGTAAACATTACTGATATGAATACCCAGGAAATCATGATACGCCTCGGTAATGGGAGCATAAAATTCAGAACGAAAAGCATACGCATAATCATGCCATGCCAGCAGCGCGTTATCAGTTTCATAAGCTGACAAGCGATCTTCATTATATAAAGCCGTGATCAGCGTTTGCGGGGCAAACTCAAAGCAGTTCAGATCATAGAACCAGGAAAAGAAGAATGGCGCATTGATCTTTCTGTAGGGTAGAGCGCATACTGATTCGTCATCACTGGCCCATGCAGAAGCAACATAACGAACACGTTCCTCGCCGCAGGTTTTTTGAAAGTAACCCAGCTGCAGATAATCGATAGTCGCGTTGCCGCCTACATAATAAGGAGTACCTGAGCCATCCAGCGAGTATACCTTGCCACGAACAGTCATATTGCCACGCACCACAAGCAGGTCAAAATAACGGTGCGGAATTTCCAGCTTACCATCAATCTCCAGGTCGCCGTCGCAATAATAAATGCGGCTATTTTCTTCGAAATACGCTTCTTCGCTTTCAAACTCCGTTATAGAATAATCCAGGTCTTCTCCGGAGTTGTCATCCCAATAATCAAATAGCGTATCAACTCCCAACCGCGCCAATACTTCACCGTAAGAAAGTTCTTGCAGCTGGTGTTTTTGTAGAAATGCCTGTGTTTCCTGTTCTTCGTTATCATCATTTTCTTCTTCAGGCCCGGCATCTTCTTTTTCTTCGTTGGATAAAAGCGAACGCTCCTCTTTTATTGCAATAAAAGGTTCCAGCCACTCTTTGACTTTCATCACTGGCGTCAATGCCTGGGCAAGCGCTTCTTCGCTGATACTCCGGAAGTGCTCACTAAAATGGATACAATATTGCCGGCCTAAAGGATCGCTGATAAAGAACCAGCTCTCATCGCCATCAATGATCAGGCCCTGTTGCCAGAAGCATTGAGAAAAGTAATCCCTTTCTGATTCCACTAATAAGCTGTCACGTCTGAACAGGTTCAGGAAAAACGACAGGATCCCGTAAAAGCTATTGGCCGCAGGCGCTTCCGTATTGTAGGCATAAATTACACAGGTAAAATCGTCCTTATCAAAATAGAAATATCCCTTCTTAAGCCAGAAGGGTTTGAAGGATTCCGGCATGTCAAAACCTGCATCGATTGCCATGGCTTCAATGTTAGCTGTTGAAACAGCCTGAATCTCTGCTGCTCCCGGCCACTGTTCCTCTATATGCGCGGCCATCGCCAGAATGTCTTGATACAAATACGCCTTGTCCTCCTGCGAAATAAATCTTTTATCCATCTTAACTGTTCTTTCTTCGTCTATTGGACCTTGCCTGACAATATTTTTGCCTTTTGCTCATTAAATTCTGTTTCAGACAAAATACCGGCATCCAGGAGCTCTTTCAGATCCAGCAGGGCTTTCTTCATATCTGTTATGCCTGAAGCGGTATGGGCAGTAGCTTGGGGTGCCTGGGGTCGGTAGCTCAGCAACACGCTTGCTATTTCATTAAATCCTTTGATGCTGGCATAATCAATAGCTTTTTGTTCTCTTGCATTTACAACAGTGGCATCTTCGCCTTGTTCCAGCAGGTATTTTACAATATCTTTTTTACCTGCCGAAGCAGCATAATGCAGGGCTGTATTGCCGGATTCGTCCTGGATATTCACATTAGCGCCACGCTCCAGCAACAGCTTTGCCATGCTCAGATGGCCATTCTTCGCCGCTACGTGTAACAGGCTTTCACCGCCGTAGCTATAGCTGTGGTTAAAGCTGAAGCTGGCCTCCATAGAAATATTATTAGCCTGCTCTACCCAGGCAAGGTAACCATTCATACTCTCAGTATTGCCAGATACCGGCTGACTGAAATTCACGTCCACCCCATTGTCCAGGAACATGCCCACGATCTCTTTCTGGTTGTTGGCACAGGCATACCAGATGGGCGAAAGCCCTTCTTTGGATGTAACCAGCACATCTGCGCCATGTTGTACCAGCAGATTAGTGAGCGCACGATTGGTATCATAGCAGGCAATCAATAAGGCAGAATCGCCCGCATGATTGGTATGGTTCACGTCTGCGCCATTCTCCAGCAGAAAGCTGACCATGGGTTGATTTTTGGTGCGTATGGCGATGAGCAGGGAACTGTCGCCTGCTTTGTTGGTGGCATTCACATTGGCGCCATGTTTTATGAGCAGCTCGGCCACGTCTTTATTGCGCCAGGCAGCGGCCACCATCAGCGGGGTCTCTGCATTATTGTTCTCCAGGTTAGCCTCCATACCCTGTTCCAGCAGTTTTTCCACCAGCTCTTTCTGGCCTGTCCGGGCGCTGAGGTGCAGCAGGCTATTGCCCTGGTTATCGTTGATATTAGTACGGGCGCCCCTTTCCAGTAGGTAAAGAGCGGTTTGTTTCTGCTTTTGCAGCAAGGCAAAATAGAAAGGTGTTTCCCCGTTATGATCTTCATAGTCGATATCAGATCCCGCTTCCAGCAGCAGCTTCACCAGGTCAAGGTAGCCCTGATGAGCAGCGTAATGGATAGCCGTGCGGCCTTTTTCGTCTGTATAGGTAACATCCACTTCTTTATTGGCGAGCAGGATCTCCGCGATCTTCCGTTTGCCGCTTTCGCAGGCAATGATAAATGACATCGACATGGGCCTATGCTTTATGTTTTAGTAATAATTCAACTGTCTTGGACTTTAGATTATCCTGGACGGCCAGCATCATGGGCGTTTGATCTTTATCGTTAGTAGCATTAGGATCTGCGCCATTGGCGATAAGCAGCTTCACTTTCTGGTACAGTTGCCTGGCAGCCTCCTGCTCGTAGTTCACATTATAGGCGCACACCTTATGTAGCAAGGTGTTTCCCGCATCGTCTTTGCGGCTTACGTCTACTGTGCCTGTTTCCAAAGCTGCTTCCAGCATCGTGGAAGGCTGTTCACAGAGCCAGTCTAGTGCCGACTTCTGGTTGCCATAATGAAGCGAGGTCTGGTACAGGTCTGCGCCGTCGTTGATTAATGCCCTTAACAGCGCCGCATCCCGCTCTGTTCCCCTGCTGCGCATGCGCACGGCGCCAAGTAGCAAGGTTTCCCCGTTCTTAGTGGCAATATCAAAATCAGGCGCGCCATTGGCGCTTAGTTTCTTATAAGTGTCTGCGTCGCATACCTGGTGCACAACAGCTGCGTAGAGAGGTGTTTCTCCGTTTTTATCCGCTTGGTTCAGGTCAGCGCCATTTTCCAGCAGGAAGTCGATATAGCTTTTTTTGTTTTTACTGATAGCGAGATGGAGTGGAGTTTCTCCTACTATATTGCCCTCATTGGGGTCCAATCCCTGTTCCAGAAGGAAGGAGAGGTATTCCAGCCCCTTCTCTTCACGAATGCCAAACTCCTGCACAATTTTATACAAATAGCCCGCTTCTGCGTTATTCTTATAACGTACATCACAACCCGCATCTGTAAGTGTGCGGATCGTCTCTATGGGAGCCTGGCTTACGAAGGCTAGTTCCAGCAATGTTTTATCCTGCACGGCGTCGCTGATGTTATCCAGCTTGGCAATAAGATCACGCAGAAATTGCTGCTGTTCCTCCTCCGGCCCGATACGTCGGAAAAGCGATTCAAAAAAAGTACCATCCAGCTTTTCATATTCGTAAATGTCTGTCTCGATGGAACCATTATCTGCCAGGTCCAGGATCAATCCGTAGGCTTTGACCTGCAGCAGGGTTTCGAATATTTGCCGGGTTTCGTAGCCGGGCAGATTGCGGGGGATCTTTTCACCTTGTTGGATGAGCGCTGCGGCTTCTTCCACTCGGCCTTGCTTAAGCGCATTCACTAATGTACTCATGTGGGTCAGATATGATTTACCGGGTTATACAAAGTCGCTAAGATAGTATAAGATTCCATTATAGCTAATACTGATTTTCAAGGAAAAAGGCGCAACAAGATATTCAAATTTTTCTGTTGTATTCATTAACTGTTTGTATCCTCAAAATCCGTAACTTTAGTCAGATAGTTGATACCCCGGTTTACAAGCCAAGATCCGGTTTGCGGGTTGCACACACCAGCTTCTCCGAACCACCCCTTTAAAACCTCTTATATGAAGTACTTCGATTTCCACACCCATATCATCCTGAAACAGCTTTTTGATGATAATCCTAATATTGATACCAGGATCAGTCCCGCTGACGTAGCTGGTATACCACAGCACTGCAGCGATCTACCCAACATCATCCGTGCACAGATCCATCAAAGCCAGCTGGCAGAAATAGATGAAGAGGTAATTATCGGGGTAGCGCTGTATGCCCTGGAAAGTAAGTTGGCCAGGGAAGTGATTCCGCTGCGGAAGTTCCTGAAGAAAGAATCCCAGCATAAACTGTCTGCAGAACTGCTGGAGCATATCGGCAATAACACCTTTAAATCATTTAAGGATTTTACCATTTCCAGAACACTGGATAGCTACCTGAACGCTCCCTCTTCTTTTAATGTATTATCCAAACAAAACTTTAATGCTCCTTTGAAGAAGAATACGGTGAACATTTTTTTTGTAGTAGAAGGCTGCCATTCATTTGTAGATACGATCAATGAGGTGTCTCTTCCCGGCGCTTTATTTAACACAGATGAAATTATCCGCAACCTGGATCTGCTGATCGCTAGGGCGCCGATACTCGCGGTTAATTTAACCCATATGCAGCAGTCCAATCTCTGCAACCATGCTTTCGGCATCCAGCTAACAGAAAACGATCCCTTCTACCCGCTGGGCAAAGGACTTACAGATGACGGAAGGAAGGTCGTACAGGCGCTCTTTGACAGGGGAATTCATGTTGACCTGAAGCATATGAGCTATGAATCACGGAGCGAGTTGCGGAACGAAATAGACGCAGGCAGGTACAGTAAGGTAAAGCCTTTACTGTGTACACATGCAGGCTTCACCGGCATTCCCTTTTCTCAATGGCCCAAGTATATTAAGCTCACCAGGTCGCTTGACGGGGTAATGTACGTTGAGACTGGAAAGACCATGCAGGTAAGGAACATGCCCCACCGCCCCGGAGCTCCTGCTTTCAACATGACCACCATCAATCTTTTCGACGAGGAAATAACCTGGATTGTCAGGAACGGAGGAATGATCGGTCTGTCTATGGACCGCCGTATCCTGGGATACGTAAGTCGCTTTGATCATGAGCCCACCGGCAGAAAAGATGACGGCTCAATAGTAGATAAGGAGTATATCTCCAAATTAGAATGGGATGCATTCGGCCTGCCCCAGCGGATCGAAAAACCCCTGCCCGACGACGACTGTATTACAATTGAAGAAGTGATCGCCAGCACAGAGCAAGGAAACCCACAGGAGTTCTTTTACGATCACATCCTACAACACCTTAAACACTTCTTACAGGTATGCGTAACAGCCGGTATCCCTTTGCAGGAGGCACAGCATCATATCACCATTGGTTCTGACTTCGACGGATTGATCAACCCCTTTGCCAATGTTTCTAATGTGGAAGAAATGCGGGCGCTCAAGAATTACATCAATGTAAACTTTAAGATTTTCCTGGAAAGACTGGAGGATTCCAAACAATGGGTCGGGCAGCTGGATGTTGCCCAATTTACAGAAGACCTGTTTTATAATAACGGGTTTAACTTTGTGAAGGCATTTTTCCAGGCAAGGTAAAGGGACAGGATTATATTTTTTACCTTGTGAATAATTAATATTTAATTGTCCCCTTATGCCATCAATCCACCTAATCGTTATCAAAACAGACAAGCTACAGGAACTGGCCACCTTTTATTCCAGCCTGGGCTTTCACTTCGATTACCACAAGCATGGAAATGGTCCTTATCACTATGCTAGTACCGGAGATAACATTGTGCTGGAGATCTATCCCCTGCCCAAAGGTGTATCTCAACCGGATCACACCACAAGGCTTGGCTTTACAGTTGAAAATCTTGATAAACTAATCGAAACTTTACAGTCTCAGAGTGCTCGCATAATTAATCCTCCTGCCAGAACAGAATGGGGCTACACCGCTGTCATAGAAGATCTGGACGGCAGGAAGATCGAACTTACAGAGAAGGGCTAACGTACTACTCACCAAAATACCGCTCCACCTCAAAACTCTTCACCGCCTCCACCGCTCTAAACGAATCCGTCGTATACACCTCATCCACGGCTTCAATCACCGTACCTTTACTAAATATGCCATGGCTCACAATCAAATTCACCTTATCCGCTCCTTTCTCTTTCAACATCTTCGCCGTGCCTGCAAACGTACCTCCACCATCACAAATGTCATCCACTATAAAACAGGTCTGTCCCCTAAGCTGCTCAGCCGTCGTTTTAAAGCTGGTAAGCGCGCCCGTTTTTACATCCCGTTCTTTCATACATTCCACCACATTGTCCACATCCAGGAACTGCGCCAGTTTATGGATCTTCTTCAAGGCTCCTGCATCCGGTGAGACCAGGCAGTATTGCGTAGCAGGATGATGATCAAAATAATGTTCCAGCGCGTCTTTTACATACCGGTGATTTGGTACTGCATAAGACCGGTCTATCAGCGCCGTTGCAACCTCTGAATGCGGATCAAATATTTTTATCTTTTTGAATTGCCCCTGGTTCAGCATGGCGGCTACTACCTTTAATGAAAAAGGTTCTCCATCCAGCATCACCCTGTCCATACGCGCGGCCAGCAGATAAGAAACATGCAGTTCTACCTGTTCAAATTCCAGGTAATCCAGGGTGTTCTTAATGAACAAGGTTAAGAGCAAATCGTTGGCATTGGCTATCCTGCTAAGGATCCTCAGTGGCTGATGGCGATCCAGTCCCCTCAGGCTATCCATATCTACCTTAATATGAGGTTGCCCGTCGGGGAAGACCATGGTTTTGAAACGGATGTCAGATCTTTCGGGATAGATGAGATTAAATGTGCGCATAGTTCTATAGTTTATCGTCCAGTCTTTTGACCAGGTCTTCGATGTCATTTCTTTTTACAAGCATGTTCAGCCATTCAGCAGGAATCGTCTCCCAGCCATACAGCAGCGCTGCCAGTCCGCCTGTAACAGCCGCCGAGGTATCCGTGTCGCTGCCCAGGTTAACCGCTTTCAGCACGGCTTCTTTATAGCTTTTTGTGGTAAGCAAACACCATATAGCCGTCTCTAAAGTATGGATGACATAACCGCTGGAATGAATATCTGCTTCCTCCATAGTAGACAACTTGCCTTCCAGGATATGCCCAAAGATCTTCTGCTCCACGGGATCAAGCACATTATTCCTGCTCAGGAAATCTTTGGTGCTTGAACAGATCTCCTTATACGCCGCATGTTTATCCATTCCCTGCAAAATAGCCAGGGCAAATTCGATATAAATAAAACAAGCGGTAATGGAACGAATATGCCCATGGGTAACAGAAGAAACCTCTTCCACATGATGAAACCGTTGCTGAATTGGCAAGTCCTTTACGTAGAACAGCAGAGGAAGAATGCGCATTAATGAGCCATTGCCATTACTTTCCTCGTTCCTTCCGCCCGCCATTACGGGTCTGTCTCCCATCTGCAGTCCATGAATGGCCGCGGCGGTAGCAATACCTATATCAAATACTTCACCATGAGGCGTCCAATAGCCATATTCCATCCAGTTGATGAAGCGGTTGGCCAGATCGTTCAGATCGTAACCTTTGCATAACATTTCCGCCAGGCAGAAGGTCAATGAGCTATCGTCCGACCAGGTGCCTGCTGGTTGATTGTGTGTGCCATACTCCAGCATGCTGCTTACAGGCTGTTCCTTCAACTCGTTCCTGGTTCTGAACTCAACCGGTACGCCCAATGCATCGCCGATGGCCACGCCTAATAAAGCATCTTTGATAAAGTTCCTTGCAGACATAAATCGCAGTGGTGTTTAAAAGTCAATGTACTTTACAGGTACGTGATCGGTTAGCCATACCCCATTTTCAGATAGATAGAATGCAATTCCATCCTGGTGCATCTGGCCGCTCCTGATATTCAGTATAACAGAGACGCCGCGCCGGCTGCCCACTTTTTCGGCCGTTGCTTTATCCTCGCTCAGATGCACATGCTGCCGGCTCATTTTCAGCAGGCCTTCCTGCTGTATATTTGACAGGAACTTTTGCACGGTACCATGATAAAGCAGATCCGGTGGCTGCTGCGGAACGAGGTCCAGCTGGATGTTAACAGAGTGTCCCTGACTGGCCCTTATTTTTGTATGCTCGTCATTAAAGGCAAACCGCTGTTTGTCATTATCTGCCACAATCTCCTCCAGTTCCTCCTTTGTAAAAGGAGTTTGATGCCGGGCAGCTTTGGAGATGAGGTCTTCCACATCTGCCCACCCGTTCTCATCAAGATGTAAATCGATGGTCTCAGGGCTATGCCGGAGGATGAAGCTTAGGAATTTACTGATATTTTTTTTCTGTTTGTCGTTCATGTTATTGGAGTTGATCCCTTACTTCCATAAGGGCATATCCCAGTAGGTTCTCACCTTTCCATAATAACGGGTTTTCTGCTGCTACATGATCTGCAGCCATACCTATTCCCCATATCTTGTCAACCGGGCTTGCTTCAACGATTACCCGGCCGGCTGTATTCAGTAAGAACGTTTTCAGCGCTGCATGTCGGGAGAATTTGTGACGGTTGCCTTCAACAACCAGTTCAAATTTATGCTGATCCCATACACGGGAATCGAAATTCTTCACCTCCCTGCCTAACTTCTTGGCCGCAGCAGGCGTATTGCTTTGAAGGATCTGTTGCAGGAGCACGTCATCGTTAAACAAGCGAGCTTTCCCTGCCATCATCCAATGCTCTGCTGTTCGATAGGAGATCCCTTCCACCTGGAAGGGCGATCCCCACCACTGGCTGAAACAGGATGTGGTAATACTGCCGTCCTTTGAAGGTTGATGCCCCCAGAAGAATAGGAATTTTATTTTCTCCTTGGCTTCATATTTTCTAGTCAGCCAGCGGTTATTGTATCTCATTATTGTAAAATTTAGACAATGCTGCTTTAAGCAGCAGATCATCCGGGAACTCCCTGCTGCCAGACTCAATAATCAGCTGCAGCTCTTTCAACCCTATGGGTCTGTACAACGTTACTATCTTCATCATTTTCCAATGCTGTTTTTATCCTGTCCCTGATCTCCTGCAATGTCCAATCCACCACCACTTTCCCATTTTTGAACACCGTCTTCAGCTCGCCTTCCCCTTCTTCTTCCCAGCTACACTGATCTTTCAGCTCCAGTTTCCCGGTGATCGCATTCCTGTGCACCTGCATCAAACCTTTGGCAGATTTCTTCGTACCGTCGTCAGTTTTAGGATCTTTAAAAATATCCCGGCCTGCACCATTCACTTCTCCATAAGTAGCTTTCATAGCAAATCCAAATGTGTCGCGGGTAACATATTCATAGGTATAAGAACCGATGCCCAATACCACATTATAGCTGGCAAAACCTTTACGTTTCAATCCTTCCAGTATGGCCAGCTGCCTTTCGGTAGTAATGCTGTCACCGTAGATCAGACCGATATGGCTGTCCAGCAGTTTAAATCCTTTTTCCGTGATGGTACCGCCAAATGTTTCCCACATACATTCAATCGCGCCTTTGTATTCCGGACTACCTGCAGGGGCAGATTCATCGCCAACAATAATTTTTACCGGATCACCACTGTCAGGCCGTATCACTACTTTACCATTGCGGGCCAGGATAATATCCTTCATCTCCGGCAGAAATTCTGTGATCACCTGCCAGAAGTCCCAGGTATCACTTACGATAGATACAATACCCGCAGGATATACTTCGCTGATCAAACGGCGGAAGGTACCGATCTCCCCATCCTGGGTGCCCATACACATTACGCTGTGCTCTGTCGCCGGAACAGAACCTCCAATCAGTTCTTTTTCACAATCCGCATTATAGAACGTTTCCAGGAAGTCGATAGCCGGAATAGTATCCGTACCTGCAAAAGAAAGCAGGTGGCCCGCACCGCTGATCAGGGCATCTTCCACACCGCTCATACCGCGGAAAGAGAAATCATGTCCCTGCCAGGGAACAAAGCTCATATCACTACCTACCGTCTCTTTTGCATACCGGGTAAAAGTTTTCAGGTACTGAAAAGCGGTAGTGGCAGAGGTAGCTGGCTTCCACAGGATGGCGCTTAAGATTGTCTCCAGCATATTGGTCAGCCAGAAAAATTCAGGTACCGTATTTTTGATAGTGAAAACAGGTACGCGCATCGGCACCAGCGTTCCTTCAGGAAGCGCCTTGATCTCCAGCGGCAGGTAACCAAGATCGTGCAGTGCTGCTATATGGTCATAGGTAATACTGTCTTTGCCAAGATAATTGTTGATACGCCGGGCATAGAGCCGCAGCACTTCTTCTTTGGGCTTATTAAAGAAGTTTTCATTGAACTGCCGTACAAGGTACTCCTTAATGAAGTATTGCAGGCCAAAGAAAACGATCTCATTGATCTCTGCATTCCTCGATTTGCGGGGGGTAAGATTGGAATAAACCAGTGTGGTGCCTTCGGGATACTGAAATTTATGGCCTACTTTGTAGCCATCTTTGAGGAGGATAGGTAGCATGTTCATGGGTTGCTGATATTAAGTTGAAAATTGTTCTGTTTTAATTTTTTATTGAACCGGAAAAGTTCCGGATGCCTGTTCTGCAAACCTTCGCGCTTCTGGCCGGTGTTGATGATGTATTCAGAGTCCAGGATCTTCCTGCTGAAATTCCTCCTGTCGATCTTTACCCCCAGAATGCATTCATAAAGGTGATGCAGCTCGGTCATGGTAAACAGTTCATCCAGCAACTCAAATCCCACCGGGAAGTAAAGGATCTTGGATTTAAGCCTTTGCAGCGCTTTGCCGAAGATCTTTTTATGATCAAATCCTAGTGCAGGTATCTTCTTTACATCAAACCATTTCACATCATTGGCCATCTGACCGCCGCTGATCTCCAGCGTATGCGGATTCACCAGTGCATAGTAAGCAATAGATATCACACGTCCCCGGGGGTCCCTGGCCGGGTCATCGAAAGAGAACAGCTGCTCCAGGTATACATCATCCATCCCCAGTTTTGTTTTCAATATACGGGAGCAGGTCTGCTGAAAACTTTCTTCCAGCTGAAGAAAGGCGCCTGGCAACGTCCACTGATCTTTGAAAGGCGCTTCTTTCCTGTTCAATAATAACACAGACAACGTTTGCTCATGATAACCAAATACTACCAGGTCAACAGCAAGTGCAGGGTTCTTATATGAGGAGAACGGTTTCATTTCCGTTTGTGTTATTTTGACACAAAGAAAGGCACAAATTTCTGTTCCTGCAAATATTTTTTCATCTTTTTCTTATGGTGGATACGATGCAGGCAGCTTACATCCGCCTAAAGTGTTGATTGTAATGCTTTCTGGCCAGGTAACCCAAATAAGGTGGGGAACACACCGGCTAATATTTCGTTAGCCGATGCAGCAACGTCTTTTTCTTCGGTGTTCACAGTGAGAAATGGCGCTTCCGGCGCCTCAAACGTAGATTGTAAGCCTGTAAAGTCTTTTATAATACCCTTTTGGGCTTTATTGTACATCCCTTTTACATCACGCTGCATACAAACCTCAATACTGCAGCTGACATGAATTTCATGGAAATGTGCTGCGCCGATAATTCCACTGGCCAGCTGGCGAAGCTTTGCGGTAGGTGTGATGAAGGAACAGATAGTTACAAAACCGGCATCCAGGAACAGCTTTGCGATTTCTGCCGCCCTTCTGATGTTTTCCTCCCGGTCTTGTGGAGAGAAACCCAGGTCGGCATTAATGCCGCTTCTCAGTTCATCCCCGTCCAGTACTTTACAGGGAATATTTTTCTTGTCCAGTTCACTTTTGATCTGGTATGCCAATGTTGTTTTTCCTGAGCAGGGTATTCCCAGTAACCAAAGTACAGTAGCTTCTTCCATGTTTAAATGTAAGAAAGAAAACTTACCCGGGCCCGGCTATATGTAATATTTGCCGTCCCGGGTAAGCAGAATATGAAAATAAGCTTGCTTAATTCTTAAAGAACTGCGATGCAGTACTTGTCCTTTCTACCCAGATGCCTGAGCTGGCCTGCAGCACATATTCACTTAAACCAACCTCTTTGCCCTCAGGGTTCCAGTCATAAGTATAACCCAGCCTTGTCCAGGGATAGTAATAATCCGTAGCAGATTGTAAGGGACGATAATAAGAATAGATAATATTATTATCGAACCAGCTGGTATAAGTAGGTGTAACCCCTTCCACCAGTACAGCACCGGTGGTGGTAGTATTAATGGCCGGGTTACCGGCTGGGCGATATAGCCGTGCTGCTTCTACCCAGACCTCGGCAATATGCGTATTGCTCTTGCTGTTCACCGGCGGTAAACCCAATAGTTGTGAGATGCGCAGGATGGTATCAGAATTGGGCTTAAATCCTGGCATCAGGCGTTTTTTCATTTGCGACGGAATAAACACCCACGATTCTCCCCAGGTATTCGTAATAGAATCCCCTGCAGGATAGCTGGATGGGAAACGCATGAAAGTAGCCATCAGCACATATTGCTTGCCATTGATGGTCTTCCACTGCAAATTGGTGTTCGCTGCCGTAATAGGCCAGAGCGAGTCTACTCTTTCACTGCTGTCTGCTACCATAGCATCCGTAATGGAATGAGCATACAGTTCATCCACGGAATACTGCGGCGGTGGCTTTACATCATCGTCTTTTTTACATGCTGAAAACAGAAGACTTGCAATTAGAATAGTTCGGGCCAGTGTACCCGCGTAGGCGTATTTGGTTTTCATATTAGGAGTGGTTTGGTTATTTGAGCCACTGTAAGTAACTAAATTTCAGCGTAATACACAAGTTTTATTTTCCCGTCCCTGCAGGTAACCTTATCATAACAATAGCGTAATACATGCTTAACTATTCAGTAATAATGGAATATTCTCTTTGCGGTCGCTAAGAGGAACAACCAATCATACACAATCGCTCATCCATACTTTGTAGCCGCGGGAACCATAGAGCATCTCACTAACATAACGTGTGAAATAACGCTGTTTGCCTGGAACTAAAACCAATCAATGATGAAAACACGCATCACTGTTGCTATCATGGCTATTGGAACAATTGACCTCGATAAACAGGACGAGCTGGATGGCTTCTCCTTCTTAAATACAACAGAAACCGCTATTGCGGTTACCTCCTCACGTAGTAATAATGTTCATTTTATAAATGTCAATTGGTAGAGTTATGCAAAGAGAGCTACAAATTTTGAAATGGGGGCTCCCATTCGTACTGGCTGTTTGCAGCACGCCCGCTGTTATGCCTGTGCAGGGCGCCGCACGAACGGCGTCTGCACTGAGACAGCAGCCAGCTACAGTACAGGTGTCTGGTATCGTAACAGATGCAAATAACCAGCCCCTCATTGGTGTGAATGTGATAGAGAAAAATACGCGCAGGGGTGCCATTACCGATGTTAACGGTAAATACGCCCTTAACGTTGGTGCCGGGGCAACACTGGTGTTTTCCTTTACAGGATATATTCCGCAGGAAGTGACCATTACAGACCAGCACACGGTGAATATACTGCTCCGCGAAGATGTAACACAGCTGAACGAAGTAGTATCCGTAGGCTATCAGAAAATGAGGAAGAGCGATGTTACCGGCGCTGTTTCCAGCCTGAAAGCAAAGGAGCTCAATCTCACTACACCTACTGTCGGCCAGGCTATCGTTGGTAAAGTAGCTGGTGTGCAGGTATCCCAGGTGAGCGGTGCTCCCTATGTAAGCACCAAGATCAGGGTACGTGGTGTAGGTTCTGTGAACGCCAGCTCTGACCCGCTCTATGTAATAGACGGATATCCGGCAGGCAACGACGTATTCATCAACCCCAATGACATTGAGACCATCGACATATTAAAAGACGCCGCCTCCGCCGCTATTTATGGTTCCCGTGCCGCCGGCGGTGTGGTGCTCATTACCACCAAACGAGGCAAGGAAGGTAAAGGCAAGTTTGAATACGACTATCAATATGGCATCAACCAGCTGAGTAAAAAAGTGAAGCTACTCAATGCAGATCAGTTTGCGCAACTGGTGATAGACGGCCGTAACGGCACCTATCGCGACCTGGTAGTGAACGGCGGCGGTACCTGGAATGATGCCATGTACTCCGACAATAATGCTACCCGCGTTGCGCGGGTAGGCAACGCCAGTAGCGTGAGCATCCCTGCAGACATCTATGATTTTGCTACCCAGCAGATGATCAAGCCGCAGTACAATACAGACTGGCAGGATGAGCTGTACCGCAATGCGCCAGTGCAAAGACATAACCTGTCTTTCTCCGGTGGCAGGAACGGCATCCGCTATGCCCTGAGTGGTGGCTACCAGGATCAGCAGGGTATCATCGTAAATACACAGCAGCGCCGCCTGAACCTGCGCGCTAACGTGGACGCCGATGTGAATCCTAAAGTGAAAGTAGGCGCCAGCCTGGCCCTTACTTCGAACAGCAACCGCGAGGTAGAAGAAGGCCGTTTCGATAAAGGGCCTGTCCTGGGCGCCTTAATATATATGCCCTACTTCCGTGCATATAATGATGATGGCTCACTCAGAAAGAATGAAGCAGCTGCGCAATCAGCGGCCTACGGTTATCAGAGTATTGAGAACCCGGTGGCCATCGCTAAAGAAACCAACATCACCCGTAAAGGACTGCGCAGCACTTATAACGGCTATGTAGTGTACCAGCTGCTGCCTTCCCTGGCCCTGAAAGCCAACCTTGGTATGCAGACATATAACGAGAAATATGAGTACTACCGTCCGGGTAGCTTGAGCAGCGGCGCATTCCCGCCCTACTCTCCGCAGGCGATTGCAGCTGCGAGGGATACCTCAAGAACACTGTCTACTGTAGACCAGTTGGGCGAGTTCACCGCCAATTATAAGAAACAGTTTGGCAAACATAACATAGATGTATTGGCCGGTTACACTGCACAGCAATTCACCAGTGACGCCATCAGCGTATTGGCACAGGGTTATCAGAATGACCGCATTCAGGAGATCACCGGTAAAGGTGCAGACCCCAGCAACTTCGCATTGCTGCCTGCCACCGGTAAGGCCACCTGGACCATGCTCTCTTACCTGGCCCGCGTGGTATATAACTACGATAACAAATATTATTTAACCGCCTCTTTCCGTACAGACGGTTCCTCCCGTTTCGGCCCTGCCAACCGTTGGGGTAATTTCCCCTCCGTATCTGCAGGCTGGAACATCTCTAAAGAGCGTTTCTATACCGAGCTGCTGGGTAACAATACTTCCATGAAGCTGCGTGCCAGCTGGGGCTTGAGCGGAAATAACAACATCGGTAACTACAACTATCAGCAAACCATGTCCACCCCGGGCGGTGTGGTATTCGGCAATGGTACCATCGTTACGGCTGTATGGTCTGGCGCTATTGCAGACCAGAAGCTGGGATGGGAATCTACTTCGCAGTATAACTTCGGTATGGACCTCGGCCTGTTCAACGACCGCGTATTTGTGATCGCCAACTATTACATCAGCCGTTCGTATAACCTGCTGTTCAAACAGAACATCTCTGCTGTATCCGGTGTAGCCAGCGTGTTGACGAACCTGCGTGATTCCAAAGTGCAAAACAAAGGTTTTGACATCCAGGTAGACAGCCGTATCATCTCTACCAAAGATGTTAACCTGAACCTCAGCGGTAATATCTCCCTGAACCGCAACAAGGTACTGGACCTTGGCGGCGCCAACACGATCATCACTAACGGTGCCGAACGCTCTTACCTTACCCATATCACAGAAGAGGGACAACCCATCGGCATGTTCTATGGCTTCAAGGTAAAAGGTATGGTAAGACAATCTGACATGGCCAATCTTGCCGAAGACGATAAGCACTACAATTCCGCTACACAATCTTTTGAAGAAGGATACAAGATCAAAGGGCCTGCCCGTTCTACCGCTTCCAGCAATCCTTTAAAGCCAGGCGATATCTATTTTGAAGATACCAACGGCGATGGCGTAGTGAATGATAAAGACAAAACCGTGATAGGCAGCCCCTATCCTAAATTCACCTACGGGTTCGCATTATCAGCGAGTTACAGGGCTTTGGACCTGAGCGCTTCCTTCAACGGCTCTTACGGTAACCAGGTACTGGACGGTCAGGATTATTATCTGTTCAACATGGAAGGATCCGGCAACCAGTATGCAAAAGTGGCCGACCGTTACCGCTCTGAAGCGCAACCCGGCAATGGGAGCGTTTACCGTGCTTCCCGCGGTGGTACACAAAGCAACAGTACCCGCCTTTCCACTTTCTACCTGCAGGATGGTTCCTTCTTCCGTTGTACCAATATCACCCTGGGATATACGCTCCCTTCCGCATTATTGGGCCACGTAAAAGGACTGAGCAGCATAAGAGTGTACGCAAGTATTGACAACGCTTTCACTATCACCAAATACCTGGGCTACAATCCGGAGGTGGATTATAACAACGGCGTTAACCTTACGCCCGGTGTTGATTATGGCATGTATCCCCTGATGCGTGCCTATAATTTCGGTGTGAAAGCAGTATTCTGATAAAAGGTAAAAACAGCAATGAAAATGACTAAGAGATATATCATAACAGCTTGCCTGGCCGCGGTATCCATATTAAGTTCCTGCGGTAAGGAATTCCTGGAGCAGAACAACCCGAACGCCATCACTACCGCCGTTTACTATCAGTCTGAAGGCGATATCGCCGCTGGTGTGAACGGTGTGTACCAATCCTTAAGAAGCGGGGATAACCTCGGCGAGAACAGCGGGCTTTATACAGACGAACGTTCTGACGACGCTGGTCGTAACGATAACCAGTCGAACGCAGGTGAACCCTTCCAGTTCAACGACTTTTCCATCCTGCCAGCCAACACTTATCTGAAAACACACTGGCTTTCGCTCTACCAGACCATCACCCGTTGTAACCAGGTCTTATCCAATATCGATAACATCAGCTTCGGCAACCCGGATACGAAATCACAATACGCTGCTGAAGCAAAGTTCATCCGCGCGCTGATCTACTTCCACCTGGTACGCAAATGGGGAGATGTGCCCCTGGTAACTAAACAGCTGGTCACCCTCGAAGAGGTAAAAGCAAACACCTTCCGCGAAAAGAAAGAAAAGGTATATGAGCAGATCCTGGCCGACCTGAAAGATGTGGTGAACAGTGCGCTGCCGAACCAGCAAACCGGCGCCAATAAAGGCCGCGTATCAAAAGCAGCCGGTAATGCTTTATTAGGACAGGTATACCTTACCATGGCCACCGCCCAGGATGCAGCCAGCCGTACAGAGAACCTGAATAACGCAAAAACCTATCTGACCAATTCCTGGAACATGCGCAGCTTCGGCACATTGAAAGAGATCCCTTATATGGATGTATTTGATGTGAACAAGAAGACCAACTGCCCGGAACTGATCTTCCAGATCGTGAACAAGCAGGGAGATATCAACTACTCATCTTCCATTGCCTTCAATAACCAGGCAAAAGGCGAAACCATCAACTCAAAGAAACCCTCTTCCAGCGTAGGCGGCAACGTAACCCTCGACCTGGTGAAGGAGTATGAGGATGGCGATCTGCGTAAAGACTTCTCCATAAAATTTGCCAATGATGCCACTGTAAAAGACTGGTTCATCACTAAGTTCAGGGATACCAGCGCTGTAGCAGGTACCAACGGTTACGGCGGTAACGACTGGGTCCTGATCCGCTACGCAGATGTAGCCCTCATGTTGGCAGAAGTGAATATGTACCTGGGCGATAATACCACCGCTATCCAGTACCTCGATATGGTGCGCGAAAGAGCGAATATGCCGTTGTACAATACGGTGAAGAACGATCCAGCCTACAGCAGCAAGTTCCCTACCCTCAAACTGGCTATCCTGCATGAAAGGCGTGTAGAGCTGGCCTTTGAGCACCACCGCTGGTTCGACCTGCTGCGTTTCTTTACCATCAACGAGCTGGTTACTTATATGCACGCCAAGAACCAGGCCGATTACGGAAAAGCTAAGCTGTCTAACTTCGGGTTGAAAGATCAGTACTACCCGATACCGTTTGACGAATACCAGCTGGACCCAACAAAGATGTACCAGAACCCCTATTATCAATAAACATTGCTTGATAGTAATGGCCCGGAAAGATCATGGCGGTCCTTCCGGGCCATTCTTATTTCCACTCCTCCTTTTCTTTTTCCTTTCTCCGATTTTATTTTCATCTTTATACCATTATGAATAAGAACAGGGGACAATTTTGCATCATCCTATTGATGCTATGTTACTGTAGCATCGTCAAGGCTCAGGATCAGTATGAACTCAATGCAGGATGGCAATGCGCTAATATTGCGAAGGTTACAGACAAGGGAGAAGCGCTTTCCAGTCCGGCGCACACATTAAGCGGATGGATGCCCGCCACCGTTCCGGGCACCGTGCTCACCACCCTGCTGGATAACAAGCAGGTACCGGATCCCTTCTATGGAATGAACAATGAAAAGATCCCGGATATCTACTACACCGGGAATGATCATTATACTTACTGGTTTGTAAAAGATTTTATCGAGCAGCCCGCAGCAGGCAAGCAGGTATGGCTGCATTTTCGTGGCGTGAACTATGGTTGCGACGTATACCTGAACGGGCAACGCCTCAACAAAACCACCCACTATGGCATGTTCCTGCGGCAAACCTATAATATCACCAGCCTGCTGGCTAAAGATGGCCGCAACCGCCTGGCAGTGCTCATACACCCGGCACTTCTGCCCGGCAATCCTAACGGAGGCCAGGGTGGCGACGGTATCATTGCCAAAAGCGTGGCTCACCAGTACACAGCCGGTTGGGATTGGATACAACCTATCCGCGATCGTAACACCGGTATCTGGGACAAGGTCACTATCGAGCGTACCGGTGCTGTAAACCTGAAAAACCCGCATGTGGTAACCCGCGTGCCAGGCATTCGCCAGCCGCAAGGCCCGCAGGCCCCTGCTATTGTACGGGTGTCTGCAGAACTTGAGAATGCTTCCGCCAAACCGGTGACAGGTACCCTCAAATATGTACTGGATGGTAACACCGTGTCAAAGAAAGTAACACTGGCAGCGCACGCTACCACACAGGTACAACTACCGGATTATACGCTGCAGCATCCCAAATTGTGGTGGCCCAGCGGCTACGGTTCGCAGGAGCTGTACCAGCTGCAATTGCAGTTCACCGATGCCGCCAACGTTGTTAGCGATAAAGAGAATGTACAGGTAGGCGTACGCGAAATTCAAACACCCTGGAATGAATTTACCCGTAGCCGTCAAATAAATGTAAACGGACAAAAGATCTTTATCAAAGGCGGTAACTGGATCATCTCCGATGCCATGCTCCGCTTCTCTAAAGAAAGATATGATGCAGAAATAAGGTTCCACCGTGATATGAACCTGAACCTGATCCGTATATGGGGCGGTGCTTTAACAGAACGCCCCGAGTTTTATGAGGCCTGCGATAAATACGGCTTGCTGGTGTTCCAGGACTTCTGGTTCTCCGGCGACTGTAACGGCCGTTGGGTAGACCCGATGAAGAAAGAAGATCAATGGACCCGTCGTCAATATCCTGACGATCACGGCCTGGTGCTGCGCTCTATTGAAGACCAGGTGAAGATGATCCGCAACTATCCTTCTCTGGCCCTTTGGTGTGGTGGCAACGAGATCACTCCGCCGGAAGATATCATCGCTCCGTTGAAGGATTCTATGCTGCCCACACTGGATGGTACCCGCTACTTCTTTGATTACTCTAACTCAGACAGCATGTCCTACAACTTCCTGGGTGGTAACGGCGACGGCCCTTACGGTATCCAGGAACTGGAAACTTTCTGGGGGCATCGCACCTGGCCTTTTAACTCTGAGATAGGTTCTGTAGGTGTAGGCGACTATGCCTCTCTGGAAAGATTCATTCCCAAAGAGAACATGATAGCGCCGCAGCATAAAGAAGAAGTAGACTCCGTTTGGAAATACCATAAATACATCGGCTACGACCAGTATATCGATCCCTATGGCCGGGCAAAAGACGCCAAAGATTTTGCGAGTAAAGCCCAGCTGGTGAACTATGATCAGTACCGTGCTTTAATGGAAGGCTTCAGCTCTCACATGTGGGAATGGTACACCGGCGTGATCATCTGGAAAACACAGAACCCCTGGACCGCCATGCGCGGACAGATGTACGACTACTACCTGGACGTTAACGCCTGCCTCTACGGCCTGCACAACGGTAGTGAACCGCTGCACGTAATGTACGATCCCGTACAGGGAATGGTAATGGCTGTGAACAATACCTTTATACCCCGCCGCGACCTCATGCTGGAAGTAACGATGTACGATATGGATGGTAAAAGCCGTCAGCTTACCCAGGTGTTTGCCGACATCGGCGCTGCATCCGTAAAAAAATACCTGCCCATCAAAAAGGCGGTAGACGCTGCGCGTAAAGACCAGGGCGCTTTCCTTCGCCTGCGCTTCCTCGATGTGAACAAGCAAACAGTATCCGAGAACTTTTACTGGTTCCCCGATGAAAACGGCAACTACTCCGGCCTGCAGAAAATGGCGGCATCAAAGGTACAGGCTACAGCCAAACGTATCAGCAAAGACAGCATTGCTGTTACCCTGCGCAATCCCGCGGCTGGCCCGGTAGCATTCTTTAACCGCGTGGCCCTGGTAGATGCACAAACAAAACAGCGCATCCTGCCTGCCTTCTTCAGTGATAACTATGTTTCCGTGATGCCCGGTGAAGAAAAAACGGTTACCATCAATTATACACCCGGTAACAGTAACCTGGCAGTAGAGCTATACGGATGGAACGTGAAAGAAGAGATCATTAACATACAATAAACTATTTGCAGCTGGCAGCGGGGCTATCTCTGCTGCCAGCTTACCCCATCGCATATACCACAATATTCACCCCGAACCTGGTATTATCCTCCGACAAAAACCGCTTGTTCCTGAAATCATAATCCCACTCGCACCCATAATCCTTGTTGCTGTACAGCACTGCCATACGGCCGTTGATCTCTATTGCTTTCAGGTAATCATGCACCAGGTCGTCTCCCCAGCCATTCAGCTCAAATGAAGTAGTAGGCGGCCCTTTTTCAAAATGAAAGAAGGAGCGATAGAGCTCGTGTGTATTAGGTATCTTTTTTAATGCGGCCGGCCCAAACAGATTGCTCATCTGCGCTTCAAAAGATTTGGCGAAGAGACCGTCTATATCGTGATTGCAATCATCCACAAAAACAAACCCACCATTCTGTACATACTTTTTAAAGAAAGCGCTTTCCTGTGCATCAAACTGTACCAGCTTATGTCCGCTGAGATAACAGAAGGGCGCATTGAACAATTCATTGCTGCCAAGGTCTGTTATCTTCTCTTGCAGATGAACCGGGATGGTGGTGTATTCAATCAATGAGTTCAGCAGGTTGGATGGCATGCGCTGGTCTGTGTCCCAATCGCCGGAACGGTAACGTAAACGGGTAAATGTAAATTTCGCGCTGCTCATGATAGATGGAAAATTAATAGATAGCAGCTGTTTCCATTCGCCGCTGGTGTAAAAATCCGGCTTTTGTTTTAAAATTCCTGCTTTTATATATAATTTCCTTGCGTTCAATAGCAAGTAGCATTCATTTCATTTTTTTATATATAAACCGGCCATGGAGATCACAGAACGTACGGTTCAACAGTTACAACAAAAGCTGACCCAGCTTAAACAGGAGATACAAAAGGTCATAGTAGGGCAGGAGGCTATTGTAGAAGAGATCCTGGTCGCATTGCTGGCCGGCGGCCATTGCCTGCTGGAAGGAGTGCCCGGTCTGGCCAAAACCCTGATGGTCCGTACCCTGTCACAGGCACTGGATCTAAGCTTCCGCCGTATACAATTCACGCCGGATCTGATGCCCACCGACATTATCGGCACCGAGATACTGGAAGAAGACCATGCCACCGGTAAGCGCTTTTTCAAATTTAACCGCGGGCCGCTGTTCGCCAATATCATCCTGGCCGATGAAATAAACCGTACGCCGCCCAAAACACAATCGGCCCTGCTGGAAGCCATGCAGGAGTTCGAGATCACCTACGGCGGACAAACCTACGTGCTGGATCGTCCCTTTTTCATACTGGCTACCCAGAACCCGATTGAGCAGGCAGGCACTTACCCTTTGCCAGAGGCGCAGCTGGACCGTTTCTTATTATATGTAAAGATCGGCTACCCTACCGCTGAAGAAGAAACAGCCATCCTCAGCAGCACCACCGGTAACCGCAAGGCAACGGTAACGCCTGTACTGGGGGCTACCGAGATCCAGCACTTGCAGCAGCTGGTGCGTGAAGTAAGCATCGACGAAGATCTTATTCAATATGTAGCTGGCCTTATACGCGCCACCAGGCCGGATACTAGTATTGTTCCTTACGTAAAGGAATGGGTACGCTGGGGCGCCGGGCCAAGAGCCGGACAGGCACTCATTCTCACTGCCAAGGCACGAGCCCTGTTCAAAGGCCGCTACGCCGTAACAATGGAAGACCTGCACGCCATGGCCTACCCTGTACTACGGCACCGGGTATTAATGAACTTTAAAGCGGAAGCAGAGCATATCAGTTCGGACGACGTTACAAAAGAGCTGTTAAAAACCATTCCCAGGCTACAATCTCCCATATGAGCCAGCTGTTGGATCCAAAAGTGTTAATGGCTATTAAAGACCTTTCCCTGGCGGCCCGCACAGTGATAGACGGTTTTATGTCCGGCCTTAACCGTAGCCAGGTCAAAGGCGCCGGACTGGAATTCAGCCAGTACCGCAGCTATCAGCCGGGCGATGATCTGCGCTGGCTGGACTGGAAAATGTATGCCCGCTCTGATCGTTACTACATCCGCGAGTCTGAAATGGAAACCAGTATTTCCGTTCGCTTTCTCATCGATGCCAGTAATTCTATGAACCATAAAGACGGGGATATGTCCAAGATAGACTACGCCCGTTACCTCGCTGCAGCACTGGCCTACCTGGCCTATATGCAGGGAGATGCGATCGGCCTCTACGTTTTCCGGGATGCTCATCTGTATTCGCTTCCCTCCCGTAAAGACCCGCAGCACCTGTCAAGGCTGTTCTTCCAGCTGGAGCAGCTGCAGCCCGCCGGCCGCTTTACTGAACCAATACATTACAAGCAGCTGTTCACCGGAGAGCGCCGCAGGGAACTGTTGATCTTCATAACAGATATGTACCAGCAGCGGGAAGAGATCAGTCACTTGCTGTCTTCTTTGTCTGTCCTGCAGCACGAGCTGATCGTTTTCCATCTGATGGGAAGGAATGAACTGGAAATGGACTTCGGCAATTACGCTGCATTGAAAGACCTGGAAACGGGAGAGACCGTACAGATCAATCCGGCACAAATGAAGCGCAGCTACATGGAGAACATGGAACAATACCTGGCCGCCACACGTATGCAGCTCCTGGAACAGCATATTTTTTACCGGATGATCCCCATGGACCAGCCGCTGGATAAAGCACTACGCGATTTTCTAAACCAACGTCAAAGATCAGTCATATAACTTGCTGCAGCTGTTACAACCCATATGGCTCTGGTTAACAGCCGGGATCCTTATCCCGGTGATGATCCATTTATGGAACATCCGCCCCGGCAAAACCTTGCCGGTTGGTAGTATTGCTCTGCTGAAAGAGAACGGGCGGCCGTCCTCCCGCAGATTACAATTGTCAGAACTGTTGTTACTATTGTTGCGCTGCCTGCTCATTATATTGCTGGCGTTATTGCTGGCAAAACCCACCTGGCGCGCTACTTCAATGAAGAAAGAAAAAGGCTGGGTCTTGATGGAGAAAAAGGCATTGCCGGAAACCTACCAGCACTTTCAGCTGCAGATAGATAGCTTATTACAGGCGGGATATTCACTTCACTATTTTGCACCTGGCTTTCCGGAAGAGCACCTCCAGGCGGCCTTGGAAGAAGCCGAAGCTGCTGTCGCAGACACCACCTCTTATTGGGCATTGCTGGACAGTTTGCAACAATATCCACGTGCTCCTGCATCCCGTTTCCTTTTCACACCGCACTACCTCAGCCGCTTCTACGGACAGCGTCCGCATATCGACACCAGTACGCATTGGTATATATACACACCTGCTGATTCAGTAAGTACCTGGAAAGTGGAAGCATATGCTACCACATCCGGCAGCATACGTGCCCGTAAAATAACCAGCCGCGCCACCGGGAATAGTTATGTATACGAAGAGCCGCCTGCTGGTTCAACAGAAGCAGACACGACCACAAAACAGATCACCATTTTTGCAGATACCTATGCGCATGATGCCGGGTATCTCAAAGCAGCTATAACAGCCATACAGCAATTTACTGAGCGTAGGATCCATCTGTCGCTGATCAGTCAGCCAGGCGCATTGCCCGCGCAAACAGATTGGCTGTTCTGGCTTTCCGTACAGCCCGTTCCTGCCCGGATAAAGGCTGCCAATGTATGGCGCTACGATAGTGGAGCTGTAGTAAATACCTCCTCCTGGATCATTTCAAACGAGGCGGCTCCTATCCCGCTTTTCAAACGAATACAGGCACATCAGCCGCCAAACCCGGAGGTACTATGGAAAGACGGCTTCGGCAATGCCTTGTTGTACCGGGAACAAACGAACAATACCCGTACTTACCACTTTTCCAGCTGCCTGGACCCCGCCTGGAATGAGCTGCCCTGGAATGCCGCTTTTCCGGGTCTCTTATTGCAACTGCTTTACCCGGATAGTGCTGCTGTCCCCGCAGATAAAGACCGTCGCGCTATAGCGGCACAGCAATTGCGGCCAGATCAATACAGTCCGAACCTTCCGAATAAAAGAATGGCATCGCCGGTAACAGACCTGGCGCCTTTATTATGGGCCGCTGTTTTTATATTGTTCCTGGCAGAGCGCATATGGGTATTCATTGCAAAAAGAATAAGCACCAATGGCTGAACAGCAGGCAGAACATATGATCCATGCGCTGCGGCACAAATGGCGGGTAAGTGCCTTGCTGGTGCACATCATGACAGCTATGGGACTTACTGCCGTCGCCACTGTGCTGGTATGCAAGGTGCACGACAGCTCCCTGTGGTGTGCTGTTCCCGTGGGCATCACCAGCCTGCTCTTATTGTTGCTGCCCTCCCGTGCCTGGCGCATCGATGATGCCGACGTGGTACGTTATTTCAATACCCACTATCCGGAACTGGAAGACAGCTGTGCGCTGTTGCTGAAACCTCCGCACACATTGGGCATGCTGGAACAGCTGCAGGTCAGAAAAATAGAACAGGTGCTGCAGCGCATCCCTCCTCCACATCCCTACAAAAAACAATTACGTATAGCCGCAACGTTTTTAACAGGCGCTTTGCTCATAAGTGCGGCGTTATATATATGGTGGCATCCCATCACCCTGCATGAGCAAAAAACAAATGAACGCCCTCGCCCCACCGGCAGCCTCAATCCGGCAATGCCGGAGATCGCTGCAGTGGAGATCACTATCACTCCGCCATCCTATACCGCTAAGAAGCAGCGCCAGCAACAGCAGCTTGATCTTGAAGTGGAAGAAGACGCGCGCATACAATGGGAGATCCGTACCAGCAAACAGCTTCCTTCCCTGCAATTGATCCTGAACGATACCGGACGCCTGAACCTAAAAGCACAAAACAAAGAAGGCACTTTGTGGAAAGGCGGCATGAGCGCCAGTCACTCCGGCTTTTATCAGCTAAAGCTCGCAGATAAATTATCCGGCCTTTATAAACTTGCATTGATCAAAGATCTGCCTCCTGTTATCACCGTACAGGCGCCTGCTTCCTATACCGTCATCGATTATGGTATGCCGCAAACGGTTACCATGCAGGTTTCGCTCACGGATGATTACGGCATCAGTACTGCCGGTGTCCAGGCTACGGTGGCCAGTGGCAGCGGCGAAGCCGTAAAGTTCAAAGAACAGGCCCTGCCCTTCGACGCTGTATTCACTGGTAGCCGCAAACAATACACACTGCAGAGAACGATCAACCTGAAAGCCCTGGACATGCAGCCTGGTACCGAATTATACCTTTATATCCAGGCGGAAGATAATCATCAGCAATTCAGCCGTTCCGGTATGTACATGGTAGTACTGCCGGATACAGCACAGTTGATGAGCCTCGAAGGTCTGGCCAACAGCGTGAATGTAAAACCGGAATATTTCAGAAGCCAGCGGCAGATCATCATTGAAACTGAACAGCTGATCCGCGATAAAGATACCCTGGCAGAGAAAACCTTTCGGCAGCGCAGTAACGACCTGGGTATTGACCAGCGTCTGCTGCGCTTACGCTACGGTCGCTTTCTGGGGGAGGAAACAGAAACCAGCCTGGGTGAAGAAAGAGTCGGCGAAGAAGACCATGATGATCATGATCACGCAAAAGAAGACGACGCTGTCAACGCGAAAGACTTTAACAACGCACAAAAAATAATAGACCAGTTCTCTCACAAGCACGATATCGCAGAAGACGCCTCCTTCTTTGATCCCGTTACCAAACAACAGCTCAAAGCCACGCTGGCCGAAATGTGGAATGCAGAACTGCGCCTGCGTACATTTAAACCACAGGAGGCGCTGCCTTATGAATATAAAGCCCTGCGCCTGCTGAAAGACCTGCAGCAAAAATCAAGAGCCTACGTAGGCAAGACCAGTGTAAAAACTACTCCCCTGAAACCGGAGAAACGTTTGACCGGGGAATTGGATAAGATCATCGTCCCCATATTGCAGCGTGATTATACACGAGCTGCATCTGCTGAACGGCTACCACAGGCCCTGGCTATACTGGAACTGTTGAAAAGCGGTGCGCCGGTATCAGACCCGGGTACTATCAATATTTTACGGGAGGCGGCGCGGCAGATGAGCGCACAGGCCACGGCATCGCCTGCACGGTACCTGTCTTCCCTGCAGGCAATGCGTGGAGTATTGGATGCATTGGAACACCGCATCCCTGTTAATCCCGCTGCAGTAACAGCCGCCGCACAGGCAGTTTATGATATGGTACCGGAACCGGCCCGTTTGCCCCAGGCAGTACGCATTGCGGCTGGCGCTGACTTATCTCAACAGTACTTTAAAAACCTTAACCGGCAGTAATAACAATGATGCACTGGAATTACATAGTCACAGTAGCTGCCGCCTTATTGCTGGCCTTCCTGGTTTGGAAGGAGATCAAACGTCCCAACAGGGCGAGACTGTTTTGGCGTTTACTGGCGTCCCTGCTGGCAGTTGTTAGCCTTATATACCTGTTACTGCCTTTCCCCTTTCATAAAAAGCAGGAAGATGTGAAGGATGAAAAAGCAGCTGCACAAACAGATACCTTGCCCGCCGGTATCCAATCTGTTTACTGGCAACGGCAGATCAACGCTGGCGCCGATCTTCATCTGCAGGGCCATTATAAAAATAGCGCCACAACACCGGTAAAGCTCCTGTTGAGTGGCTTTAACGAGCACCTGGATTCCATGACCATCCCTCCGCTGGCAGAACGTTCCTTTGAATTAAGCACCCGTCCCCGGCACATTGGCCGGGCTTTATATGCGCTTCTTGCATTGTCAGAAGATACACTGCTAAAAGAACCGGTCCCTGTAGAAGTATTACCCCTGCGTCCGTTGAAAGTACTCATACTGGCAGCTTCCCCTGATTTTGAGAATAAGTTCCTCGCCAACTGGCTTTCAGAACATGATTATGTAGTGGCCATGCGTACCGCTATCAGCCGCAGTAAATACAGTTATACTTTCCTGGATACCGCCCGCTTCCCCTTAGAAAGAATCACGCCTGACCGGCTCAAGGCATTTGATCTCCTGATAAGTGACGCCGGCGCTCTCTCTGCATTGGGAAGGGATGAACTGGTTGCAATCAGATCACAGGTGGAGGAAAAAGGAATGGGTCTCATCATCAGGGCAGACAGCAGTCTTGCGCCGCAACATTTTTACCAGCAGCCGTTTACCCTAACGGCTGCCGCTGATAAGAATGAGCGCCCGCTGTTATTGCACAGCATTGGTGCAGATACACCCCGTACATTGCTAACTGCTCCTGCCGCCTGGCTGCGTGCTGTACCCGGCCTGCAACCGCTCGTATGGGACCCGCAGCAGCACATCCTGGCGGGTAGCAGCCTGTACGGCGAAGGCCGCCTGGTGTTGACTACATTGAGTAATACCTATGTGTGGATCCTGTCTGGCCAAACAGGCGCCTATCAATCGCTATGGTCTTTACTCTTACAACAGGCGGCCCGGCAACGACCCACGCAGGACAACTGGCGTACAGGCCTCAGTTTTCCAAAGGCAAACAAACCCCTGCCGCTGCAACTGGAAACCTTGCGGCCTTTACCTACAGCAGCCGTGAATGACGCCCCCTTAAGCCTTTCGCAGGATGGTACATGGCCATTCCGCTGGCAAGGTGTTTACTGGCCGGCGCAACGGGGCTGGCAGGTAGCCGTCTCATCACAGGGAGACAGCAGCTGGTACTACGCCTTTGGAGAGAAAGACTGGCGGTATCTGTCTGCCCGGGAAGAGATCTCGGGGCGCAATATGATTGCAGCGCAAACCGGGAACACCGGCCGGACGCCGCTTATCTGGTGCATGATCCTGTTTATGTTATCGGTAGTTTTTTTATGGGCGGAAGAAAAATTAGTCTAACGGTACTATAAAATTCTGAGAATTATATAATTTTCCTAACAACAACCATTATTTGGAGTTAACAGAAAACCTGAATATCTAAACCGCTTTTTTCACTTCATATTTAAACCTAAGGAGGGTCTTCGCATTGAACAGAAAAGATTTTCTACAGCTTTCGGCTATGAGCTTTGGCGCATTGATGGTGCCGAAGTCGCTGTTTGCCGGTAACGACATTGATCCTGCCCATGCATTGGTGGGAGGGATGGACGTAGCCATGAAGAAACAGCTGGCCGACCTCGCACTGAATGCTGCCCGCGCTAAAGGCGCTACCTATGCGGATGTACGCATCGGCCGTTATCTCAACCAGTTTATCCTTACCCGCGAAAAAAGGGTGCAGTCAATTTCCAATACCGAATCATTCGGTGTGGGTATCCGCGTTATTGCCAACGGCAGCTGGGGCTTTGCCGCTTCCAATAACGTTACCAGGGAGGGGATCATCAAAACGGCAGAAAGGGCAGTGGCCGTTGCTAAAGCCAATGCAAAGATCATGACAGAGCCCGTGCAACTGGCCCCGCAGAAAGGTTATGGCGACGTAAACTGGAAAACACCTATCCAGCAAAATGCTTTTTCCGTTCCCGTAAAAGATAAAGTAGACCTCCTCCTGCAGGTGAACGATATTGCTATGCAGGGCGGCGCCAACTTCGTGAACTCCGCTATCATGGGCGTGAACGAACAGAAGTTCTTCGCCTCCACCGATGGCTCTTATATCGACCAGGATATACACCGCCTCTATCCTTTCTTTGTAGTGACCAAAATAGACAAGGCCAGCGGTAAATTCGAAACCAGGCGTTCCCTCAGTTCTCCGGTAGGCATGGGCTTTGAATACCTGACGCCTACGGCAGATAATAAAGTAGGCGGCGTAGTAACCCGCTATAAAAGCCGCTACGATATACTGGAAGATGTGAAGAATGCTACCGCAGATGTGACGCAGAAGATAAAAGCAAAATCCGTAGAGCCGGGTAAATATGACCTGGTGCTGGATCCCTCCCACCTCTGGCTCACCATCCACGAATCAGTGGCCCACCCCACAGAACTGGACCGCGTGCTGGGCTATGAAGCCAATTATGCAGGCACCAGCTTCCTTACTTTGGATAAATGGCGCTCCGGTAATTTTCAGTTTGGCAGCAAGCTGGTAAATATAGTGGCAGACAAATTACAACCAGGCTCTTTAGGCGCCGTAGGTTATGACGATGAAGGCGTGAAATGCAAGGAATGGGACATCATCAAAGACGGTGTACTGGTGAACTACCAGGCCATCCGCGACCAGGCGCATATCATCGGACTGAAAGAATCTCAGGGTTGCTGTTACGCGCAAAGCTGGGAAGACGTTCAGTTCCAGCGTATGCCCAACATCTCACTGAAACCTGGTAAGGATCCGCTCAGTGTAGACGATATGATCAGGAACGTGGAAAAAGGTATTTACATCGTAGGCGACGGCTCCTTTTCTATCGATCAGCAGCGCTACAACTTCCAGTTCGGCGGACAACTGTTCTACGAAATTAAAAATGGCAAGATCGCCGGCATGCTGAAAGATGTTGCCTACCAGGCTAATACCCGCGAGTTCTGGAACTCCTGCACCGCCATTGCCGATAAAAGCGATTACCGTTTAGGCGGCGCGTTTAACGATGGCAAGGGGCAGCCCGGACAGTCAAATGCTGTTTCGCATGGCAGTTCCACTACCCGCTTCAATGGTGTAAACGTTATTAACACAGCAAGAAAAATCTGATTAACCTTACTATGGCTATACTAAAGAAAGAAGAAGCACAGGCACTGCTCAAAAAAGTACTGGGCTTTTCCAAAGCCGATGAATGCTCGGTGCGCCTGGGCGGCCGGGAAGGCGGCAATATCCGTTATGCCCGCAATGCAGTGTCTACAGCCGGTGATATGAGCACGCTGGAATTGACCGTTCTTTCCACCTTCGGAAAAAGGACCGGCACCACCACCATCAATGAGTTCGATGATGCCTCCCTGGAAAAAGCCGTACGCCGCTCAGAAGAGCTGGCACAGCTGGCTCCGGAAGATCCGGAATACATGCCGCTGCTGGGACCTCAAACCTACCAGGAGAGCGTTACCTATGTACCTGCAACAGCTGCTATCACGCCTGATACCCGCGCAGAAGCAGTGGCCAAAAGCATCCAGGTGTCTAAAGAAGAGAAGCTGGAAGCAGCAGGTTTCCTGGAGAACAGCACCACCTTTGATGCGATCATGAACTCAAAAGGACTGTTCGCTTATAACACCGATACAGATGTTATTTTCAGCATCACCACCCGTAACCAGGCCGGTACAGGTTCAGGTTATGCTGCCCGCGGATTCAATGACATCACGAAGCTGGATACCTATACCGCCACCAAAATAGCCGCCTCCAAAGCCAATGGCTCTGCAGATGCAAAAGCGATTGAGCCCGGAAAATACACCGTGATACTGGAACCTGTGGCAGCTGCTTACATGATGGAGAATATGTTCCGTTCGCTGGATGCCCGCAATGCAGACGAAGGCCGGAGCTTCATGAGTAAACCCGGTGGCGGCAACCGCCTGGGCGAACAGCTCATGGATGAAAAAGTAACCATCTACTCTGATCCCTTCCATCCGGAACTGCCGGTGTCTACCTGGAATAACGACGGCGCTCCCCTGGAGAAGATGAGCTGGATTGAGAAAGGTGTGGTAAAGAACCTGGCCTACTCCCGTTTCTGGGCGCAGAAAAAAGCAGTAAAGTATGTGCCCGGTCCCAGCAATATCATTATGGAAGGTGGCAACGCCTCCCTGGAAGAGCTGATCGCCAGTACAGAACGTGGCATCCTCGTATCACGCCTCTGGTACATCCGCATGGTAGATCCGCAAACATTATTACTCACCGGCCTTACCCGCGATGGAACTTTTTACATCGAGAACGGCGTGATAAAACACCCGATCAAGAATTTCAGGTTCAACGAAAGCCCCGTGATCATGCTGAATAACGTAGAAGCATTGGGCAAACCGGAAAGGACCATCAGCGTAGAATCTTACCGTAGTTACCTGATCCCGCCCATGAAGCTGAGAGATTTCACTTTTACCTCATTGTCAGACGCGGTATAAACGAGCTAATCAAACACCATCACGAGCCCGCAGCCGGTAAAAAAGCTGTGGGCTTTTATTTTTACTTTTGCTTATGCCAGAGAAACAACATAGCATCGCCGTTATTTTCGAAGTATTGCCTGCACCGGGAAGAAAGCAGGAGTACCTGGATATCGCCGCCTCCTTAAGGCCGGAGCTGGAGAAGATAGACGGGTTCATATCTATCGAAAGATTCCAGAGCATTTACAATCCGGATAAGATCCTCTCACTGTCCTTCTGGCGCGATGAAACCGCCATCCGTCAATGGAGGAACCTGGAACTGCACAGAGACGCGCAGACTAAAGGCCGCGCCGGTATATTCCAGGACTATCACCTGCGCATTGCAGGTGTAATAAGGGACTACGGCATGTTTGACCGTGATGAAGCGCCTGCAGACAGTCGCGACTTTCATCATTAAGGGGTTTCATATTTACCTGTTTCTTCAAGAATAAACGCAGCCCTGTCTGCTATTGGCATTTTAGGCACCTCTACCAGCACATAATCATATTTTTTGTAAACGTTTTTCAGCACTTCATAAGTAGCCTCAGCAGTTTCAAAGCTCTGCTTCCGCTCTGCATCGGTTTGATAGATCTCTTCCCAGGGAGGGAACAGGAACACCTGCTGATTGTAACGCAACTGTTGTGTAGCATTTTTTAGTTCCTCATCCACCGGTAAATTATTCACCTCTGCATGGCAGATCACATCCGGCAGGCCGCGGTCAAAAAAAACGGCGCCCGTGCTGGCAGGCGGGGCCATATCAAAAACAGCAATAGTCTGTTCCTGCATCAGCTGCGTATATAGTTGCATATCTTTCCATGGAACGCCGGGCCCATCGCTGGCTACCTGCTGCCGTATGATCTGCCGCGCTACCTCCGGTATACAGAGATAGCCCTTTTGTTCCAGTACTTCTATTACGGCGGTTTTTCCTGCACCGGGCCCGCCCGTAAATACAAAGCAATGCGCTTTGTACAATGGTTTTGTCATTGTCATTATCGCTTATGTTAAAATGAAAAAAGTAAGTGAAGGTTTTACCAGGGGTCTTACAAATATAAGCATTACCGGCTAATGAAAGAACGTTTAAAAGTTTAAGCGTTTGAAAGTTTGATTATTGGCCGGACTATTCCTGATGCCTTGCAATCTTCAAACGCTTAAACTTTTAAACCCTCAAACTTTGTTTACTGTCTGATCACCTTAAAACTCCGCTCCCCGTTCACGCTGCGAACCTTTACAATATAAATACCCGGCGGCAGTAGAGCCCCTGCAGTAACAGCCCCGGTGGCCTTACCATTCTCCCTGGCCTGTCCGCTCTGATCGTAAACAACATAGGTAAAATCACCCTTGTAAAGGATCTTAAATGCATCGGTATAAGGGTTAGGATAAACGCTGATGTTGATAGGATTTTTCTCTATGCGTATATCCGTTTCCGGTATAGCGGCATATGTGGCCAGCGCCAGCTGTATATTAGGTGTTGGTGGCGCAGCCATCCCGGTGCCCAGGTAAAACCCCGGATGTGGTGGCTGGTTATAGGCAGAGTTCTGCCAGGCAACTGCTACCCGGTATTGCGGATCATGCATCAGTGTATAAATACGCGTGCTGGTAGGTATCACGGTAGTGAACACCATCAGCCGGGTGTTATCGCTGCTGCGGTAAACAATCTCTTCGCGCCAGTCGCCCAGCAGGTCGGCAGTCAATCCGGGATTGGCTTTGGTGCCGTTGTTTTCCAGCGCACCGAAATTGGAGAAGGTCACCAGGCGAGAAAGACTATTGGTATTAGGATCCCACTTATCCAGTTTGGTACCGTCCAGCAGCTCGCGGGATAGATCGCCATCCCACCAGATGCCGAAGTTAACAGAAGGCTTGGTACTGGAGATCTGTACGCCTTTGCAGGTTCTGGGCCGAGGCAGGAGGGGCTGACAGCATGAAAGCCGTTAAGGATAGTAAGAGGCATAGCGCTCTCCTGATCTCATTTGCAGTAGATCTTTTTTTCATAACGAAGATTTGGTTTATGATAGATAGGGTTTCGAAAGGCTTGGGTTACAACTTTTTCAACAGCGCATCGATCAGCGGCAGTTGCCCTTCCAGTATTTTCTGCCGGGCTTCCGGGATGTTAAACCAGCCGCATTTATCTACTTCCGGGAAACTGGCTTTTTTACCGGATCGGGGCGGCCACTCCATCTCAAAAGTATTGCTGCGGACTTCCGCCGGGTCAATATCGCCTTCCCTGGCCCAGGCGTATACGGTTTTGCCGCCTTTTTGTTTAATGGGGTCCAGGGCAATAAAGGCTTGTTTGCTGGCTTCCGGGGGAATGCCGGTCTCTTCTTCCCATTCGCGCAATGCAGCGGCCAGGGGATCTTCGCCGGTATCATATTCCCCCTTAGGAATTGACCAGGCGCCGGCATCCTTCCTTGCCCAGAATGGCCCTCCGGGGTGAACCAGGAATACCTGCAGCGTATGGCCGCGGTAACGGTATAACAATATGCCGGCGCTCATCTTACCCATGTGTAAAATTATGCAAGCGCCGCGCCAATCGCATAGACGGTAATACTTAATGCTATAAATTTGTACACATGGGCAAATCAGCAAAGCTGCCCATCCAGCAGATCAATGAGGCCTACGAACGGATGTTGAAAAACGATGTGAAATACTCTCCAACCCTTGGAGGGTTTTAATGCCACTATATCACATTCGTTAAAACAATTATATACATCTAAAAATTCTTTTATCTAACATACGTTAAAACAACTATCCGCTGTAATGCTGAGCCCTGTTGCAATACCTGCCCTTTTAACTTTTAAGGGCATACCTTTGCTTTGCCTCAATCCTGCCTGAATCTTTTTATTTCCCGCGGAAATATTGTATCTATGTTCTGATTTGCCGACTAATTGGAGTTTTTCATCGATTTACGGCATTAACCTTATGCAAGACTAGACCGTGGACCAGATTGCCGCCATAAGATCAGGTACGATAACTGCTTTTGAGGAAGTGTATTACGCGTTTCATGAGAAACTGTATTTCTATTTCCTGAAGCGGACCACCGATGCCGATGTGGCAACAGAACTGGTACAGCTTACCTTCATCAAACTCTGGCGCTACCGCAGTCACCTGAACGAAGAATTACCACTTTCCCAACAGATCTTCCGCATCGCCAGGACCACCCTGATAGACGTATTGCGCCGTAAGGCCCAGCACCGCTCCATTCCCGTAGCTACCGACCAGCTGCCCGAACTACCGGACACCTCCCACGTAGCCCAGGAACGCGAAACGAGAGACATCATGCACCGGGCCATAGAGCATCTCTCCCCCGAAAGAAAAAAGATCATCCAGTACCGGATCAACGGCTTTTCCAACCGGGAAATAGCCGCCCACCTCTCCATTTCCCTGAAAACGGTCGAAAACCAGGTAAACCGCGCCATCAAACAGCTCAAGGAATCCATCGCCCTCCTTCTTATTATCGCCAACTTCCTGTAACAGACTCACATTCAGTTACTAACGACTAATAACTGACCACGAACAACTTTTTTTTATTTATAGTGGGTGTACCCTCCTTTTCCAGCGTAGTATATCATAAACTGGGTCATATTTTTGCCAGATGAAGATTACCCGTGCATTAATAGAGAAATTTTTTCAGAACCAATGTACTGCAGAAGAAGCATCGGCAGTGGGGAAATATCTGGAACAACACCCGGAAGAACTGGAAGCATGGCTGCCGGAACAGGAATTTGAAGCGTACGAGCCGGAGGGCCGCCTTCACCCTGAGCACAGCACCACCATGCTGAACGAAGTACACCGGGAGTCAAAAATATTACGCATCCGCCGCTATAGTGCCTGGGCAGCAGCCATTGCCCTTTTGCTAACAGCCGGCGGTTACTGGTGGCAGCAACAGCAGGTAAAAGACCTGCAACCAGTGTTAGCCAGCCGCCAACAGGAAATATCTCAGGATACTGTAGTAAGCAATACCGGTACCGCCATAAGGCATATTACACTGCCGGATGGCTCCGACGTCGCATTGGAGCAATATAGCTCCCTGCGATGGACGCCCGGGTTCACCCGGACGCAACGCGCGCTCACCCTGGTGGGTGCAGCCACTTTTAATGTCGCACAGGACGAGGGACGACCATTTATTGTATATTCTGGAAATGTAGCAACCACCGTACTCGGAACAGCCTTCAGGGTCAGCGCCTATAAAGGCGATGCAGCCGTGAAAGTAAGATTGCTGGCCGGTAAGGTAATGGTAAAAACAACAGGAGCTCAAGCCGAAAAAGGCATTGTCTATTTAACACCCGGCCAGGAATGCGCCTTCAACAAAGGAGAAAGCTCTCTCACCGTTTATCGGTACGAGCCCATCCCAAGAAGCGTAAAGCCGGAACCATTAAAAGGCAACATTGCAGAGAACGGCGAAGAGCTCCTGTTTACCAATGTACCATTGCCTGAGGTGCTCAAAAAGTTTGAAACTGTTTACAACGTCAACATCAGCTATTCCGCACAGCAGTTAAAGAAGTACTATTTCACGGGAACCATCAGCAGGAAAGATGCCGTACACGGTATACTCAAAACCATTGCTGAACTGAACCGCCTGCAGCTCTCCCAGGATAGCACCGGATACCATATTTCGAGATAACAGAGATGACAATGATCAACTGGCTGATTTACGCCGCTGCCTCCCTGCTCCCGGCAGACACTTCCGCACAACGCATTATACTCGCTGAACAATCACAACACCGCATAGCCATTGCAGATGTATCCACTCAACAGATCGTATGGGAGTGGAAACCCGCGCTTTCCAATGTAAAACAGGAGCACGTAAAGTGGTTCAATAACCCCAGCGAAGCCAAGGTGGTATACGGCGGAAAATACGTGCTCACCTGCGCTTCAGGCGGTGGTGTGGCATTGGTGCGCATTGCAGATAAGAAGACCGTTTTCTACGCCTACGCCGGTGGCAATACCCACTCTGCGGAACTATTGCCCGATGGCAATATTGTAACGGCGTCCAGCACGGATAATTACCTTATGCTGTTCAGCGTGGACACACTCCGCGCTCCCGAACAGGTGTACAGCAAAAAGATCACGATCGCTTTCGGCCACAATGTAGTGTGGGACAAACAACGGCAATTACTTTGGTCTGCTGCCATGTCTGAGCTGAAAGCATTCCGCTATAACTTTAACAAAACGCAGCCTGATCTCTCACTGGATACGGCCATCGCATTGCCCGGCACAGAAGCGCATGACCTCTTCCCTGTTTATGGAGAAGATGCATTGTGGCTGACTAATACCACGCACGTATACCAGTATAAACTGTCCCGCCATCAGCTGGAACAGTTCAATATGCCTTACCAGGAACATATCAAAAGCATTACAAACGGTCCTGCCGCGCTGCCCGTGATCATTATAAAGCCCAAGACCTCCTGGTGGACAGATGAAGTCATCGATATTACAGGAAAGCGCATCTTCTTCAAAGAAGGATTGAAGATCTACAAAGCGCGCTGGGTACTGCCCAATTCATTCAGCTACGTCCCATAAAAGAAAGAAGAATGAATCACTGGTAACATACATCACCAGCCATTCATTCTTCATATCGATTAAAGAATTATACCAGCCTCAACCGGCATACTCAATCTACAGGCGCCCTGCCGCGGATTACACTCAGTAATATAGCTATAATAGCCAGTACCAGCAATGCATGTATAAGGCCACCGGCAGAATATACAAAAAAGCCTAATACCCATCCTATAATCAGAATAACGGCTATCAGATACAGTATGCTTCTCATATACTACGTGTTTTGGTT
>Ga0102590_1001092_pt1 | contig 44769 bp, 37 predicted proteins | sample AraplaMF_Col_mMF_FD_76859 | JGI IMG/M metagenome (GOLD analysis project Ga0102590, IMG submission 76859) | Arabidopsis root microbial communities from the University of North Carolina, USA - plate scrape MF_Col_mMF | ecosystem: Host-associated > Plants > Roots > Endosphere | place: USA... | reverse complement strand
GTACTTCTCCCGGTCCGCCGGGATGTCCTGACGGTCCGCCCGTCATGCCCCTTGTGCACGGGAATGTACGCGGCGACGCGTCAGGACGGCGGATCCGGTGGACGGGCGGGCCGGATCGCCGCCGGGTCCCAGCGGTACATCCGCTTGAACGCGACCCACGCCCCCCACTCGGGCTCGTACAACGAGGTCGTCACCAGGGCGACCGCCCGCTTGTGCGGCCCGCGGTAGATGCAGCGCAGCCGGCCGGGACGCCACAGCCCCCCGACGCGCACCTCGACCTCGCGGTGCGGCCAGTACGTCGTGTGATCACCCGTGAAGCAGTCGAGCATCTCCCCCGTGCCGATCGCCTGCGCGTCGCCCTCGCGAGGCTGCGCCTCCGCCGTCGCGAGCACCTCCCTCGAGGTGTATTCGAGGCTCATCCGGTCCGGGTCCCACGCGACCCACACCATGGGGATCGACGGCGACGGCCAGTCGACGATCGTGAGGATCGCCCGGGTCCCGTCCGGCAGATCGCGGTACTGGATGACCTGGGTCCTCTGTCGCCGCCCCTCGCGGCTGAGCGTGAGCCAGAGGCCGGTGCGGTTGAACTCCACCTCCTCCCTCGCCGGCACACGGGCAGGTATCGGCAGCGGGACCTCTTCCGCATCACGCCATTCGCTCATGTGTTCGAAAATAGCGCCGAGTTGCCGTTCTGACGAGGCGGCTGCGCGAGATTCACCCGAAGGTGGCACCGTGCGGTCGCACAGCTCTCCGGGTTCGGCGGCGGGCGGGCCCGCGCAGAAGCGGCGGCGCCGCCCGGCGCCCGGACCGCCGTGCCCGGTGCCCCTCTCACCAGGCGGAACGCGGTTCAGCCGGCCACCGGTCCACGGTCAGGAGACGGGCGCGTGGTGGTAGTCGGAGGTGGTACACCTCACGCGCTCGTCCGGCGTCATGACGTGCGCCGCTCCCGCCGCCCCGGTGCGCCAGGACCGTGCGGGCGAACTTCCGGAGGCGGTCCACGGGGGTCGCCTCGCTACCCATCGCTCGTGCCTCCCATCGCCCTGGGCAAAAGCCCCGGCCGACCGGGGCGGACAAAGCCCGCTCCAGGGTGTCGACCCGCCGCTGCCGGTGCGCTGGGCGTCGCGCACGTCACCACCGCCGCCCGGGTGTACAGGGCACGGCGAACGTATCTCCCACAACATGCTGCCTGCATCCGGGCCGCGCGCAACCGGAGGACCGCGCCCGGCCCGGCACTCGTCGGCGGCCCGCCCCTCCCGCGGGCACGGGTGCACCGCGCCCGCGTTCACCACGAGGCGGCCCGGTCCTGTACGGCAGCTCGGGCGCTCGTCGTGCGCTGCGGGGCGCGGACGGCCACAGCGCCCCCGGAGGCGGTCGTGCACGAGATCCCCGGGGGCCGTCCCCCTGACCGGCCCGCGGGTTCGGCCCCCGCCGGAAGGCCGTGGCGGTCCGCGGTCGTGGTGCCCGCGGACCGCCCGGTGCCGAACCGTCGGTCGCGTCAGTAGCGGTCGAGGATCAGCTGCGTGTCACTGCTGTCGAAACCGGCGTCGTTCGCCTCGTCCAGGGCGGCGTCGATGTCGCCCGCTACCAGGGCGATCGCCGGCGCGGTGAGCAGGCGGCGAGCCCGCAAGAAGGCAATGCTCATGTCAGGAACGTTCCTCGGGCGGGTGAGCAACAGGTGGGTGCCCGTGGGGAATCGTGTGAACCGGGAGCGTCGGACAGGGGATTGCGATTCGCCTCCGGCACCACAGGCCCCCCGTTCCGTCGGGGGTCGCGTTCAGGGGCGCTTGACAAGCGCTGTGCCTGTTGGCCAACTTCCCGTCATCCGATCACCGGCTTTCGTCAAGTCCCGCTTGTCGCAACGGACATGTGGCGGAAAGAGGCTCGCCAGTCGTGCGCCCGCAAGGAGACGCACGGACCAGGAGGGGAACTCATGTCTCGTCTGAGGATCGCGACCGCCGCAGCCACCGCTGTGGTGCTGTCGCTGGCCGGCAGCAGCCTGGCCACTGCCGCACCGACGGCTCACGGCGGTCGGGGTCCGGTACTCAAGGCACGCTCCGACCGTTTCACCGCCCACGCAGGCCGGACGCTGACCGTCCGCGGCAAGGGCTTCCTGTCCAACGACAGCGGCAGGCCGGCCACGCTCGTCTCGCACACCAAGACCGCGCACGGTTCTCTGACGGTCCACCAGGACGGTTCGTTCGACTACACGCCGAACCCCGGCTTCAAGGGCACCGACGGCTTCGACTACACGGTCAGCGACGCCGTCAAGCTCTACCGGACACATCTGCCGGCGCTCACCACGATCGACGGGGTCAAGATCTCGGGCGGGGCGTACGGTTCGTCGCTCTACCCCGTGCCCGGCTCGAAGGACGAGTTCTACGGGATCACCGACCGCGGCCCCAATGTCGACACCCCTGACGGCCACAAGGCGCTGCCCCTGCCGGACTTCCACCCGGCGATCGCCAGGATCCGCCTCGTCGGCACCAAGGCGGAGGTCCTCAAGACGATCCCGCTGCGCGCCGCCGACGGCACCCTGTACAACGGGCATGTCAACACCCAGGCGAACACGGGTGAGTCGCTGATCGACCTGGCCGGGAACGCGCTGCCGGCCTCGCCGAACGGCTACGACCCCGAGGGCCTGGTCGCCCTGCCGGACGGCTCCTTCTGGGTGTCGGACGAGTACGGCCCGTTCATCACCCACTTCTCCCGCGACGGCCGGGCGCTCCAGCGCCTGTCCCCCTTCAACGGCTCGCTCCCGGCCGAACTGGCCAACCGGGTGCCGAACAAGGGCATGGAGGGGCTGGCGCTCACACCGGACGGCAGCACGCTCGTCGGCATGATGCAGTCCGCGCTCCAGCAGCCCGATCTGCCGGCCGGCGTGAAGACCAAGAACGTCACCGTGCTGCGCATCGCGACGTACAACCTGCGCACCCACGCGACGCACGAGTACGTCTACCTGCTCGACGACCCCAAGGCGACCGGCGGCGCGGTCAGCGAGATCACCGCGCTCAGCAACACCACGTTCGTCGTGGACGAGCGGGACGGCAACATGGAGCCCGGCGCGTTCAAGAAGCTCTTCAAGATCGACATCAGCCGGGCGACCGATGTCGGCCCCTCCGCCAAGGTGCGGGGCGCCACGTACGACGGGGCCGAGGGCGGGCTGCTCATCGGCCCGAAGCACCAGACCATCGACGCCTACGTGGGCGAGGGCGACACCGCCACGGCCCAGGCCGCGCTGAAGACGGCCGGGGTCACCCCGGTCGCCAAGAGCCCGTACCTGGACCTGGGCGACCTGGTCACCCGCCTCGACCCGACCGGCGCGTTCTTCGGCCACGACAAGGTCGAGGGTGTCGCCACCACCGACCACGGCCGCACCCTGCTCATCAGCAACGACAGCGACTTCGGCATCGACGGCGTCACCACCGGGTCGGCGCCCTACACCCTGCACTCCAAGATCCTCCCGAGCGGACAGCAGGACGACGGCGAGTACCTGGCCGTCGACACCACCAAGCTGCCCGCCGCGACCAGCACCGCGCGCGTCACCTTCACGGTGCGCTGACGGCGCCTCGCACCGACCCGCACCGAGTGAACGCCGGCGGGCTGTCGCCGCGGACTGATCCAGCGGTCCGCGGCGGCGGTCCGCCGGCACACGCGCGGGCTTCCGCCGACGAGCCGCCTCCTCACGCGGTCCGCTTGCGCGCCGCGGTCTTCTTGGCCGCCGTCTTCCCGGCCCCGGCCTTCTTCGCCGCCGTCTCCTTCGCAGGCGTCCTTTTCGCGGCCGTCTTCTTGGCCGCGGTCTTCTTCGCGGGCGTCTTCGCCGCCGCAGTCTTCTTCGCCGCGGCCTTCTTCGCCGCGGTCGTCTTCTTCGCCGTCGACCTCGTGCCCCCGGACTCCTCGGGCGACCTACCGCCCGGCAGACGTGTCACCTCCGCGGCTTCGCCCGTGCCCCGCGACTCCCTCGCCGCCCGCACGCTTTTCTCCAGGGCCGCCATCAGGTCCAGAACCTTGCCGCCCTCGGGCTCGGGTACCTGCGGAAGCTCCTTGCCCTCCGCCTTCGCCGCGATCAGCTCCTCCAGCGCCTCGCGGTACTCGTCGTGCAGATCGTCCAGATCCACGTCCCCCAGCGTGTCCATCAACGCGTCCGCCAGGTCCAGTTCCTTGTCCCGGACGGTCACGCTCGTGTCGGGCGCCACGCCGTCCGCCGCCCGGATCTCGTCCGGCCACAGCAGCGCGTGCATGCCGATCACATCGCCGACCACGCGCAGCATCCCGAGCCGCTCCCGCCCCCGCAGCGCGTATTTCGCGACGGCCACCTTCCCGCTGCGTCTCAGCGCCTCCCGCAGCAGCGCGTACGGCTTGGCGGCCGGGGTCCCGTTCACGGAGAGGTAGTACGCCGTGTCCAGTTGGAGCGGGTCGATGCGGTCCTCCGGCAGGAAGGCCAGGATCTCGATCGTCTTGCTGGTCGGCAGCGGAAGCTTCGCCAGGTCCTCGTCCGTGATCGGGATGACCGTGCCGTCCGCGTCCTCGTAGCCCTTGCCGATCTCCGACGAGTCGACCTCGCGGTCCTCCAGCTCGCAGAACTTGCGGTAGCGGATCCGGCCGGCGTCCTCCAGATGGATCTGGCGGAAGGAGATCGAGTGGCTCTCGGTGGCGTTCATCAGCTTGACGGGGATGCTGACCAGGCCGAAGGAGATGGTTCCGTTCCAGATCGATCGCACGTTCCGCCCCTTTTCCTCATGGATCAGGCGATTTCATGGGATTCTCATCGTATGACGCCGATCACTGAGGTGGAGGGGCGGCGGCTCGCGCTCAGCAACCTGGAGAAGGTGGTTCATCCGGCGACCGGATTCACCAAGGGCGAGCTGCTGCACTACTACGCGACCACCGCGGAGGCGCTGCTGCCGCACCTGCGCGATCGCCCCGTGTCGTTCCTGCGCTATCCGGACGGACCGGACGGTCAGGTCTTCTTCACCAAGAACGTGCCCCCCGGTACGCCCGACTGGGTCGTCACGGCCCAGGTGCCGCGCTCGGAGGGCCCGGCCCGCATGGTGCTGGTCCAGGACCTGCCCAGCCTGATGTGGGCGGCCAACCTGGTCACCGAGTTCCACACCCCCCAGTGGCGGATCGAGGCCCCCGACGAGGCGGACCGGCTGGTCCTCGACCTCGACCCGGGCCCACCCGCCACCGTCGTCGAGTGCTGTGAGGTCGCGCTGTGGCTGCGGGACAGGCTCGCGGCGGACGGGGTGGAGACCTGCGCGAAGACGTCCGGGTCGAAGGGGCTGCATCTGCTGGCGGCGGTGGCACCGACGCCGTCGCGGGCCACGACGGACTACGCCAAACAGCTCGCCGTGGCGGCGGAGAAGGCGATGCCCCGCCTGGTCGTCCACCGCATGACCCGCAGCCTGCGGCCGGGGAAGGTGTTCGTGGACTGGAGCCAGAACGCGGCCCGAAAGACGACGGCGGCCCCCTACACCCTGCGCGCCCGGGCGGAGCCGACCGTGTCGGCGCCGGTGACCTGGCAGGAGGTCGCGGACTGCACGTCCCCGGACAGCCTGGTCTTCCGGGCGCCGGACATCGCCCCCCGCCTCCAGGCACACGGCGACCTGCTGGCCCCGCTCCTCGACCCCGCAGGCGCCGCCCGGCTGCCCTGACCGGTCACACCCTGGACCAGATGTGCCGGTCCCGCGCCATCGCGTGCAGCGCCTCCACGTCCGCGGGCTTGAGCAGACCGCCGAGCCGGGCGAGGCCGGGAAGATCGGTGTCCGCGAGGATCCTGATCCCCCGCGGCGGAACGGTCGTCTCCAGACGGGCCGGTTCCACCAGGACCAAGACCGGACGGACCTCGGCGGTCAGCGCGTACGACGCCCGGGCCGCGTCGGCGCGCACCCGGCGCAGCAGCGGCCGTGCGTCGCGGCGGCCCACCGTCACCATCGGATCGGCGACGAGGACCCGCTGCCTGCGTGCGTCGAGCGAGCGCACCGCGAAGAGGCCGCCCGGGCCGATCACCAGATGGTGGATGCGGTCCCCGCCGGGCAGCGGTACCGAGTGCAGCGTGCGCCAGCCCCCGCCTTCCAGCAGGTCGAGGGCGTCACCGGTCCGCTGTTCGACCGCCAGCGCCCTGCGTCGTGGATCGGTGCGCAGCCGGTGCGCGGCCTTCGGGTCCCGGTCCAGGGCGATGAGCAGCGCCTCACCGGGCCGGTTCGGGGCCAGGTCGTCGTCCGGGTGGAGGGTGAGCCGGGCCAGCTCCGCGGGGGTGGGGACGGGTGGTGGCCCCACCGCCACCGGACCGGTCAGGAACGGGCCGAGCGCGGTGAGCACGTCCTGCCGCAGATCCTCACTGAGCAGGTTGACCCGGCCCGCCTCCCGGTCGTACCAGGCGACGCTCCTGCCGTCGGTGGCGCACACGTACAGGCGTTCCTGCCCCTGCCGCCAGGTCGGTATGACGCGCAGTCCACTCATGCACCATCACCCCTCGACCATGGGACCAGGCGGGGTGCTCCAGGGGCAAGAACCCGGTTACCTTTGTGAGCAGTTGGGGAGTCGTTGGGAGGCGCCGTTGCGGACCCTCGGAGAGCAGCCCGATGTTCCCGCTCCGGACAGCCCGTGGAGCGAGATCGTGCCCGGCCTGTGGATGGGCGGCCACGAGTTCGCGGGGCGCTCCGGAGGGCTGGAACTCGCCGTCGTGCGCGACGAGTTCGACCTCGTGCTGACCCTCTTGCGGCTGCCGGGGCACGGCCCGGACGCGGGGGTCGAGCACCATGTGTGGCCGATACCGGACGGTCCGCTCGACGGGACCCAGATCGCCGGCGTGATGCGGCTCGCCCGGGCGGCCGACGACGCGCTGGAGGACGGCCGCCGGGTCCTCGTCCGCTGTTACCACGGGTACAACCGCTCGGGCCTGGTCGTCGCGCACACGCTGATCCGGGCCGGGCACCCCGCCGACGAGGCGATCCGCATGATCCGCGCCCGCCGCGGGCCCTGGGCCCTGCACAACCGGCTGTTCGTGGAGTATCTGCGGGCGGGACTGGACACGGTCCGCCTGCTGGAGGAACTCGCCGAGTGACCCGCCGTCCGGTCATAGAGTGAGCAACCGGCCAGCAGGTGACCAAAAGGACGTGCCCCCGTGTTCCCCAGCCGCCGTGTCCGCGCAGCCCTCGGTCTCGCCGCGACCGCCCTGCTCCTGGCGGGGTGCGGCGACGCCGGCGCCCTGCGCTCGGCGGGACCGACCGCCACCGCCGTCGGACCGGTCGAGCTGTGGCCGCAGCTGCCGCCCGCCTCCACGCCGGCCCTCGACTACGGCGTGGCGGACACCGAGACCGTGGACGGCGTCACCGTTCCGGGTGACGACGTCCACCGGGTGCCGCCGCTGGACGTCTTCCGCGCCGAGGTCGCCGCCCACGCGGACGCGTACTCCGGGCCGAGCGCGCTGTACGCGCCGACCCGCAGGCAGCTCGCGGACTGCGGCAAGAAGGGCTCCAAGGGCCGCAGATGCCCGCTCCTCAACGCCTACTACCGCGATCTCACCGGGGACGGGCGGGACGACATGGTCCTCGGCGTCCGCTTCCCCGGCGATCAGCTGGCGGTACGCGTCTACACCGTCGCGCACCACCGGCTGGTCCAGGTCATGGGCACCTCGGACAGTGTGATCAGCGTGGAGCTCGCGGGCCGCGACGTGCTCATCCGCTCCCCCTCGACGCTGCCCGGGTACGAGTTCCGCACCGTGTGGACCTGGGACCCGCACCAGCACGCGATGCTGGCGAGCCGGGACGAGATCCTGCGGACGGGCGCCGCGCCGCCGCATCGGCGGGTGCCGCCGGTTCCGTCGAAGAGCGCGTGATGACCGCCATGGCCAGAACCCTGGGCCGACTGCCCGACTGGACCGCGACCCTCACCTGGAAGGCGGCCGCGTTCATCGCCGTGATGTGCTGCGCTCTCGCCGCCCTGCTCGGCGTGCTCGTCCATGTCCAGGTCACCGACCGGACCGTCGGCGAGGCCCGGGGCCGGGCGCTCGACCGGCTGACCGAGGCGGCGCGGGCGTACGAGGCGGGCGACCGGCTGCCGCTCGGCGCGGGCGTCGGCCTTCCGGGGCTGCCGGCCCGGCTGCGGCACCTGGCGGAGGGCGGGCGCCGCGGCACCATGGTCGGCACCGGCGACACCCAGCCCACGATGTGGGCGGCGGGCCCGGCCGACGGCGGACGGGTGCTCGCCGTACAGGTCGACTACCGGCAGGGAGCGCGCATCATCGCCGCCCTCGACCGGGCGATCCTGTGGTCCTCGGCCCTGGCGATCAGCGTGACGCTGCTGGTCGGGGCTTTCGCGGTGACCCGGGTGACCCGGCGACTGCAGACCACCGCGCAGGTGGCCCGGCGGATCAGCGCGGGCGACCTGGACGCACGCGTGGACGACCCGCGCACGAAGGACCCGACGCGCCTGCAGGACGAGGTGGCCGCGGTCGCCGGCGCGCTGGACACGATGGCGGCCACGCTGCACGGCAAGCTGCTGAGCGAGCAGCGGTTCACGGCCGACGTGGCGCACGAGCTGCGCACCCCGCTGACGGGGCTGCACGCCGCGGCCGAACTGCTGCCGCCGGGACGGCCGACCGAGCTGGTGCGCGACCGCGTGGCCACACTGCGCACGCTCACCGAGGACCTGCTGGAGATCTCCCGCCTCGACACGAAGAGCGAGCGTCTCGACCTGGACACCGAACATCTCGCGCCCCTGGCCGAACGGGTGGTGCGGGCCTCGGGGACCGGCACCCGGGTGCGGGTGGTGCGGGACGCGTGGGTGGAGACCGACCGGCGCCGCCTGGAGCGTGTGCTCGGCAATCTGGTGGCGAACGCACACCGGCACGGGCGGGCCCCGGTGGTACTGACCGTCGACGGCCGGCGGGTCACCGTACGGGACCACGGGGACGGCTACCCCGAGTACCTCCTGGCCCACGGACCGCAGCGCTTCCGGACCGAGAGCGGTGGGAAGGGCCACGGCCTCGGGCTGACGATCGCGCTCGGGCAGGCGCGGATGCTCGGCGCGGCGCTGGAGTTCACCAACGCCCAGGACGGCGGGGCGGTGGCCACGCTGAGACTGCCCGGGCCGAGGCCCCCAGGTGTACCGGAAAGAGCTGATTGAGACGACATAACAGGACATCACTGTCGCCGCTTGCTACGTTCCGCACATGATCGAGCCCGGAACGCCAGGACTGCCGGGGACGAGGACGGAGACGGACGACGCCCCCGCTCCCGCCCTGCGGCTGCCCCGGCGCCGCGGCGTCGAGTTCGCCCTGATCGTCCTCGCCGTTCTGATCTCCATGTACGGCTACTGCGCCGTCGGGCTCGCCACCCAGGGCACCGTCCCGCCCGGAGCCGCACGCTACGGCGCCGGGCTCGGCGTGCTCGCCCTGCTCGCGCACTGCGCGGTGCGACTGCGCGCCCCGTACGCCGATCCCCTGCTCCTTCCGATCGCCGTCCTGCTCAACGGCGTGGGTCTGGTCCTGATCTACCGCCTCGACCTGGAGACGCCGGGCGACCGGGCCGCTCCCACCCAGCTGTACTGGTCCACGGTCGGCGTGGCGCTCTTCATCGCGGTGGTGCTGCTGCTGCGGCACCACCGGGTGCTCCAGCGCTACACGTACGTCTGTGTGGTGGCCGCGCTGGCCCTGCTCACCCTGCCGATCTTCTTCCCCGCGGTGAACGGCGCCCGGATCTGGCTCAGGATCGCCGGGTTCTCCATCCAGCCGGGCGAGTTCGCGAAGGTGCTGCTCGCGGTCTTCTTCGCCGGGTACCTGGCCGCCAACCGGCATGCGCTCGCCTACACCGGCCGGCGGGTGTGGCGGCTGCAACTGCCGACCGGGCGGGTCCTGGGGCCGGTCGTGGCGATCTGGCTGCTGAGCGTCGGGGTGCTGGTACTGGAGCGCGACCTCGGCACCTCGCTGCTGTTCTTCGGACTGTTCGTGGTGCTGCTGTACGTCGCCACGGGCCGCACGGGCTGGATCGCCGTGGGCCTGCTGCTCGCGGTCGCCGGTGCGCTGGCCGTGGGCCGGCTGGAACCGCACGTGCATGCGCGGGTCGCGGACTGGCTGCACCCCTTCGCCTCGATCGACGCGGGCATCGGACCCAACCAGCTGGCCCAGTCCCTGTTCGCCTTCGCCGCCGGGGGCGCGCTCGGCACCGGCCTCGGCCTCGGCCATTCGATCCTCATCGGCTTCGCCACCAAGTCGGACTTCATCCTGGCGACGGCGGGCGAGGAACTCGGCCTCGCAGGCCTGTCCGCCCTCTTCCTGCTCTACGCCCTGCTGGTGGAGCGCGGTTACCGGGCGGGCCTGGCGCTGCGCGACCCCTTCGGGCGGCTGCTCGCCATCGGGCTCGCGTCGATCGTCGCGCTCCAGGTGTTCGTGATCGCGGGCGGGGTGACGGGGCTGATCCCGCTCACCGGCATGGCGATGCCCTTCCTCGCCCAGGGCGGCTCGTCCGTCGTCACCAACTGGATCATCGTGGCGCTGCTCATCCGGATCAGCGACTCCGCTCGCAGCCAATACGACGGGACGGCCGTGCCATGAACCTGCCCCGGGGCCTCGACTCCGCGCGGCCCGGCGGAACCCCCACCATCCAGCGGGCGGCCGCCCTGTGCGCGCTGCTCCTGGTCGCCCTGCTGGTGAACGCGACGCGGGTGCAGATCTTCGAGGCCTCGCGCTACGACGACAACCCGGCCAACCGCCGGCAGATGATCGCCCGGTACGGCGCACCGCGCGGCGACATCCTGGTCGACGGGCGCGCGGTGACCGGCTCCCGGGACGCGGGCGGGATGTTCCGCTACGAACGCACCTACACGGACGGTCCCCTGTTCGCACCCGTCACCGGCTTCGCCTCGCAGGTCTACGGGACGACCATGCTGGAGGACACCCAGGACGCGACTCTCGCGGGCACCGACCCCGATCTGGCGCCGTTCCCCCTGTGGAACGACGTCACCCGGACCCGCAGCTCCGGCGGCAATGTCGTCACCACCCTCAACGGGGCGGCGCAACGCGCGGCGTACCAGGCCCTGGGCGGGCGCAGCGGTGCCGTGGCCGCCATCGAGCCGTCGACCGGGCGGATCCTGGCGCTGGTCTCGGCGCCGTCGTACGACCCCGGTGAGCTGTCCGGTTCGAGGGACTCCGTCGCACGGGCCTGGGAACGGCTGAACGCGGACGCGGGGAAGCCGATGCTCAACCGGGCGATCCGGCAGACGTATCCACCCGGTTCGACGTTCAAGGTGGTGACGGCCGCGGCCGCACTGGACGCCGGGGTGGTGCGGGACCTCGACGAGTCGACCAACTCCCCGGACCCCTACCTCCTGCCCGGCACGACGACCCGGTTGACGAACGAGGCGCGGGGCTGCGAGGACGCGTCCCTGCGCTACGCCTTCGAGTGGTCGTGCAACACGGTGTTCGCCAAGCTGGGCTTCGAGGTCGGGCTGCGGAACATGACGCAGACGGCGGAGCGGTTCGGCTTCAACGACCAGAAGCTGAGGATCCCGTTCTCGGTGGCGCAGAGCACCTTCGACCGGAAGCTGGACGGGCCGCAGCTGGCGCTGTCCTCGATCGGGCAGTTCGACACGCGGGCGACACCGCTGCAGATGGCCATGATCGCGGGTGCCGTGGCGGGTGACGGTTCGGTGAGCGCGCCGTACCTGGTGGACAGGACGACGACGAAGTCGGGCGACACGGTCTCCGCCACCGAACCGCGCACCCTGCGCCGGGCGATGAGCCCGGCGACCGCGGCGGCGCTGCGCGAGATGATGGTGAACGCCGTGCAGGAGGGCACGGGGCAGAACGCGATGATCCCCGGCGCCACGGTGGGCGGCAAGACGGGCACGGCCCAGCACGGAGTGGGCAACTCGGGCACGCCGTACGCCTGGTTCATCTCCTGGGCGCAGGCGGACGACGCGATGGAGCCGGGGGTGGCGGTCGCCGTGGTGGTGGAGGACGCCGCGGGTGAACGGGGGGAGATCAGCGGCGGCGGGGACGCGGCACCGATCGCCCGGTCGGTGATGCGGGCGGTGCTGCAGTCGCAGCGGGACACGGGAGGTTGACCGGTCCGTCTGTCGAGACGGGCCTTTCGCACCCCTCGGGACCGACCTACCGTCCGGTCCATGACGGACACCGAGCAGCCCGCATCCGTGCACGAACTCGCCCAGGTGAACATCGCCCGTCTCAAGTCCCCCTTGGACTCACCGCAGTTGAAGGACTTCGTCGACGCCCTGGACCCCGTCAACGCGATGGCCGACGCCTCGGACGGCTTCGTCTGGCGCCTGCAGGAGTCGTCCGGGAACGCGACGGACGTTCCCGTCCTCGGCGACGAGTGGCTGATCGTCAACCTGTCGACCTGGCGTGACGCCGACGCGCTGACCTCCTTCATGTACCAGGGACGGCACCGTGAGTTGCTGTCCCGGCGTCGCGAGTTCTTCGAACGCCTGAAGGAGGCGGTCACGGCCCTGTGGTGGGTGCCGGCGGGCCACCGCCCGACGGTGGCGGAGGCGGAGGAACGCCTGCTGCACCTCCGCTCCCACGGGCCGACGGAGCATGCGTTCACTCTGCAGAGGCCGTTCCCGCCGGGGAAGGCGCGACCGGAGGCCGGCGGCTGACGGCGGCAGCGGGGCATTCCCGGTGATCAGCCCGTGAGGCGCCGGCCCTCCTCGACGGCCTCCCGCACCTCCGTGACCCGTTCCCGCTCCTCCACCGCGAAACGCTCCGCGTCCAGCTTCTCGGCGATCTCCTCGTCCTGGGCCATCAGCAGGTCGAGATTGGAGTCGCCCATCTCGAAGACGCCCATGTCCACGTAGGCCTGCTGAAGGCGCTTGCCCCACAGACCGATGTCCTTGACGCAGGGCACGATGCGGCTGAAGAGCAACTGGCGGAACAGGCGCAGGAATTCGGAGTTCTCGCTGAACTCCTCCGCCTCCGCCTTCGGGATGCCGAAGTTCTCCAGCACCTCCACACCGCGCAACCGGTCGCGCATCAGGTAGCAGCCCTCGATGACGAACTCCTCGCGTTCGCGCAGTTCGGCGTCGGTGAGCTGCTTGTAGTAGTCGCGCAGGGCCATGCGGCCGAACGCCACGTGCCGGGCCTCGTCCTGCATGATGTACGCCAGGATCTGCTTCGGCAGCGGCTTGTCCGTGGTGTCGCGGATCATGCCGAAGGCCGCCAGCGCCAGGCCCTCGATGAGCACCTGCATACCCAGGTACGGCATGTCCCAGCGGCTGTCCCTGAGGGTGTCGCCGAGCAGGGACTGGAGGTTGTCGTTGATCGGGTAGACCATCCCGATCTTCTCGTGCAGGAAACGGCCGTAGATCTCCGCGTGCCGCGCCTCGTCCATCGTCTGGGTCGCGGAGTAGAACTTCGCGTCCAGATCGGGGACGGACTCCACGATCCGCGCCGCGCAGACCATCGCACCCTGCTCGCCGTGCAGGAACTGGCTGAACTGCCAGGAGGCGTAGTGCTTGCGCAGCTCGCCCTTGTCGCTGTCGGTCATCCTCGCCCAGTACGGCGTGCCGTAGAGGGTCACCGCCTCGTCAGGGGTGCCGAGCGGGTCGCACGGGTCGACCTCCAGATCCCAGTCGATCCGCTTCTGCCCGTCCCACTGCTTGTCCTTGCCCTTCTGGTACAGGGCGAGCAGCCGATCACGCCCCTCGTCGTACTCCCAGCTGAACCGCGCCGCACCGCTCGCGGGCACCTGCCAGAGGGTTTCTCCCGGTTCCTTGGCGTACAGCTCATGCGTCGACATACAGTTCACGCTCACACGTGGTAGACGCTCCGTCAACAAGTGGCGCACAGGGGATTGACGTCCTTGCTGACAAGCAGTCTCATAAGACGTGACCGCCGGTAACAGCGGCCCGTGCGACGAGGTGGTGGGGACAGCGATGACGACCGTGACCGAGGCCGAGGTGCTGCGCGACGCGCTCGGACTGCTCAAGGACCGGGAGCAGGTGGCCGAGCGATTGCTCGCCTCCTCCGCCAAGCACTCCTTCGATCCCGACAAGGAACTGGACTGGGACGCGCCCTTCGAGGAGGGCAAGTGGTTCTGGCCGCCGGAGCTGGTGTCGCTGTACGACACGCCGCTGTGGAAGCGGATGGGCGAGGAGCAGCGGATCCTGCTCTCCCAGCACGAGGCGGCCTCGCTCGCCTCGCTCGGCATCTGGTTCGAGCTCATCCTGATGCAGCTGCTGGTCCGGCACATCTACGACAAGGCGGCGACCAGTTCGCATGTGCGCTACGCGCTGACCGAGATCGAGGACGAGTGCCGGCACTCGAAGATGTTCGCCCGGCTGATCGCGCACGGCGGGACACCCTGGTACCCGGTGAGCCGGGTGCACCAGAACCTCGGCCGCCTCTTCAAGACGATCTCGACGACACCCGGCTCCTTCACGGCGACCCTCCTGGGCGAGGAGGTCCTCGACTGGATGCAGCGGCTGACCTTCCCCGACGGGCGGGTGCAGTCGTTGATCCGCGGGGTCACCCGCATCCACGTGGTCGAGGAGGCCCGGCACGTCCGGTACGCGCGCGAGGAACTGCGCCGCCAGATGCTGACCGCCCCGCGGTGGTCGCAGGAGTTCACCCGGATCACCTCCGGTGAGTTCGCACGCGTCTTCTCGGTGGCGTTCGTGAACCCCGAGGTCTACACGAACGTCGGCCTGGACAAGCAGGAGGCGGCCGCCCAGGTCAGGGCGAGCGGCCACCGGCGGGAGGTCATGCAGACGGGCGCGAAGAGGCTGACGGACTTCCTCGACGACATCGGCGTGCTGCGGGGCGTCGGACGGCGACTGTGGCGGTCCTCGGGGCTGCTGGCCTGAGGATTGACCCGTGGGACTCCGGGGGCCGGCCGTGCAGGCCGACCCGGCCGGGGGACGCGCTCGCCCCGCCGTTCTGCACGACAACGCGGTTACGCTGCCCCACATGACCTCCGAGGCCCCCACCCGCGCGTACCGTCGGCTCAGCGTAGAGGAGCGGCGGAGCCAGCTGCTCGGCGCCGCGCTGTCCCTGTTCGCGCAGCGCGCGCCCGAAGAGGTCTCGCTGGACGACGTGGCCGAGGCGGCCGGGGTCTCGCGCCCGCTCGTGTACCGCTACTTCCCCGGCGGCAAGCAGCAGCTGTACGAGGCCGCGCTGCGCTCCGCGGCCGAGGAGCTGGAGCAGTGCTTCGCCGAGCCACCGGAGGGACCGCTGACCCGGCGCCTCGGCCGCGCCCTCGACCGCTACCTCGCCTTCGTCGACCAGCACGACGCCGGGTTCAGCGCGCTGCTCCAGGGCGGCAGCGTGGTCGAGACGTCCCGCACCACCGCCATCGTCGACGGGGTACGGCGCGCCGCAGCCGAGCACATCCTCAGCCATCTCGACGTGGAGGAGCCCGGGAGACGGCTGCGGATGACCGTGCGGACGTGGATCACCGCCGTGGAGGCCGCCTCCCTGATCTGGCTCGACGAGGACAAGCAGCCTCCGGTGGACGAACTGCGGGACTGGCTCGTGGAGCAGTTCGTGGCATGCCTGGTGGCCGGCGCCGGGCGCGATCCGCAGACCGCCGCCGTGGTACGCGGCGCACTGGCCCTGGAGAGTGCCGACGGACCGATCGGCGCCCTGCTCAGACGCGTCCTCTCCGTGGTCGGCGATGCGGGCCATCTGCTGTGACACGGCCTCCCGCGCCGGGACCGGCACCTGCGCCGGCCCGCCCGAAGAGGACACTGGTGTCGTGAAGAGCCAAGACACCCCGTTCGTGGGCGGACCCCTGGACGGGCGCGTGCTGCCGGTCCTCCTCGGCCCGACGGGCCACCCGCCGAAGTGGTACCGCGTCCCGGTCCCGGACGCGGCCGGCGGCCCGCCGACCGTGCTCGTCTACCGGCGCGTGGAAGCGGGCCGGAGCAGCAGACTCGGCCTCCATCAGGGCTGGAAGTACGAGTACCGGCCCGAGGGCCGAAGCCGGGAGGGCCTTCGGTGGCCGTGGTCGAAGCCGCGCCGGACGCCAGGCGCCACGCCGGGCGGTGGCCCGGACACCGCCGACGAGTGACCTCCCTGCGCCGAACCGACCACCCGGCGGGCGCCCGGGTTGCGGGCGCCCGATCCTGCCGGTGCGAGGTGGAAGGACCATCCCCGCACCGGAGGTGATGAGATGTCAGAAAGGTTGCTGCGCCTGGCGTGTACGGCGGCGGTGACCGTCTCGGCCGTACTCGCGCCCGCACCCTCGGTGGCCGCTCCCGACGCCGGCACCACTCCGGCGGCGCAGCCGGGCCCCCGCCCGCTCTCCGAGCTGCTGACGGATCTCCAGAAGCACTACCGGGAGACCGAGCAGGCCACCGAGGTCTACAACGACACGACCGAGAAGCTCAAGAAGCAGCAGGACGAGGTCGAGCGGCTGGACGGGGAACTCGCCAGGACCAGACTCGCCCTGCAGACCAGTCGCGGCGAAGTCGGCCGTCTCGCCCGGCAGCAGTACCAGAGCAGCACGCACATCTCCGCGTACGTACGCCTGCTGCTCGCCCGCGATCCGCAGCACGCACTGGACGAGGGCCATGTGATCGGGCAGTTGGCGCGTGAGCGGGCCGAGAGCGTGCAGAGGCTGGTCGGCACCGAGCAGCAGGCCGACGCGCAGGCCCGTCGGGCACGCAAGGCCCTCGACGACCGGCTCACCCTCGCCGACCGGCAGAAGAAGGCGCGGGACGACGTCGAACGGCAGCTGAGGGACGTCGAGAAACTGCTGTCCGCCCTCACCCCCGAAGAACTGGCCGCACTGTCCGCGTTCGAGAGGAGCCAGACCGCCGCGCAGGACACGTTCGTGTCCTCCGGGTCCCTCGGCGCGCCCGGAGTCGCCGCGACGCCGTAGGCGGCCGGTGGGGCGAACCGCCCCACGCACCGCTGAACCGGCCGCGGCCGGAGGATCTGATGGCCTGCTTCCCCGAGGCCACGCGTGTGGCCATGTCCCTGGGCGACGGCAGGGTGGTGCGGGCACCGCGATTCGGCGCCGCGGACGGCTCCGACGCCGGCTGTTTCGCCGTGCCGGCGCCCGCCGCCGGGCAACCCTCCCGGCGCGCGGTGGCAGCGCCGGTGTGCGGCGCCCGTGCACCCCGAACGACACGGCTGATCGGGGCGGCTGGCAGTATGCGGCGGCAGCGGCGCATCCAGGACGCCCTGCCGGCAGGGGGAGAAGACATGACGACGCACGCCACGGAGCGCCGGCACGACCAACGGCCCGGCTCCGGACCGACTCGGGGGCGCGGCATCGCATCGCGGGTGCTGCTGCTCTCGGTGACCGCGCTCGTCGCCTGTGCCACGGGGGTGGCCGGAACGCTGCTCTTCCAGAGGACCACCGCCCCGGACACCTCCGCCGTCGACGCCCAGGCCGCCGGACTCGCCGAGGACCTGCGCGGGGACCTGAACGCCGGCTTCTACTCGGGGGGCGGTACCTACGGGGGACAGTTCACCGAGGGCACGCTCGTCGCCCGGGTCGAGACACACGGCGGAGCGCTGCTGAGCGCCGGCGCGGCGCAGGGCGGGCCCGGCGGCACCGTCCACACGGCAGAGGTGATGTTGGGACTGTTCCCCCCGAGCTCAGGGACCGTCGCCGCGAACGCCTATCCGGTCCGCTGCTACCGCTACACCTTCGGTGTCGGCACATACAGCGTGAAGCAGTCCGTCACGTCCTGCCCGGCCACGCGGACCGACGGCAGGCCCGGCAGCCTCGCGGCGCAGATGGGCGCACTCCTCACCCGGCAGCCCACCGGCCCCCACGCGTACCGGCAGACGGCGACCTCGGGATATGCACACACCCCGCAGGGCGCCCTGGACTTCCTGAAGGACAAGCACCTGGTCGCGGCCGGGGACGCCGTGACCGTGGTGTCCGGCACGGCCGCCGGCGACGGCGTCTACGTCCTCGCCCTGCGGATCAACGGTGCCTGCCAGTACCTGCGTATGGACTCCACACCCACGTCGGCCCGGCTGATACCCATGTGGACGGCCCCGGCCGTTGAACAGGAACCATGCACGGTGAAACGGGCCGTCGCCGCCACGGAGCTGTACGGAATCGATCCGGCGAAGGCGGGGTGACCTTCGGGGCAGCGCGCCGGGTTCTCCTGGACCACGTCTGCCCCGAGTGCGGTGGCGCATCAACGTTCGTACACTCGACGTACACGTATGACCACTGATCGTGACATGCGCCGTCGCGATGACGGCCGGCTCTCGCCAGGAGGGACACCAGCCATGAGTTCAGGCTCAGGCATAGGCCGGACCATCACGGCCGCGCTGGCCGCGGCGATCGTCGTCGCGTCGGCCACCACGGCCGCTGCGGCACCTCTGCCCACGTCGACGCCGAGCGCCCCGCCTTCCCCTCAGCCGTCACCGAGTGACGCCCAGGCGATTCTGGGGTCGGCCCAGCGCTACGCCACCGCCTTGCACGGGCTGAACGGCCCGGAATTGGAACAGACGTTCCTCGGTAACATGATCTCGCATCACGCCGCCGCGGTGGCCATGGCCCGGCTCGAACTGGCCCGGGGCACCCATCCCGAGGCCAGGACCATGGCCGGGCAGATCATTGCGGCTCAGAACCGCGAGATCACCGAGATGACCACCTGGCTGCGGCAGTGGTACGGCATGACCCCGGAACAGGCCCAGCAGGCCGCCCCCGCATCGATCCGGGCGCTGACCAACCGGATTCACACCGGTCTGCGATCGATGCAGAGTCGGTTGGCCGCAGTTCCGGCCGGTCCCGGTTTCGACAAGGCGTTTCTGACGGCGATGACCCCGCACCACGAGATGGCCACCGTCATCGCGGATGCCGTGCCCGGGCGAGCCACCCACGCGCAGGTGACCACGCTGGCCCGGCAGATCAGCACCTCCCAGACCGGCGAAGTGCAGAAGATGCGGGACTGGCTGCGCGCCTGGTACGGCACCGGCGGCTGACCCGCACGACCGGGAGTCACGGTGACGGGGGGAACACCGCGGGACGACCTGAGCCGTCCGGCGCCCGGCGGCGGCTACGGAGGGCCCGGATCGGCCTGAGAAGGACTCGGACGTGATCCGCTCCGCCAAGGCCGGCGCCGGTCGGCGTCGCACGGGATGAAGCGCCGCGAACGGCTCGGGAGGTGAGGATGCTTGTCGAGGGCGTCATGCTCCTGTGGTTCATCCAGGTCGTGATCGGTGTGCTCTTCGTCGCCATCGACATCCACACGACACCGGAGGCCACGGTGATGAAGTGGGGATTCGTGATCATCACCGCGTTCAGCGGGCTGTTCGGGGCGTTGCTGTACGTGCTCAGCTGCCGGGAACCGCTGCCGGGCACCCACGAGCAGTACGTCTCCGTCAAGTGGCGGCAGGTGGTCGGCTCCACGATGCACTGCGTGGCCGGCGACGGGATCGGCATCCTCGCCGCGAAGGTCCTCACCTCGGGGGCCGGCCTGCCGATGTGGGCCGACGTCCTGTGCGAGTACGGCCTCGGATTCCTGTTCGGCTGGACCGTGTTCCAGGCCCTCTTCATGAAAGGCATGTTCGGCTCGTACCGCACGTCCTTGTCCAAGACCTTCATCGCGGAGCTGCTGTCCATGAACGCCGTCATGGGCGGGATGACCGCGGTCATGGTTCCGTGGCTGACACACGACATGGCCGCCACGCACCCGACCGGTCCACGGTTCTGGTTCGTGATGTCCATCGCCCTGTGCACGGGGTTCCTCGTGGCGCTGCCGATGAACTGGTGGCTGGTCGACCACGGTCTCAAACACGGCATGATGACGGTCCGGAGCGACACCGGCCCGGTCCCCCAGGTCGCGGCACTCGCCCTCGCCGGCGCCGCGCTCTGCGGCAACCAGCAACACCCGCCCGCGCCCGCTCGACGAACTCCGAAGCCCGGCCGCGGTGCGAACGGCCCCGCGGAACGGGCCCCGTACGACGCGGCCACGGCGCCGCCCACCGGCCGTGCGCACCACATGGAGCCGCGGGTCGGCCGCCGGCTCGCCGTGATGACCGTGGTCAGTTTTGCGATCTTCGGTGCGGGCTTCGTCATCGCGGGTCTGTTCGGAGATCTGACAATGCAGTAGTGACCGCCGGTGCTACGGGTGCGGCGGATCCAGGCCTCGCCCGTCGGGACGCCTCGCGGGCTGAGCGCGACGGCAGAGACCGCAGAGACCGCAGGACCGCAGAGACCGCAGAGACCGCAGAGACCGCAGAGACCGCAGCCGACGGGAAGCACGCCAAGGCCAGGGGGACAAGCCGAGCGGACCTCGGCGGTCTCCGCGCCCGTTCGCATCGCGGAACCGACACCGGTGGAACGCCGACGGCCCCGGCAGACGGAGCCGGGGCCGTCTCCGGGCCGTCCGAGGGCGACCGGCAGTGCACAACGACCTGCGGTCGAGCCGCAGGTCACAAGCCCGTCAGGCTCCTGCGACCGAGGCCAGGTACGCCCCCGTCTTCTCCGGGTCGTAGAAGAAGTTCTCGAAGTCGGCCGGGTTGTTGAAGCCGTTCGCGAAGCGGTCGGCGACCGGCGGCAGGGTGCCCGCGGCACCGATCAGGTTGAGGACGTGCTCCGGCGGCACGCCGAGCATCGCGTTGGTCCACTTGGTCACGTGCTGGGCCGTGTCCCAGTAGCGGTCGAAGGTCTGCTGCATCCAGGACTCGTCGAACTCCTTGTCCCCGTGCTCGAGGATGGAGGCGAGGTAGGCGGCGGCGCACTTGGACGCCGAGTTGGAGCCCTGGCCCGTGATGGGGTCGTTCGCCACGACGACGTCGGCCACACCCAGGACCAGTCCGCCGCCGGGCAGCCGGCCGATCGGGTTGCGCACGGTGGGCGCGTAACGACCCGAGAGCGTGCCGTTCGCGTCGGTCAGCTCCACCTTGGTGGCCCGCGCGTACTCCCACGGCGTGAAGCGTTCCATCAGCTCCAGGGTCAGGGACAGGTGCTCCGACGCGTCCTTGACGCCGTTGAAGACGTCCAGCGGGCCTCCGGGGATGCCCTCCCAGAACAGGATGTCCGCACGGCCGGAGTTCGTCAGGGTCGGCATCACGAAGAGCTCGCCGACGCCCGGCACGAGGTTGCAGCGGACCGCGTCGTAGTCCGGGTGCTCCGGACGGGGGCCGAGACCGTGCACATACGCGACCGCGAGGGCCCGCTGCGGCTCGCTGTACGGCGAGCGGGAGGCGTCACGGCCGAACATCGACACCAGCTCGCCCTTGCCGGCCGACACCAGCACCAGGTCGTAGGTGCGCGAGAAGTAGTCGAGGTCGGAGACCGCTGCACCGTGGATGACCAGCTGACCGCCGCGCTGCGCGAAAATCTCCATCCAGCCGGCCATCTTCACACGCTGGTCGACGGACTGGGCGTACCCGTCGAGCCTGCCGACCCAGTCGATCACGCGCTGCGACTCCGGCCCGGCCACGGACACGCCGAGCCCCTCGATCTTCGGGGCCTGGTTCTCCCAGAAGTTCAGCTGGAGATCGCGCTCGTGCTGCAGAGCCGTGTGGAACATGCACTGCGTCGACATGACCCGGCCGGAGCGGATCTCGTCCGCGGTCCGGTTGGACATCAGGGTGACCTCGTACCCGTGCGACTGGAGGCCGAGGGCGAGCTGGAGTCCGGACTGGCCGGCTCCGACGACGAGTATCTTCCGCATGCGGGTGGTGCTCCTATCGGGGCTGCTCGGGGGTGACGTCGAGCGCGTGGCCGACGAGGGCCAGGAGGGTCTCGATCACCGAGATCCGGCGGCGCGCGTCCATGATCATGACAGGTATGCGTGCGGGGATCGTCAGCGCCTCACGGACGTCCTCCGGCTCGAACCGCTCGCTGCCGTCGAAATGGTTGACCGCCACCATGTAGGGCAGGCCGCTGCTCTCGAAGTAGTCCAGAGCCGGGAAGCAGTCGGCGAGCCGCCGGGTGTCCGCCAGGACCACCGCGCCGATCGCACCGCGCACCAGGTCGTCCCACATGAACCAGAACCGCTGCTGGCCCGGCGTGCCGAAGAGGTAGAGCACCAGGTCGTCGTCGAGTGTGATGCGGCCGAAGTCCATCGCCACCGTGGTGGTGAGCTTCTCGGGCGTGTCGGTGAGGTCGTCGGTCTCCTCACTCGCCTCGGTCATCAGCGCCTCCGTCTGCAGAGGTGTGATCTCCGAGACGGTGCTCACCAGGGTGGTCTTGCCGACGCCGAAGCCGCCGGCCACCACGATCTTCGTGGCGATCGGAGCGCGGGTGCGGTCCGTCTGCCAGGCCTGCAGTTGCTCCTCGTCGTCGAGGAGCGGGGAGACGCCCGGGGAGGCGTCAGAGACGACGGAGTCCACTCAGCACCCTTTCCAGCAGAGCGCGGTCAGGCTGTCCGGGGCCGTGACCGGTTCCGTACACACGGATCTTTCCCTGGTCCGCGAGATCGCTGAGGAGCACGCGGACCACCCCCAGCGGCATCTTCAGCAGCGCCGCGATCTCCGCCACCGTACGCATGCGGCGGCAGAGTTCGACGATGGCCCGCATCTCGGGCATCACCCGGGTGGCCAGTGAACCATTGGTCAGTTCACGCCGTTCCTCCGGGGCGTCCAACGCGGCGACGAAGGTCTCGACGAGCAGGACGTGCCCGAAACGGGTGCGTCCGCCGGTCAGCGAATAGGGCCGCACCCGGGCCGGTTTGCGGTCGCCGCCGCGCACGGGAAGCTTCTTCGGTGTGCTGCTCATCGGGCGCTCCCTGCCGAGTCGGCCTCGAAGGACTTGCGCAGCTCGCTGCGGAGTTCGGGGGTGAGGACGTGTCCGGCACGGCCCACGAAGAGCGCCATGTGGTAGGCCACCACGCTCATGTCGCAGTCCGCGGAGCCGTGCACGCCGAGCAGCGAACCGTCGCTGATGGACATGACGAACAGGCTTCCCTCGTCCATCGCGACCATCGTGTGTTTGACGCCGCCGAAGTCCATCAGCTTCGCGGCGCCGATGGTGAGGCTGCCGACGCCCGACACGACGGTGGCGAGGTCGGCCGAGGACCCCTTGGGGCCGCTGGGCCTGCCCTCCCGGGCCGTACGGGCCTGCTCGTTCCGGCCGGGGTCGGAGGAGAGCAGGAGCAGTCCGTCGGAGGAGACCACCGCGACCGACAGCAGCCCCGGCACCTCCTCGACGAGGTTCGTCAGCAGCCAGTGCAGGTTGCGTGCCTCACTGCTCAGTCCGAACGTACTGGGCGCGGTCAACTGCTTGCCTCCTCGACGGTGCCCCCCGATGCTTCTACGTCCTGTGCCGTGCCGGGTTCAGCCGTGTGCGTGGGCCGTTGCACCGGTTCCCTCGTCTCGCCGGTCCTCTCGGACGCCTCCGCCTCGCTGTGGCGGTAGCCCTCCTTGGCGCCGCGGTGGAAACCGCCGAGCCTGCGGCGCAGGGCCTCGGCGTCCACACCGCCGGCCCGCTGCCGCGCGGCCGGGGCGGGCGCGGAGATCTTCGGGGTGCGCTTGGGAAGGCCCTTGGCCGTGACCCGCGGCGCCTCGGTTTCGTCCTGCGGTGCCGGAGCGTGCCGGGGCTCGCCCTCGTCGGCGGCGCGGGCATGGGCGTCGGGCCCTATGGCGTACGGGTCGGCCGAGGTCTGGGCCGGGATGCCGGCGGTGGTGCCGGATGCCGGTTCGTCCCCCCGGGGCGAGGGGAGCAGCAGCTCCATCGTGGTCTCCGGGCCGGTCTCCGCGAACGGCTCGGGCGCGCTCGAGGCGGGCTTCCACGCCGGCTCGGCCCCCGGTACGGATCCGGCCTCCTGCGCCGCCTCCTCCGTCGCGTCGCTGCCGCGCCGCGGCAGCGCCTGCCGGTCCCGTGCGGACTCCGGGGAGAGGGGGCTCTCCTCGCGCTCGCGCACGGCCTGTTCCGCCGCGGCGATCAGCGGGTCCTCGTCCCCTTCGGGAGCCCGGACCGTCATCCGCGCACGGCTGCTGAGGACGTTCGAGTTGGCTTCGGCGTCGGCGCCGGGCAGGGACGTGTTGTGCGCGCCCCCCGTCGCGGGGCCCGCGACGGGCACCGCGGCCGCCGGGGCCGCGGCCAGCAGAGGCTTGGGCAGGACGACGACCGCCGCGACTCCGCCCTGCTTCTGCTCGCGCAGCCGGACGCGGACACCGTGCCGGTGGGCGAGGCGGGCCACCACGTACAGGCCGAGCCCGAGGCCGCCCTCCCCGCTCTCCTGGTCATAGGCGTCGTCCGGCTCGAATTCGGTGAGCCGCTCGTTGAGCCGGCCCATCCGCTCGCCGCTCATGCCGATGCCCTCGTCCTGGACGGAGAGCATCACCTCGCCGCTCTCCAGGAGCCAGCCGGAGACCTCGACAGGGACGTCGGGCGGCGAGAACGAGGTGGCGTTCTCCAGGAGTTCGGCGACCAGGTGCGAGAGGTCGTCGGCGGCGAACCCCGCGATGTGCGCGTGCGGGGGGAGCGCGGCGATCCGGACCCGCTCGTAGCGCTCGATCTCGCTGACGGCCGCGCGCACGACGTCCACGAGCGGCACGGGCCCGGCGTGCTGCTGGACGTGCTCGGTGCCGGCCAGGACCAGGAGGTTCTCGCTGTGGCGGCGCATCACCGTGGCGAAGTGGTCGAGCTTGAAGAGCGTGGAGAGCCGATCGGGGTCCTGCTCGCGCTCCTCCAGCCCCTCGATGACCGTGAGCTGCCGCTCGACCAGGCCGAGGGTGCGCAGGGCGAGATTGACGAAGGTGCCGTGGATGCTGTGCCGGACCTGCTCGAGGTGCGCGGAGGCCTCGGTGAGCTCGGTGCGCAGCTTGGAGCGTTCGTCGGCCATGCTCTGCCGCTGGCCGACCAGGTGCTTGCGGTCGGACTCCAGGGTGGTCAGACGCTCCTGGAGGGCGACGGCGTGCGCGTGCAGGGCGTTGACCGAGCGGACGACCTGGGCGAACTCGTCGTTGCGCCCGGTGAACTTCACCGGCTCCTCGGCGGCCGGGTCCGCGGCCACCCTGGCCGAGCCGATGCGCAGGACCGCCAGGGGCCGGGTGAGGCTGCGGGCCATGGCCGTGGCGATACCGACGGCGACGAGCATGAGCGCGCCGAGCAGCGCGATACGGATCTCCAGCACGGTGACGGCGTCGTCGCGCAGCTGGGCGAGGTCCTTGCTGCGGTTCTCGTACAGCGAGGACTCGACGCCGCGCATCAGGTCGACGCGTGCGGACAGGGCCGCCTCGACCTTCTTGGCGCTGAAGCCGAGATCGCCGTCGGAGAGGGTGGGCTGGTCTGTGAGCGCCTTGAGGTACTTCTCGGCGGAGGTGACCTCGGGACCGGTGACCGTGGAGTCGTAGGAGTTCCGGGCCTTCTCGGACCCGTTGTCGTGGAAGTCGGCGACGCCGGCGTCGGAGCGGACGGCGGCCTGCTGGGCGGCGGCCGTGAGGGCGTCCCGCTGCTTGGTGTCGGCGTCCGAGGAACTCGTCGTGGTGGTCGGCAGACCCGTGATCGGGTCGATGACCGTCTGGGTCGTGCGCGGGATGTTCAGGGCCGCGACCAGCAGGCCCCGTGCCGCGGCGGACTGCTGCACGGCGCTGTCGAGCTGGGCGAGTGCGTAGGCGCCGGAGCCCCCGTGGGACGACGTCTTCTCGGCCAGCTGTTCGGCGAGGGCGTGCAGCTCCGTGATGGCCGCGGAGTACGCCTGGTGCGCGTCGAGGGCGCTGCTCTTCCCGACGAGCGCCGACCGCCGCACGGCGCCCACGTCGTCGAGGTCCTCGCGGAGCGCCACCGGAATGTCCGGGTCGGCCCGCAGATCCTCGATCTCCCGGTCGACCCGGGTGCTCTGCTGTTCATCGGGCGCCCCGGACTTGGGCCGTCCGGCGGCCACCCACACGGTGACCCCGTCGCGCTCGTCGGCCAGCGAATGGGCCAGCGTGAGGGCGTCCTGCGTCTGCTCGGCGAGCGTCACCAGATTCTGGGCGTCGTTGAGCCGGCCGGACGCGCCGATGACGCTGGGCGCCCCGGCCGTCGCGATGGCGGCGGCCACCACGGCAACCGCGACGATGAGCCGATTGCGCACATGGGCGGGACGGCCGCTGCCCGTGGAGTCGGACGAAGTGTCCCGTTCGGGGGTCGTCTGCCTGCCTGTGCGCCGAGGCCGCTTCTTCTGCACCGGTGCTCGCATTCCTGACTCGTTTACCCATGGGCTCGGGTGACGGCCCGTCAGCTGGGGCGTCGACCCGGTACGACGGCTTCCGACCCTCCCAGTGCCGGTGGACAGAGGTCCTGCTTCGCCTGACCCGCCACCCGAAGGAGTGAACATCGGCGACGAGTTGGCGGGCAAGTTCCTCGCGCCTGCGCGGAGGGCCTTTCCGGCGGGCCGGTTGGACGTCGGCGGCTCACTTTGGCAATATTCGCCACCACGCTTCACCGGAGCCGATCATTCCATGCCAAACCAGGCGCCTGACCTGGTCGGTCGCACCGATTCGGCAACCGTTGCCAGCCTCCTGTGGACCTTGTGAAGGGCTCGTGCAGACTGGCCGAATGCGTACCGACCTCATTTCCGAGCCCGGCGATCCGGCCCGCTCCAACGAGGACTTCGCCGCACTCGGGCTACCGGCGTCCGGTCAGGGCGGTGCACTGGTCGTTCTCGACGGGGTCACCCCTCCACAGGGCGACGACGGCTGTCTCCATTCCGTCCCCTGGTTCTGCTCACGACTCGGCGGCGCACTGACCGAACTGTCCGTTTCCCGCCGGGATCTGACGCTGACCGAGATCCTTTCGCACGCGATCCTGCGCACCGCCGACTCCCACGCGGCCACCTGTGACCTTTCTCACCCGCGCACCCCTCAGGCAACCGTGGTCCTCGCCCGCTGGTCCGCGTCGGCGGTGGAGTATCTGGTCCTCTCCGACTCGGCACTTCTGGCCGGGACGACCGACGGCACGGTCATCGCCCTGCTGGACGACCGGCTGGCCCGGGTCCCGCGCGGCAGTCTGGCGACGGAGGCGATCGCGGACGCCACGGTCCGCAACAAGGAGGGGGGCTTCTTCACCGCGGCGGCGGACCCGTCGGTGGCGGCCCGCGCGGTCACCGGCGAACTGCCGCGCACGGCGGTGCGCACCCTCACGGCCCTCACCGACGGCGCGACCCGCTGGACGGAGAAGTTCCGCCGGGGCGACTGGACCGATCTGCTGGCGCTGGTGCGCGAGGAGGGGGCGGCGGCACTCGTGGAACGGGTACGGGCGCTGGAGGCCGGCGATCGCGAGGAGCGGGCGTATCTGGGCCGCAGCAAGACGCACGACGACGCGACGGTGGTGCACGTGGAGCTGTGAGGGGCGCCGCCCCGCGGTCTACTTCTCCATGCTCCGGTTCAACTGGTTGAGCAGACGGGCCAGTTCCGCCACCTCGCGCCGGTCCCAGTGGGACAGCTCCCGCACGTACCGCGCACGGCGGGCGTCGCGCACGTTGCCGACACGGCTGCGTCCCTCCTCGGTGAGATGGACCAGCCACGCCCGGCCGTCCGCCGGGTCCGGCTCACGCGCGACCAGGCCCAGTTCCTCCAGGGCCCGCAACTGACGGGACATGGTGGCCTTGCCCACGCCGATATAGGCCGCGAGCTCCGTAGCGCGCTGCCGGCCGTACTCGTCCAGACGGACCAGGAGGCCGTACGCCGCGGGCTCGAGGTCAGGGTGCACCTCGCGGGCCATCTCGCCCTGGTTGGCCCGGGCCCGTCGCAGGAACACCGTGAGTTCGCGCTCCAGGGAGAGGAACTCCCGGTCCGCGCCGGTGTGGTCCACACCGCTTCCCGACGCGCCGGGTTCGACCGGACGTCCCTCGCCGTTTCCGCGCTCGTGCACGTCAGCTCCCCTGCCCCGGTTTCCCGTTCCTGAAAGTTTCTGCCAAACGTCGCCATTGCCGCAGCTCCGTCAGTATTTCGCAGGCGTAGACCAACGGCGTCCTCCGCCCCCCTTCCCAGCCGGGTGCCCGCATGCGTAGCTTCCCTACCAGATCCTTCCTGGCATGCCCACGCCACCGCCGACGGGCCGACGACGCCCCGCGGCCCCGCACTCCCCGGCACAGGGCATGCCCGAGCGCATCCCCCACCGAGCTCCACCGAGCCCTTCGGAGGCACGTCATGCTCGTGCACAGATCCGGATCGGTCCGACGCCCGCGCCGCCTGTTCGCGGCCGGGCTCCTGCTCGCCGCGTTCTCCCTGATGTTCACCCAGCCGGCCGAGGCCGGCACACCCGCCCGTGGTACCGCGCACATGGGTATGGGCGTCCTGGCGCACGACGGCGGGGGCAGTGCCTCCCGCAGCGCCGCCGCCGCCCAGACCGAAGGCGTGGACGTCTCGGGCTACCAGGGCAATGTCGCCTGGTCGACGCTGTGGAGCAGCGGCGTCCGCTGGGCCTATACGAAGGCGACGGAAGGGACGTACTACACGAACCCCTACTTCGCCCAGCAGTACAACGGTTCGTACGGCGTCGGCATGATCCGCGGCGCCTACCACTTCGCCACCCCGGACACCACGAGCGGCGCCACCCAGGCCAACTACTTCGTCGACCACGGCGGCGGCTGGTCACGGGACGGCAGGACGCTGCCGGGCACGCTCGACATCGAGTGGAACCCGTACGGCGACGCCTGCTACGGCAAGTCGGCGAGCGCGATGGTCAGCTGGATCGCCGACTTCCTGAACACCTACAAGGCGCGCACCGGCCGGGACGCCGTCATCTACACGGCCACCAGCTGGTGGACGCAGTGCACCGGCAACTACGGCGGCTTCGCCGCCGCCAGCCCGCTGTGGATCGCGCGTTACGCCTCCGCCCCGGGCACGCTCCCGGCCGGCTGGGGCTACTACACGATGTGGCAGTACACCTCGTCCGGCCCGACGGTCGGGGACCACGACAAGTTCAACGGGGCCCTGGACCGGGTGCAGGCGCTCGCCAACGGCTGAGTCCCCCACCACGGCACGGCGAAGGCCCGGACTCCCGCACGGGACCCGGGCCTTCGCGTCGTCCGGTGGCGTCCGTCACGCCGCCACCGGCACCTCCGGCGCCGCGCCGTTGGTGGCCGGCGCGAGCGCCAGCTCCAGCACCTGGCGGACGTCGGTGACGGCATGGACGTCCAGCTTCTCCAGCACCTCGGCCGGGACGTCGTCCAGGTCGGGCTCGTTGCGCTTGGGGATGACGACGGTGCTCACCCCGGCCCGGTGCGCGGCGAGCAGCTTCTGCTTCACCCCGCCGATGGGCAGCACACGGCCGGTCAGCGAGACCTCGCCGGTCATCGCCACGTCCGTACGCACCAGGCGGCCGGACAGCAGGGAGGCCAGTGCGGTCGTCATCGTGACGCCCGCGCTCGGGCCGTCCTTGGGGATCGCGCCCGCCGGGAAGTGGATGTGCACACCCCGGTCCTTCAGATCGCCGACCGGCAGTTCCAGTTCGGCGCCGTGGGAGCGCAGGAAGCTCAGCGCGATCTGCGCCGACTCCTTCATCACGTCGCCGAGCTGACCGGTCAGGGTCAGGCCGGCCGCGCCCGTCTCCGGGTCGGCGAGCGACGCCTCCACGTACAGGACGTCTCCGCCGGCGCCGGTGACCGCGAGTCCGGTCGCCACACCGGGGACGGCCGTCCGCCGCTCGGCCGGGTCCTGGGCGGACTCGGGCACGTGGTGCGGACGCCCGATCAGGGCGCGCAGGTCCTCGCCCCGGACGGTGAGCGGAAGTTCCGTCTCGTCCAGTTCGTGCTGGGCCGCGACCTTGCGCAGCAGACGGGCGATCGAGCGCTCCAGGTTCCGGACGCCCGCCTCCCTGGTGTACTCGCCTGCCAGCTTGCGCAGGGCGCCCTCGTCGAGCGTCACCTCGTCCTTGTGCAGACCCGCCCGCTCCAGCTGGCGCGGGAGCAGGTGGTCGCGGGCGATGACGACCTTCTCGTCCTCGGTGTAGCCGTCCAGGCGGACCAGCTCCATACGGTCGAGCAGGGCCTCCGGGATGGCTTCGAGGACATTCGCCGTGGCGAGGAACACCACGTCGGAGAGGTCGAGTTCGACCTCGAGGTAGTGGTCGCGGAAGGTGTGGTTCTGCGCCGGGTCCAGGACCTCGAGCAGGGCGGCGGCCGGGTCGCCCCGGAAGTCCGAGCCCACCTTGTCGATCTCGTCGAGCAGGACGACCGGGTTCATCGAACCGGCCTCCTTGACGGCGCGCACGATGCGGCCCGGCAGGGCGCCCACGTAGGTGCGCCGGTGACCGCGGATCTCCGCCTCGTCGCGCACGCCGCCGAGCGCGACCCGAACGAACTTGCGCCCCATGGCGTGCGCCACCGACTCACCGAGGCTCGTCTTGCCCACACCGGGCGGACCGACGAGGGCGAGAACGGCACCTCCGCGCCGTCCGCCGACGACTCCCAGACCCCGGTCGGCGCGCCGCTTGCGCACCGCCAGGTACTCGGTGATGCGCTCCTTCACGTCCTCCAGGCCCGCGTGCTCGGCGTCCAGGACGGCCTTGGCGCCGCGGATGTCGTACTCGTCCTCGGTGCGCTCGTTCCACGGCAGTTCGAGCACGGTGTCCAGCCAGGTCCGGATCCACGACCCCTCGGGCGACTGGTCGCTCGACCGCTCCAGCTTGTCGACCTCCTTCAGAGCGGCCTCACGGACCTTCTCCGGCAGGTCGGCGGCCTCGACACGGGCCCGGTAGTCGTCGGTCTCCTCGCCTTCCCCGGCCTCGCCGTTGAGCTCGCGCAGCTCCTTGCGCACGGCCTCCAGCTGGCGGCGCAGCAGGAACTCGCGCTGCTGCTTGTCGACGCCCTCCTGGACGTCCTTGGCGATGGACTCCGCGACATCCTGTTCGGCGAGGTGGTCGCGCAGTTGCTGTACGGCGAGCTTCAGCCGGGCGACCGGGTCGACGGTCTCCAGCAGCTCCACCTTCTGTTCGACGGTCAGGAAGGGCGAGTAGCCCGAGTTGTCGGCGAGCGCGGAGACGTCGTCGATCGCCTCGACACGGTCCACGACCTGCCAGGCGCCACGCTTCTTCAGCCAGGTCGTGGCGAGAGCCTTGTATTCCTTGATCAGTTCGGTCGCGTGTCCCGGCAGCGGGTCGGGCGCGTTCTCGTCGATCCGCGTCCCCTCGACCCACAGCGCCCCGCCCGGGCCGGTGGTCCCGGCGCCGATCCTCACACGGCCGCGGCCGCGGATCAGTGCGCCCGGGTCACCGTCGGCCAGCCGGCCGACCTGCTCGACGGTGCCGAGCACACCGGTGTTCGCGTACGTCCCGTCGATGCGCGGCACCAGCAGGACCCTGGGCTTCCCGGGCTCGGACCGGGCAGCGGCCTGCGCGGCCTCCACGGCCGCGCGTACCTCGGAATCGCTCAGGTCCAGCGGAACCACCATCCCGGGCAGCACGACCTCACCGTCGAGCGGCAACACGGGCAGGGTGAGCGGTGTGGACGTCGAAGCCATGATCTCCCCTTCGGCAGTCAAGTTGAGCTATGCGGACTCAATGCTCGAGAGGATTCGATTGTTCCCCCGGAGGCGTTCGCTGTGAGCGATCGCGTCCGCCGACTCCGTGAACGGCACGTCAAAGGGGGTGCGGCGCACCGGCCGCGGCCCGGGCGTTCGCCCTCCGCGGCGGCGCCCCTCCGCTCCAACGCCCGGGGGAGGGCGGGGCTTCCCCGCCCTCGGGGCCTCACACACGACCGCCGCCGGGCCGCCCGGTCGTCCGCGGACGTTCGCCAGACGGAAAGCAGTTGCCCCGGCACCCTCGGCCCGCCTTACGGTCTCCCCGTGACAGACACGGAGATGCTGCTCGCCGCGTACGACGACCAGATGCGCGGCGTCCCGCCCACCCCTGCGGTGGGTGTCGTCCACGAGCACGACGGACCGCTGCTGCGGATCGTCGGTCAGCATCGGGGCCTGGTCAGCGGGCCGCGCGACCTCGGGGTGCGCGGGGCGGAGCTGGACCGGCTGATCGCCCGGCAACGCGACTACTTCGCCGGACGCGGCGAGGCGCTGGAGTGGAAGACGCGCGGGCACGACACCCCGGCCGACCTCGTCGACCGGCTGTGCGCCGCTGGGTTCGTGCCCGAGGACCGGGAGACGGTGCTCATCGGACGCACCGAGGAGATGGCCGCGCGGCAGCCCGCTCTCCCACGGGGCGTCGCACTGCGGCGGGTCACGGCCGACGCGGACATGCGGCGCATCGCCGCGATGGAGTCGGCCGTCTGGGGCGAGGACCGGAGCTGGCTCACGGACGATCTGATCGGGCGGGTCGCGGCCGCCCCCGACGAGATCGCGATCCATGTGGCGGAGGCGGACGGGGAGGTCGTCTCGGCGGCCTGGCTCGTCTTCCGCGGCGGGACGGAGTTCGCCGGTCTGTGGGGCGGCTCGACGCTGGCCGACTGGCGGGGCCGGGGCATCTACCGAGCCCTCGTCGCGGTCCGCGCCCGACTCGCGGCGGACCGGGGCGTGCGCTACCTCCATGTGGACGCCTCCGACGACAGCGCCCCCATCCTGCTCCGTCTGGGCTTCCGTGCGGTGACCACCACGACGCCCTATGTGTGGACGCCGCCCGGATCCTGACGGCGCACGGCGGGGGCGGCGACCGCGCCCACCCGGCCGCCGCCTCGGAGGGACCGGTCCCGGGCCCTTCGGCGTACGGCCGGCCGGATCGCGATGCCGACGGCCAGCGCCAGCAGATGGCCCCAGTCGCTCAGCGGGTCCGCGAACGCGGCCAGATCGTCGAGCACGACCGCGCCGGACACGACGAGCACCGTCCACCGCGGCCACGGCCCGAGCAGTCCCGTCAGCGCGCCGAGGCTCGCGGCGACACCGAAGCTGATGCCGTAGTCGAGCCGGTGCAGGGAGCTGTCGGGCAGGCCGCCCGCGAGCACTGTCAGACCGACCGGGATCTCCGTCGCGAGCGTGGCGAGCACATGGCCGAGCAGAAAGACGGCCGCCGTGCACATTCCGCCGGTGCGCCGCTCCAGCGCCGTCAGCACCAGGAGGAAGACGAGCGCGTACGACGAGGTCAGCCCGCCCGCGATCCACAGCGCGCTGGCCATCAGCACCGGCACCGGCGCCCGCACCAGATGGGCGACGTCGGTGCTGGAGTGCTGATAAAGGGAGTGGACCAGCGACGGGTCGGCGTACTCGGCGAACAGCGACGTCCCCAGCAGGACGGCGGCGTATCCGAAGGTGAAGGGCGTGCCCGTCGGCGTCGGCAGGAGCAGCAGGGGGCGCGGGCCCGCCGCGGGATCGGCACTCGGCGCCGGCCAGGTCACGGCGCCGCGCGGCCGCGCCGTGCGCTGGCGCCGCATGCCCTCCAGAAGCGCCGCACCCGTCCGCGGAGCCGTGACCGGGACGTCAGCCGGCGAGACCGTGGGTTCCAAGGTGCGCACTCCTTCCGTCGCACACCACCCTTGGCGCCCCACGGGCCACTGTCCATGACCGACGCCGCACGCGACGCGATTCTCAGCGAGTTCCCAGGCGATTCGCGCATTCGGGGCGAACACGCAAACGGGCGTTCGACCGCGGCCGAGCCGCGTCCGGCGCCCCCGCGGCGTCGCGGCGACCGGCCCGTCCACCCTCTTCCGGCGTGCCGCCCCCCGAAAACCCGTCGTCCGCGCCGCCGCGGGTCACCAGAATGTGGCTCATGCATTCGTACGACACCCACGACACCCCGGAAGTCCTGGACCGGCGCGAGGGTCCCCACGGCGAGGTCGTGCTGCGGCGCCACGGCGAACTGCTGCAGATCATCGCCAACGGCTGCTTCCTCATGGACACCTCCGACGGGCGCTCGGAACGGCTGCTCGTCGACGCCGCGTACGGCGCGCTGGACGGCCGCCCGGGGCCGAGTGTGCTGATCGGCGGACTCGGCGTCGGCTTCTCGCTCGCACACGCCGCGGCGGACCCGCGCTGGGGAGCGATCACCGTCGTCGAACGGGAGCGCGCCGTCATCGACTGGCATCTCGACGGCCCGCTGTCCGTGCTGACCGAGAAGGCGCTCGCCGATCCGCGGACCCGCATCGTCGAGGCCGACCTGCTTGCTTACGTCGATGAGACATCGGACACGTACGACGCCCTGTGCCTCGACATCGACAACGGCCCGGACTGGACGGTCACCGAGGACAATCACGGCCTGTACTCGGCCGCGGGACTGGCAGGCTGCGCACGGCTGTTGAGGCCCGGCGGGGTGCTGGCGGTATGGTCGGCGCAACCCTCTCCGGAATTTGAAGGATCCCTCTGGAATGCCGGGTTCCAGCGGGTGCGTACCGAAGAGGTCCGGGTTGCCCGGGGCGTTCCCGACGTCGTGCATATCGCTGTCAGACCTGGATAGCCGACCGGCGGTAACTCCCCGTACGCTGCATCCCTGACGCGGATCATTCAAGCGTCAAACGCAGTCATGGGATCACCCCACGGATTCCGGAAAGCAACCCCAGGGGCGGGCGATGGAGCAGACACACACCTCGCACAACGGCACGACGGCGAACCCGGGCGCTCAGCGCCGGGTTCTGGTGGTCGAGGACGACCCTACGATCGTCGACGCCATCGCCGCCCGCTTGCGCGCCGAGGGATTCCTCGTGCAAACCGCCGGCGACGGCCCGGCGGCGGTCGACACGGCCGAGGCATGGCAGCCCGACCTGCTGATCCTCGACATCATGCTGCCGGGCTTCGACGGCCTGGAGGTATGCCGTCGGGTGCAGGCGCAGCGCCCGGTGCCGGTCCTGATGCTCACCGCGCGCGACGACGAGACGGACATGCTGGTCGGGCTCGGCGTCGGCGCCGACGACTACATGACCAAGCCGTTCTCGATGCGTGAGCTGGCGGCGCGCGTGCACGTCCTGCTGCGCAGGGTCGAGCGGGCCGCGCTGGCGGCCACCACACCGCGCAGCGGCATCCTGCGCCTCGGCGAACTGGAGATCGACCACGCTCAGCGGCGGGTCCGGGTGCGCAGCGAGGACGTCCACCTCACGCCCACCGAGTTCGACCTGCTCGTGTGCCTGGCGAACACGCCGCGCGCCGTGCTCTCGCGCGAGCAGCTGCTCGCCGAGGTGTGGGACTGGGCCGACGCGTCCGGCACCCGCACCGTGGACAGCCACATCAAGGCCCTGCGCCGGAAGATCGGCGCGGAGCGCATCCGTACCGTCCACGGTGTCGGCTACGCGCTGGAGACCCCCACGCCATGAGCGGCGGGCCGGCGTCACGAAGAGGCCCCGGGGAGCCCTGGGGCGGTGTACGTCCGTTCTCGGTCAAGACCAAGCTGGGCGCACTGGTCGTGATCTCGGTACTGATCACCACGGGTCTGTTGATGATCGCGGTGCGCACCGAGACCGAGCTGCGTTTCATCACGGTGTTCTCGATGATCGCCACACTGCTGATCACCCAGTTCGTGGCCCATTCGCTCACCGCTCCGCTGGACGAGATGAACACCGTGGCCCGGTCCATCTCGCACGGGGACTACACCCGCCGGGTGCGCGACACCCGCCGGGACGAGCTGGGCGACCTGGCCCACACGATCAACCTGATGGCCGACGAGCTGGAGGCCCAGGACCGTCAGCGCAAGGAACTCGTGGCGAATGTCTCGCACGAGCTGCGCACGCCCATCGCGGGTCTGCGCGCGGTCCTGGAGAACATCGTGGACGGCATATCGGCCGCCGATCCGGAGACGATGCGCACGGCGCTGAGGCAGACGGAGCGGCTAGGGCGCCTGGTGGAGACGCTGCTGGACCTCTCCCGTCTGGACAACGGCGTGGTCCCGCTGAAGAAGCGCCGCTTCGAGGTCTGGCCGTATCTGTCCGGCGTCCTCAAGGAGGCCCAGATGGTGTCCTCCGCGCGCGCGGGCATCGGCTCGGGCTCCGGCAGCCACACGAGGACGGACGTCCATCTGCACCTGGACGTCTCCCCGCCGGAGCTGACCGCGCACGCCGACCCGGAGCGCATCCACCAGGTCGTCGCCAACCTGATCGACAACGCGGTCAAGCACAGCCCGCCACACGGCCGGGTCACGGTGAAGGCCCGGCGCGGACCGCAGCCGGAGTCGCTCGAGCTCGAGGTCCTGGACGAAGGGCCCGGCATACCCCGGTCGGAGTGGCACCGGGTCTTCGAGCGCTTCAACCGGGGTGCGGTGAGCCGGCCGCACGGGCCGGGCAGCGACGGCGGCACGGGGTTGGGCCTCGCCATCGCGCGCTGGGCGGTGGATCTGCACGGCGGCCGGATCGGCGTGGCCGAATCCTCTCGGGGCTGCCGGATCCAGATCACCCTTCCGGGAGAGACCTCTTCCCCAAGTTGACGTAAAGTTCGAGGCGGAGCCCCAAGATCCATGTCCGTCTCCATTGATGGACACGTGTGATCAGGCACAGGCCCGCGCATACCCCGCGCCGGGTCGGGGTCGTCGCACCCGCGTCTAACCGGAACCCCGCTTGTTTCCCGCCAATTGCAGCGCCGAAACACGCTATCCGATGTGACTTACGCGACGATGAACCGGCTCGACCTGACCTTCACGGCCGGGGAGGCGTAGCCTTTATTCCCGCTGTCCAATCACCATGTGAAGCGGAAGAGGGCGGTTGCCGCCGTGTCGCCACAGTCCCCCAGTAACTCGAGCATCTCGACCGACGACCAAGCCGGGAAGAACCCCGCTGCTGCGTTCGGTCCCAACGAGTGGCTCGTCGACGAGATCTATCAGCAGTACCTCCAGGACCCGAATTCGGTAGACCGTGCCTGGTGGGACTTCTTCGCCGACTACAAGCCGGGGGCGGCCGCCTCCACGGCTACGGCGGGTACCGCGGCCGCGGGGGCCGCGGGCACCACCACGGCCACCCAGGCCGCGCCTGCCGCCCCGGCTGCCGCGCCCGCTGCGCCGCAGGCCCCGGCCGCTCCGGCCGCCGCGCCCGCGCAGCCGGCCGTCGCGCCCGCCCCGGCGAAGCCGGCGGCTCCCGCCGCCGCGAAGCCCGCCGCGGCGCCCGTCAAGCCGAAGAAGGACGAGCCGGTGGCGCAGGCGCCCGAGGGCCCCGAGCTGGTGACCCTGCGCGGCCCCTCCGCCGCCGTCGCGAAGAACATGAACGCCTCGCTGGAGATGCCCACGGCCACATCCGTGCGCGCGGTCCCGGTGAAGCTGCTCTTCGACAACCGCATCGTCATCAACAACCACCTCAAGCGCGCCCGGGGCGGGAAGATCTCCTTCACGCACCTGATCGGCTACGCGATGGTCCAGGCCATCAAGGCCATGCCGGCGATGAACTGGTCCTTCGCGGAGAAGGACGGCAAGCCGACCCTCGTCAAGCCGGAGCACGTCAACCTCGGCCTCGCCATCGACCTGGTCAAGCCGAACGGCGACCGCCAGCTCGTCGTCGCGGCGATCAAGAAGGCCGAGACGCTGAACTTCTTCGAGTTCTGGCAGGCCTACGAGGACATCGTCCGCCGCGCCCGCGACGGCAAGCTGACGATGGAGGACTTCTCCGGCGTCACGGTCTCGCTCACCAACCCCGGCGGCCTCGGCACGGTCCACTCCGTGCCGCGCCTGATGCCCGGCCAGTCGGTGATCATGGGTGTCGGCTCCATGGACTACCCGGCGGAGTTCCAGGGCACCTCCCAGGACACCCTGAACAAGCTCGGCGTCTCCAAGGTCATGACGCTCACGTCGACCTACGACCACCGGGTGATCCAGGGCGCCGCCTCCGGCGAGTTCCTGCGCGTCGTCGCGAACCTGCTGCTCGGCGAGAACGGCTTCTTCGACGAGATCTTCGAGGCCCTGCGCATCCCCTACGAGCCGGTCCGCTGGCTCAAGGACATCGACGCCTCGCACGACGACGACGTCACCAAGGCCGCCCGCGTCTTCGAGCTGATCCACTCCTACCGGGTCCGCGGCCACGTCATGGCCGACACCGACCCGCTGGAGTACCGCCAGCGCAAGCACCCCGACCTGGACATCGTCGAGCACGGCCTCACCCTGTGGGACCTGGAGCGCGAGTTCGCCGTCGGCGGCTTCGCCGGCAAGTCGATGATGAAGCTGCGCGACATCCTCGGCGTGCTGCGCGACTCGTACTGCCGCACCACCGGCATCGAGTACATGCACATCCAGGACCCCAAGCAGCGCAAGTGGATCCAGGACCGTGTGGAGCGCCCGCACACCAAGCCGGAGCGCGAGGAGCAGCTGCGCATCCTGCGCCGCCTGAACGCGGCCGAGGCCTTCGAGACCTTCCTGCAGACCAAGTACGTCGGCCAGAAGCGCTTCTCCCTGGAGGGCGGCGAATCGGTCATCCCGCTGCTCGACGCGGTGATCGACAGCGCGGCCGAGTCCCGTCTGGACGAGGTCGTCATCGGCATGGCCCACCGCGGCCGCCTGAACGTCCTCGCGAACATCGTCGGCAAGTCCTACGCCCAGATCTTCCGCGAGTTCGAGGGCAACCTCGACCCGAAGTCGATGCACGGCTCCGGCGACGTGAAGTACCACCTGGGCGCCCACGGCACCTTCACCGGCCTGGACGGCGAGCAGATCAAGGTCTCCCTCGCCGCCAACCCGTCCCACCTGGAGACGGTCGACCCGGTCATCGAGGGCATCACCCGGGCCAAGCAGGACATCATCAACAAGGGCGGCACGGACTTCACGGTCCTGCCGGTGGCCATCCACGGCGACGCGGCCTTCGCGGGCCAGGGCGTGGTTGCCGAGACCCTGAACATGTCGCAGCTGCGCGGCTACCGCACCGGCGGCACGGTCCACATCGTCATCAACAACCAGGTCGGCTTCACCGCGGCCCCCGAGTCCTCGCGCTCCTCCATGTACGCGACGGACGTGGCCCGCATGATCGAGGCCCCGATCTTCCACGTGAACGGCGACGACCCGGAGGCGGTCGTGCGTGTCGCGCGTCTGGCCTTCGAGTTCCGCCAGGCGTTCAACAAGGACGTGGTGATCGACCTCATCTGCTACCGCCGTCGCGGGCACAACGAGTCGGACAACCCGGCGTTCACCCAGCCGCTGATGTACGACCTGATCGACAAGAAGCGCTCGGTGCGCAAGCTGTACACCGAGTCGCTGATCGGCCGGGGCGACATCACGCTGGAAGAGGCCGAGCAGGCGCTGCAGGACTACCAGGGCCAGCTCGAGAAGGTCTTCACCGAGGTCCGCGAGGCCACCTCGCAGCCGGCCGCGGCCCCGTCGCAGGAGCCGCAGGACGGCTTCCCGGTGCAGGTCGACACGGCCGTGTCCGCCGAGGTCGTCAAGCGCATCGCCGAGTCCCAGGTCAACATCCCCGACCACTTCACCGTCCACCCGCGTCTGCTGCCGCAGCTGCAGCGCCGGGCGGCCATGGTCGAGGACGGCACGATCGACTGGGGCATGGGCGAGACCCTGGCCATCGGATCGCTGCTCCTCGAGGGCACGCCGGTCCGCCTCTCCGGCCAGGACTCCCGCCGCGGCACCTTCGGCCAGCGCCACGCGGTGCTGATCGACCGCGCGACGGGCGAGGACTACACCCCGCTGCAGTACCTGTCGGAGGACCAGGCGCGCTACAACGTCTACGACTCCCTCCTGTCCGAGTACGCGGTCATGGGCTTCGAGTACGGCTACTCGCTCGCCCGCCCGAACGCGCTCGTGATGTGGGAGGCGCAGTTCGGCGACTTCGTCAACGGCGCCCAGAGCGTCGTCGACGAGTACATCTCGGCCGCGGAGCAGAAGTGGGGCCAGACGTCGGGCGTCACGCTCCTGCTCCCCCACGGCTACGAGGGCCAGGGACCGGACCACTCCTCGGCCCGCCCGGAGCGGTTCCTGCAGCTCTGCGCCCAGAACAACATGACGGTCGCGATGCCGACCCTGCCGTCGAACTACTTCCACCTCCTGCGGTGGCAGGTGCACAACCCGCACCACAAGCCGCTGGTGGTCTTCACCCCGAAGTCGATGCTGCGCCTCAAGGCCGCCGCGTCGAAGGCGGAGGAGTTCACGTCGGGCCACTTCCGTCCCGTCATCGGCGACAGCTCGGTCGACCCGGCCGCGGTCCGCAAGGTCGTCTTCACCTCGGGCAAGGTCTACTACGACCTCGAGGCGGAGCGTCAGAAGCGCGGTGTGACGGACACGGCGATCATCCGCCTCGAGCGCCTGTACCCGCTGCCGGGTGCCGAGCTCCAGGCCGAGATCAAGAAGTACCCGAACACCGAGAAGTACCTGTGGGTCCAGGAGGAGCCGGCGAACCAGGGCGCCTGGCCGTTCATCGCCCTGAACCTCATCGACCACCTCGACCTGGCGGTCGGCGCGGACATCCCCGCCGGCGAGCGCCTGCGCCGCATCTCGCGCCCGCACAGCTCGTCCCCCGCCGTGGGCTCGGCCAAGCGCCACCAGGCCGAGCAGGAGCAGCTGGTACGCGAGGTCTTCGAGGCGTGAGCCACTGAGCACGCCTCGGCCTGACGACAGGGCCCGGCCCCGGGATCACTCCCCGGGACCGGGCCCTTCGTCATACCGGGCCGGTCGCGGGGTTCAGGTTGTCCGGGGCTCGAAGTCCCTGCGGGCCGAGGGGACCGGGCTCTTCCCCGGCACGCGGGAGGCGCGCCGGGGAAGGCCCCGACCGGTCACACCGTCTGGGGTTCGAAATCCCAGAACGGGCGGTTGCGCCTACGCGCCGAGACCGTGTGGACGTGCTGCGGACCGAGCGTCGCCACAAAGTCCGACAACGCCTCCTGCTCCAGTTTCTCGGCCTGCTGACGGTCGCGCAGCGAACGGAGATCGGCGGCCTGCGCGATACGGGCGGACAGTGTCAGCGGGTGTGTCCGGCCGAGCACCTCGGTGGCCAGGGCGGCGGTCGACTTGCTCAGTTCGGCGGCCGACTCCGGGTCCCCGACAAGACTGCGCAGGGCCGAGGCGTTGATGGCGCAACCAAGGGTCCAGGGGTGGCGCTCCCCCACGGCCGCGGTCATGTCCGTCAACGCCTGCTCGCCCAGGGCATAGGCATGGTCGCGCTCGCCCACACTGCGCAGGACGAGAGCGTGGTTGACACGGGCTCCCGCGACAAAAGGATGGCCCTCGGCGAGCATCACCTCGTAGCGGGCGATCGTGGTCTCACTGAGTTCGCGGGCCTGATCGATGTCGCCGTGTTCGCGAATGAAGCAGCTCTGACTCGTGGCGTAGCGGAGCGTGTCCGGGTTCGTCTCGCCCAGCACCCGCTCCGACCGCTCCAGCACATCGGCGAAGAGCCTCCCCGCCGACTCGTGGTCCCCGCTGCGGTAGTGGCAGAAGGCGAGGTTGTGCCGGCCCTTCAACGTGTAGGGGTTGTTGGCGCCCAGCACCAGGACCAGCTCACGCACGTTCTTCGTCTGGACCGACTCGGCGTCCGCGTAGCGACCCAGAAGACGCAGGTCGAGGGCGTAGGACGTCTCCGAATAGAGAGTCCACGGATGCCGGGCCCTCAGCAGCGCCCGGCGTGCCTCCATCGTCCGGCGGTCGACTTCCAGGGCCTCTTCGAAGCGGCCGAGCAGGACGAGCGTCGCAGCGACGTTGTTCTGAGCGTTGAGGGTGCGGGAGTCCTGCTCGCCCAGCAGCTCGCGATAGGCGGTCAGCAGCGATTGGGACAGTTCGAGTGCCTCGTCGTAGCGACCCAGGCCACGCAGGTCGGCGGCCAGACCTCCGGCCGCCCGGAGGTGTTCCAGGTCCTGCGGCCCTCGTTCCTCCCTCAAATGCTCGACAGCGGCGCGCTCGATCGCCTCCGTACGCCCGTATTCACCGACGCTGCGCAGCAGGTTGGCGTAGTGGTAGGTCAGTTCCCAGATCCGCGGGTGCGTCTCCCCCAACAGGGACCGCCAGGCCTCCAGTGCCCGCTCCCCGAGTTTGATGCCCGCCGCGTACTCGCCCGAGAAGAACATGTAGCGAAGGCAGTTGAACACCAGACGCTGAATGTTGGCATCGGTGCTGTTGAGCACGTCCGCGTACTTCAGGTGCGGGACGATCTCCGCGTACACAGGCCACAGATCCGGGTCCGTCGGCCTGCGGGGGTCCGCTGCAGCCAGTGCCTGGCGTACCACCTCGATGAACTCCTTGTGGTCCTCTGCCGGCATGTCCTTGCCGACGATCTGGTGCACCATGCGGTGCAGATACAACGACTCGCCGGAGGCCGCCGCGTCGTCGGAGGTCGTGTCGTGGGACTCCAGGCGGACCACGGAGTACTGGCGCAGTTGGTTGATCGCCTTGTTCCACAGGAGCGGGTCGTTGAGCAACCCCGCGACCTGCTCGGGCAGTTCGTCGTGCGGCATCTCCTTGAGGAGACGTACGGGGATGAAGCCGGGCGCGAAGAACGTGCACAGGCGGAGCAGGTCCACGGACTCCGGGACCGTCTCCCTCAGTTTGTTCAGCAGTATCGACCACGCCGTCTGGAAGGCGAGCGGGAAGTCGGCGGACACCTTGACCACGTCCTGGTCGATGCCGCCCTCCAGAAGGGCGATGTAGTCGTCGACCGACAGATCCGAGTCGTTGAGCCAGCCGGCCGTCTGGTCCAGCAGCAGCGGAAGGTCCTCCAGTGCCTCGGCGAGCTGGTCGGCCTCGGCATCACTGAGCCGCGGCGCGCGGCGGCGGATGAACGCCACGGACTCGTAGCGCTCGTACACGGGCACTTCCAGCAGCCTGCTGTTGTGCTCGGTCCACTCCGGGTTCCGTGAGGTGATCAGCACATGTCCCGGGCCGGTCGGCACGAGGTCCCAGATCTGGTCCGGTTCGTCCGCTCCGTCCAGGACCAGCAACCAGCGGGAGTACGGATCGCCTCGCCGCAACGAGTCGCGGACGGCCCGCAGACGCTCGCCGTACTCCTGGCCCGTGGCAAGGCCCAACTTGGGGGCCAGCTCGGCGAGATAGCGGCGGTAGCTGACCCTCTTCTCCGCGTTGACCCACCACACCACGTCGTACTCGGAGCCGAACCGGTACACGTACTCGGCGGCGAGCTGTGTCTTCCCCACGCCCGACATGCCGTGCAGGGCCACCACGCCCGCGCCGGCGTCGGCGCTCTGCAGGAGGTGGTAGGCGTCGTTGAGCAGCGACTCCCGGCCGGTGAAGCGCGTGTTGCGACGAGGGACACCGCCCCACACCTCGGGCATGGCCGCGGGGAAGCGCGGCCCGCGCCGGGCGCCGTTCGCCGAGTCGGGCAGCGGATCGGCGGGGATGTCCAGACGGTCCAGCAGGCGACGCTCCGCCTCGTCGGGACCCATGTTGGTCAGGTCGGCGGCGGCGAGTACGGCGGTGGCCGTGGGCACCGGACTCGTGGTGACCGAGACGGCCGCGAAGCGGGAGGGATCGGGGGCCACGACGTTACGGAGGGCCGCGTTCCACTCTTCGTAGGTGCGCGGGCCCAGCTGGAAGTACCACTCGCTGACGACCATGAGGATGCGGCCCTCGGCGAGCTTCAGGTCACGCAGGCAGTCCTCGAGGGGGATCTCGGCCGGGGAGTCCCAGCGCAGATACACGACGCGAAGACCGCGACGCTCGAGTCGGTCACCGATCCAGGCCGCCCAGGCCCGGTTGAACCCGGCGAAGCTGATCGTGACCGTACGAGCTCCAGACATGCAGCGGCCTCCCTGCGCGTCATCCCGAAAAATCCTAGAACCTAAGCGCCGCACTCCGGTAGGCCGCTGGCTGCAACCGACAACAGTCGCTTCGGTTCGTAGTGTGTCGCGCCGATCTTCGCGCAAGAGACCCCCGATCGCGCGGACCTTCACTCATTCAGTCGAGGAAAGCCCGGGACCGTGCCGCTGCACCCAGAGGTCGCGTGCGGCGCGGATGTACGCCTCCGCCCGGGCGACGAGGCGGTGCGGCGCCGGCTGATCGGTCATCCGTTCGTACGTCGCGACCATCCCGTCGACGAACCGCCGTCCCACGGACGTGAGTTCGGACGTCGCCACGAGTGCCGGCAGAGCCGCTCCGACCTGCGCGTGATAGCGAGCGTGCAGAGTCCACGCCGCTTCGCCGTCGGCCGCGTTCGTGGCAGCCAGTGCGACGCGCTGGTGGAAGTCGGCGAGCGCGAGATGCGAATAGGCGCCCTGCAACAGGCCGTCGAACGGCCGGGGGTCGGGCCGCCAAGGGGCGAAGTACCTCTCCCGCGGACCGGCCCGATGGAGTGTCGCCATGTCGCTCAGGGCCGCCAGCTTCGCGTGGTTCAACTCGTGCACCAGCGTGGCCGCGAACAGCGTCGGTGTGGGCGGAGTGCTGCTGAGGAGGGCACCGAAGGCCTCGCGCCGGGTGGCGCTACAACTGCCGGTGCCACGGCCGTCGGTGGAACCACCGGGCGGGACGGCCAGCGGGACCAGGCACCGCAGCAGGGCGACCGCCTCGGCGAGGCGGCCCTCTCCTGCCGGCCGCAAGGCCTCGGCCGTCCCCGCCCAGGCCTGCACCCAGCGCTTGCGCTCGGCCTCGTCCAGCGTCACCGGACCGCTCATCGTCTCGTGGCGCGAGCCCTCCCGTACGGTGCGGTACGGGTCGAGATCGTCCAACGGCATCGGCGCAGCGCCCCCCACCAGCCCCGGCAACGCATACGCAGGCGTCCACGCGAGTGACCCCGACCATGCGCCGACCCCCGTCTCCGGGTACACCACGACGTCCAGGGCACCGGACTGACGTATGGTCAGCCGTCCCTGCCTGCACAGGACGTACACCACCGCGTCGCCCCCTTCCGCCGTGTGCAGCGTCCCGAGCGACGGCAGTGCGATGACCCCGTTCCGGGCCGTCAGCCGCACGGTGAAGGAGAGACCGGCGCGCGCCGCGGCCGCGGCGGCGACGGTGCTGAAGTGGGCCAGGTCCCGCGCCAGTTCCCGCGCGCGCTCCTGGGCCGGGCCGCGGCGCTCCGCGTTCAGGCCGCTCAGGCAGCGTTTGGCCCAGGGGCCGAGGAGCGGATACAGAAGCCGGTCCCGGGCCGGAGAGCGGCGGGGGCCGACCGGGTCGTGCGGAC
>Ga0102590_1001091_pt1 | contig 44827 bp, 38 predicted proteins | sample AraplaMF_Col_mMF_FD_76859 | JGI IMG/M metagenome (GOLD analysis project Ga0102590, IMG submission 76859) | Arabidopsis root microbial communities from the University of North Carolina, USA - plate scrape MF_Col_mMF | ecosystem: Host-associated > Plants > Roots > Endosphere | place: USA... | reverse complement strand
ACCCGCCACGCCCTGCTCTCGGAGGCCGAGCACGTGGCGCTGCGCACCCCGAACGCCGCGTCGTCCCTGCTGGCCGGCGTGCAGCTGGCCCGTGGCACCGCCGAGTTGGGCGCGAACCGGCACGAGCAGGCGTACGGCGAGCTCCACCGCATGTTCGAGACCGCCGACCCCGCGTTCCAGCGGATGCAGCAGGTGTGGGCGCTCGGCTATCTGGCCGACGCCGCCGTCCGCACCGATCGGCGGGCCGAGGCGAGAGCCGCGCTGGCCTGCGTCGAGCGGCTCGTGGGTGCCTCCCCGCCCACGGGGGCGGCCATCGCCCTGGAGTACGCGAGAGCGGTGCTGGCCGACCGCGCGTCGGCCGAGTCGCTGTTCCACGCCGCCAGGGACGGCGCTGCTTCCGGGCTGCCGTGGCACCGCGCCCGTATCGACCTGGCGCACGGCTCGTGGCTGCGTCGGCAGCGACGTGTCCTGGAGTCCCGAGCACCGCTGCGGGCGGCACGGTCGGCGTTCGACGCCGTCGGTGCCCGCACCTGGGCGAACCTCGCCGACCAGGAGCTGCGTGCGACGGGCGAGCGCGGGTGGCAGCCCACGTCGAACCCGCGCGCACTGCTGTCTCCGCAGGAGACCCAGATCGCCGAGCTGGCCGCGCAGGGATTGTCCAACCGCGAGATAGGGCAGCGGCTGTTCCTGTCGCACCGTACGGTCAGCTCCCACCTCTACCGCATCTTCCCCAAGCTCGGCATCGCCTCCCGGGGCCAGCTGGCCGCCGCGCTGACCCATCGCGGCGAGCAGCCCTCGGCCGGTTGACACCCGCCGCCCGAACGGTGGGACCGCGCGGTGCCGCGCGGTCCCACCGTTCGAGCTCACCGGTGCACACCGCTCAGGTGGTGGCCCGGGCGGCCGCCTCGACGAGATCCGCGACGGCTCCCGGGTGGGAGACCGACACGGCGTGCGAGGCGCCCCGTACCGTCACGGTGCGCGAGTGGGCACGCTGGGCCATGGCCCGCTCGGCGGCCGGCGGGATGGCCTGGTCGGCTCCGGCGACCAGGTACCACGATGGGATGGTCCGCCAGGCCGGCGCGCTGCTGGGCGCGGCCAGCGCGCCCACGGCCACCGGGCGCTGCCCGGCCGCCATCAGGCGGGTCTCGCGGGCCGGCACGTCCGCCGCGAAGACCTTCTGGAAGGCGGCGGGGTCGATGTAGGCGTCCTGGCCGCCGCCGGGGAACGGCCGCACCACCAGGGACGACGGCAGCCGGCTGCCCGGGTACTCACTCGTGATCCCCAGGGCGCTCTCGCCCTGGTCGGGCGCGAACGCGGCGATGTAGACCAGGGCCTTGACGTTGGCGTGGCCCGCGGCGGCATCGGTGATGACCGCGCCGCCGTAGGAGTGCCCGACCAGGACGACCGGCCCGGGGATGGTGTCGAGGACGCTGGAGACGTAGGCCGCGTCGCCGGCCAGGTCACGCAGCGGGTTCGCCACGCCGAGGACGGGGTAGCCCTCGCGCTCCAGCCGGGTCACGACCCCGTTCCAGCTGGAGGAGTCGGCGAAGGCGCCGTGCACCAGGACGACCGTCGGCTTGGCCGTGTGCGCGGCGCCGGGCGCCGGGGCGGAAAAGTGCGGCACGGCCTCGGAACTCGCCGGGACGGCGAGCAGGACCACGGCCACCAGCGCGGGGATCACCACGCTCCTGCGTCGCAGCAGGGCCCGTCCGGACGGCACCGGCAGGGTGTACTTCATGTCGGCTTCCCTTCTGGATGTCGGCAACTGATGAGACGTCACAACGCGGGCGGCGGCCCGGTGACGCGCAGCTTGAAAGCCTCGGCCGAGCCCACGACCGACTCCAGGTCGAAGGCCGGCGGAATGTCCCTGGCGTCGGTCACCGGGACACCGTTGCCCCTGAACCACTCCTCGATGCCGGCCGGGCTGAAGACGACGGCGAGCCGCGCGCCCTCGGAACGGACCAGGTAGCTGTGCGGCACGCCGCGCGGGCCGAAGGCGACCTGCCCGGGGATCAGGTCGTGGCGTTTGCCGCCGACAAAGAAGGACACCTCGCCCTCCAGCACGAACCACAGCTCTTCCTCGTTGTCGTGCACGTGGTACGGCGGCGCGTGGCCTATCGGGTCGGAGAACTCCATCAGGCTCATCGCGTCGCCGGTCGCCCGGCCCGGGAGCAGGATCCTGGCCTGCCCGCCGAGGAACCAGAACGGCGCGGTGTCGGAAGTGGCTTCAAAACCGGGGAAACTCTTGATCACGATCGCTGCTCCAAAGGCGAGGCGGGACGGCCGAGGAAACCGAGCAGCATGGCGGTCAGTTCCTCGGGGTGTTCTTCGTAGATCCAGTGGCCGAAGTCGGCGATGGTCACCCCGGTGACGTCGGAGGCGTACTTCACGGCCTGTTCGCCCTCGGCGTCACCGAGACTGCCGAGGGGCCGATGGCCAGCACGTGCATCCGCAGCGGGGTCTTCGCGTAGCCGCCATACGCAGCAGGGACCGGCGGTTCGCCGCGGCATCCCAGAATGTCGTCTTCATGACCGGCCTTTCAGCAACAGGCGATCGCGGCGGACGTCTCTCCGGCCGGGCCTGGGGCTCGGCATGGACATCGATGGCCGCGGAGTTCCTCGCGATCAGGGGCACGACCACCAGGACACCACCGGGCCCGGTCCCTTCGCATCGAGGAAAGACCCCTGTCCCGAAACGCCCCGGCCGCTCGGCACGGCCTGGGGACCGGCCCCGGTGCGAAGCCGGGATGCGCCGTGGCGAAGTCCCCTCCGGGGCAAACCCGGGGCGACAAGAGGTGCGCGATGCCTCGTACGAGGCAGCCAGCCCCGACCATACGCCGCCCGCGGCCGTTTGCCAGGTGAGTTTGGCGGTGTGCCATCAGCTCCCGGTCGCAGTCGCTCCGTCAGCCGCGTGGCAGACATGCAGGTCGCGGTACAGACTCGCCCTTGGCGGCGAGCGGGTCACCTGTCACCATCAAGCCGTGGTCCACCTTTCGAAGATCGCGAGGCAGGCAGACGTCCTCCTGAACCTGATGGGCGTGGCGGTCGGCTCGATGCTGTTGGTGGTGGGCATCGAGACGTACCGCGACGGTGGATCGGTGGGCTGGCCCATAGCCGGATCAGTGCTGTTCCTGATCAACCTCTGCGTAGCCGGGCGTCGATTCGTCCGGCGCAGGAGGCCGACTCCGTCGCCGTAGCGGCACCCCGGCATTTCCCGCCCGCTGCCGCCCGATCGGGCACGTAGTGGACACGGGCGGCTGCCTGGGACGGTCAAGAACACTTGCCGAAGGTCACCGCTGGTTGGGGGCGGCGTGGAGACGGGTGCGGCCACCACTGATCATCGGTATGTGAAGACGCTTCGCCACCGAGCGTCTGGACGCCCTGGCCCGCACCCAGGGTCTGCTGTCCAAAAGCCTGCCGGAAGTCCTGTTCGTCTGTACCGAGAACTCCGGCCGATCGCAGCTCGCCCCTCCGCCCTGCTGCGCCAGGCGGCGGCCGGTACCGTGCGCGTCCACAGCGCTGGCACCCTGCCCAGCGACTGGATCGATCCCGTGGCCTTGCGGCTGCTCGACGATCCCCAAGCCTCTGACCCGCGAAGTCATCCGCGCCGCCGACGTCGTGATCACCCTAGAGTGTTGGACGCCTAGCGGACGGATCCAACTAGAGGCTCTGTGGGCCATGTGTGGGCCAGCTGAGGCGCTGTCGTTGCATTGCGGGCCGTTTCAGCAGGTCATCGGGCCCAGGGGTAGTGGAACCGGAACGGTCTTGAAAACCGTCGTGGCGCGAGTCACCGTGGGTTCAAATCCCACACCCACCGCGTTGCAGGTCAGAAGCTTGCAGGTCAGATGGGGTGCCACTTTCCGGAGCGGCACCCCATCTGCGTGACCTTGTCTCAGCCTGATTCGCCGGTTTCCCACCTCTGACCAGCACGTGCGGCCAACCTGCGGCCAGGATTCACGGCCCCTCGGCGTCGCTCTCGTGCTCTGCCAACCCCTGCTCGATCAGCGCGTTCATCCTCGCTTCTTCCTCGTCGGGCACCTTGGCGCAGTAGCGGTGGAGAACCGTGACGCTCTGTCCCGCGCGGCGAGCCGTCTCAGCGACGGAGCCAGAAGGACACGCAGGCGTGCCGCAGGTCGTACGGGATGGCGGCCATGATTGGCGACGTAGGCGTTCGGGGTAGGGGTGGGCACCCGCGCCGGAGCCGCAGCCACGGCCGGCAGGGACAGTCCCGCCAGCACGACCAGCATGGCCAGGGCCCCCATGACCAGCCGCAAGATGCCCGGGTCTGGCCCGGGCCTGCTCCGGTCCGGTACCGGACCGCCCCGCGGCCCGGACTGCTTGCCCGCATATGGGATCACGAACGCCTCGCTTCGTCAGGAAGGACGGCAGCGACCGGACATACCATGGGCGCCGACAGTGCACCGCAGCCACACAAGGCATGTGACCGCGCGTCACTCTATGTAGCTTGTTGTGGACAGGGCGGCCAGCACCCCGCAACCGATGTGCCAGGCCGAGCGGTTGGGCGCACACCGCATACGACCCGATCGACTGACCATCAGACCGGCCGTCACGAATGCCCGCGGCCGGCGCGGCCGGCGGCACACACTACGGTGCGACCGCGCACTGCTGCGGAAGACGTCCGGGGCCGATCCCACGTGACCGCAGGGCCTGGATCAAAGACGAAGAGCGCCTCCACGCGGGAAGCCAACGGCATAGCCTCACTCTCGCCACCTCCGGAGAAATCCTGGAGATGATCCCGCCCTTGAGGCCTCGAAGTACCGATGCACGCCAACGCACAGCAACGCCCTGATCTGCACCTTTGACGTGAGCCGCAGGTCGACGATCTCCCAGGGCCTAATTCGGGACGAAGAGGTCGTGGGTTCAAACCCGCCACCCCGACAGAGAGATGACAAATCAGGCCCGGTGCTGAGATCAGCACCGGGCCTGATTTGTTGTCCGGGGCGTTCCAGGAGAAGCTGCCGCAGGGCTAACTGACCAAGCGTCAAGCTAGAGCTGCCGGTTACATGGGCGAGCCGCGGGCTCGCCCCCCTCACCGCTGTCAGGCGGACGGGTTGACGACCACCTTGGCCGAGTTGTTCTTGCTGTTCGGGTCGAAGGTGGAGGACGTGTCGGAGTGGGGGTGGACGACGACGCGGCCCGTCGCGTCGGGGACGACGCGGTCGATGCGCAGCTGGAACGGAAAGCTGACCTTCAGGTCCGGCTTGGCCCACAACGGCAGGGTGCAGGCGTAGTGGCCGATGGCCGGGTCGTCGCCGGACGTCCAGGCGTTGCGGCAGGTGTCGGGCACGGACGTGGCGGTGGTGCCCTCCGGGAGGTAGTAGTCGATCACGGCGACCGGGTCGCCGGAGCTGACGTTGCCGACCCAGGCCGGGCCGCGGTTGACGAAGCGGAAGGCGGCGGTGACGGTGTCGCCGGCCGCGCCGCTCACCTCGGTGCCGCGCACGGCGAAGTCGGCGGTGTTGTCGGCGGTGATGTGCCAGGAGCGGCCGTTGTCCGAGCCGTCGAGGTCGGTGGCGTCGCCGCCGGGCTGGACCTCGTAGTCGAACCGTTCGTACAGGGCGTGGTCGGTGACGGCGAGGTGTAGCGGCTCCGGGAGGTCGACGCTGGCGCCGGGCGCTATGTCGGTGTCGAAGGAGCAGGTCACGTACGTCATGGGCGTGTACTCGCCGCCGTCGTCCGGCCCGGAGTAGGTGCACTGCGGGTAGCGGGTGACGACGTCGAGGCCGTATGTCGCCCACATCTTCACGTTGAAGCCGTGGGCGGTCTCGTTGCCGGTGTTGGTGACGGAGAACGGCACGGTGAGGCTGGTGCCGGGCGCGACGTCGGTGGTGTCCTGCGGGGCGCTGATGCCGAGGTCCGGGCCGGAGCCGACGGTGACGAAGGTCTCCGCGGAGTCCTGCGGGGCGACGAGCGTGCCGTCAGGTCCGCCGGTGGCTTCGGCGGAGTACTCGATCGCACCCTGCGCTCCCACGACGGCGCCAGCCGCGGCCTGCACCTTCAGCTGCACCTGCGCGCTCCAGCGGGTCGGAACGTCCCCGGTGTCGCACACCGCGACGGTGCCGGCGTCGTTCGGAGTGCAGTTGTCGGGCCAGGACACGTCCGCGACGCCGGCGAGGCCGGAGACGTCGACGGTCAGCCGCCCGTCGGTCACGGTGAAGTTGTCGTTGTCGTGGTACAGACCGAGCGCCAGCGACCGGAACTGCGCCGCACCGCCGTCCGGAGCGACGGTGACCGACTGCTCGTACGGCGCCTGGATCCACAGCTGATCGCTCTGCGGCTCGTCGTCGGCGAGGGCGACCCCACTCCCGAGACCGGCTGCGACCAACGCCCCCACGGCTCCGGCGCAGGCTCCGCGACGCAGCACACGCCCGACGGAGACAGAACTCATGACATCCCCCAGATGGGACAGAAGAGACCCCGGCACAGTGATCAGCACCAGGCGCGAATTGGACGACCTGTCGAGACGGAAAGTTGTAGGGAGGGGCGCACGTGGTGCGTGTTCTTACCGTCTTCTTGATCAGTCGGGTAGGGGGCGGCGAGGCGTGTGGTCAACGTATCGCCCGTACGCCTCGCGTCCGCCCCCCACTGGTACCCGAGCGGCCCCCTACAAGTAGGCGACGTCGGCCGAACGGGAGGCAGCCGTTGCGACTGTTGGGAGAAATCTGGGAGAAGATCTTCTCCCAGGGGTCTCAGCTGCGGTCTCAATGGGACTTCAATCCGAGTCGGTCCAGCAGGATCCGCTGGAGTCCAGCCATGGTCGGAGGAGCGGTGGCGCGGCGGTCTTGAAAAAACCGTCGTGGCGCGAGTCACCGTGGGTTCAAACCCCACACCCGCCGCGCAGGTGAACGGCCCCTGACCAGCCAGGTCGGTCAGGGGCCGTTCGCGTTCGCCCGCTCCACCGGTCACCGCGGTTCCCCGTCGGTCCCGGGTCGATCGGGCACGCTGTCCGCGGGGTCGGGTACGTGCTTCCAACCGTCGATCGACCTGGTCACGAACAGAACCCGACGGAGTGGGCTGATCTTGCGGCCACCTGGGTTCAGCCCTTGGAAAGCGTGACCTCCGACTCCTGCTGTCCTGTGTCGACAGCCACCGGGTAGTCCCGGTCGTCTGCCCGGGCCCTGCCGCGCATCGTCGCGGTGCCGGGCCGGAACGAGGTGCCGGGTTCCTGGCTGGTCAGCGTGACGGACCATGGGACGGGCGCGCCCGGAGCACAGGCCACGTATGTCTCATAGGAGGCACCCGGCGTCTCGTGCCTCTGGATCTGGAAGACCTGCCCGGTGACCGTGACGCTCGCAGGCTTGTTGCACGTCACGGTGCCACCGACGGTGATCCGACCGTCCGGGACGTTCACTGTGGCATTGGGGTCGGTGTTCATCCCCATGGCGAGTTCAACCGGAGGTTCGGGCATGACCGCGTGAACCGCACCGCGCAGAGGCACGGTCGATCCGTTGCAGTACTGCTCGAAGGTGGCGTCAAGTTCGTGGACGTAGCCGTAGGGGCCGAAGGCAATGTGCTCGATGGTGAAGGAGCCGGAGTTGGTATTGCACCATTTGTCGGTCCCGTTGTCGGTCCCGCTGAACGTCAGCTCCGGATCCCCCGGCTGCGCGTAGGGCCATTGCTTCGCCCCGGTGTACGTGGTGCCTTCCGTCAGTTTCTGACCATCGGGGGCGGCGACGATGAGACGCCAGAGCGTGCCCTGGTTCGCATCTATCGCGACGGCAAGGCTGTTCTCGTCCCTGCTGCCCTGGACGTCGAACAGCTGGACCGCTCCAGCCTCGTACCCATACGACTGACCGCCTGAAATGGGCTCGCCCGGTTCGCCGCCGAAGCTCAGCGATCCTGACTCCGCGCTGTAGGCCTGCGCAGTGTCCACCAGCGGTGCAGCCGTGAGCGCGACGGTCATTGCCGCGACGACGCCCACTGCCCGGGCCGGTATGCGTCTCGGCGTGGTACTTCTCGTCAAGGTTTCCCCTCGAGGGAGTTTTCGATCTTGACCATCAGGCGCGCAACGCATGCGCCGTTGAGGGTCAAGTCGGGGCGAAAACTTGCTTTTTTGAGAGGCCGTCAAGCCTCATTAGGGGAGCGCTGGAGCTTCGGCAAACATCACAGGGGCCTCACAAGTCCCGTTCGCCACATCCATGGCATCGGTCCGTGATCTCACGACCGGTCGGGCACACAAGGGGCCAGGGACCACGTGGTGGCGGTGCCGCCTTGGGCCGGAGTCTCTCCGCAATGCTCGCGCGGTGCCTTGCCGCCGCAGTGGGCCACTTCCGCGCCGCGTGCGCGCGGGCATGGGCGTACCGGCCAGTTCGGTTTCGCTCGCGCACCTCGGACACCGGAGGTCCGGTCTCGGTATCGGACGACTCGCCCTTTCGCGTCGCGGTCAGCGGCTCCGCGCGGCGGGCGTCCGCGAGAGTCCTGGTGGCGAACTTCTCCCGATGCTCCGTCCCGTCCACTTGCCGGCGAGTTGGGACGGAGTGAACTCGGAAGGCGCGTAGGCGTTCAGGAGCTCGTCGGTGTCAGGTCCTGCAAGCCCACCACCCGCAGCAACTGCAAGCGCAGGTACGACTCCGTGCCCGGGCGGGCCGTGTGGATGACGAGCTGTTGGTTGTGGTCGGAGTTGACGAGCACCTCGCAGTCGAGTTCGAGGATGCCGATCGCGGGGTGCCGAAAGCGTTTCGTGGCGGCGCGGCGTACGGCGACCTCGTGTTCGTCCCAGAGGCGGGCGAACTCCTCGCTCGCGGCGCGTAGTTCGGCGACGAGGGAGGAGGGTTCGGGGTCCGTGGGGCGGGCCGAGGCCACTGCTCGCAGGCCGGCGACCTGCTCGCGGGCGCGCTCGGGGCGGTCCTCGGGCGGGAACAGCTCCTGGGCCGCCGGGTCCAGGAAGAAGCGGCGGATCATGTTGCGTCCTTGGGGCGGGCGGGCGAGGACGTCTCCGCTCAGTGCCCGTGACAGCGCGTTCTGGGCCAGGACCTCGCCGCAGTCGGTCACCACCATCGCCGGGGTGTCGTGCAGCCGGTCCAGCACCAGGAGCAGGCCCGGGCGCACGTGCGTGCCGGTCGCCTCCCGGCGCGGCGGCTGTTCGCCGGCGAGGTGGAAGAGGTGGTCGCGTTCGTCCTCCGTCAGGCGCAGGGCGCGGGCCAGCGCGGTGAGCATCTGGCGGGACGGGCTCGGGCCCCGGGACTGTTCCATCCGCGTGTAGTAGTCCACGGACATGCCGGCCAGCTGGGCCACCTCCTCGCGGCGCAGCCCCGGCGTACGGCGGCGGGCGCCGGCCGTGAGGCCCACGTCGGAGGGGTCCAGACGGGCGCGAGCGCGGCGCAGGAAGTCGGCGAGTTCGCTTCGGTTCACCTCTCCAGGGTGCGGGAGGCAGGCCGGCTTATCCAGGGACTCCCGGTCCTCCGATGAAGAGGTCTCTCCCGATCGTTCCCGCATCCGCCGAGGCTGGTCATCAACGACAGGCGACACAGTGCGTGAGGAGCACATCATGCTGACTTTGGTGACCGGTACGACGGGACAGGTCGGACGCCGCTTCGTGCCGAGGCTGCTGGCCCAGCGGCAGCCGGGCGAGCAGGTGCGGGTCCTGGTACGGGACGCAACCCGCGGCGAGCGCTTCGCTGAGCTGGGCGCCCAGGTCGCCGTAGGAGACATGCGCGACGAGGAGACACTCGGCGAGGCGCTCGTCGGCGTGGACGCCGTCGTGAACGTCGCCGCCTCCTTCCGCGGGGTGCCGGACGAGGAGGCGTGGGCCGTCAACCGGGACGCCGCGGTGGCCCTGGGCCGCGCCGCGCAGGCCTCCGGCGTGGCGCGGTTCGTGCAGGTCAGCACGGGCAATGTGTACGGCGTCGGACGGGGCCGCCCGCTGACCGAGGAGGACGAGAGCCGACCGGGCGGCGAGATGTGGGGCGCCTACCCCGAGTCCAAGGCCGAGGCCGAGCGTGAACTGCTCGCGCTCAAGAGCCTGGACGTACGCATCGCGCGGCTCCCCTTCGTGTACGGCGAGGGCGACCCGCACCTCGCCAACTCCTTGCATTGGGCCGCCGGTTGGGCGCCGCACCAGCGCCTGCAGATGGCCCACCACGCGGACGTCGCCCAGGGTCTGATGCGTCTGCTGTACGCACCGAGTATCGCCGGCCGCATCTACAACATCGCCGATGACGCCCCTGTGACGACGGTCGAGCTGTACCAGCTCAACGGCGTCGAGGTGCCCGCCGGGCTCCACGAGCTCACGGACCCTGACCCGTGGTTCGGGATCATGTCCAACCAGCGCATCCGCCGGGAGCTCGGCTTCCGGCCGATCTATCCGAGCGTCTGGACGGCCCGGGACGCCGGAGCCCTGTGACGGTCACTGCGCGAGGTGAGTCCACCCTCTGATGTACAACATCGCCATGACGACTCGGCCGACGCGGGCGATGTGGTGGGCCGGGACAGCGGTCTTCCTCACCGTGGCCGGCGTGACCCTCACGGCGATTGTTTTCCTGGTGTCGTTGGGAGCCGGAGGCCGCCACGTGACCCTCGAACGCCTGCCGTCGATTCTCTTGATCGCGCTGTCCACCGGCGTGGGCATCTTCGTGAGCGGCCGATTCGGGGCGTGGGGGTTGCGTCGCGGTACCGCGTGCCACTCGCAGACCTGAAAGCCGTCGCGGCGCGAGTCACCGTGGGTTCAAACCCCACACCCACCGCGCAGCCGAACGGCCCTCGACCCGGTGGATCGGTCGGGGGCCTTCGGCATGTCCCCGTACCGTGGTCGCCCGGTGCGTGGTCCTTTGTTCGGTCAGGCGCGCAGGGGCCCCGCCCCTCGTCCCTTCGGCACGGAGAACCTGCGATCGAAAGCCGCGTGCGCGCATCCGCTCAGTCCGCGCGGGGAGGATTCGCACCGGCGGCCACGGCCGGGTTCCTCCTCGCCCGGGCCCGGTCGAGGCACCAAGCCCCCAGAGCCACCAGTACGGCCGCGCCGAACCCGTACACCGGCAGCCACAACGTAGTGGTGGCCGACAGGCAGTCGGCGACCGCCTCATGTCCCGTACGTGGGCCAAGGCGGCTCCGTCGCGACCGGCCAGGCCGGCGAGTGCCGCTTCTGTCTGGAGGCCCGCGTACCTGCCCGTCTCAGGACATACGCGTCGAGTGCCCGGCATCGGAAACAACCAGGCCCAGCGCTGAAGAGCGGGTGCCAGGGTGATCGCCACGCACAGGCCGACCACCAGGGAGAACGCGGTCAGATTCCGCATGTACGCGGATCCGGGGCCGGGCGTCCAGGTCGGCAGCCGGTAGAAGGAGAAGACCACCGCGAGGAGGGTCAGTCCGATGTAGCTGGAGAACCACTGCCATGAACCCTGCGCGAGTGCGGCCGTCAGCACGGCGGCGAGTGCAATGCCGATGACCCCCGGCTGACCGGAAGCGTCATGGCTCGCACCGGCGGACGTCGGTCGCCGGGCTTCTCTGAGTGTGGGTCGGTCGTCCATGATCCCTCCCGATGGGGTCGGAGGCCATCAGCATCCGGGCACGGTGCGTCTCGGCAGGGCGCCATGCCGGACCGGCCCGTAGGCCCGCCCGATCGGCCGGGACCCGGAGCCGGGCGCCGTCGCCATGGGGCGAGGCCCCGCCCGGCCGGTGTCGGGTTCGCCCCGGCTCACTCCTGCCTGGACATCACATGGCACCGCGTGGCACCGCGTGGCGTCCAGTAGTGCCAGGTGGTGCCAGACGGTGCCAGATCGGCGCTCCTGGTGGCGCATCGGTACGCATTCCGCCACTGTGGCGCAGCTCGGACGGCTGACCTTTTCGCAGGTCAGATCGCCATTCTTCAAGCATGACCCATGCGTGGTGCCACTTGGGCTTGCGTGTGACGCCATAGTGGTGCCATGATGACGTCATGGACCTCACGCCGTATGTCGACACCCTCCGCCGCGAACTTGCGGTGGCCGCCGAAGCCGGCGGCGAAGACGCCCGTGAACTGGCCGAGCGGCTCACCGCTCCTCTGGAGTCGGCGACCCGCCTGACCATGCTCAATGTGCTCTCCGCCGCGATGGACGAGATCACCCGCGAGCTCGCCCCCGGATCGGTCGACGTACGGCTGCGCGGGCTCGACCCCGACTTCGTGGTGACACCGCCGCCCGCCTACGGCGGCTCCACGGAAGCGGCGGCGGCGCCCGTCGAACCACTCAACGTGCAAGCGCCCGCAGAGGCCGACGAGGGCGGCACCGCCCGCGTCAATCTGCGTCTGCCGGCCCACCTCAAGGCGCGTGCCGAGGAGGCCGCGAGCCGCGAGGGCCTGTCGGTCAACGCATGGCTGGTGCGGGCGGTGTCGGCCGCGGTCGACGGCGGCACACGGCCGCGTACGCCGGAGAAGACCCGCAGCATCGGACAGAACTTCACGGGCTGGGTGCGCTAGCCGCGCCCGCCCGCCCCACTTCACCCACACCACGTCCCACCAGCGGGGACGCCCCAAGGACTCAAGAGGACGGTACAGCCATGCCTTCTTTCGACACTCCCGAACCGATTTCTGTCACCGCCCACGTGGGCGCCGGTTCCATCCGGTTCACCGCGAGCGACCGCCCCGACACGGTCGTCGAGGTCCGGCCCCTCAACGCGAAGAGGGACAAGGACGTGCGGGCCGCCGAGCAGACCGAGGTCGCATACGTGAGCGGCGTCCTGACCGTCAGGACGAAGGAGCGCCGACTCATCGGGCCCAGCGGCGCGGTCGACGTGACGGTGGAGCTGCCCACGGGCTCGCGCGTCGACATGGACGGCTCCTGGACCCAGGTGCTCGGCGAGGGCCGGCTCGGCGAGGTCCGGGTGAAGGCCTCGGGCGGTGACGTCCGCCTGGACTCGACCGGGCCGCTCCAACTGACGGTCTCCCACGGCTCGATCACCGTCGACCGGGTCGAGGGTCTGGCCGAGGTCGTCACCAGTTTCGGCAGCCTGCGCGTCGGCACCGTCGACGGCCCCGCCGTCCTGAAGAACTCGCACGGCACCACGACCGTCGGGGCCGCGATCGGCGACCTGCGGGTGAGCGGTGCCCACGGCAACATCGACATCACGCGCGCCGAGGGCTCGGTCACCGCCACGACCGCCCACGGCACCCTGCGCGTGGACGAGGTCGCCCGCGGAGTCGTCCAGTTGGAGACGTCCTACGGCGCCATCGAGGTCGGCGTCCGCGAGGGCACCGCCGCGTGGCTCGACGTCAGCTCCGAGCGGGGGCAGGTGCGCAACACGCTCGCCGCCTCCGAGGCCCCGGCGGAGACCGAGGACACCGTCGAGGTCCGCGCCCGGACCCGCTGGGGAAACATCGACGTGCGCCGCGCCCGGGCCTGAGCGCCCGCACCGCGAACTCACCCACTCCTTCTGGTCACTTCACCCTCGAACGGGAGGGCTCCATGCCTTCATCTGTCATGCTCACGTCCAGGCGAGGCGACGGTTCCCAGCCGCCCGCCGCCGTCTCCACCGTCGGTCTGCGCAAGTCGTACGGCGACAAGACCGTGCTCGACGGAATCGATCTGCGTATCCCGGCCGGGTCCGTGTTCGCGCTGCTCGGGCCGAACGGCGCCGGCAAGACCACCACCATGCAGATTCTGTCCACGCTCATCGCCGCCGACGGCGGACAGGCCCAGGTCGCCGGGCACGACGTCGCCACGGCACCGGACAGGGTGCGCGCCGCGATCGGCGTCACCGGACAGTTCGCCGCGCTCGACGACCTGCTCACCGCCGAGGAGAACCTGCTCCTCATGGCCGACCTGCTGCGCCTCGGCAAACGTGAAGGGCGCCTGCGGGCGGCGGAGTTGCTGGAGCGGTTCGGTATCGCCGACGTCGCTCACAAGCGGGCCGCCACCTTCTCCGGCGGTATGCGGCGCCGGCTCGACCTCGCCATGACGCTGGTCGGTGACCCCCGGGTGATCTTCCTGGACGAGCCGACGACCGGTCTCGACCCGCGCAGCCGCCGCACCATGTGGGACACGGTGCGCTCGCTGGTCGCGGGCGGCACCACGGTCCTCCTCACCACCCAATACCTGGACGAGGCGGACCAGTTGGCCGACCGGATCGCCGTGCTCGATGGCGGCCGGATCGTCGCCGAGGGCAGCGCCGACGAGCTCAAGGCGCGGATCCCCGGTAGTCATGTGCGGCTGCGGTTCACCGACTCCGACGAGTACGAGCGCGCGGCGGCCGTGTTCCCCGGCGCGGCCCGGGACGACGAGAACCTCGCCCTGCGCGTGGCCGGCGACGGCGGCCTCGACGCGCTGCGCGGACTGATCGACCGGCTCGACGCCGCCGGGATCCCGGCGGCCGACTTCTCCGTGCACACCCCCGACCTCGACGACGTGTTCCTCGCCCTGACCGGCCGCGGCACCGCCGAAACCGGCACCAGCACCCCGCTCCACGTCAAGGAGACCCTGCGATGAGCACCCTCACCCACGCCGTGCACGACTCGACGACGATGCTGCGGCGCAACCTCAAGCACGCGATCCGCTATCCGTCCGTGGGGCTCGGCAGCGCCCTGACACCGATCCTGATGCTGCTGCTGTTCGTGTACGCCTTCGGTGACTCGATCGGCGCCGGCATGGGCGGCGGCCGGGGCACGTACGTGAACTACCTGACGCCCGGCATCATCATCATGGGGGTGGCCGCCGGTTCGATGTCGACCTCCATCGCGGTCTGCTCCGACATGACCGAGGGCATCATCAACCGCTTCCGCACGATGGACATCACGCGCTCGTCGTTCATGACGGGGCATGTCATCGGCAGCGTCATCCAGACCATGGTGTGCATGGTCCCGGTCGTGGGCGTCGCGCTCGCCGTCGGGTTCCGGTCCGGGGCGACCCCGCTCGAGTGGCTGGCCGCGGCCGGCCTCCTCACGGCGATCGCCTTCGCGGTGACCTGGCTGTCGGTGGCGCTCGGGCTGATCTCCAAGACCGTCGAGTCCGCGAGCAACAAGCCGCTGCTGATCCAGTTCCTGCCGTTCCTCGGCTCGGCGTTCGTACCGGCGGACTCGATGTCGCCGGGCCTGCGCTGGTTCGCCGAGTACCAGCCGTTCACGCCGATGACCGAGACACTGCGCGGCCTGCTCTCCGGCTCGGAGATCGGCGACAACGGCTGGATCTCGCTCGCCTGGTGCGCCGGCATCGCCCTGGTCGGTTATGTCTGGTCGCGCTCGCTGTTCAACGGCACCACCAAGCGCTGAGCTCCCGCGGGTCACCGGCCACCGACGTCGCACACCGACCCGGGTCACCGGCCACCGAATCGCACACCCACCCGGGACACCGGGCCCTTGACCGGGCACACTGGTCAAGGGCCCTTTGTCGCCAGCACGGTCGGCCGGCCGGCACGGGCCCGGGGCGCGTCCTGACGCCCGGCCGGGCGAGGGCACGCTATCCGCGCGGGTGCGGGACCTGCTTCCAGCCCTCCATCGACCTGGTGAAGAAAAGGACCCGATAGACATCACGGGTCCACACCGTGGCGCCCTCCCCGAAGTCGGAGAGCTCCCGGAACGCTTCTTCCTCCGAGTCGTAGCTGTACTTCCGGCCCTTGGCGTCCTTGATCATCCACTCTCTGCCGGGCAGCGATGCTCCCATGGCCATGACGATCTTCCCCTCCCCATTGTCGACGGCGAGAGCGTAGCCACTGTTGCCCCGACCACGGCCCAGCAGGCCCCGCCGAGCAGGAAGTTCGGCCTCGATGTCCGCGTACGAGCCGCCCGCGGGCCCGCAGCGGTTGTGCGCACGAGATGCCGCGGTCACCACTGAGCACGCTCGCCGGCCGCCACGGATACGCGCAGCCGGGCCGCCCACGGACCCCTCGGACGGCGGTGCCCGTCCGTCGCCGACCTGCGGCCTTCCGGACTCTCTCGTCCGGGTTCCCGGTGTCGCCCGAGCGGATCAGGCGCAGTGGCGGCGGAGAGGAGCCTCCCTAGGCTTGATCGTGTAGGTCAACGGGCCTCCTCTTCCGGGGGCTGCTGTTCGGTCCTTTCCGAGGAGGCACGCCATGACCGCATCGCCCGGGGGTTCCCGACGTCCGGAGGCCGAGGTCGCCGGATTCACCGCCTCGCCGCAGTTCGCCCGAGCGTTGCAGCAGATCCTCGTGGATCTTGTCGAACTGCACCTCCAGGGCAAGCAGGCCCATTGGAACGTCGTCGGCCACAACTTCCGGGACCTCCATCTGCAGCTCGACGAAATCGTCGACGAGGCACGGGAGTTCGCCGACACGATCGCCGAACGCATGCGCGCTCTCGAGGCCTGGCCGGACGGCCGCTCCGACACCGTGGCGGCGAGCACGACACTGCCCGCGTTCCCGGAGGGGGCGCGGAGCGTGAGTGCGGTGGTCGATCTCGTCACCGCGCGGCTGCGCGCCACGGTCGACACGGTGCGCACGCATCACGACCAGGTCGACAGCGAGGACCCCTCCACGGCCGACCTGCTGCACGGCATCATCGACTCGCTGGAGAAGTACGCCTGGATGGTCAGCGCGGAGAACCGGTCCGCCTGACACCGTTTCTGTCGTGGCGCGTCACATCACAAAAATGGACCATTCCCACTATTCTCCCCGGATGGCGGTCCGAAGCACCTGCGGCGGTCCCGCCCCGACCTCGTATGAACCCGCATGACCCGCGTCATGTCCGGCTCATCCGGCTTCGGACTACCCGAGCACGGCACGCCACCCCCGGAGAGACTGTCATGCGCTCATGGTCCAAGACGACCGGGACCCTCGCCTGCCTGGCGCTCGCCCTGTCCTGGCTGTCCGGCTGTGACGCGGCGCCGCCGTCCAAGCCGGCGACGCTGGGTGCGACGCCGTCCGGGGCACGGCTCAGAGGTGCCGATCTTCTCGACCCCCCGGAGGTGGCGAGCCGTCACGGGGTGCTGCGGACCACCCTCGTGGTGGAGCGGCGCAGGGTGTGGGTGGGCGACCGCCGGCTGTGGGCGCTGACCTACAACGGCCGCTACATGCCGCCCACACTCCGCGTACGGCCGGGCGACCGCATCGAGTTGACGCTGGTGAACCGCGTCGGCGCCGAGTGGCAGGGTGTCACGGCGAACACCAATCTCCACACGCACGGGCTGAACGTCTCACCGCGCCGGCCCGCCGACGACATCTTCATCTCCATCAGGCCCGGCGCGACCTACGACTACACCTACCGGATGCCGCGGAGCATCACACCGGGCACGTACTGGTACCACTCGCACATCGACATGCACTCGGCCGCCCAGGTGGCCGGTGGCGAGTCGGGCCTCATCGTCGTCGACGGCCTGCGCACCTATCTGCCGAGGCACCTGCGCAACATCACCGAGCGCGTGATCGCCCTGAAGGACAACCAGATCAAGGGCAACGAGATCAAGATCCATCCGTTGTCGATCGGGGCGAAGACCAACCGCACGGTCAACGGCCAGCAGAATCCGGTGATCCGCATCCGCCCGGGCGAGACCCAGCTGTGGCGGGTCGCCAACATCGGCGCCAACATCTATTACAAACTGCGTCTGAAGGGCGCCATCTTCCATGTGGTCGCCCAGGACGGCAGGCCCGTCCACCGGATCTACTCCGTGGACACGCTGATCGTCCCGGCCGCCGCCCGGTACGACGTGCTGGTGCAGGGGGGTCCGGCCGGCACCGCCCAGTTGGAGACGCAGCCGTTCTACACCGGACCGGCGGGCAACAGCTTCCCGCAGGCGAACCTGGCGACGGTCGTCACCGGCGGTCCCCCCATGGTCCGGGCCCGTATCCCGTCCCTCTTCGGCCCTCTCGCCGATCTCACCCGCGCCAGGATCGCCGGCCGCAAGGCGATGATCTACACCGAGAACAAGGCGGGCACGCGGTTCTACATCAACGGCAAGTACTACGACCCGAAGCGCATCGACTTCGTCTCCCGGCTCAACACCGTCGAGGAGTGGACGGTGCGCAACGACACGCAGGAGGACCACACCTTCCACGTCCACACCAACCAGTTCCAGGTGATGTCCCTGAACGGGAAGGCGGTGGACCCCGCCCGCGCCTGGCACGAGACGGTCAACGTGCCGCGCGGCCAGAAGCTCGTCCTGCGGATCCGCTTCGACCACTTCACCGGACGGACCGTGCTGCACTGCCATCTCCTCAACCACGAGGACATGGGCATGATGTCCGTCCTGGACATCCGCAGATAGGACGGGAACGGCGGCCACGGGCCGTACGGCGTGCGGCGGTCCCGGCGGTGTGGAGGCGCGCCGCTGCGGCAACGGCGGAAGGCGGAGCAGCGAGACCGGGGCATCCCCGACGCACCGGCGTCGCTAGCCGCGCGTACCGTCCGGGTCCTGGGCGAAGGCGCGGAACTCGCTGGGGGTCATGCCGACCGCCGCGCGGAAGGCGCGGGTGAAGTCGGACGGTCGTGGATATCCCCAGCGCAGGGCGATCGTGCTGACGGGGACGGTGCGCTGGGAGGGGTCGGCCAGGTCACGTCGGCAGCGGGCGATGCGCTGCTGCCGGACGACGTCGCCGACCGTGGTGCCGTGCAGCTGGAAGACACGGTGCAGATAGCGCGTGGAGATGTAGTGCGCCGCGGCCAGCGAGCCCGGTGTGAGTGCGGGGTCGTGCAGGTGCGCGCCGATGTAGGCGCTGATGCGCTCGAACAGCGCACGCTGCCGTGACCCTGCGGGAAGCAGGGTGTCCCGGTCGCAGTGGTGGGCGAGCAGGGCCGCCGTGAGATCGAGGGCGGTGGTGCCCACCCGGGCGCGGTCGGCCGGGGTCAGTTCCGCGTGCGTGTCGGCGAGGGAGGTCAGCATCACGTGCAGGAGCCGTCCGACCCCCTCCCGCCCGGGAAGCGCCGTTCCGCACAGCGGTGCCACGACCTGCTCCGGCAGGGGCAGGAGTCGCCGCGGGAACTGCAACAGCATCGCCCGTGCCCCGGACGGGTCCGGGCCGGCGATGGCGGTGAACGGCCGGGAGCTGTCGTACAGCAGCAGGTCCCCGGGGCCGACCGAGGCCTGGGACCTGGCCTGTTCGATGCTCTGCCGGCCCGAGAGGGTCAGCGCGATCTGGAACATCTCGGGATCGGACCGGCGGATGAGCCGGGGAGTGCGCTGGGACAGCAGAGGGGTGTAGGACATCAGCGACAGCTGCGCCGGTCCGAGGTCCATGGTCTTGATCAGGGCTTCGATCCGTTCCGGCTCGACGGCGAACCTGATGCGGGTGGCCATCAGGGCCTCCCCCGTGGTCTCCATCCAGGCTGCCGCCCGATCCGTGGGTGGCAGACGGGTGGTGTCCAGCACTGTGGTCAGCATGACCTTCCCTCGTACGTGCCGTTCGCTGCGCAGTGCGTACGAGCGTCCTCGGGGGTCCGGGACAACGGAAGTGCGTTGTGAGCCAAGTCGAGTGCGCGGACTGCTCATGACGCGGCCGGGATCGGACGGCAGGCTGATGCCGCACCCCGACGGACGGGCGGCGATCGCCGGCCCGACCCCGTCGGGTTGCCCGTCGCGGGGCTCCTTCTCGGCGCAGGGGCATTCCGGACGGCACGAGAACTCGACCGTGATCACCAAGACGCCGTGCCCATCGAAAACGCCGTGCGCATCGAACCGAGGGGCGCGAAAGCCCCCGTCGGAGCCTCTTGAAGGCCCTGACGGGCGGGTCGCAGGGCCCCCGCCGCCAGTGCCGTGATCAACGGCAGGCCTGGCCGCCTGTCCAGTACGGGGGAGGACGGCTCCGGCGTGCGGGGCTCTGCGGCTTCGGCGGATCCACCGGGGACGCAACCCGCCGGCCGTCACGGCGGCGGCCGTGACACCGACCCGCAGCTTCCCGATCCGGTGAACGATTATCAGTGGGTATGGTGAATTTGTGCGGTTTATCAGGGGTGGCCCGGCGGCCATGGTGTGTGCCCTGGTGGCGCCACTCCTCGTCTGCCTGGTGCTGGTGCCGTTCCGGACCATGTTCCCCGGCGTGGACGCCGCCCTCGTCCTGGTGGCGGTGGTGGTGGCCGTGGCCGCCCAGGGCCATCGCCTCGCGGGCGCCCTCGCGGCGGTGTCGGCCACCGTCTGGTTCGACTACTTCCTGGTCCCGCCGTGGAACGACTTGTCATTGGCAAGTGCCGAGAACGCCTGGACGGTTCTGCTGCTGGTCATCGGAGTCGCCGTCTCGGAGCTGGCGGTTCGCGGCCGGGCCCAGCGCAGACGGGCGCAGGCCGCTCATGGTCACCTCGACCTGCTCTGCCGGGCCAGCAGGTCCATCGGCACCGGTCTCGACGTGGAGCGGACCGCGGAGGAGCTGGTGCAGGTGGCCGTGCCGGGTTCGCCGACTTCGTCACCGTCGACCTGGCGGCGTCGGTCCTGGCCGGCGAGGAGCCCGAGAACGGCTCCGCCGAACTGCTGCGCGTGGCCGTCGGAGGCGTCGGCGAGGACCATCCGTTCCATCCCTCGGACATGTCGACCGGGCCCGTCGCCCCGACTCCCGCGGCCTGCGGGCTCCCGGGCGCGGTCACATGGAGCGAGCCCGATCTGCTCGCGTCGACCGCATGGCGGTCACCGAGCCCGGAGCGAGGTGAGACCGTGCTGGACTTCGGACTCGGCTCGCTGGTCACGGCGCCGCTGCGGGCGCGGGGCATGTTGCTGGGGACGGTCAACTTCTGGCGTACGCGGGACAGTCGGCCCTTCGGCGCCGGCGATCCGGAGGTCGCCGAGGAACTGGCCGCGAAGGCCGCCGTGGCCATCGACAACGCGCGTCGGTACACCCGTGAACGGTCGACCGCGCTGGCTCTGCAGCACAGTCTGCTGCCGCAGCAACTGCCCGGACAGACGGCGGCGGACGTGGCCTTCCGCTATCTGCTATCTGCCCGCGGGTGCGCAGGCCGGGGTGGGCGGCGACTGGTTCGACGTGATTCCGCTCTCCGGCCATCGGGTCGCGTTCGTCGTGGGGGACGTCGTCGGCCACGGCATCAACGCGTCCGCCACCATGGGACGGCTGCGCACCGCCGTGCGCACCCTCGCGGACCTCGACCTGCCGCCCGACGAGCTCATCACCCACCTGGACGACCTCGTCCTCCACTTCGCCGAGGACGACCGCCCCGGCGCCGCCCGGAACGACGGGGCGGGGCCCTGCGATGTGGGAGCGGCCGGCGACGTCGGGGCGACCTGTCTGTACGCCGTCTACGACCCGGTCTCGTGCCGTTGTGCGCTGGCCTCGGCCGGCCATCCGCTGCCCGTCCTGCTCACCCCGGACGGCGCCGTGGACCTTGTCGCCGGATTCGTGGGACCGCCGCTCGGCCTGGGCGGTCTGCCCTTCGAGACCACCGAGCTCGACCTGTCCGCGGGCAGCGTGCTCGCCCTCTACTCCGACGGCCTGGTCGAGACCCGGGAGCGCGCCCTGGACGACGGCGTGAGCGAACTGCGTGAACTGCTGGCGGCGCCCGCGGCCTCGCTTGAGGCCACGTGCGACTCCATCATCCACACCCTGGTCACCGACCGCCCCGGGGACGATGTGACGCTGCTGCTCGCCCGCACCCGTGTGCTCACCTCGGACCGGGTCGCCAGCTGGGACATACCCGCCGTCCCGGCCCTGGTGGCGAGGGTACGGAAGCAGGCCGTCGAGCAACTGGACGCCTGGGGGCTGTGCGAGGCGACCTGCATCACCGAGCTGCTCGTCAGCGAGCTGGTCACCAACGCCATCCGCTACGGCGAGCCCCCGATCGAGCTCAGACTGATCCGCGACGGCGCGCTGATCTGCGAGGTCTCCGACGCCAGCGGCACCGCTCCTCATCTGCGTCGTGCCCGCACCTACGACGAGGGCGGCCGGGGCCTCCTCCTGGTCGCCCAGCTCAGCCAGAAGTGGGGAACCCGGCACAACGCCAAGGGGAAGACGATCTGGTGCCAGCAGGTGCTGCCGGCCGACTGAGACCTCGCGTACCGCACGGCGCGGGCCGCCGGGCGGCCGTGCGGACCCCGGCCCCCGCCCGGCGCCGTGTCGCCGGGCCCCCGGGTTCCGGCACCCTCACGCCGTCATCCGTGCCGCCGATGCGACGGTCGAGCGGGCCTCGCGTTCGGTGAGGCCGGTGCGGACCGCCGCGTCGACCAGTGCGGGGGCGAGTTCCGGGCCGATCCCGTTCTCGTACGCCCGGCAGGCGGCCCAGAAGAGGCGGGTGTTGCGCTGGCCCTCGTGCGCGGCGAGGACGAACTGGACCAGGCCCTGCCCGTGCCTGTCGGCCGACGGGGGCAGGGCATGGCGGCCGGCGGCGCGTGGCGGAGGCAGGAGCAGCCGCAGCAGGGCGGGAGGGCAGGGCGCGGGTGTCAGCTGGGCGGTGCCCGGGGCCGTGCCGTACACCCCGCGCTCGGTGCGCGAGCCGGGGCCGACCAGATAGCCGCCGGCACCGCGGATGTCGATGCCGGGGGCGAGTCGGCCCGCCGAGTTCGGTACGACGACGTCCGGCGGGCCGCTCAGCCACAGATGGCGGCCGCCGCTCGGTGTCAGTACGACCACCGTCTCCGGGATGGTGAACAGATGGCGCAGTGCGAGTTCGCGCAGTGCGGCCGAGGAGTCGGTTCCGGACTTGGTGTCGAGGTCGACGCCGATCAGATGGTGGGGCCGCAGGCCGCAGGCGATGCCGTAGCCGGTGGCCCAGGGCGCGGCGGCGAACAGCTCCCGGATGCGGCGGGGGTCGGTGGAGGCGTCGTAGACCCCGTGCCCGAAACGGCCGCACTCGCCGTGACAGGTGGGGGCGGTCGGATCGGGGTCGTCGCGATGGGGGGAGCGCAGGGCGGGCAGCTTCGTCCGGGACAGCGGGATCACCGCCAGTCCGCGTTCCGCGGCGGACAGGGCATGGGCCAGGGCCAGCGTGGTGGCCTTCCGATCGATGGTGGCCATGCCTCTATGTTCGTACGCATGTTCGAAAAAGGGAAGAGGGTCCGGCGGGGTTCATGATGTGGGAATGTGGCGAAAAGGGTTTATCGACACTTCCTCACGCTTGAGAGGGATCGCCGATCAATGGGCGATTTGCCGGGGAATCGGTGGGCAACTCTGAAGTCGCGACGTCGTACATCGTCCGAGGCGGTCGGCCAACTGCCCCGGAAGCAGCCCTACTTCACGTACAACCCGGTGATCAGGCCGGATCGTACGGAGTTCTGGAGGAAACACATGGCAATCATCCGTACCGCTCGTGTCCTCGCCGTCGTCGCTGCCCTGCCGCTCGCCGCCACTCTCTTCGCGGGCGTCGCCTCGGCGGACAACGGCGCGTTCGCGGACGACGGATCGAACGCGGCAGCCGCGAGCATCACCGGCAGTGGAGTCGGACGCGACAACAGGGGAAACTCGTCCACCACGCAGCAGCAGGCGGTCGGCTTCGGTGCCTCGAACCGGAGCAACACCGCCCAGGTGAACGGTTCGGCGTTCACGGCCATCGACCAGAGGAACGAGACAGTGGCCATCAACTTCACCAAGCTGTGGTGAGCAAGGGGCCGGTGCGCGCCCGCCGGCCCTGAACTCCCATGGTGTGTGCTTTCCAGGGTCATCACACGTCCGCGCGGCGGCACTTCGGTGTCGTCGCGCGGACGTTTTCCCATGTCCGTGGGTGTCCCCCAGGGGGTACCGCGACCTTGACAGGCCACCCTGTCTGACGGGCAGTCAGGTATCGTCGTGAGGAACAACCCCGTCTCCGCAACGAGGTCCGGGAGGCCCGATGGTCATGCCGAACAGCGGCGAGGAGGACGTCGCGGCGCGCTCCACCACGGCGGAGCAGGGGCCGGCCGCGCGTCTCAGGACGTACGCGGGGCGCCCGCCGCCGTCGCGGGCGTCGGCAGGGACCCGGTCAACGCGCCGATGATCCGGCACTGGTGCGAGGTGCTGGGCGACACCAACCCCGCCTACACCGGTCCGGACGCGATCGCCCCGCCCACCATGCTCCAGGTGTGGACGATGGGCGGCCTCTCCGGCCACGCGGGGCGCACGGAGGCGTTCGACGAGCTGCTCGGACTGCTCGACGAGGCCGGCTGCACCTCGGTCGTCGCCACCGACTGCGAACAGGAGTACCTGCGTCCGCACCGGCGCCCGAAGGCCCCGGCCGGTGATCAACCGGGACAACGCCGGGTTCTGGGAGGGTGTCGCGCGGCACCGGCTGCTGATCCAGCGGTGCTCCGGCTGCGGCACACCGCGCTTCCCCTGGCTGCCGGGGTGCGATGCGTGCGGCTCGCCGGACTGGGACACGGTCGAGGCCGGCGGCGAGGGGACGGTCTACTCCTACGTCGTCGTGCACCACCCGCCCTTCCCCGCCTTCGACCCTCCCTACGCGGTCGGCCTGATCGCGCTGGTGGAGGGCGTGCGGATCGTCGCCGACGTGGTCGGGGTGCCGTACGACAAGGTGCGCATCGGCATGCCCGTTCGCCTGGAGTTCCACCGGTACGACGAGGAGCTGCAACTCCCGGTCTTCCGGCCCCTCGACGGGGACGGGCGACCGGGGGAGCCGATGGGCCTCGGGGAGGAGCCGGGATGAGGGGCGGTGGGCCACGGGCCGGTGCGGTGCGGGTGGGGACGCGGCTGCCGCCGCTGGAGATCGAGATCACGCGCACGCTGATCGTGGCCGGGGCGATCGCCTCCCACGACTACCCAGGACGTGCACCACGACCCGGAGTCGGCCCGCCGGAAGGGGTCCCCCGACATCTTCATGAACATCCTGACGACCAACGGCCTGGTCGGGCGGTACGTCACGGACCACTTCGGCCCGAACGCGGTCCTGCGCAAGGTGGCCGTCCGGCTCGGCGCGCCCAACCGCCCCGGCGACACGATGGTGCTGACCGGGACGGTCGAGGAGGCCGACGGGGACACGGTCACCGTGGGCGTGGTCGGCTCGAACGGCATCGGCCGGCACGTCACGGGCACGGTCACCCTCACCCTTCCGGGCGGGGGTGCGGGATGAGCGTACGGGCGAAGGACACGCTGGGCGGACGGGCGGCGGTCGTGGGGATCGGGGCCACCGAGTTCTCCAAGGACTCGGGGCGCAGTGAGCTGAGGCTTTCGGTGGAGGCGGTGCGTGCCGCGCTGGACGACGCCGGGCTGTACCCGGCGGACGTGGACGGCATGGTCACCTTCACGATGGACACCAGTCCCGAGATCACCGTGGCCCAGGCGGCCGGCATCGGCGAGCTGTCCTTCTTCTCCCGCATCCACTACGGCGGCGGCGCCGCCTGTGCGACGGTCCAGCAGGCCGCGCTCGCCGTGGCGGCGGGGATGGCCGAGGTCGTGGTGTGCTATCGCGCGTTCAACGAGCGCTCGGGCCGCCGCTTCGGCTCCGGCGTACAGCACCGCGAGGCGTCGGCCGAGGGCGTGGCCCTCGGCTGGTCCCTGCCGTCCGGGCTGCTCACCCCCGCCTCCTGGGTGGCGATGGCCGCCCGGCGGTATCTGTACACCCATGGGCTGACGCCGGACGCGTTCGGCCAGGTGGCCGTCGTGGACCGCGCCTACGCGGCCACGAACCCCGCGGCGTACTTCCACGGCCGGCCGATCACGCTCGCCGACCACGCGGCCTCCCGCTGGATCGTGGAGCCGCTGCGGCTGCTCGACTGCTGCCAGGAGACGGACGGCGGCCAGGCCCTGGTGGTCACCTCCGTGGAGCGGGCGCGCGACCTGCCGCACGTCCCGGCCGTGGTCGCGGCCGCCGCCCAGGGTGCAGGACGCGCTCAGGAGCAGATGACCAGCTTCTACCGGGACGACCTGAGCGGACTGCCCGAGATGGGCGTGGTGGCCCGCCAGCTGTGGCGGACGTCGGGGATGGGGCCCGCGGACATCGATGTGGCCGTCCTCTACGACCACTTCACGCCGTTCGTGCTGATGCAGCTGGAGGAGTTCGGGTTCTGCGAGCCCGGCGCGGCGGCCGGCTTCGTGGCCTCGCGGACCCTGCCGCTGAACACCCACGGAGGGCAGCTCGGGGAGGCTTATCTGCACGGGATGAACGGCATCGCCGAGGCTGTACGGCAACTGCGCGGCACGGCGGTGAACGGGATATCCGGTGCCGCCCGCACGCTGGTCACCGCGGGAACCGGCGTTCCCACCTCGGGTCTGATCCTGACGGCGGACGGCTGATGACCGATGCCCCGGTGCCCGGCTCTCAGGGATGAACCCTCAGGGGGCGTACAGGCTCGTCCACCTTCAGGAGGTGGGGCCGGCCCCCCGCCTACAACCTGAGGGGGACACCGCTTCGGGACCTCCGGCCGATCCGCCGCAACACGGGGCGAACCTAGCGTGGAGCCATGACCACACCCGTCTGCACCAGCGCTTCGAACGCCATGACGCGGACCCTCCCGTACCCGTCGTTCTCGTCGTACGTGAAGGCCCGCCAGCCGGTGCTGCTGCGCACCGCCCGGTCGCTGACCGCCAATCCGAGCGACGCCGAGGACCTGCTGCAGACCGCTCTGGCGAAGACGTACGTCGCCTGGGAGCGGATCGAGGACCACCGTGCGCTCGACGGGTACGTCCGCAGGGCCCTGCTGAACACCCGGACCTCGCAGTGGCGCAAGCGCAAGGTCGACGAGTTCGTCTGCGACGAGCTGCCCGAGCCGGAGGGGACGCCGGGCGCGGATCCCGCCGAGGAGCAGGCGCTGCACGACGCCATGTGGCGGGCCGTCATGAAGCTGCCCGCACGCCAGCGCGCGATGGTGGTCCTGCGCTACTACGAGGACCTGAGCGAGGCCCAGACGGCCGAGGTGCTCGGTGTGTCCATCGGCACGGTCAAGTCGGCGGTGTCCCGTGCGCTCGGCAAGCTCCGCGAGGACCCCGAGCTGGAGCCCGTGCGCCAGGCATCCTGAGCGAACCCTGATCGATCATCCCGAGGGCTAGTGACATACCGAGCGGTATGTGCGCAGAATGCGCTACCCCCCTACCACCGCGTAGGCAACGTCGCCCCGGGAGGACGCCGTGCAGAGCACGATGCAGGACGTACCGCTGCTGATCTCGAGGATCCTGACCCACGGATCCACGGTCCACGGATCGTCTCAGGTGACCACCTGGACCGGTGAGGGCGAGCCGCAGCGCCGCTCGTACGCCCAGGTCGGCGCCCGCGCGGCCCAGTTGGCGCACGCTCTGCACGAGGACCTCGGCGTCCGGGCCGACGACCGCGTCGCCACCCTGATGTGGAACAACGCCGAGCACATCGAGGCCTACTTCGCGATCCCCTGCATGGGCGCCGTACTGCACACGCTCAACCTGCGACTGCCGGTGGAGCAGTTGACCTGGATCGTCAACCACGCCGCCGACCGGGTGGTCATCGTCAACGGCTCCCTCCTGCCGCTGATCGCTCCCCTCCTGCCGCACCTCAAGTCGGTCGAGCACGTGGTCGTGTCGGGCCCCGGTGACCGTTCGCTGCTCTCCGAGGCAGGTGCCCAGGTGCACGAGTACGAGGACCTGATCGCCGGGAAGCCGGTCGACTACGACTGGCCGGAGCTGGACGAACTCCAGGCCGCCGCCATGTGCTACACCTCCGGCACGACCGGCGACCCCAAGGGCGTGGTCTACTCCCACCGTTCCGTCTATCTGCACTCGATGCAGGTCAACATGACCCAGTCCATGGGTCTCACCGACGAGGACACCTCGCTCGTCGTGGTTCCGCAGTTCCATGTCAACGCCTGGGGTCTGCCGCACGCCACCTTCATGACGGGCGTCAACCTCCTCATGCCGGACCGCTTCCTGCAGCCCGCGCCGCTCGCCGAGATGATCGAGAACGAGCGGCCCACGCACGCCGCGGCGGTCCCCACCATCTGGCAGGGCCTGCTCGCCGAGCTGACGGCCCGGCCGCGTGAGGTGTCGTCCCTCACCCAGGTCACCATCGGCGGCTCGGCCTGCCCGCCCTCGCTCATGGAAGCCTTCGACAAGCTCGGCATGCGGGTCTGCCACGCCTGGGGCATGACCGAGACCTCCCCGCTCGGCACGGTGGCTAGGCCGCCGGCCCATGCTGTGGGCACCGACGAGGAGTTCGCGTACCGGCTGACCCAGGGGCGCTTCCCGGCCGGAGTCGAGGCCCGGCTCACCGGCCCCGGCGGCGAGCGGTTGCCCTGGGACGGCGAGTCGGCGGGCGAACTGGAGGTGCGCGGCCCGTGGATCGCCGGGGCCTACTACAACGGTCCCGACGCCGATCCGCTGCGCCCCGCCGACAAGTTCAGCGAGGACGGCTGGCTCAAGACCGGGGACGTCGGGACGATAAGCCCGGACGGCTTCCTGACCCTCACCGACCGTGCCAAGGACGTCATCAAGTCCGGCGGTGAGTGGATCTCGTCCGTCGACCTGGAGAACGCCCTGATGTCCCACCCGGACGTCGCCGAGGCCGCCGTCGTCGCCGTCCCGGACGACAGGTGGGGGGAGCGCCCGCTCGCCACCGTGGTGCTGAAGGAGGGGGCCACCGCGGACTTCGGCGCACTCCGGCTGTTCCTCGCGGAAGAAGCCAAGATCGCCAGGTGGCAGCTTCCCGAGCGCTGGACGATCGTCGCCGCGGTGCCCAAGACGAGTGTCGGCAAGTTCGACAAGAAGGTGCTGCGCAGGCAGTACGCGGCGGGTGAACTGGAGATCACGCAGATCTGACCCGCACGACAGGGGACCCGGGGCGGTGTTCCACGACGGACGCCGCACCGGCTCCCCCGTGCGTGCACGACGGGCGTCGTGGCCAGGTCAGTTCGTGCCGACCCGGGCCAGCAGGTCCACGATCCGGTCCTGCACCTCGGGGGTCGTCGAACGCTCCGCGAGGAACAGCACCGTCTCGCCGGAGACCAGCCGGGGCAGATCGGCCTGGTCGACGGCGGCGGTGTAGACGACGAGCGGGGTGCGGTTGAGCAGGTTGTTCGCCCGCAGCCAGTCGACGACCCCGGCCTGCCGGCGGTGGACCTGCATCAGGTCCATCACCACCAGGTTCGGCCGCATCTGAGCGGCCAGCGTGACCGCGTCCGTGTCCGAGGCGGCCCGTGCGACCTGCATTCCGCGTCGTTCCAGCGTCGCCGTGAGAGCCAGTGCGATCTCCGCGTGCTCCTCGACGAGCAGGACGCGCGGAGGGTGCTGCTCGGAGTCGCGTGGCGCCAGGGCCTTCAGGAGCACCGCCGGGTCAGCGCCGTACGCGGCCTCGCGTGTCGCCTGGCCGAGTCCCGCCGTGACCAGTACGGGCACCTCGGCGGCGACCGCCGCCTGGCGCAGCGACTGGAGCGCCTTGCGGGTGATCGGACCGGTGAGCGGGTCGACGAAGAGCGCGGCCGGGAAGGCGGCGATCTGCGCGTCGACCTCCTCACGGGAGTTGACGATGACGGGCCGGTAGCCGCGGTCGCTGAGGGCCTGCTGGGTCGTCACGTCCGGGGCGGGCCACACGAGCAGCCGGCGCGGGTTGTCCAGCGGCTCGGGGGGCAGCTCGTCGTCCAGCGGCCGCGTCTGGGGCTGATCGGCGACCTCGACGGCACCGCCGGGCCCGTCGAGCGGCTCGGGTCCTTCGTCCGCGTTCTTGTCCGGGGCTCCTATGGCGTACGACCGCCCGGCGCCCTCGCTGGCGCCTGCGAGACGGGACTGCCCGGCCGACGACGACTGGGCCGAGGAGCCCTGCGGATGCTGGCGGGCCGCCGTCTCCGGGCTCTCGCCCGCCGGGTCGGGCGGCGTGCCGAGCTTGCGGCGGCGTGCCGAGCCGGCGGGCTGATGCGGCGCAGGTGTCGGCGACTGGGACCGGGGCTGGGCCTGCGGCTGTGCCCCCTGACGGGCGAAGGGCACACCTTGCCCGAGCGTGCGCACACTGATCGCCCGGCCCTGCGTCGAGTTGGGGTCGACGGGCGCGGCGGCCTCGGCGGGCAGGGGCTGGGCGGTGCGCGGCCGGGCGGTGCGCTCCGGGGCCGGTGCGGTGCCCGCCGCGGGCGTCTGCTGCGCGGGCACGGGCGTTCCGGCGCCCGTGGTGTCACCGGAGGCCGGCCAGGACTGCGCGGTCGCGGGGGTGCGTGTGCCCCCCTGGGGGACACCGCCCGCGGGGGCCGTCTGCGCGGGCACCGACGGAGCCGGTGCGAGCGCGGCAGGCGCCGATGGAGCGGGGGCGGACCGCCCCGCCGCCTGCCGGCCGTCCATCGGGCTCTGCGGCGCGGTCCCCTGCGGGGGAACGGCCGCTTTGGCGACCGCGGGCGCGGGGGCACCTTGTGCGGGGACACCCTGGCCGGGCGTCGGCTGCGCGGGCACGCTTTGAGCGGGCACCGTCGCGGCGGGAGCCTGACCGGAAGCCGGACGGGCCCGGCGGCGGCCCGTGGGCGCGGACACGGGATGGGGCTGAGGGGGCGTGTGGTCCTGGGCCTGGTCGTGCGACACCTGGTCGTGGCGGCCGTCCGCGGCCCGGCCGGGGTCGGGAGCGTCCCGCTCCGGTGTGCGGTCCGCCTCCGCCGGCGGCAGCGCGAACACCGTCCGGGGAGCGGAATCGGCCGCGGCGGCACGCTCGTTCGCGGCGGCCAGGGCGCGTCGGCGGCGCCCGGTCGGCGCCGGGTCGGCCTCGTCGGACGCCGGGGTGGCCACCGCGGGCAGTGCGGGGGGCAGCGCCTGCGGCGCGAGCTCGCCGCGGGAGCCCTGGCCCGCGGGTACGCCCCGTGGCGACACGGCCTGCCCCAGCCCGTTGGCCGAGGCGGGGCTGCCGGCGGCGTGTTCGGCGGCGGTCGTCACCGAACCCTCGGACACCCCCTCGGCACCCTTGTCGACCGGGCTCGGGCGTCCGCGTCGTCGTCCCGTACCGCCGGAGGCCGAGGTCTCGACACCGCTCTCGTCCGTCGCGGCGGTCGGCGCCGGCGTACCGGCGGCCTTCTCCTCAGCCGCGCGCCGCCTGCGTCGGCCGGTGGGCGCGGCGGCCGGGTCGGCGGCGACGGGAGTGTCCGACTCGCTCTCCAGGAAGGCGTCCACGGACGACCGGCGGGCCCGCCGCCGTCCGCCGCCCTGCGGTGCCGCCTGCTCCTCGGGCGTCTGCCCGGTCGCGGGCTCCTCCGCGGGTGTCACGGCCGGGGGCGGCGTCATCGCCCCGGCACCGCCGCCGATCGGCACCTCGAGCACAAACGCGTTGCCGCTCATCCCCGGCACCTCGTGCGTCTGCAGCACACCGCCGTGCGCGCGCACGATGCCGCTGACGATCGGCTGGTGGACCGGGTCTCCCCCGGCGTACGGGCCGCGCACCTCGATGCGGACGACCTCGCCGCGCTGGGCGGCCGCGACGACGACGGTGTTGTCCATGTAACCGCCCGCCGAGACGGGCGCGTTGCCCGTGGCGTCGACGCCCGCCACGTCCGCCACGAGGTGCGCGAGCGCCTGTGCGAGCCGCTGCGGGTCGACCTCGGCCTCGATGGGCGGGGCGTGGACGGCGAACTGCACGCGGCCGGGCCCGATCAGCTCGACGGCGCCGTCGACACCGGCGGCGACCACCGCGTCGAGCATGACGGCGGTGCGGACGAGCGGGACCTCGCCGGCGTCCAGGCGCTGGTAGCCGAGGACGTTGTCGACGAGTGTGGTGATGCGCGAGTAGCCGGCCGCGAGGTGGTGGAGCACCTGGTTGGCCTCGGGCCACAGCTGGCCGGCGTCGTCCGCGGCGAGCTTGGACAGGCCGCCGCGCAGTTCGTCGATGGGGCCGCGCAACGACTGCCCCAGCAGGGACAGCAGTTGATCGTGCCGGACGGTCAGAGCCTCGTAGCGGTCCTTTTCACGCTCGCCGAGCGCCGCGTAGCGCTCGTCGCCGGCCGCGATCTCCTCCGCGTGCCGTTCGTGCAGCTCGGCGAGCTCGGCGGCGTGCTCCTCGCGCAGCCGCCGCAGCTCTTCCTCGTGCTCCTTGGCGAGTCGCTCGAGCTCCTGCTCGTGCTGCTTGAGGGACTCCTCCTTCTCCGCCGTGAGCGCGTCGAACGGGCGCCGGTCGGTGAACGTCATGACGGCGCCGACGAGCTGGTCGCCGTCGCGCACGGGCGCGGTCGTCAGGTCGACCGGGACCCTGTCCCCGCTCTTGGACCACAGCACCTGCCCGCGCACCCGGTGCTTGCGCCCGGAGCGCAGGGTGTCGTGCAGCGGCGACTCGCCGTACGGGAAGGGGGAGCCGTCCTCGCGCGAGTGCAGTACGAGGGTGTGCAGCTCCTTGCCGCCCAGATCACTGGCGCGGTAACCGAGGATCTGGGCCGCGGCCGGGTTGACGAGCACGACCCGGCCGTCGGTGTCCGTGCCCACCACACCCTCGGCCGCGGCGCGCAGGATCATCTCGGTCTGCCGCTGCGAGCGGGCGAGTTCGGCCTCGGTGTCGACGGTGCCGGACAGATCGCGGACCACGAGCATCAGCAGCTCGTCGCCGGTGTAGCCGTGGCCGTCGTACGCCTGCCGGCCGTCCTCGAGGTTGGCGCTGGTGACCTCGACGGGGAACTCGCTGCCGTCCGTGCGGCGAGCGATCATCCGTGTCGGCTTGGTCCGGCCGTTGGCATCGAGGGAATCGGGCTGCCGCATGGACCCGGGGATCAGCCGCGAGTCGAAGTGGGGCAGCAGGTCGAGCAGTCCGCGCCCGACCAGAGCGGTCCCGGGCGTCTCGAAGGCCTCGAGGGCGATGGTGTTGGCGTTGACGACCGTTCCGTTGGCGTTGACCAGCACCAGTGCGTCCGGAAGCGCATCCAGTATGGCAGCGAGGCGAGCAGCGCCTCGGGATGGCCTGCTGCTCACGAGACGCTTCCTCCCTGTTACCGCACCTTGCCGACCGCGGAGGCCATCTTGCCAATCGGCCCGCAGCGTGTCACGGGAGGGATTCTACGGGCAGAGACCCAGCCTGCGGCGCCGGATGAGAGGGAGGTCGCACGCGGAAGTCTCGCAGAACCTGTGACCGCGCAGGTCGACGGGCGGAACCCGCGTATCACCCGTGACGTCGTCCCGGGCCGGCGAGGATCCGCCGGGGCGGATTCTGCGAACGAACGTCGGGCAGTAGGGGCACCAGATCGTCCCAGCGGGACATCTGACAGCCGTCGCCGCGGTTGTAGCGGGCGTCGACCGGCCGCCCGGCCCAGACCCCGGTGACGTGGGCGGTCGCCGGGCCGCCGTACTGCATCGTGCACAGACTGCGCGGCGGTACCGGAGCGAAGGGGTCCCGGCCCCAGACGGTCCTCTTGTCGAGCGTGCGGCAGGCGCGGACGGGGTCCGGGTGGCTGCCGAGGTCGGGATGACAGCGCAGTACGTACGTCCCGTCGGCCTGTCCCGCGTGGCGCACGGTGACCACGAGCCGGTCGCCGCGGGGGGCGGGTCCGCGGCCGTGGGCATGCGCGGTGACGGGTGCCGCGGCCGCGGAGAGAAGGAGGACGGCACCGAGGACCATGCCGCGTGAGATGAACTGGACCATGCCGGGACTAACGGCGGTGGCGGGGGACGGTTGCGCTCCCTGCGCCGGCCGTGGTCCTCCCGGCCCACTAGCGGGGCCGGCGAGGGGTCCCGGCGGGGGCACCGGGCGGGAGGCGGCCGGGCGGATGCGTCGGGAGCCGGGCCCCGGGACGCCGCCTGCGGATCCGCGGTGCGGTTCGCGGCCCAGTGCTTTGCCCTGCGGCCTTTCCGCCTAGTACCGTGGGGGTCGATTGGTGACACCCCGCTCGGCTGTGTCATCATCTGCACGCACCACTCGCGCTCGCGCGGGAGCGGTTGTGCTGGAGGCGTCGCCTAGTCCGGTCTATGGCGCCGCACTGCTAATGCGGTTTGGGCCTTAAAGCCCATCGAGGGTTCAAATCCCTCCGCCTCCGCGTTCGATCACCGAAGCCCCGGTCCGTACGGCCGGGGCTTCGGCGTTCCCGGGGCTGTCAAGAGGGGTCGTGCGCATCCGCCAGATATGGCGTTTTCGCAGGTCACAAGGGGTTCGCCAAATGGATTTCACATGGCGGCGGCAGTCATGTAATGTTCTTCCTGTCGCCGAGAGCGGGCCGTAAGGGCCGGGAGCGGCGGAGAAAAAAACAGAAGAACAAGCACTCGTAGCTTAACGGATAGAGCATCTGACTACGGATCAGAAGGTTGCAGGTTCGAATCCTGCCGAGTGCACACAGATCAGAGGCCCCGGAGTGATCCGGGGCCTCTGGCATTTCGGGGCCGTGCGGCAGCGAAGTACGGCAACGGCGTTGGCAGGTACCGCCCATGGCTTCGGACGGCCTGCCGATCGCGGCGCGCACCTTCAGTGCGTCCGGATCAGGGGACGTCGACGGGCGAAGAGGCCGGCCGCGAGCCGAGCGCCGTACCGCCACCGTCACGTATGCGGCAGCGCGAGCGGACCGAGCGACCCGTACACGGGCCGAGGGAGGGCCGGTTGCTGCCATGCCGTGGCCGAGCCCGTTGTGGGAGTTCCGCCGGGTTCATCGCCGTGGGGAGTCCGGGATCGGTGAAGCCAGGGCCCCGAAGTCCCTCCGTCGGCCTCGGGAACGGGTCGCGGCGTCGACTTCGGCTCCTCGGCCCGGATCCCGGCACGGGGCGAGGCCGACTGGCCACCGGATCGGCCGGCACTTGCGCCGGGGCCGCAGTTCTTCGGGTGTGCCGTGGGCGACTGCTGGTGTCCCCGTCCGGTCCTGCAACGGTCGGACCTCTTCCGGTGGGTCTCGATCAGCGACCCGGTGAGGCCGTTCTGCCCGCTCGCGCCGTCCTTCCCTCTCCTTCCCGTATGACCCCTGTCGCCCTCGTGACCACGTCTCCCGTCCCGACCGGGCTTGCCGTCCTTGCCCGGCAGGCCGGTGGGACCGGTCGGGCCAGGAGGGCCGGAGGGGCCGGGGGGACCGGGAGAGACGGAGTCGACATAGTGTCCCTGGAGGTCGATGTGCTGTCCCCGCAGATCGTCGATCTGCATTTGATGGGCGACGATCGCAGTTGTCTGCGCGACGAGCGCGACGATCAGTGATGCGCCGAGCACAAGGTCACGCCGCGGCCTCCGCAGCGCTTCTTTTACGCTACTCACGCAACCCATTACACTCCGTAGCGAGTTCACGGGGCCGTGTTCCCGACGTGGGACGGCCCACTGGTCACCGGTTCGGGTGATGCTCCTCTTGGTGTCGCGCTTCGTCGGGGGTTGCTGTGTGCGACCGGAGTGATCCCCGTGCGGTCACGCACGGGTTGAGTACGTTTCAGGGCGTTGCGGACGGGCCGGCCGGGAGGGCCCGGTCGTCGTCGTCTTCGCTGTCGCTCCCGGTCTCGCTCGAGGTCGCCCCGGCGGCGGCGTTCTCCCCGTCCTTCCCGTCCTTGCCGTCGTGTCCGTCCCGGCCGTCCCGGCCGTCCTGCCCGTCCTGCCCGTCCTGCCCTTCCCTCCCGTCCCTTCCGTCCCTGCCGTCCTTGCCCGGCGGGCCGATCGGACCGGTGGGGCCCATGGGGCCGGGTGGACCGGAGGGGCAGGACTCGACGGAATGCGCCTGGAGGTCGATGTGCTGTGCCTGCAGGTCGTCGATCTGCACATGCTGGGCCACGAGTGCGGCCGACTGCGCGACGAGCGCGACGATCAGCGATGCGCCGAGCACAAAGTGGCGCCGCGGGCCGCGCAGCGCTTCGATTACACTTCTCACGATGCCCCCTCACGCTGTGTCACGGCGTGAGTGTAAATGACGAAGAATTGGAGACCACGGACCTCCTCGGCGAGTGCGCCCGCGGCGACCCGTACGGTCGCCGTCGTCTGCACGCGGGCGAATCCTCCGGCTCGCTCAGGTCCTGTTTTCGGGCCGTCCACCGAAGCGGTCGGTTAATGTGCGCGAATGCCGAACGTACGCACGCATGGCAGCTACCGGACAGGCGGGCTGTGGGCCGGGGCCGGGATCTCGTTCGGTGCCCTCGTGGTCTGTTGCGGAGTGGCCCTGCTCGGCATGCTCGAATTCGACGAGCGGTGCAATCACGGGCTGGTCCGGGGACCGGGCCGGCTGCTGCGGGTGCGGGAGCAGGCGTTTCCCCCCGCCACCGTCTGCGAGTTCGAGCGTGGAGACGTCTCCTCCGCCGGGGGGACGGGAGTGCTCGGCGCATTGCTCTGGCTCGGCATGGTGGCCCTTGTCGCCTGCCTGGTAGTGGCGCTGGTCGCTGAGTGGTTCGAACCGCGTCTCGGCAGCGATCTGGTGGTGCCGACGACGAGGGGCCGGAAGCTGCGGCGCACGGGGACCGCCTTCTTCGTCACCGGCTCCGTCTTCCTCATGTTCTACGCGTTGGCCGGGTGGAGGCTGTTCACGGGTCCGGCGTCGGTCTGCTCCGCGGGAGCGGACTGGGGGGCCAATGCGCCGCGGACTCTGGCGTACAGCTTCTTCCCACCGCAGGCCACCTGCCAGTACACCAGCGGCTTGACGCGAAGGATGAACCCCGAATGGGTCGCGTCGCTGTTGATGGCGTCGGCCGTTCCCGCGTTGCTGGCCGGGGTCGGATGTGTGCTCGCCTGGCTGCGTCTGCGTGCGGAGCGGCGGGAGACGCGTCCCGGCACTGCCGCGGCGGACTCCGCGCTCGCGGATCAGGGCCGGTCCGCTCGCTGAACGGCGGCGCCCGCGTCCGCCGGGACCCGCCGCTGTCGGTGGCGGAGCCTAGGCTCGGGGGCGATGACTCAGGCGTGGAGATGTACGGGGCTGCGGTGGGGTGAAGGCGGGCCCGAGCTGGCGTGGGAGGGCGGGCGCCGCAGTGGTCTCGAACGGGGCAAGCGGGTGGCCTTCGCCGTTCTGCCGACCGGTGTGCGCACATGTGTGGGGGCTCGTGGGAACGCCTGTCCCGTCCTGGCCGAGGTGTCCGGGCGGAGTACCGGTGCGCGATGCGAGGAGTGCGCTCGTCTCGACCGCGCGCACTCCGTCGCCGCGGATACCGTCGCCGACGACCCGCGGCCGTATCGCGTGTATCTCGCGTGGTTCGGGCCCGGCATGGTCAAGGTCGGGATCACCGCGGCCGAGCGCGGCCCCGCGCGGCTCCTCGAACAGGGTGCCGTCTGCTTCAGCCGGCTGGCGTGCGGGCCGCTGATGGCGGCGCGGCGTGCGGAGGAGCTGCTGCGGGCCGCACTCCGGGTACCGGACCGGATTCCCTACGCCGACAAGCGTGCGGTGCGGGCCGGGTTGCCGCCCCTCGGGGAGCGGGTCGCCGAACTGGCCGAGCTGCACAAACGGGCCGTGGCCCTCGACGGGTGGCCGGAGTCGCTGGAACGGGCGCCGTTCCGCGCCGTCGACCACAGCGGTGTGTTCGGGCTCGACGGGCTGCCCCGCATGGACGGCGTGGTGAGCGAGCTCGCCGCCGGCGGCACGGTGAGCGGGGAGGTGCGGGCCGTCGCCGGGCCCGATCTCCATCTGGCGACGGCGCGGGGGCTTCTGGTCCTGGACACGCGGTTGATGCCCGGGTGGGAGCTCACGGCCGCCGCACGCGACGAGGTGACCGTACCCGTACGCAGGTCGGTGGAGACGGACGTGCAGGACGGGTTGTTCTGACCGTCCCGGACCGGCCGGCCGCCGTGGGACGGTCAAAAGGCGGACACCTTTCGGACCCCGTACGGCAAGAGGCTGGACGGCCGGCACGGACACGACTGATCGTGATGACATGAGCGATCACCCCGTTGCGCCTGTCGCCGCCCATGAACCGCCGTACTACGCCGTTGTGTTCACCTCCGTGTACACCGAGGAGGACAAGGGATACGCAGAGACCGCCGAGCGGATGGAGGAACTGGTCAGGGACGTCCCCGGGTATCTGGGCATGGACCACGCCCACACCCCGGGCGGGCTCTCGATCACCGTCGGGTACTTCCGGGACCTGGCCGCCGTCGAGGCGTGGCGGAGCGATCCGGAGCACCGTACGGCACAGAAGCAGGGACGCGCGCAGTGGTACGAGGCGTACACGCTGCACGTCGCCAGAGTCGAGCGCAGCAATGCGTTCCGGCGACCGCGGGACTGAGCCGGTCCACCGCGGGCCCTCCTCCGAGGCACCGTCATCTCCCGGTCCACGCACAGGTTCCCGGGCAGGCGGGCCCGTGCGCCCCGGTCCGGGTTCGCCCTTGCGGCGAGGTTGCGGCCCCGGAGGCAAGGTCGTTCCACGGACCTTCCCAGGAGTTGTCTGAGAGGCACCTGTGCGTTTCTCAGGGAAATTACAGATTGACGAAAGGGCTCTCTCAGAGCACCTCGACAAGGTGTCCACCATGACCATGACCTCGCCCCAGGGGCGCACCGAACTGCTGAGGCCGGACGGGAGCCCCGTCCGTGTGCTGGTGGTGGACGACGAGCTGTCCATCACCGAACTGCTGTCCATGGCCCTTCGCTACGAAGGCTGGCAGATCCGCAGCGCGGGTGACGGACAGGGCGCCCTGCAGAGCGCCCGTGAGTTCCGGCCCGACGCCGTCGTCCTGGACATGATGCTCCCGGACATGGACGGGCTCACCGTCCTGGGCCGGCTGCGGCGCGAACTGCCGGACGTGCCGGTGCTCTTCCTCACGGCCAAGGACGCCGTCGAGGACCGGATCGCGGGGCTGACCGCGGGCGGCGACGACTACGTCACCAAGCCGTTCAGCCTCGAAGAGGTCGTGGCCCGGCTGCGTGGGCTGATCCGGCGGTCCGGTGCCGCCGACCGCCGCTCCGGCTCCGTGCTCGTCGTCGGTGACCTCACCCTCGACGAGGACAGCCACGAGGTGTCGCGGGCCGGACAGGGCATTCACCTGACCGCCACCGAGTTCGAACTGCTCCGCTTCCTGATGCGCAACCCGCGACGGGTGCTCAGCAAGGCGCAGATCCTGGACCGGGTGTGGTCGTACGACTTCGGCGGGCAGGCCAACGTCGTCGAGCTCTACATCTCGTACCTGCGGCGGAAGATCGACGCCGGGCGTGAGCCGATGATCCACACGCGGCGCGGTGCCGGTTATCTGATCAAGCCCGCCGCGTCATGAGCACCCGGCGACGGCCGCGGACGCAGCGGCGGGTACGACAGCCGCGCACGCTGCGGACACGGCTCGTCGTCTCTGCGGTGACGTTGATCGCCGTGGTGTGCGCGGTGATCGGCACGGTCACCACGATCGCGCTGGGCCGGCATCTCGACCAGCAGAAGAACGCCCAGGTCACCGACGCCGGTCGACGTGCCGCGGGGCTGCCCAGGGGCGCACTCGACGACGGGGGGCCGCCCGCTCCCGTTGGGTCGGCCGTCCCGCCCGTGGTCGACTCCACCGGAACGGGCGAGTCGACGGACGACAAGCTGGACTTCATAGTGACCCGGGGAGGGGCGCAGCCCGGGTCCGTCGCCGCCGTCGTCGACCCGAGCGGCAGGATCGTCAAGGCGGCCGTGGCCGAGTCGCGCAACGACAGCAGCGGCGGCTTCAAGGGCATGGTCGCCAAGGGGCTGAACACGTCCCAGGCCGCCGCGCTCTCCTCCGTGCCGAAGAGCGGCATCCACACCGTCGACATCCCGGGCCTCGGCGAGTACCGGGTCACCTATGTGGAGGGAACCCGGGGCAACTTCTACATCGGGTTGTCCACCGCCGACGTCACCAGCACCGTCAACACCCTCATCGTGGTCGAGGTGAGCGTCACGGCCGCCGGCCTCGTGGCGGCCGGTATCGCCGGATACGTCCTCGTCGGCATCGCCACCCGTCCTCTGCGCAAGGTCGCCGCCACCGCCACCCGGGTCTCCGAACTGCCGCTCCACAGCGGCGAGGTGACCCTCGACGAGCGGGTACCGGAGTCGGAGACCGATCCGCACACCGAGGTCGGCCGGGTGGGGGCCGCGCTCAACCGCATGCTCGACCATGTCCACGGCGCCCTGCACGCGCGGCAGCAGAGCGAGATGCGTGTGCGGCAGTTCGTCGCGGACGCCAGCCACGAACTGCGCACCCCGCTCGCCTCCATCCGCGGGTACGCCGAGCTGACCAGGCGCGGGCGGGAGCAGACCGGCCCCGATACCCGGCGCGCGCTCGCCAGGATCGAGTCCGAGGCCGATCGGATGACCCTGCTCGTCGAGGACCTGCTGCTGCTCGCCCGGCTCGACGCGGGACGGCCCCTCCGGTTCGAGCAGACCGATCTGGTGCCGCTCGTCGTGGACACCGTCAGCGACGCACGCGCGGCCGGACGCGATCACAACTGGCGGCTGGAACTGCCCGACGAGCCGGCGCTCGTGTCGGCCGACGCCGCACGGCTGCAGCAGGTGCTCGTCAATCTGCTCGCCAACGCCCGTACGCACACCCCGCCCGGCACGACGGTCACCATACGTGTGCAACGGCGCGGGCCGTGGCTGTGCGTGGACGTGCACGACGACGGCCAGGGCATTCCCGCGGAGCTGCTGCCGCACGTCTTCGAGCGGTTCGCCCGCGGCGACTCGGCGCGCTCCCGGACCACCGGCTCGACGGGGCTCGGGCTCGCCATCGTGCAGGCCATCGCCACCGCGCACGGCGGTGCCGTCACGGTCGACAGCGTCCCGGGACGAACCGTGTTCACCATGCACGTACCGGCGTTCACCCCGCGCAGGCCGGCGCCCGATCACGAAACGAAGGCGCAACAGCACTCACAGGCGCACCACAGCACCACCACATGGGTGCGACAGGGCGCTTGAGAAGAGTCGGTGTCATGCGAACCGACTTTTCTCCCGGCGCCCTGCCGACGCGGGAACACCTCCCGGCCGGCGACGCCGGTACGCCGGTCCTGGACGTAGTGATCCCCGTCTACAACGAGGAGAAGGACCTCCGGCCGTGCGTGGTCGGACTGTACGAGCACCTGCGGCGCACGTTCCCGTACGCGTTCCGCATCACGATCGCGGACAACGCGTCCACGGACAGCACCCCCCGGATGGCCGCGCGGCTGGCGGCGGAGATCGCGGAGGTGGGGTCCTTCCGGCTGGAGCAGAAGGGCCGCGGGCTTGCCCTGCGCACCGTCTGGTCCGCCTCCGACGCCCCGATCCTCGCCTACATGGACGTGGACCTGTCCACCGACCTCAACGCGCTGCTGCCGCTGGTGGCTCCGCTGATCTCGGGCCACTCCGATCTGGCGATCGGTTCCCGGCTCGCCCGGACCTCCCGCGTCGTGCGCGGTCCCAAGCGCGAGTTCATCAGCCGCGCCTACAACCTCGTCCTGCGCGGTTCGCTTCAGGCCCGCTTCTCGGACGCGCAGTGCGGCTTCAAGGCGATCCGCCGTGATGTGGCCCAGGCGCTGCTGCCGCTGGTGGAGGACACCGGATGGTTCTTCGACACCGAGATGCTGGTGCTCGCCGAGCGCGCGGGTCTGCGCATCCACGAGGTGCCGGTCGACTGGGTCGACGATCCCGACTCCACGGTGCACATCGTGAGGACCGCGACCGAGGACCTCAAGGGCGTGTGGCGGATCGGCAGGGCGCTGGCCGGCGGTTCGCTTCCGCTCGACCGGCTCGCGCGGCCCTTCGGCGACGATCCGAGGGACCGGGAGATCGCGGACGTGCCGCGGGGCCTGGCCCGCCAGCTCGTCGGCTTCTGCGCGGTCGGTGCTCTGTCCACCCTCTTCTACCTGGTGCTCTACAGCCTCTTCCGGCAGGTCTCGGGCTCGCAGACCGCCAATGCGCTCGCCCTGCTGGTCTCGGCGATCGCCAACACGGCGGCCAACCGCCGGCTCACCTTCGGGGTGCGCGGCCGAGGCGGCGCCGTCCGGCACCAGGCACAGGGCCTGGTCGTCTTCGCCATCGGCCTCTGCCTCACCAGCGGTTCTCTCGCCGCGCTGAACGCGGCGACCGACAGCCCCCCGCACTCCACGGAACTCGCCGTGCTGATCGCCGCCAACCTCGCGGCGACGATGCTGCGCTTTCTGCTCTTCCGGGCCTGGGTGTTCGTGGACCGGCACGGCGATTCGCGCAGGACCGCGCCGCCCGTCGCCGCGAACGGGCCCTCCTCGCCCGGCTCCTCCACGACGGGGACCGCCCACGACGAGCAGCAGCAGCCGTACGAGCGGCACCACCGCCACCGTCCGGATGAGCAGCCGCCGGCGCCGTACGACACGACCCGGTCCCGCGCCGACGCGGACCACCTCCCCTGGAGCGACGCCACCGTGTCCCCGCAGCACACCGATCCGAGGAACTCACGATGACCACTGACTACGACCGCCCCCGTCACCCGGGGAGCGCCGGGCCCGTCGCGTGGGGGCCGCCGGCCGCGCCCGGCCCGACGGACGCGCCCGCTCCCGGCTCCGGGGTCGGCGAGCCGAAGGGGCCCCTGGTCCGCAGGCTCTGGCGCGGCCGGCCCGAGGACCCGCGCTGGGCCCGCCCCGCGCTCCTCGGCCTGCTGCTCGCCACCGCGCTGCTGTACCTGTACAACCTGAGCGCCTCGGGCTACGCCAACTCCTTCTACTCGGCGGCGGCCCAGGCAGGCAGCACGTCCTGGAAGGCGTTCTTCTTCGGCTCGTTGGACGCGGGCAACGCGATCACCGTCGACAAGCCTCCGGCGGCGCTGTGGCCGATGGCCCTGTCGGTGCGGATCTTCGGCCTCCACTCGTGGACGATCCTCGCTCCCGAGGTCGTCATGGGCGTCCTGACGGTGGCCGTCGTGTACGCGGCCGTCCGGCGCAGGTTCAGCCCTGCGGCCGGGCTGATCTCGGGCGCCGTGCTCGCGCTCACCCCCGTCGCGGCGCTGATGTTCCGCTTCAACAACCCGGACGCGCTGCTCGCACTGCTGATGGCGCTGACGGTCCACTTCGTCCTCCGCGCTCTGGAGGACGGCCGCACCAAGTGGCTGGTGTGGGCGGGCGTGGCGGTCGGCTTCGCCTTCCTGACGAAGACCCTGCAGGCCTTCCTGATCCTGCCCGCGCTGGCCCTCGTGTACGGCGTCTGCGCACCCGTGCGGCTGAGGAAACGACTCGTGCAGCTGGCTCTCGCGACCGTCGCGCTGGTCGTCTCGGGCGGTTGGTGGGTCGCGATCGTCGAGCTGTGGCCGGCGGCCTCGCGCCCGTACATCGGCGGCTCGCAGAACAACTCCTTCCTGGAGCTGACCTTCGGCTACAACGGGTTCGGCCGCATCAACGGGGACGAGACCGGCAGTGTCGGGGGCATGGGTGGCGGCGGTGGCGGGCAGTGGGGGACCACGGGCTGGGACAGGATGTTCAACTCCGAGGTCGGCGGCCAGATCTCCTGGCTGCTGCCGGCCGCGCTGATCCTGTTCGTCGCGGGCCTGGTGCTCACCAGGAAGGCGGGGCGGACGGACCCGGCCCGCGGTTCGTTCCTCGCCTGGGGCGGCTCGCTGCTCATGACGGTGGTCGTCTTCAGCTACATGGCCGGCATCTTCCACCAGTACTACACCGTGGCACTGGCTCCCTATGTGGCCGCTCTCGTGGGCATGGGCGTCACGGTCCTGTGGGAGGAGCGGTCGAGGACATGGGCGTCGCTCACACTCGCCGCGGCCGCCACCGCCACCGCCGCCTGGGGGTATGTGCTCCTCGACCGCACGCCCGACTACCTGCCGTGGCTGAAGTGGTTCGTCCTCGTCGGCGGTCTGACCGGCGCCCTCGGTCTGATCTTCGTGACCCGGCTCGGGCGGCAACTCGCCCTCGCGGCCGTGGGCCTGAGCTTCGTGACCTCGATCGCGGGGCCGACGGCGTACACCCTCAGCACGGTGAACCAGGGCCACAGCGGTTCGATCGTCACGGCCGGTCCGGCCGGCGCGAGCATGATGGGCGGCCCGGGCGGTGGCGGTATGCGCGGTGGCTTCGGCGGATTCCCCGGCCAGGGCCGGCAGAACGGCAACGGCGAGGCCCAGGGCCAGAACGGCGGGCGCGGCTTCGGGCAGGGCGGCGGCTTCGGCGGGTTCCCCGGCGGAGGCATGCCGGGCGGGAACGGCCAGAACGGCACGACCCCGCAGGGCAATCAGCGGGGCGGCTTCCCCGGCGGTGGCACGGGCGAGGGCGGTATGCGCGGCGGGCGCGGTTCCGGCGGTCTGCTCGACGGGGCGAACGTCGGTTCCGAGGCGAAGAAGCTGCTGGAGAAGGATGCCGGGAACTACACCTGGGTGGCCGCGTCCATCGGCTCCCAGAACGCCGCGAGCTACCAGCTCGCCACCGGTCATGCGGTGATGGCGATCGGCGGCTTCAACGGCAGTGACCCGGCTCCGACTTTGGCCCAGTTCCAGAAGTACGTGGCCCAGGGCAGGATCCACTACTTCATCGCCGGCGGGGGGTTCGGCGGCGGCTTCGGCGGCGGTGACCGGACCGGCGGGTCCGACGCCGGCACGCAGATCAGCTCATGGGTGGAGGAGAACTTCAAGAAGGTGACGGTGGGTTCGTCAACCTTCTACGACCTCACCCGGAAGTCCGCCGGCTGACGGAGGCGTCCCAGAGCGGTGGCCCGGGCATGCGTGCCCGGGCCACCGCTCCTGTGTGCGGGCACACCACCCGGGCCGATCGGGCGCCGCTGGCACGGGAGTTGTCGCGTGGGCCGCGACGGGATGGCTCGCGGCGGCTGCCCGGGATCCCGGCCCCGGGACGGGCAGCGGCGAGGTGTCATGGTCCCGCGCGGCCGCCGGGCGCCTAGCATCGTGAGCAGGTCGAAGTGTCGAGAAAGGTACGCCATGGTGAAGGCAGCCCAGCGGGCGGAGCGTCCGGCGCGTACCAGCGTCTGGCTGGAGGGCAAGGCGCCGCGGGGCGGAGGCTCGCGCGGCGGTCAGCCCTCGGGCCTGGACCGCGACCGGATCACGGAGGTGACCGTACGCCTGCTGGACGCCGAGGGGCTGCCGAAGTTCTCCATGCGCCGTCTGGCCGCCGAACTGAACGTGACGGCCATGTCGGTCTACTGGTACGTGGACACCAAGGACGACCTGCTGGAGCTGGCCCTGGACGCGGCCTACGGCGAGATGCGGCTGCCCGCGGGCGACTCGGGCGAGGACTGGCGCGACCAACTGCGGGCGCTCGCCGCCGAGTACCGGGCGCTGCTGGTGCGCCACCCCTGGCTGTCGCCGCTGGCCGGCACCTTCCTCAACATCGGCCCGCACGCGGTCGCCTTCTCGC
>Ga0102590_1001090_pt1 | contig 44835 bp, 52 predicted proteins | sample AraplaMF_Col_mMF_FD_76859 | JGI IMG/M metagenome (GOLD analysis project Ga0102590, IMG submission 76859) | Arabidopsis root microbial communities from the University of North Carolina, USA - plate scrape MF_Col_mMF | ecosystem: Host-associated > Plants > Roots > Endosphere | place: USA... | reverse complement strand
CCTCCGCGGCCTGGCTCATCGACAAGGCCGGCTTCACCAAGGGGTACGGCACCGGACCCGCCCGCATCTCCACCAAGCACACCCTGGCCCTGACCAACCGCGGCGGCGCGACCACCGAGGACCTGCTCGCGCTGGCCCGCGAGGTCGTGGCCGGGGTCCGCGACGCCTTCGGGGTCACGCTGGTCAACGAGCCGGTGACGGTGGGCGTCAGCCTCTAGACCCCGCCCCGACACCAGCCGCGGCCGGGCTCAGTAGGCGACCCCCACCCCCTGCTTCACCGTCGCGGGGTCGTGGGTCATCGCCAGCATCGCGTGGGCGACGTCGGCGCGGGCGATGAAGCGCCCCCGGGGCGGGAAACCGCCGACGACCGTGCGGTACGAACCCGTGAGCGGTTTGTCCTGCAAGCGGGGCGGGCGCACGACCGTCCAGTCCGTGGCGCTGCGGGCCAGTTCGGCCTCCATCTCCCGCAGGTCGGCGTAGACATCCTTGAGCATCACGGAGACGAGGCCCCGGACGGTCCGGTCCAGGGCCCCCTCGTTCTCGGGGCGGGGGCCGACCGGGCCGGCGCCGACCACCAGCAGCCGGCGCACCCCCTCGGCCTCCAGGGCATCCAGGACCGTACGGGTCAGCCGGGTCGCCACCCCGGCGTCCCTGCGGCTGCGCGCGCCGAGCCCGGACAGAACGGCGTCCCGGCCCGCCACCGCCGGGCGCAGCGCGTCGGGGTCGCCGAGATCCGCGCGGAACACCTCCAGGCCGGTGCCCGTGACGGTGAGTCGCGCGGGATCCCGTACGACCGCGGTGACCCGGTGCCCTGCCGCGAGGGCCTGTCCGACGATCTCCTGGCCGATGCCGCCGGTGGCACCGAAGACGGTGAGTCTCATGGCGTGCCCCTCCTGTACGTCCGCTCTCGCCCCGATACGGGTGGGTGAGTGTTCACTCACCTCGCTGGCTCCTAGGGTGGGTAAGCACTCACCCACCCGTCAAGACCTGGAGGCCCCGGTCGTGGAATCCTTTGGTCCCATGCAGCACACAGGGGCGCAGCCGCCGGCGGCGCAGCAGAGACCGGCCCGGGTCCGCATCCTCGACGCGGCGCAGGAGCTGATGCTGACCGTCGGGCTCGCGCGCGCCACGACCAAGGAGATCGCCCGGGCCGCGGGCTGCTCGGAGGCCGCGCTGTACAAGTACTTCCCGAGCAAGGAGGAGCTGTTCATCCGCGTCCTCGCGGAACGGCTGCCACGGCTCGGCCCGCTGCTCAGCGAACTCGCGGCCGAACCCGGCCGGCAGTCGCTGGAGGAGAACCTCACCGAGATCGCCCGGCGTGCGGCCCTCTTCTACGAGCAGAGCTTCCCGATCGCCGCGTCGCTGTACGCCGAGACGCAGCTCAAGCGGCGGCACGACGAGGCCATGCGGCAGATGGGGACGGGCCCGCACCGGCCGATCGAGGCCCTCGACGCCTACCTCCGCGCCGAACAGTCGGCGGGACGGGTCCGACCCGACGCCGACACCTTCGCGGCCGCGTCCCTGCTCCTCGGCGCCTGCGCGCAGCGCGCGTTCGCCTACGACGCGACGGAGACGGGCAGCCGACCTCCCGTGGAGGACTTCGCGCGCCGCCTCGCGCGCACCCTGCTCGGCGGCGTCTCGGCCACCGAGGGCGCCTCCTGACCGTGCGGAAGGGAGCGGGTGGGCCCCGCTCCGGTCCACCGACGGCGGGGGCCCCTGCCGTGCGGCCCACCCGCGCCCGTCGCCCCTTCCTCAGGCCACCGGGCCGCCCAGCCAGGCGTCCACCCCCGCGAGGAGCTCCGCCTTGGTCTGTTCCGGTGCCGCCGAACCGCGCACCGACTGCCGGGCCAGTTCCGCCAGTTCCTCGTCGGTGAAGCCGTGGTGGTGGCGGGCGAGCTCGTACTGCGCCGCCAGGCGGGAGCCGAACAGCAGCGGGTCGTCGGCGCCCAGCGCCATGGGGACACCCGCGTCGTACAGGGTGCGCAGGGGCACGTCCTCGGCCTTCGCGTAGACGCCCAGGGCGACATTCGACGTGGGGCACACCTCGCACGTCACCCCCCGCTCCGCCAGACGCTTCAGCAGACGCGGGTCCTCCGCCGCGCGCACCCCGTGGCCCAGCCGGTGCGCGTGCAGGTCGTCCAGGCAGTCGCGCACCGACGACGGTCCGGTCAGTTCGCCGCCGTGCGGTGCCGAGAGAAGGCCTCCGTCGCGGGCGATGGCGAAGGCGCGGTCGAAGTCCCGGGCCATGCCGCGGCGCTCGTCGTTCGAGAGGCCGAAGCCCACCACACCGCGGTCCCGGTAGCGCACGGCCAGCCGGGCCAGGGTGCGGGCGTCCAGGGGGTGCTTCATCCGGTTCGCGGCGACCAGGACGCGCATCCCCAGACCCGTCTCCCGCATCGCGCCGTCGACCGCGTCCAGGATGATCTCCAGCGCCGGGATCAGACCGCCGAGGCGCGGCGCGTAGGACGTCGGGTCGACCTGGATCTCCAGCCAGCCCGAGCCGTCCCTGACGTCCTCCTCCGCGGCCTCCCGCACCAGCCGCCGGATGTCCTCCGGCTCTCTGAGACACGAGCGCGCCGCGTCGTACAGCCGCTGGAACCGGAACCAGCCCCGCTCGTCCGTCGCCCGCAGCTTCGGCGGTTCCCCACTGGTCAGGGCCTCGGTCAAAGTCTCCGGCAGCCGTACACCGTATTTGTCGGCCAGCTCCAGGAGGGTGGCGGGCCGCATGGATCCGGTGAAGTGCAGATGCAGATGGGCCTTCGGCAGCGCAGAGACATCACGTACATGCTCCATTCCAGGATCCTGCCGCACGTCCCCGCCGCTCCGGTAGCGCTTTCCCCTTTAGTGGTCTTGCTCGCACAAAAGGACGGGGCGATCACCCGCCGGCCGGCAGGTGATCGCCCCGAGGCGTGGAGCGGGACGTCAGTCCCGCGCCTCCGCCAGCAGCTTCTGGATCCGGCTCACGCCCTCGACCAGGTCCTCGTCGCCGAGGGCGTACGACAGCCGCAGGTAACCGGGGGTGCCGAAGGCCTCACCCGGGACGACCGCGACCTCGGCCTCCTCGAGGATCAGCGCGGCCAGCTCGACCGTGTCCTTTGGGCGCCTGCCGCGGATCTCCTTGCCGATCAGCGCCTTCACCGACGGGTACGCGTAGAACGCGCCCTCGGGCTCGGGGCAGACCACGCCGTCGATCTCGTTCAGCATCCGCACGATGGTCTTGCGGCGCCGGTCGAAGGCCTCGCGCATCGTCGCGACCGCCTCCAGGTCGCCGGAGACGGCGGCCAGGGCGGCCACCTGTGCGACATTCGACACGTTCGAGGTGGCGTGCGACTGGAGGTTCGTCGCGGCCTTCACCACGTCCTTCGGGCCGATCACCCAGCCGACACGCCAGCCCGTCATCGCGTACGTCTTCGCCACGCCGTTGACCACGATGCACTTGTCGCGCAGCTCGGGCAGCAGCGCCGGCAACGACACGGAGGCGGCGTCACCGTAGACCAGGTGTTCGTAGATCTCGTCCGTCAGCACCCACAGCCCGTGCTCCACGGCCCAGCGGCCGATGGCCTCGGTCTCCGACTCGGAGTACACCGCGCCCGTCGGGTTGGACGGGGACACGAAGAGGACGACCTTCGTCTTCTTGGTGCGGGCGGCCTCGAGCTGCTCCACGGACACGCGGTAACCGGTGGTCTCGTCCGCGACGACCTCCACCGGCACACCGCCGGCCAGCCGGATCGACTCCGGGTACGTGGTCCAGTACGGAGCCGGGACGATCACCTCGTCACCCGGGTCGAGGATCGCGGCGAAGGCCTCGTAGATGGCCTGCTTGCCGCCGTTGGTGACCAGGATCTGGGAGGCGTCCACCTCGTAGCCGGAGTCGCGCAGCGTCTTGGCGGCGATCGCGTTCTTCAGCTCGGGCAGACCGCCCGCCGGCGTGTAGCGATGGAACTTCGGGTTCTTGCAGGCCTCGACGGCCGCCTCGACGATGTAGTCCGGCGTCGGGAAGTCGGGCTCACCGGCGCCGAAGCCGATCACCGGCCGCCCGGCGGCCTTGAGGGCCTTGGCCTTGGCGTCCACGGCGAGGGTGGCGGACTCGGAGATCGCGCCGACTCGGGCGGAGACCCGGCGCTCGGTGGGAGGGGTTGCAGCGCTCATGGGCCCCATGGTTTCAGACAGGAAACGCGCCCGGCACACGGGTTTCACAGACTGAACCGGACCGGGCCGATGACCGGACACACGTCCGGATCCGGGTGCCGGACCGGGCGATCTTCCGGGCGGCAAAACCCGTACGGGCGCTTTCTGTTCGACGACCGGCCCCGGACCACGTACACTCTCACCTCGTTGGCCTCCAGCGGCCGTGATCGCGCCGGTGCACACCGAGCACTCGCTCGGATGCGGTACGTTGGGGTACACAGCAAAGGGTCGTAGCTCAATTGGTAGAGCACTGGTCTCCAAAACCAGCGGTTGGGGGTTCAAGTCCCTCCGGCCCTGCTACACACTCCCATCAGGAAGTGTGCGCAGAGTACCTTTGCACTCGCCGTGCGGCTCCACCGGGCGCGGCACGGCCACGACCCGGGATTCAGGTGAGGACGAGTGACGGACGCCGTGGGCTCCATCGACATGCCTGACGCCCAGGATGAGGTGCAGGAGCCGAAGAAGACCCGCAAGGGTGGCAAGCGAGCCAAGAAGGGCCCGCTCAAGCGCCTTGCCCTCTTCTACCGCCAGATCGTTGCGGAACTCCGCAAGGTGGTCTGGCCGACGCGGAACCAGCTGACGACGTACACCACTGTGGTGATCGTTTTCGTCGTCATCATGATCGCCCTGGTGACCGTGATTGACTATGGGCTCAACCACGCGGCCAAGTACGTATTCGGCTGAGCCGCGAGCGAAGGGCGCCGAGGTATCCGGCGTCCCCTTTCGCATGTTCTACCCCTATGTATCCAGGAAGAAGCAGCCACGTGTCTGACCCGAACCTGAACGACGCCATCGAGCCGGACGAGTCCGTGGATGACGAGCTCGACATCGTCGAGGGCGCGGACGAGGTGGACGAGTTCCAGGCTGCGGAAGCCGAGGCGGGCGAGCCGGCCGAGACGGCCGCCGTGCACGTCGTGGAGGAGGACGAGGCCGCCGGCGAGGAGGAGGCCGCGCCCGTCGACCCCGTCGAGGCCCTGCGCGAGGAGCTGCGCAGCCTGCCCGGCGAGTGGTACGTGATCCACACGTACGCCGGCTACGAGAACCGTGTGAAGACCAACCTCGAGCAGCGCGCCGTGTCGCTGAACGTCGAGGACTACATCTTCCAGGCCGAGGTGCCGCAGGAAGAGGTCGTCCAGATCAAGAACGGCGACCGCAAGACCATCCGTCAGAACAAGCTCCCCGGCTATGTGCTGGTGCGCATGGATCTGACCAACGAGTCCTGGGGCGTCGTCCGCAACACCCCCGGTGTCACCGGCTTCGTGGGCAACGCCTACGACCCCTACCCGCTGACCCTGGACGAGATCGTCAAGATGCTCGCCCCGGAGGCCGAGGAGAAGGCGGCCCGCGAGGCCGCGGAGGCCGAGGGCAAGCCGGCGCCGCAGCGCAAGGTCGAGGTCCAGGTGCTGGACTTCGAGGTCGGCGACTCGGTCACCGTCACCGACGGCCCGTTCGCCACGCTGCAGGCGACCATCAACGAGATCAACGCCGACTCCAAGAAGGTCAAGGGCCTCGTGGAGATCTTCGGCCGCGAGACCCCGGTCGAGCTGAGCTTCGACCAGATCCAGAAGAACTGAGCAGACGCTCATCCGAGAGAGCCCCCGACCAGCGGTTTCCCGTTGGTCGGGGGCTCTCTCGCATACCCGGGGCGGCCATGGTGGCGGCGGCATGCGACGCGGGCAACGGCGCCCGGCGGCCGGAGCGGTCCGCCGCGCATGAGAGACTTGTGTCGACACCGCCCGAAGGGCCACCTTCCGGCGGGCCAGCCACCGGCCAGGTCAGACGGCTGCACAGCCCGTCTGACCTGCTCGGTTTTTGGCCGCACAGGGATTCCCGCTAGGGTTGTGCGGTTGCCTTCGGGCTGTCTTGCCCTTGGGCACTAGGAAATCGAAACGGAAAACGGGAGAGGACCCGGAATGCCTCCCAAGAAGAAGAAGGTCACGGGGCTCATCAAGCTCCAGATCCAGGCCGGCGCGGCCAACCCGGCTCCGCCGGTCGGCCCGGCGCTGGGTCAGCACGGCGTCAACATCATGGAGTTCTGCAAGGCCTACAACGCCGCGACCGAGTCGCAGCGCGGTTGGGTCATCCCGGTGGAGATCACGGTCTACGAGGACCGTTCCTTCACCTTCATCACCAAGACCCCGCCGGCCGCCAAGATGATCCTCAAGGCCGCGGGCGTGGACAAGGGCTCCGGCGAGCCGCACAAGACCAAGGTCGCCAAGATCACCGAGGCGCAGGTCCGCGAGATCGCCCAGACCAAGATGCCCGACCTCAACGCCAATGACCTGGACGCCGCCTCGAAGATCATTGCGGGCACCGCGCGTTCCATGGGCATCACGGTCGAGGGCTGAACCCCACCTTCGCAGAACCATGCGGCTGACGGCCGCACGTGGCAGGGCCTGCTCGGCCCGTACCACGACTCCTTTCAGAACACACAGGAGCAGTTGTGAGCAAGCGCAGCAAGGCTCTCCGCGCTGCGGACGCCAAGGTCGACCGGGACAAGCTCTACGCCCCGCTCGAGGCCGTCCGTCTCGCCAAGGAGACCTCCACGACCAAGTTCGACGGCACCGTCGAGGTCGCCTTCCGTCTGGGTGTCGACCCGCGCAAGGCCGACCAGATGGTCCGTGGCACCGTGAACCTCCCGCACGGCACCGGTAAGACCGCCCGGGTCCTGGTCTTCGCGACCGGTGACCGTGCCGAGGCCGCTCGTGCCGCGGGCGCCGACATCGTCGGCGCCGACGAGCTGATCGACGAGGTGGCGAAGGGGCGTCTGGACTTCGACGCCGTCGTCGCCACCCCGGACCTCATGGGCAAGGTCGGCCGCCTCGGCCGCGTGCTCGGTCCCCGTGGTCTGATGCCGAACCCCAAGACCGGCACCGTGACCCCGGACGTGACGAAGGCCGTCACCGAAATCAAGGGCGGCAAGATCGAGTTCCGCGTCGACAAGCACTCGAACCTGCACTTCATCATCGGCAAGGCGTCCTTCGACGACTCCAAGCTGGTGGAGAACTACGGTGCGGCTCTGGACGAGATCCTTCGTCTGAAGCCGTCCGCCGCCAAGGGTCGCTACATCAAGAAGGCCGCCATCGCCACGACGATGGGCCCCGGCGTTCCGGTCGACCCGAACCGCACCCGCAACCTCCTCACCGAGGAGGACCCGGCCGCCGTCTGACACAGACGGCAGCCGCGGTCACGCGCAGCTGACGGCCGGCCCCGCACCCTTCCGGGTGCGGGGCCGGCCGTGTTTTCCGGCCGTGTCCCGGGGCGCTCGCAACGGCTCCGCGCGGTCGGTGCGCCCCCTCGGCGTACCTGTGTGCGACACCGGGCACATGCCGTTCCGCCTCAGATGCGTGCCGTTCCTCCCGGCTCGGAGTTAGCGTGATGATCACGGAGCGCACAAGGGGGGACGGATGAGGGACCGGATCGTTCGGCGCGGGATCCTTCCGATCGCGGTGGCCGCCGCGCTGGCCGCCGTCGCGGCGTGCAGCCCCTCCGGCGACGACTCCTCCAAGAGGGCCGCAGTGCCCTCGGGCGGGCGTGCGGACCCGCGCTCGGCGTCGGCCCTGCACGCCGTGGAGCGGGCCACGGTCAGGGCCGGCTCCGCACGGATAGAGTCCACGACGGTCATGGGCGGGATGCTCTCGCTGCACACGGACGGCGCCCTCGGCTGGTCCGGCCGATCCGTCGGCACCCTTCGCATCACCTACACCGGCGGCCAGCTCGCCGACACCATGCGCAAGCTGAACAGCGCCTCCATGGAGGCCCGGCTGCTGCCGGACGCCTACTACGCGAAGGTCGGCACCTCGTTCGCCCGACGCCTGGACGGCCGGCACTGGATCAGATACGCCTACGACGACCTCGCGGCCCTCCCGGGAGGCACCGGAACGCAGCTGACGGACCAGCTGCGCAACACCGCCCCGCTCCAGCCGGTCCGCCTCCTGCTCGCCTCGGGGAACCTCCGCAGGGCGGGCGAGGAGACGGTGCGCGGCCGGCGGACCACCCGCTACACGGGCACGATCATCACCGCCGCCCTCACCGGTGCCGCCACCGCCGACCTCAAGGAGCGGCTGGCACAGGCCGGGGTCACCACGGAGACCGTGGACATCTGGGTCGACGACCACGACCTGCTGGTGAAGAAGGCCGAGCGCGGGGAGCTGGCGTCGGGGCGGATGTCCTCGACCGCGTACTACCGCGACTACGGAGTGCGGGTCGCGGCCGAAAGGCCACCCGTCGCGGACACCGCCGATTTCAAGGACCTGCTGAGCAAGCAGAGTCCGTGACGTGTGTAGGTCACACGCGTCATCCGGAAATCGCGAGCCACAGGCGTTCCGGCCGGGTTACGCTCACGGTCTTGCTATGGATCGACAGTATGTTCCCTGGGGGGATTCTTGATGATTGCTGTGCGTGGCGCGATGGCGCGCGGCGCGGCGGGCGCGGCGCTCGCGGCGCTTGTCCTGGGCGGTGGAACGGTCGCCTGTTCGAAGGGTGGTGCGGAGGAGTCCCCGCGGATGACGCCCGCCGCTGCCGTGGCCGAGGCCGCGAAGAACGCCGAGCAGATCACATCCATGCACTACCGGATGACCGGCACGGTCCCGGGTGAGGGCAAGGTCAGCGGCGAGGCCCGGATGAGCCTGAAGCCGCTCGCCATGGCCATGAAGATGACGGTCGCGGGCCAGGACACGGACGGGCCGGTCGAGATCCGTCTTGTGGACCAGGTGATGTACGTCGGTGGTGGCGCCGCGGCCGCCAAGGAGCTGAACGGCAAGAGCTGGCTCAAGTTCGATCTGTCCGCGCTGGGGATGGACAAGGAGCTCGGCGCCGACCAGCTCGGCGCCGGGCAGGCCGACCGGAACCCGGCCCAGGAGTCCACGTTCCTCACCGACTCCAAGCGGGTGACGAAGGTCGGCACCGAGACCGTCGGCGGCGTGAAGACCACGCACTACAAGGGCGAGGTCTCGGTCGACGAGATGCGTGCGGCCCTGAAGAAGCAGCACCTGGACAAGGCCACCCTCGACCGGCGCGAGAAGAGCATCGACGCGTACGAGAAGATGGGCGCCGGCGCGATCAGCATGGACATGTGGATCGACGGCAGCAACCACACCAAGCAGTTCCGGATGCGCAGCGACACCGACAAGGGCCCTCTGGACACGACCATCACCTTCCTCGACTTCAACAAGCCGGTGACGGTGACGGCTCCGCCCGCCAAGGACACGTTCTCCTTCGCCGACGCGATGAAGGACGCCCAGCAGGGCTGAGCCCGCAGGGGAACGGATTTGCTTGACGGCGATCCGTTCCCTTACTCTTCCTGTCGAAGCCAAAGACCGCTGGTCGTCGCTGTGCACTCGCAAGAGGGTGCGGTGACCGAAGGATCCGCTGAACTGCGGACGGCCCGCGCAGGTGACACTGGAAGAACTCCCGGAGTATGTGCGTGCACCGCGCATGCAGCCGGTCGAGTCCGCCCCGTGCGCCTGCGCCGGGGCGTTCGTTCTGTCCAGCCCCTTCCGAGCGGTCCCATCACCCGGAAGGAGGCCGACGCTCTATGGCAAGGCCCGACAAGGCTGCCGCGGTGGCCGAGCTCGCGGAGCAGTTCCGCAGCTCGAACGCCGCCGTGCTGACCGAGTACCGGGGTCTCACCGTGGCGCAGCTCAAGACGCTGCGCCGGTCGCTCGGTGAGAACGCCCAGTACGCCGTGGTGAAGAACACGCTGACCAAGATTGCGGCCAACGAGGCCGGGATCACGACGCTCGACGACCTGTTCAACGGTCCGACGGCGGTCGCCTTCGTCACCGGTGACCCGGTGGAGTCGGCGAAGGGTCTTCGTGACTTCGCCAAGGACAACCCGAACCTCGTCATCAAGGGCGGTGTCCTTGACGGCAAGGCGCTGTCCGCCGACGAGATCAAGAAGCTTGCGGACCTCGAGTCCCGCGAGGTTCTGCTCGCCAAGCTGGCGGGTGCCTTCAAGGGCAAGCAGACCCAGGCTGCTCAGGTCTTCCAGGCGCTCCCGTCGAAGCTCGTCCGCACCGTGGACGCTCTTCGCGCCAAGCAGGCCGAGCAGGGCGGTGCCGAGTAATTCGGCTCGCGACATGACCGCCGCCTGAGGCGACGGTCGTAGCGGGCCGAACGTACGCCCGCCAGACATGTACATCCGGCACCAGCCGAATCAATGGAAGGATCGCCCATCATGGCGAAGCTCAGCCAGGAAGACCTGCTCGCGCAGTTCGAGGAGATGACCCTCATCGAGCTCTCCGAGTTCGTGAAGGCGTTCGAGGAGAAGTTCGACGTCACCGCCGCCGCCGCGGTCGCCGTCGCGGGCCCGGCCGGCCCGGCCGCCGCCGTCGAGGCCGAGGAGGAGAAGGACGAGTTCGACGTCATCCTCACCGGTGCCGGCGACAAGAAGATCCAGGTCATCAAGGTCGTGCGCGAGCTGACCTCCCTCGGCCTGAAGGAGGCCAAGGACCTGGTGGACGGCGCCCCGAAGCCCGTCCTGGAGAAGGTCGCGAAGGACGCCGCCGAGAAGGCCGCCGAGTCCCTCAAGGGCGCCGGCGCCTCCGTCGAGGTCAAGTAACACCTCCTCGGGTCCGCACCGGACTCACGGGCCCGCACAGGGCTCACTGGGCCGTACGGGGCTTCTGCCTCGTACGGCCCTTTCGCGTACGTGGGACACGGTTCACTCGAACAGCGCAGACGGCCTTCCGGGTGCCCGATCGCTGCTCACCCGGGAGGCTGTAACGCGGACGTACCGAAGGGCGATCATCCATCCGGGTGGTCGCTCTTCGCCGTTCCCGGGGGACCGGCGGCGGCTGCCTTGCGACCATCGCCGCGGGGAGTATGGTGATCTTCGTCGTGCCTCCCGAGGGCCCCGGTGACAGGTTGCAAGTGACGATGGCAGCACCCGGTTTGAGCAAGGGGGGCCTTGACGAACTGCACGCAGCGCGCAATTCTCAGGACGCGTCGTCACAACGATCCGAATCCGAGGCATGGATCGACGACGAAGAGGGCAGTATCGATGTGCATCGAGGGCGTGGCTTCCCGCAGGTGTTGAGGGACAACGAGGGGCTCCATCGTGAGCGCTGAAAACTCGCACTGGACATCAGTGTGCCAAGTGGCTACACTGACCCTTTGCGCTGCCTGTTAGCTGTCTCCTGCCCGTCACCAGGAGCACGCCCCTTGCCCGAGCACAACGATCAGAAGTCTCTGACCTGGGACTTTCCATCTCTGTGCCTGGCGGGGACCGGGACGCGCGTAGTGAGTCCGAGCCCTCGGAAGGACCCCCTCTTGGCCGCCTCGCGCACTGCCTCGACCGCGAATATGAACAACGGCGCCAGCACCGCCCCGCTGCGCATCTCCTTTGCAAAGATCAAGGAGCCCCTCGAGGTTCCGAACCTTCTCGCGCTGCAAACCGAGAGCTTCGACTGGCTGCTCGGCAACGACGCGTGGAAGGCTCGCGTCGAGGAGGCTCTGGAGTCCGGTCAGGACGTCCCCACCAAGTCCGGTCTCGAGGAGATCTTCGAGGAGATCTCCCCGATCGAGGACTTCTCCGGGTCGATGTCGCTGACGTTCCGCGACCACCGCTTCGAGCCGCCGAAGAACTCCATCGACGAGTGCAAGGAGCGCGACTTCACGTTCGCCGCGCCCCTCTTCGTCACGGCCGAGTTCACCAACAACGAGACCGGTGAGATCAAGTCCCAGACGGTCTTCATGGGCGACTTCCCGCTCATGACGAACAAGGGCACCTTCGTCATCAACGGCACCGAGCGTGTCGTGGTGTCGCAGCTGGTCCGTTCGCCCGGTGTCTACTTCGACTCCACCATCGACAAGACGTCCGACAAGGACATCTTCTCGGCCAAGATCATCCCGTCCCGGGGTGCCTGGCTGGAGATGGAGATCGACAAGCGCGACATGGTCGGTGTCCGCATCGACCGCAAGCGCAAGCAGTCCGTGACCGTTCTCCTGAAGGCGCTCGGCTGGACCACCGAGCAGATCCTCGAGGAGTTCGGCGAGTACGAGTCCATGCGCGCCACCCTGGAGAAGGACCACACCCAGGGCCAGGACGACGCGCTGCTCGACATCTACCGCAAGCTGCGTCCGGGCGAGCCCCCCACGCGTGAGGCCGCGCAGACGCTCCTGGAGAACCTGTACTTCAACCCGAAGCGCTACGACCTGGCCAAGGTCGGCCGCTACAAGGTCAACAAGAAGCTGGGTGCGGACGCTCCGCTCGACGCGGGCATCCTGACCGTCGAGGACGTCATCTCGACGATCAAGTACCTGGTCAAGCTGCATGCGGGCGAGACCGAGACGGTCGGCGACTCCGGCGGGACGATCGTCGTCGAGACGGACGACATCGACCACTTCGGCAACCGCCGCCTGCGCAGCGTCGGCGAGCTCATCCAGAACCAGGTCCGCACGGGTCTGGCCCGTATGGAGCGCGTCGTGCGCGAGCGCATGACCACGCAGGACGTCGAGGCGATCACGCCGCAGACCCTGATCAACATCCGGCCGGTCGTCGCCTCCATCAAGGAGTTCTTCGGCACCAGCCAGCTGTCCCAGTTCATGGACCAGAACAACCCGCTGTCCGGGCTGACGCACAAGCGTCGTCTGTCCGCGCTCGGCCCGGGTGGTCTCTCCCGTGAGCGGGCCGGCTTCGAGGTCCGTGACGTGCACCCCTCGCACTACGGCCGCATGTGCCCGATCGAGACGCCTGAAGGCCCGAACATCGGTCTGATCGGCTCGCTCGCCTCCTACGGCCGGGTCAACGCGTTCGGCTTCGTCGAGACCCCGTACCGCAAGGTGAACGAAGGCCAGGTCACCGACGAGGTCGACTACCTGACCGCCGACGAGGAGGACCGCTTCGTCATCGCGCAGGCCAACGCCACGCTGACGGACGAGCTCCGCTTCGCCGAGAACCGGGTGCTGGTCCGCCGCCGCGGCGGTGAGGTCGACTACGTCAGCCCCGAGGACGTCGACTACATGGACGTCTCGCCGCGCCAGATGGTGTCGGTCGCGACCGCCATGATCCCGTTCCTCGAGCACGACGACGCCAACCGTGCCCTCATGGGCGCGAACATGATGCGGCAGGCCGTGCCGCTGATCAAGTCCGAGTCCCCGCTCGTCGGCACCGGCATGGAGTACCGCTCCGCGGTCGACGCCGGCGACGTGGTCAAGGCCGAGAAGGACGGTGTGGTCCAGGAGGTCTCCGCGGACTACATCACCACCGCCAACGACGACGGCACGTACATCACGTACCGCCTGGCCAAGTTCTCCCGGTCCAACCAGGGCACCTCGGTCAACCAGAAGGTCATCGTCAACGAGGGCGACCGCGTCATCGTCGGCCAGGTGCTGGCCGACGGTCCGGCTACCCAGAACGGTGAGATGGCCCTCGGCAAGAACCTGCTCGTGGCGTTCATGCCGTGGGAGGGTCACAACTACGAGGACGCGATCATCCTGTCGCAGCGCCTCGTGCAGGACGACGTCCTCTCCTCGATCCACATCGAGGAGCACGAGGTCGACGCCCGTGACACCAAGCTCGGCCCCGAGGAGATCACCCGGGACATCCCGAACGTCTCCGAGGAGGTCCTCGCGGACCTGGACGAGCGCGGCATCATCCGTATCGGTGCCGAGGTCATCGCCGGTGACATCCTCGTCGGCAAGGTCACCCCGAAGGGTGAGACCGAGCTGACCCCCGAGGAGCGTCTGCTGCGCGCGATCTTCGGTGAGAAGGCCCGTGAGGTCCGTGACACCTCGCTGAAGGTGCCGCACGGTGAGACCGGCAAGGTCATCGGCGTGCGCGTCTTCGACCGCGAGGAGGGCGACGAGCTGCCGCCGGGCGTGAACCAGCTGGTCCGCGTCTACGTGGCCCAGAAGCGCAAGATCACCGACGGTGACAAGCTCGCCGGCCGCCACGGCAACAAGGGTGTCATCTCCAAGATCCTGCCGATCGAGGACATGCCGTTCCTGGAGGACGGCACCCCGGTCGACATCATCCTGAACCCGCTGGGTGTGCCGTCCCGAATGAACCCGGGACAGGTACTGGAGATCCACCTCGGCTGGCTCGCCAGCCGCGGCTGGGACGTGTCCGGACTGGCCGAAGAGTGGGCCCAGCGCCTGCAGGCCATCGGCGCCGACCAGGTCGACCCGCGCACCAACGTCGCGACCCCGGTCTTCGACGGTGCCCGTGAGGACGAGCTGGCGGGTCTGCTGCAGCACACCATCCCGAACCGTGACGGGGACCGCCTGGTCCTCCCGACCGGTAAGGCGCGGCTGTTCGACGGCCGCTCCGGTGAGCCGTTCCCGGACCCGATCTCGGTCGGCTACATGTACATCCTGAAGCTGCACCACCTGGTCGACGACAAGCTGCACGCCCGTTCGACCGGTCCGTACTCGATGATCACCCAGCAGCCGCTGGGTGGTAAGGCCCAGTTCGGTGGCCAGCGCTTCGGCGAGATGGAGGTGTGGGCCCTCGAGGCCTACGGCGCCGCCTACGCCCTCCAGGAGCTGCTGACCATCAAGTCCGACGACGTCACCGGCCGCGTGAAGGTCTACGAGGCCATCGTCAAGGGCGAGAACATCCCTGAGCCCGGCATCCCCGAGTCCTTCAAGGTGCTCATCAAGGAGATGCAGTCCCTGTGCCTGAACGTGGAGGTGCTGTCCAGCGACGGTATGTCCATCGAGATGCGCGACACCGACGAGGACGTCTTCCGCGCTGCGGAGGAGCTCGGCATCGACCTGTCCCGGCGCGAGCCGAGCAGCGTCGAAGAGGTCTGACGGGAGTCCGGCGGGTCTGATCACCAGACCCGCCGACCCCCAGGCCCCCGTACAGACCGAACGACTTACGACCCTGAGAGGGATTGACGCATAGTGCTCGACGTCAACTTCTTCGACGAGCTCCGGATCGGCCTGGCCACCGCTGACGACATCCGTCAGTGGAGCCACGGCGAGGTCAAGAAGCCCGAGACCATCAACTACCGCACCCTCAAGCCCGAGAAGGACGGCCTCTTCTGCGAGAAGATCTTCGGCCCCACCCGGGACTGGGAGTGCTACTGCGGCAAGTACAAGCGCGTCCGCTTCAAGGGCATCATCTGCGAGCGCTGTGGCGTCGAGGTCACGCGTGCGAAGGTGCGCCGTGAGCGGATGGGCCACATCGAGCTGGCCGCCCCCGTCACGCACATCTGGTACTTCAAGGGTGTTCCGTCGCGGCTGGGCTACCTGCTCGACCTTGCCCCGAAGGACCTGGAGAAGGTCATCTACTTCGCGGCGTACATGATCACGTACGTCGACGAGGAGCGCCGTACGCGTGACCTGCCCTCCCTGGAGGCGCACGTCTCCGTCGAGCGGCAGCAGATCGAGAACCGTCGCGACGCCGACCTGGAGGCCCGCGCCAAGAAGCTCGAGGCCGACCTGGCCGAGCTGGAGGCCGAGGGTGCCAAGGCCGACGTGCGCCGCAAGGTGCGCGAGGGTGCCGAGCGCGAGATGAAGCAGCTGCGCGACCGTGCGCAGCGCGAGATCGACCGCCTCGACGAGGTGTGGACCCGCTTCAAGAACCTCAAGGTCCAGGACCTCGAGGGCGACGAGCTGCTCTACCGCGAGCTGCGTGACCGCTTCGGCACGTACTTCGACGGTTCGATGGGTGCCGCTGCGCTGCAGAAGCGCCTGGAGTCCTTCGACCTCGACGAGGAGGCCGAGCGTCTCCGCGAGATCATCCGCACCGGCAAGGGCCAGAAGAAGACCCGTGCGCTGAAGCGGCTGAAGGTCGTGTCCGCGTTCCTGCAGACCTCCAACAGCCCCAAGGGCATGGTCCTCGACTGCGTGCCGGTCATCCCGCCGGACCTGCGTCCGATGGTGCAGCTGGACGGTGGCCGCTTCGCGACCTCCGACCTGAACGACCTGTACCGCCGTGTGATCAACCGCAACAACCGTCTGAAGAGGCTCCTGGACCTCGGTGCCCCGGAGATCATCGTCAACAACGAGAAGCGCATGCTTCAGGAGGCCGTTGACGCCCTCTTCGACAACGGTCGTCGCGGCCGCCCCGTCACTGGCCCCGGCAACCGCCCGCTGAAGTCCCTCAGCGACATGCTGAAGGGTAAGCAGGGCCGTTTCCGTCAGAACCTGCTCGGCAAGCGTGTCGACTACTCGGCGCGTTCCGTGATCGTCGTCGGTCCGCAGCTGAAGCTGCACCAGTGCGGTCTGCCGAAGGCGATGGCGCTGGAGCTGTTCAAGCCGTTCGTGATGAAGCGTCTGGTGGACCTGAACCACGCGCAGAACATCAAGTCGGCCAAGCGCATGGTCGAGCGCGGCCGCACGGTCGTGTACGACGTGCTGGAAGAGGTCATCGCGGAGCACCCGGTTCTGCTGAACCGTGCGCCCACGCTGCACCGCCTCGGCATCCAGGCCTTCGAGCCGCAGCTGGTCGAGGGCAAGGCCATCCAGATCCACCCGCTCGTCTGCACCGCGTTCAACGCGGACTTCGACGGTGACCAGATGGCCGTGCACCTGCCGCTGTCCGCGGAGGCGCAGGCCGAGGCCCGCATCCTGATGCTGTCCTCGAACAACATCCTCAAGCCGGCCGACGGCCGCCCGGTCACGATGCCGACCCAGGACATGGTCCTCGGTCTGTTCTTCCTGACCACGGACGGCGAGATGCGGAACGTGAAGGGCGAGGACCGCTCCTTCGCGTCCGTGGCCGAGGCGATCATGGCGTTCGACGCCGGCGAGCTCTCGCTGCAGTCGCGCGTGGACATCCGCTTCCCGGTGGGCACCATCCCGCCGCGCGGCTGGACCCCGCCGGCCCAGGAGGAGGGCGAGCCGGAGTGGCAGCAGGGTGACAGCTTCCGGCTGAAGACGACGCTGGGCCGTGCGCTCTTCAACGAGCTGCTGCCCGAGGACTACCCGTTCGTCGACTACGAGGTCGGCAAGAAGCAGCTCTCCGAGATCGTCAACGACCTCGCCGAGCGCTACCCGAAGGTCATCGTGGCGGCGACGCTCGACAACCTGAAGGCGGCCGGCTTCTTCTGGGCGACCCGTTCCGGCGTCACCGTCGCCATCTCCGACGTCGTCGTTCCCGAGGCGAAGAAGGAGATCGTCAAGGGCTACGAGGCGCAGGACGAGAAGGTCCAGAAGCAGTACGAGCGCGGTCTGATCACCAAGGACGAGCGCACGCAGGAGCTCATCGCGATCTGGACCAAGGCGACCAACGAGGTCGCCGAGGCGATGAACGAGAACTTCCCGAAGACCAACCCGATCTTCATGATGGTGAACTCGGGTGCACGAGGCAACATGATGCAGATGCGTCAGATCGCCGGTATGCGTGGTCTTGTGTCGAACGCGAAGAACGAGACGATCCCGCGGCCCATCAAGGCGTCGTTCCGTGAGGGCCTGTCCGTGCTGGAGTACTTCATCTCCACGCACGGTGCGCGTAAGGGTCTCGCGGACACCGCCCTGCGTACCGCCGACTCGGGTTACCTCACCCGTCGTCTGGTGGACGTGTCGCAGGACGTCATCATCCGCGAGGAGGACTGCGGCACCGAGCGCGGCCTCAAGCTGCACATCGCCGAGCGCGGTGCCGACGGCGTCCTGCGCAAGGCGGAGAACGTCGAGACGTCCGTGTACGCGCGCTGCCTCGCCGAGGACATCGTCGTCGACGGAAAGGTGCTGGCCCCGGCCGGTACCGACCTGGGCGACGTGCTCATCGACGAGCTGATCCTGCAGGGCATCGAGGAGGTCAAGACCCGCTCGGTCCTGACCTGTGAGTCCGCCGTCGGCACCTGCGCCATGTGCTACGGGCGCTCGCTGGCCACGGGCAAGCTGGTCGACATCGGTGAGGCGGTCGGCATCATCGCCGCCCAGTCCATCGGTGAGCCCGGTACCCAGCTGACGATGCGTACCTTCCACACCGGTGGTGTGGCCGGTGACGACATCACCCAGGGTCTGCCCCGTGTCGTCGAGCTCTTCGAGGCCCGTACCCCGAAGGGTGTCGCCCCGATCTCCGAGGCCCACGGCCGCGTCCGGATCGAGGAGACCGAGAAGACCAAGAAGATCGTCGTCACGCCGGACGACGGCAGCGACGAGACGGCGTTCCCGATCTCGAAGCGCGCCCGACTCCTGGTCGGCGAGGGCGAGCACGTCGAGGTGGGCCAGAAGCTCACCGTGGGTGCCACCAACCCGCACGACGTGCTGCGCATCCTGGGTCAGCGTGCCGTCCAGGTCCACCTGGTCGGCGAGGTCCAGAAGGTCTACAACTCGCAGGGTGTGTCGATCCACGACAAGCACATCGAGATCATCATCCGGCAGATGCTCCGCCGTGTGACGATCATCGAGTCCGGCGACGCCGAGCTGCTGCCCGGCGAGCTGGTCGAGCGCTCGAAGTTCGAGCAGGAGAACCGTCGTGTGGTCCAGGAGGGCGGTCACCCGGCCTCCGGTCGTCCGCAGCTCATGGGTATCACCAAGGCCTCGCTGGCGACCGAGTCCTGGCTGTCGGCGGCGTCCTTCCAGGAGACGACCAGGGTCCTCACGGACGCGGCGATCAACGCCAAGTCCGACTCCCTGATCGGCCTCAAGGAGAACGTCATCATCGGTAAGCTCATCCCGGCCGGTACGGGTCTGTCCCGCTACCGCAACATCCGGGTGGAGCCGACCGAGGAGGCCAAGGCCGCGATGTACTCGGCCGTCGGCTACGACGACATCGACTACTCGCCGTTCGGCACGGGCTCCGGCCAGGCCGTGCCGCTGGAGGACTACGACTACGGTCCGTACAACCAGTAAGCGAGCAGCTTGAGTTGAGGGGCGGTCACTCCATTGCGGAGTGACCGCCCTTCGGCGTTCGGCGCAACGCCCGCCAATGCCTGTGCGGGAGGGGCCGTACGGCGCATGATGGGAGAAATCGGGGGAGGTGCTCCGTGTCGAATCCGTCGTGGCAACCCTGGCAACAGGGCCAGGTGCAGGGTGGGTTCCCCCAGCCGTGGCCGGGTCAGGTCGCCGTCCCGTCCGCCTCGTCGTCCCTGCTGGCCTCGCACGCCGACCGCGAGCGCGCCGTGGACGTGCTCAGGGCGGGGTACGCCGAAGGGCGGCTCGGGCAGCCGGAGTTCGACGACCGGGTCGCGCGGGCGTACACGGCCCGTACGCTCGGCGAACTGTCCCTGCTGGTCGCCGACCTGCCCCAGGGACCCGCGCCGCGCACGGACGGCGTGCCGCAGACGTTCCTGCCGCCACCCCCGCCGAAGACCAACGAGAAGGCCGTCGGGGCCCTGATCTGCGGTCTGCTCTGCCTGCCCACCGCAGGTCTCACGGGTATCCCCGCGGTGGTCCTGGGACACGCGGCCCGCGCCGAGATCCGCCGCAGGGGTGAGGCCGGCGACGGGCTGGCGCTGACCGGACTCGTCCTGGGCTGGCTGTCGACGGCGGGCTGGGCACTCGTCCTGGTGCTGTTCCTGGCGGTGGTGCTCGTGTCGGTGTGAGGCCCGGGCGGGCGTTCCCCGGGTGACGGCCCTCAGTGGCGCGAGGTGCCCGTACCGTTGATTCGAAGATCACATACGGCGTACGGGGTTGACATGTTCCGCGCGTCGATGCAGGCCGGGTCCATTTGTTTTGACCACAGCGAATGAGGTAGGTACGCTCAGACCTTGTGCCTGGGGTGTGCCCTGGCTCTCGTGCGTGCCTTTAAACCGCATGGCGAGCCGTCACCGCCCACCGTAATCTGCGCCCTCTCCGTCTTGCGGCGGGAGTCTGCTGGATTCGACACACCCGACCGCGTGGGTCGGAGAAGTTCCAGGTTAGCTGTACCTATCGGCACACAGAAACCGGAGAAGTAGTGCCTACGATCCAGCAGCTGGTCCGCAAGGGCCGGCAGGACAAGGTCGAGAAGAACAAGACGCCCGCACTCGAGGGTTCCCCTCAGCGTCGTGGCGTCTGCACGCGTGTGTTCACGACCACCCCGAAGAAGCCGAACTCGGCCCTGCGTAAGGTCGCGCGTGTGCGTCTGACCAGCGGGATCGAGGTCACGGCCTACATTCCGGGTGAGGGACACAACCTGCAGGAGCACTCCATCGTGCTCGTGCGCGGCGGCCGTGTGAAGGACCTGCCGGGTGTTCGCTACAAGATCATCCGTGGCTCCCTCGACACCCAGGGTGTCAAGAACCGCAAGCAGGCCCGCAGCCGTTACGGCGCCAAGAAGGAGAAGTAAGAATGCCTCGTAAGGGCCCCGCCCCGAAGCGTCCGGTCATCATCGACCCGGTTTACGGCTCTCCTCTGGTGACCTCCCTGATCAACAAGGTGCTGCTGAACGGCAAGCGCTCCACCGCCGAGCGCATCGTCTACGGCGCCATGGAGGGCCTGCGTGAGAAGACGGGCAACGACCCGATCATCACGCTGAAGCGCGCCCTCGAGAACATCAAGCCGACCCTCGAGGTCAAGTCCCGCCGTGTCGGTGGTGCGACGTACCAGGTTCCGATCGAGGTCAAGCCCGGTCGCGCCAACACGCTCGCGCTGCGCTGGCTCGTCGGTTACTCCCGCGCCCGTCGCGAGAAGACGATGACCGAGCGTCTGCTGAACGAACTCCTCGACGCGTCCAACGGCCTCGGTGCCGCTGTGAAGAAGCGCGAGGACACGCACAAGATGGCCGAGTCCAACAAGGCCTTCGCGCACTACCGCTGGTAGTCGCTACCCACATCGAGACCGAGAGAAGACTGAAGCCTTATGGCTACCACTTCACTTGACCTGGCCAAGGTCCGCAACATCGGGATCATGGCCCACATCGACGCGGGCAAGACGACCACCACCGAGCGGATCCTGTTCTACACCGGCGTTTCGTACAAGATCGGTGAGGTCCACGACGGCGCTGCCACCATGGACTGGATGGAGCAGGAGCAGGAGCGTGGCATCACGATCACCTCTGCTGCCACCACCTGTCACTGGCCGCTGGAAGACGTCGACCACACCATCAACATCATCGACACCCCGGGCCACGTCGACTTCACGGTCGAGGTGGAGCGCTCCCTGCGCGTGCTCGACGGTGCCGTGACGGTGTTCGACGGCGTCGCCGGCGTGGAGCCGCAGTCCGAGACGGTGTGGCGTCAGGCGGACCGCTACGGCGTTCCGCGTATCTGCTTCGTCAACAAGCTCGACCGCACCGGTGCCGAGTTCCACCGCTGCGTCGACATGATCTCCGACCGCCTGGGTGCGCAGCCGCTGGTCATGCAGCTGCCGATCGGTGCCGAGGCCGACTTCAAGGGCGTCGTGGACCTGGTCCGCATGAAGGCGCTCGTGTGGTCCGCCGAGGCCACCAAGGGCGAGATGTACGACATCGTCGACATCCCGGCCACGCACACCGAGGCGGCCGAGGAGTGGCGCGGCAAGCTCGTCGAGTCCGTCGCCGAGAACGACGAAGAGATCATGGAGCTGTACCTGGAGGGCGAGGAGCCCTCCGAGGAGCAGCTGTACGCCGCGATCCGTCGTATCACCATCGCCTCCGGCAAGTCCAAGGACACCACGGTCACCCCGGTGTTCTGCGGTACCGCGTTCAAGAACAAGGGCGTCCAGCCCCTGCTCGACGCGGTCGTGCGCTACCTCCCCTCCCCGCTCGACGTCGAGGCCATCGAGGGCCACGCCGTCAACGACCCGGAGGAGGTCGTCAGGCGCAAGCCGTCCGACGAGGAGCCGCTGTCGGCGCTGGCGTTCAAGATCATGAGCGACCCGCACCTCGGCAAGCTCACCTTCGTCCGGGTCTACTCGGGCCGCCTGGAGTCCGGCACCGCGGTGCTGAACTCCGTCAAGGGCAAGAAGGAGCGCATCGGCAAGATCTACCGCATGCACGCCAACAAGCGTGAGGAGATCGAGTCGGTGGGCGCCGGCGACATCGTCGCCGTCATGGGCCTGAAGCAGACCACCACCGGTGAGACGCTGTCCGACGACAAGAAGCCGGTCATCCTGGAGTCCATGGACTTCCCGGCGCCGGTCATCCAGGTCGCCATCGAGCCCAAGTCGAAGGGCGACCAGGAGAAGCTGGGCGTCGCGATCCAGCGCCTGGCCGAGGAGGACCCGTCCTTCCAGGTCCACTCGGACGAGGAGACCGGCCAGACCATCATCGGTGGTATGGGCGAGCTGCACCTCGAGGTGCTGGTCGACCGTATGCGCCGTGAGTTCAAGGTCGAGGCCAACGTCGGCAAGCCGCAGGTCGCTTACCGCGAGACGATCCGCAAGGCCGTCGAGCGTGTGGACTACACCCACAAGAAGCAGACCGGTGGTACCGGACAGTTCGCCAAGGTCCAGATCGCGATCGAGCCCATCGAGGGCGGCGACGCCTCGTACGAGTTCGTGAACAAGGTGACCGGTGGTCGTATCCCGAAGGAGTACATCCCTTCGGTCGACGCCGGTGCGCAGGAGGCCATGCAGTTCGGCATCCTCGCCGGCTACGAGATGACCGGCGTCCGCGTCACGCTCATCGACGGTGGCTACCACGAGGTCGACTCCTCCGAGCTCGCCTTCAAGATCGCCGGTTCGCAGGCCTTCAAGGAGGCCGCGCGCAAGGCCAGCCCCGTGCTGCTCGAGCCGATGATGGCCGTCGAGGTCACCACGCCCGAGGACTACATGGGCGAGGTCATCGGTGACATCAACTCCCGTCGTGGCCAGATCCAGGCCATGGAGGAGCGTGCCGGCGCCCGTGTCGTGAAGGGCCTGGTTCCGCTGTCGGAGATGTTCGGCTACGTCGGCGACCTCCGCAGCAAGACGTCGGGTCGCGCGAGCTACTCGATGCAGTTCGACTCCTACGCCGAGGTTCCCCGGAACGTCGCCGAGGAGATCATCGCGAAGGCCAAGGGCGAGTAACGCACCCCGTTTACACGCTTTAGGCTTGACACCGACCGCCAGGGGTTCTTCCCCGCGAAGGACCCCGGCGGGCGGCACCCCAGCAAAGATCACCTGGCGCCGATGAGTAAGGCGTACAGAACCACTCCACAGGAGGACCCCAGTGGCGAAGGCGAAGTTCGAGCGGACTAAGCCGCACGTCAACATCGGCACCATCGGTCACATCGACCACGGTAAGACGACCCTCACGGCCGCCATTACCAAGGTGCTGCACGACGCGTACCCGGACCTGAACGAGGCGACCGCGTTCGACAACATCGACAAGGCGCCCGAGGAGCGTCAGCGCGGTATCACCATCTCCATCGCGCACGTCGAGTACCAGACGGAGACCCGTCACTACGCGCACGTCGACTGCCCGGGTCACGCGGACTACATCAAGAACATGATCACGGGTGCCGCGCAGATGGACGGCGCGATCCTCGTGGTCGCCGCCACCGACGGCCCGATGCCGCAGACCAAGGAGCACGTGCTCCTGGCCCGCCAGGTCGGCGTTCCGTACATCGTCGTCGCCCTGAACAAGGCCGACATGGTGGACGACGAGGAGATCCTGGAGCTCGTCGAGCTCGAGGTCCGTGAGCTCCTCTCCGAGTACGAGTTCCCGGGCGACGACGTTCCGGTCGTCCAGGTCTCCGCGCTCAAGGCCCTCGAGGGCGACGCGAAGTGGACCGAGTCGGTCCTCAACCTGATGAAGGCCGTCGACGAGTCGATCCCGGAGCCGGAGCGCGACGTCGACAAGCCGTTCCTGATGCCGATCGAGGATGTCTTCACGATCACCGGTCGTGGCACCGTCGTCACCGGTCGTATCGAGCGCGGTATCCTCAAGGTCAACGAGACCGTCGACATCATCGGCATCAAGACCGAGAAGACCACCACCACGGTCACCGGCATCGAGATGTTCCGCAAGCTGCTCGACGAGGGCCAGGCCGGTGAGAACGTCGGTCTGCTGCTCCGCGGTATCAAGCGCGAGGACGTCGAGCGCGGCCAGGTCATCATCAAGCCCGGCTCGGTCACCCCGCACACGGAGTTCGAGGCGCAGGCCTACATCCTGTCCAAGGACGAGGGTGGCCGCCACACGCCGTTCTTCAACAACTACCGCCCGCAGTTCTACTTCCGTACGACGGACGTGACCGGCGTCGTGACCCTCCCCGAGGGCACCGAGATGGTCATGCCGGGTGACAACACCGAGATGAAGGTGGAGCTCATCCAGCCCATCGCCATGGAAGAGGGCCTGAAGTTCGCCATCCGTGAGGGTGGCCGCACCGTGGGCGCCGGCCAGGTCATCAAGATCAACAAGTGAGTCCACTCGCTTGAGGGTCCGACCCCTCGGGGTAGTTGACCTGAAGAGGCCCGTACGACTTCGGTCGTACGGGCCTCTTCGCTTTTCCATGTGCGGGCAACCGGCGTCGCGAGGCCGGGCCCTTTCACGGGATCCGCGGCGGCGGCCGCATTCGGCTGTACCGGACCCGCCCGCCGAGCGGTCGGACGGATGCCCTCACTCACATGGCGGATCGGCCCGTTCCGGCACCGGAGTTACACGGGTCGTGCCGTTCGAGGGAACGGCGGGTGTCGCACCCGGGGGGAACGGGCGCGACTCATATGTTCGGTTGGCATGAAGAGCGCAATGGGTGATCAGACGTCCGGTCCCAGTCGGCGTGGCGCCCTCGCCGGGCTCGTCGGTGCGGCCGGGGCGGCGGTGGCCGCCGGGTGCACGGCCCCGAGGCCGAGGTACACGCGGAGGCCGGCCACCGTGCGCACGAGTCCGGTACCCGCTCCGAAGGCCGGCCCCGCCCCCGGTGTGATGACGTTGTTCGACGACGAAGGGTTCAACTTCAGCGGGCTCTGGGCGCTCGGTGGGGCCGGGCAGGGCAGTGCCGACGCGGGGGAGGTGCTGACCGCCGTCAACACCATCAACAAGGCCGGTCTCTCCGCCCAGACCTACACCCAGACCTTCCGAAGGCTCGGGGACCGTCTGACGAAGGAGCCCGGGAACGCCAGACCCGACGCGGAGACCATGCGCTTCCGGGCCCTGAGGGCGGCGCAGTACTACGCGCAGGCGCTGTCCTGCGTGCTGGGCTCCGAGGACCCCGGCAGCGAGGAAGCGCTGTACCAGGCGGGCCGCGGCGCCTGGGACGCCTTCTGCGGGCTGTGCGACCCGGCTCCCGTGACGGACAACATCACCTACGAGAGCACACCGCTGCCCGTGTGGTTCTTCCGGCCGGACGCCTCGGGACGGGCCCGTCCCACGGTGATCCTCACCAACGGCAGCGACGGGCAGAACGTGGACATGTGGACCTACGGGGTCCGTACCGCCCTGGACCGGGGGTGGAACGCCCTGGTGTACGACGGACCCGGACAGGGTCAGCTGCTCTTCGTGAACCGGGTGCCCTTCACCCCCAGCTGGGAGCACGTGGTGACGCCCGTCGTCGACTGGCTGCTCGCCAGGTCCGATGTCAATCGCGCCAAGATCGCCCTTGCCGGGCTCAGCATGGCGGGGAATCTGACCGCCCGTGCCGCGGCCTTCGAGGAGCGCATCGCGGCCCTGGTGGCCATGCCCGGGCTGCTGGAGCCGTGGCTGGCCTTTCCCAAGCAGGTCCGGGAGATCCTGGCCGCGACCAAGGACGAGACCAACAACGTCTGGAACAAGGAGGTGGCCCCGAAGCTGTCGCGCACCGACGCGGCGATCCTGAAGACGCGCTTCGAGCCGTTCTCCGTGCCGGCGATGCTCGCCGCCCGCCAGGGCAAGCTCTTCACCGACTTCTACACCCCGGCCAAGCTGATCCAGTCACTGGCCACGACGAACGTGGTGAGCCGCATCAAGGTGCCGACCCTCGTCCTGGACTACGAGTTCGAGCAGTTCTACCCGGGGCAGGCACGTCAGATGTACGAGGCGCTGACCGCTCCCAAGGACTACGTGAGGCTCACCGCCGCGACCGGTGCCCAGATGCACTGCTCGCCGATGGCTCCGCAGCAGCACTGCGAGGTGGTCTTCGACTGGCTGCAGCAAACGGTGTAGGGGCCCGGCCCGCTCACGCACACCTGCTCCCTGCTTCGTCCCCCGTGCCACCCGGCGCGGGCCGTGGACGGGCGGGAAGCCCGAACGCCGGAGGCGGGCATCGAGGCCCGCGTTTCGCCTACGACTCCGCCGGGGTACTCTCTACGGCTCGATTGGCCAGCCCCCCGCCTGCTGTGGCAGACTGTCGGAGTTGCTCGGTCGAGTGTTGATGCTGCGCGCCTCCCGTCGGGAGGACCGGAAGCGAGTCCCACAGTACTCGTCGCCCTAACTGCCTCACGGCAGCGCTGGGGCGGACGTACGGGAATCTTCCGGGAAGTGTGGGCGCGACACCGGCCAGGCGCCCGGTGGGCTCCTCGCTCCCGGTCCCGCGGTTCCGGAAGGGCCGTGTTCCCCCTGCAGGGATGTTCGAACAAGGGACATCTGTGTCAGCGGGAGCGCGACACGCCCGACCGCGTGGGTCGGAGAGAGGCTCGGAACGCCGGGTCCCAGAGCGTAAGAGAGACAGGACTACGGAGTAGCCATGGCGGGACAGAAGATCCGCATCCGGCTCAAGGCCTACGACCACGAGGTCATCGACTCCTCGGCGAAGAAGATCGTCGAGACGGTGACGCGTACTGGTGCGTCGGTCGCGGGCCCGGTGCCGCTGCCCACTGAGAAGAACGTGTACTGCGTCATCAAGTCGCCGCACAAGTACAAGGACTCGCGCGAGCACTTCGAGATGCGTACCCACAAGCGCCTGATCGACATTCTCGACCCGACGCCCAAGACCGTTGACTCTCTGATGCGACTCGACCTCCCGGCCGGTGTCGACATCGAGATCAAGCTCTGAGGCCGGTGATCTGAGAATGGCTAAGCAGATCAAGGGCATCCTGGGCGAGAAGCTCGGCATGACGCAGGTCTGGGACGAGAACAACCGTGTCGTCCCCGTGACCGTCGTCAAGGCCGGCCCCAACGTCGTGACCCAGGTTCGTACGAACGACGCCGACGGCTACGAGTCGGTCCAGATCGCCTTCGGCGAGATCGACCCCCGCAAGGTGAACAAGCCCCTCAAGGGCCACTTCGCGAAGGCCGACGTCACCCCGCGCCGTCACCTCGTCGAGATCCGCACGGCGGACGCCGCCGAGTACACCCTCGGCCAGGAGATCACCGCTGAGGTGTTCGAGGCCGGCGTGAAGGTCGACGTCACCGGCAAGAGCAAGGGCAAGGGCTTCGCCGGTGTCATGAAGCGTCACAACTTCAAGGGCCTCGGCGCCGGACACGGTGTCCAGCGCAAGCACCGCTCTCCCGGTTCGATCGGTGGCTGCGCCACCCCGGGCCGTGTGTTCAAGGGCGTCCGCATGGCGGGTCGCATGGGCCACGAGCGGGTCACCACCCAGAACCTGACCGTCCACGCCGTTGACGCGGAGAAGGGTCTGCTGCTCATCAAGGGCGCGGTTCCTGGTCCGAACGGCGGCCTCGTCCTGGTCCGCACCGCGGCCAAGGGGGCCTGAGGTAACCGATGAGCACTGTTGACATCCTTTCGCCGGCGGGCGAGAAGGCCGGTTCCGTCGAGCTCCCCGCGGAGATCTTCGGCGTTGAGAAGGTCAGCGTTCCGCTGATCCACCAGGTCGTCGTCGCACAGCTGGCCGCTGCCCGTCAGGGCACGCACAAGACGAAGACCCGCGCCGAGGTCCGTGGTGGCGGCAAGAAGCCGTACCGCCAGAAGGGCACCGGTCGCGCCCGTCAGGGTTCGACCCGCGCCCCGCAGTTCGCCGGTGGTGGCGTCGTGCACGGTCCCGTGCCGCGCGACTACTCGCAGCGGACCCCCAAGAAGATGAAGGCCGCGGCCCTGCGCCACGCCCTCACCGACCGGGCCCGCAACAACCGCATCCACGTCGTGACCGACGTGGTCGAGTCGGACGTCTCCACCAAGGCCGCCAAGGCTCTCCTCGGCAAGATCAGCGAGCGCAAGAACGTGCTCCTGGTCATCGAGCGCGAGAACGACAAGGCCCTGCTGTCCGCTCGCAACCTGCCCCAGGTCCACATCCTGGAGCCGGGCCAGCTGAACACGTACGACGTGATCGTCTCCGACGACGTGGTCTTCACCCAGGCCGCTTTCGAGTCCTTCGTGTCCGGCCCGAAGGCCAACGACACCGAAGGGAGCGAGGCCTGATGGCTATCCGTCACCCCGCCATTGCCTCGAAGGCGGCCAAGGCCGCCAAGGCCGCGCGCGTCGCCAAGGCGCGTCGCCACGCCGCCGAGGGCAAGAACACCGTCGTCACCCCGGCGAGCAAGTCGTACTCGGACCCCCGTGACGTCCTGCTGAAGCCGGTCGTGTCGGAGAAGAGCTACGCGCTCATCGACGAGAACAAGTACACGTTCATCGTCGACCCGCGTGCGAACAAGACCCAGATCAAGGAGGCCGTCCAGGCGGTCTTCGAGGTCAAGGTCACCGGGGTCAACACGATCAACCGCCAGGGCAAGCGCAAGCGGACCCGTACGGGCTTCGGCCAGCGTGCCGCCACCAAGCGCGCGATCGTGACCCTCGCCGAGGGCGACCGTATCGACATCTTCGGCGGTCCGACCGCCTGAGGGCGGTCCGGATCGTCCGATATCGGACGAGGACTGAGAAATGGGAATCCGCAAGTACAAGCCGACTACGCCGGGCCGTCGTGGCGCCAGCGTCGCCGACTTCGTCGAGGTCACGCGGTCCACGCCGGAGAAGTCGCTGGTCCGCCCGCTGCACAGCAAGGGCGGCCGTAACAACGCCGGTCGTGTGACCGTTCGCCACCAGGGTGGCGGACACAAGCGCGCCTACCGTGTGATCGACTTCCGTCGTCACGACAAGGACGGCGTGCCGGCGAAGGTCGCGCACATCGAGTACGACCCCAACCGCACCGCGCGCATCGCGCTGCTGCACTACGCCGACGGCGAGAAGCGCTACATCCTCGCGCCGCGCGGCCTTGCGCAGGGCGACCGCGTCGAGAACGGTCCCGGGGCCGACATCAAGCCGGGCAACAACCTGGCACTCCGCAACATCCCGGTCGGTACCACGATCCACGCGATCGAGCTCCGTCCCGGTGGCGGCGCCAAGTTCGCCCGTTCCGCGGGTGCCTCCGTGCAGCTGCTGGCTCGTGAGGGCGCCATGGCGACCCTCCGTATGCCGTCCGGCGAGATCCGCATGGTGGACGCGCGCTGCCGCGCCACCGTCGGTGAGGTCGGCAACGCCGAGCAGTCGAACATCAACTGGGGCAAGGCCGGCCGTATGCGCTGGAAGGGCGTCCGCCCGACCGTGCGTGGTGTGGTCATGAACCCCGTGGACCACCCGCACGGTGGTGGTGAGGGTCGTACCTCCGGTGGCCGCCACCCGGTGTCCCCGTGGGGCCAGAAGGAAGGCCGTACTCGTTCCGCCAAGAAGGCGAGCAACAAGTACATCGTCCGCCGCCGCAAGACGAACAAGAAGCGCTAGGAGCGGGTTTAGATGCCGCGCAGTCTCAAGAAGGGGCCCTTCGTCGACGACCACCTGAGCAAGAAGGTGGACGCCCAGAACGAAGCCGGCACCAAGAACGTCATCAAGACCTGGTCCCGACGCTCCATGATCATCCCGGCCATGCTCGGCCACACGATCGCGGTGCACAACGGCAAGACCCACATTCCGGTGTTCGTCACCGAGTCGATGGTCGGCCACAAGCTCGGCGAGTTCTCGCCGACGCGCACCTTCCGGGGTCACGTCAAGGACGACCGGAAGTCGAAGCGCCGCTAGTAGCGGGGTGGAATGACCATGACAGACACTGGAAGGACAACCATGGACGCCAGGGCCCAGGCGCGGTACATCCGCGTCACGCCCATGAAGGCCCGCCGCGTGGTGGACCTCATCCGTGGCATGGATGCCGCGGAGGCTCAGGCGGTCCTGCGTTTCGCCCCGCAGGCCGCGAGCGTGCCGGTCGGCAAGGTGCTGGACAGCGCCATCGCCAACGCCGCGCACAACTACGACCACACCGATGTCGACAGCCTCTTCATCTCCGAGGCGTACGTCGACGAGGGCCCGACCCTGAAGCGGTTCCGTCCGCGCGCCCAGGGCCGTGCCTACCGGATCCGCAAGCGGACCAGCCACATCACCGTGGTCGTCAGCAGCAAGGAAGGAACCCGGTAATGGGCCAGAAGGTAAACCCGCACGGGTTCCGGCTCGGTGTCACGACCGACTTCAAGTCGCGTTGGTACGCCGACAAGCTGTACAAGGACTACGTCAAGGAAGACGTCGCCATCCGTCGGATGATGACGTCCGGCATGGAGCGCGCCGGTATCTCCAAGGTGGAGATCGAGCGCACCCGTGACCGCGTCCGTGTGGACATCCACACCGCGCGTCCGGGCATCGTCATCGGCCGCCGTGGCGCCGAGGCCGACCGCATCCGCGGCGACCTCGAGAAGCTCACGGGCAAGCAGGTCCAGCTGAACATCCTCGAGGTCAAGAACCCCGAGACCGACGCTCAGCTGGTGGCGCAGGCCGTTGCCGAGCAGCTCTCCTCCCGCGTCTCCTTCCGCCGCGCCATGCGCAAGAGCATGCAGTCGGCGATGAAGGCGGGCGCCAAGGGCATCAAGATCCAGTGCGGTGGCCGCCTCGGCGGCGCCGAGATGTCCCGCTCGGAGTTCTACCGCGAGGGCCGTGTGCCCCTGCACACGCTCCGCGCGAACGTGGACTACGGCTTCTTCGAGGCCAAGACGACCTTCGGCCGCATCGGCGTGAAGGTCTGGATCTACAAGGGCGATGTCAAGAACATCGCCGAGGTCCGCGCCGAGAACGCTGCCGCCCGTGCGGGTAACCGCCCGGCCCGCGGTGGCGCCGACCGCCCGGCCCGTGGTGGCCGCGGTGGCGAGCGGCGCGGTCGTAAGCCGCAGCAGGCTGCCGGCGCCGAGGCCCCCAAGGCCGAGGCTCCCGCGTCCGCTCCGGCTGAGAGCACCGGAACGGAGGCCTGACCGACATGCTGATCCCCCGTAGGGTCAAGCACCGCAAGCAGCACCACCCGAAGCGCGATGGAATGGCCAAGGGTGGAACGCAGGTTGCGTTCGGCGAGTACGGCATCCAGGCGCTGACCCCGGCGTACGTGACGAACCGCCAGATCGAGGCGGCTCGTATCGCCATGACCCGTCACATCAAGCGTGGCGGCAAGGTCTGGATCAACATCTACCCGGACCGCCCGCTGACCAAGAAGCCCGCCGAGACCCGCATGGGTTCCGGTAAGGGTTCGCCGGAGTGGTGGATCGCGAACGTCAAGCCTGGTCGCGTGATGTTCGAGCTGTCCTACCCGAACGAGAAGATCGCCCGTGAGGCGCTCCTTCGTGCGGCCCACAAGCTGCCGATGAAGTGCCGGATCGTCAAGCGCGAGGCAGGTGAAGCGTGATGTCGGCCGGTACCAAGGCGTCCGAGCTGCGCGAGCTGGGCAACGAGGAGCTTCTTGGCAAGCTCCGCGAGGCCAAGGAAGAGCTGTTCAACCTCCGCTTCCAGGCGGCGACGGGACAGCTCGAGAACCACGGCCGTCTGAAGGCGGTCCGCAAGGACATCGCGCGGATCTACACCCTGATGCGCGAGCGTGAGCTGGGCATCGAAACGGTGGAGAACGCCTGATGAGCGAGAAGAATGTGACTGAGCAGACCGAGCGCAACGCCCGCAAGACCCGTGAGGGTCTGGTCGTCAGCGACAAGATGGACAAGACCGTCGTCGTCGCCGTCGAGGACCGTGTGAAGCACGCGCTGTACGGCAAGGTCCTGCGCCGTACCAACAAGCTCAAGGCGCACGACGAGCAGAACGCTGCCGGCGTCGGCGACCGCGTCCTCCTGATGGAGACGCGCAAGCTGTCCGCCTCGAAGCACTGGCGCATCGTCGAGATCCTCGAGAAGGCGAAGTAACAAGCGGGGGCCGCACGGCCCCTGCTGACCCCCGCCGGGGGCCGCACCTCAGGGTGCCCGGCCCCCGGCGTGGGTTCCCGCCTGCAGAGGAGTAAGTAATTCCTGCGGTATCCCCCGCAGGACAGTTCCGCCAGGCTCTCCGGGCCAACACCCGGAGGGAACCGGCAGACGATCAGGAGATAGACGTGATCCAGCAGGAGTCGCGACTGCGCGTCGCCGACAACACTGGTGCGAAGGAGATCCTTTGCATCCGTGTGCTCGGTGGTTCCGGTCGCCGCTACGCGGGCATCGGTGACGTCATCGTCGCCACCGTCAAGGACGCGATCCCCGGTGGCAACGTGAAGAAGGGTGACGTCGTCAAGGCGGTCATCGTTCGCACCGTCAAGGAGCGCCGCCGTCCGGACGGCTCGTACATCCGCTTCGACGAGAACGCCGCCGTCATTCTGAAGAACGACGGCGACCCTCGCGGCACCCGCATCTTCGGCCCGGTCGGCCGTGAGCTGCGCGAGAAGAAGTTCATGAAGATCATCTCGCTCGCGCCGGAGGTGCTGTAAGCATGAAGATCAAGAAGGGCGACCTGGTCCAGGTCATCACCGGCAAGGACAAGGGCAAGCAGGGCAAGGTCATTGCCGCTTACCCGCGCGACGAGCGTGTCCTGGTCGAGGGCGTCAACCGGGTCAAGAAGCACACCAAGGCCGGTCCGACCGCCAGCGGTTCGCAGGCCGGCGGCATCGTGACCACCGAGGCCCCGATCCACGTGTCCAACGTTCAGCTGGTCGTGGAGAAGGACGGCAACAAGGTCGTCACGCGTGTCGGCTACCGCTTCGACGAGAACGGCAACAAGATCCGCGTTGCCAAGCGGACGGGTGAGGACATCTGATGGCTACCACCACCACTCCGCGTCTGAAGCAGAAGTACCGCGAGGAGATCGCGGGCAAGCTGCGTGACGAGTTCAAGTACGAGAACGTCATGCAGATCCCCGGCCTCGTCAAGATCGTGGTCAACATGGGTGTGGGCGACGCCGCCCGCGACTCCAAGCTGATCGAGGGCGCCATCCGCGACCTCACCACGATCACCGGTCAGAAGCCGGCCGTCACCAAGGCCCGCAAGTCCATCGCGCAGTTCAAGCTGCGTGAGGGTCAGCCGATCGGTGCCCACGTCACGCTTCGTGGCGACCGCATGTGGGAGTTCCTCGACCGCACCCTGTCGCTCGCGCTGCCGCGCATCCGCGACTTCCGCGGTCTGTCCCCCAAGCAGTTCGACGGCCGTGGCAACTACACCTTCGGTCTCACGGAGCAGGTCATGTTCCACGAGATCGACCAGGACAAGATCGACCGTGTCCGGGGTATGGACATCACCGTGGTCACCACGGCGACCAACGACGCTGAGGGCCGCGCGCTCCTTCGTCACCTCGGCTTCCCGTTCAAGGAGGCGTGAGCGAGATGGCGAAGAAGGCTCTGATCGCGAAGGCTGCTCGTAAGCCCAAGTTCGGTGTGCGCAGCTACACCCGCTGCCAGCGCTGCGGTCGTCCGCACTCCGTGTACCGCAAGTTCGGCCTGTGCCGCGTGTGCCTTCGTGAGATGGCTCACCGTGGCGAGCTGCCGGGCGTGACCAAGAGCTCCTGGTAACAGCCCTATTGGGTTGATGCAGGGCTCTCGGTAAGCATCTGGGTCGGCAGGCGGCCCAACTCACATGCATTAAGCTTGTGGGGTTGGGCGTCTGTCGCCCGTACGACTTACTACGCCGTAGGTCCACCGCGCCGCACCCGTCCCGTCTCGGATCGGGGAGAGGGATGGCGCACCAGGAAACCCCGGCGAGAGAGGCCGAAGGCCAATTCATGACCATGACTGATCCGATCGCAGACATGCTTACGCGTCTGCGGAACGCGAACTCGGCATACCACGACTCCGTGACGATGCCGGCATCGAAGATCAAGTCGCACATCGCGGAGATCCTCCAGCAGGAGGGCTTCATCACGGGCTGGAAGGTCGAGGACGCCGAGGTCGGCAAGAACCTCGTTCTCGAGCTGAAGTTCGGCCCGAACCGTGAGCGCTCCATCGCGGGCATCAAGCGGATCTCCAAGCCCGGTCTCCGGGTGTACGCGAAGTCCACCAACCTGCCGAAGGTGCTCGGCGGCCTCGGCGTGGCGATCATCTCCACGTCCCACGGGCTCCTCACCGACAAGCAGGCCGGCAAGAAGGGCGTAGGCGGAGAAGTCCTCGCCTACGTCTGGTAACGGAAGGGAACGGAGGAAACAGCTATGTCGCGCATCGGCAAGCTCCCCATCGCGGTTCCCGCCGGCGTGGACGTCACCATCGACGGCAACACGGTCTCGGTCAAGGGCCCCAAGGGCACGCTGACCCACACCGTCGTGTCGCCGATCGAGATCGCCAAGGGTGAGGACGGCGTTCTGCACGTCACCCGCCCCAACGACGAGCGTCAGAACAAGGCCCTGCACGGCCTGTCCCGCACGCTGGTGGCGAACATGATCACCGGCGTGACCCAGGGTTACGTGAAGAAGCTCGAGATCAGCGGTGTCGGTTACCGCGTGAGCGCCAAGGGCTCGAACCTCGAGTTCGCGCTCGGCTACAGCCACCCGATCACCGTCGAGGCCCCCGAGGGCATCACCTTCAAGGTGGAGGCCCCCACCCGTTTCTCGGTCGAGGGCATCGACAAGCAGAAGGTCGGCGAGGTTGCGGCCAACATCCGCAAGCTGCGCAAGCCCGACCCGTACAAGGCCAAGGGCGTCAAGTACGAGGGCGAAGTCATCCGCCGCAAGGTCGGAAAGGCGGGTAAGTAAGCCATGGCATACGGACAGAAGATCCTCAAGGGCGACGCCTACAAGCGCGCCGCGATCAAGCGCCGTCACATCCGGATCCGCAAGCGGATCTCGGGTACGGCGGAGCGTCCGCGTCTGGTCGTGACCCGCTCCAACCGCCACATCGTGGCGCAGGTGATCGACGACCTCAAGGGCCACACCCTGGCATCGGCGTCCACGCTGGACACCTCGGTCCGTGGTGGCGAGGGCGACAAGTCCGCGCAGGCCAAGCAGGTCGGCGCCCTGGTCGCCGAGCGCGCCAAGGCCGCCGGTGTCGAGGCTGTCGTGTTCGACCGTGGTGGCAACCAGTACGCCGGGCGCATCGCCGCCCTGGCGGACGCCGCCCGCGAAGCCGGGCTCAAGTTCTGAGCCTGCCGTAGCTAGCGGAAACAGAGAGAGGTAATTCCAATGGCTGGACCCCAGCGCCGCGGTGGCGGTGCCGGTGGCGGCGAGCGGCGGGACCGGAAGGGCCGTGACGGCGGCGCTGCTGCCGCCGAGAAGACCGCGTACGTTGAGCGCGTTGTCGCGATCAACCGCGTCGCCAAGGTTGTGAAGGGTGGTCGTCGCTTCAGCTTCACCGCGCTGGTCGTGGTGGGCGACGGTGACGGCACCGTGGGTGTCGGATACGGCAAGGCCAAGGAGGTGCCGGCCGCCATCGCCAAGGGCGTTGAGGAGGCCAAGAAGCACTTCTTCAAGGTCCCGCGTATCCAGGGCACCATCCCGCACCCGATCCAGGGTGAGAAGGCTGCCGGCGTCGTGCTCCTGAAGCCCGCGTCGCCCGGTACCGGTGTTATCGCCGGTGGTCCGGTGCGTGCCGTGCTCGAGTGCGCCGGTATCCACGACGTGCTGTCGAAGTCGCTCGGCTCCGACAACGCGATCAACATCGTGCACGCGACCGTGGAGGCCCTGAAGGGCCTGCAGCGCCCCGAGGAGATCGCGGCCCGCCGTGGTCTGCCGCTCGAGGACGTCGCCCCCGCGGCCCTGCTGCGTGCGCGTGCCGGGGCGGGTGCGTAATCATGGCGCAGCTCAAGATCACGCAGGTGAAGTCCTACATCGGCAGCAAGCAGAACCACCGCGACACGCTGCGTTCCCTGGGCCTCAAGCGCCTGGGTGACGTGGTCGTCAAGGAGGACCGTCCCGAGTTCCGCGGCATGGTGCACACCGTCCGCCACCTCGTGTCGGTCGAGGAGGTCGACTGATCATGGCGGAGCAGAACCCGCTCAAGATCCACAACCTCCGTCCCGCCCCGGGCGCCAAGACCGCCAAGACCCGTGTGGGTCGTGGTGAGGCGTCCAAGGGTAAGACGGCCGGTCGTGGTACCAAGGGCACGAAGGCCCGCTACCAGGTTCCGGAGCGCTTCGAGGGTGGCCAGATGCCGCTCCACATGCGCCTTCCGAAGCTGAAGGGCTTCAAGAACCCGTTCAAGACCGAGTACCAGGTCGTGAACCTCGACAAGCTGGCCGCGCTCTACCCCGAGGGTGGCGAGGTCACCGTCGAGGGTCTGGTGGCCAAGGGTGCCGTTCGCAAGAACGCGCTCGTCAAGGTCCTCGGACAGGGCGAGATCTCCGTGGCGCTGCAGGTGACGGTCGACGCCGTCTCCGGCTCCGCCAAGGAGAAGATCACCGCCGCCGGCGGTACCGTCACCGAGCTCGTCTGAGAATTTCGGGCGTCTCGATGACCTGAACGATCCCGGCCGGGGATATCCCACATGGGGTATCCCCGGTTGGTCGTTCCAAGGGGGCAGTCTCGCCGGTAAGGTGGCCTGCACTGCCAACTTTCACAGGGTGCCGCGGTTCGGGCACTCAGGGCGGCAGTCAGCCGTTACCCAAGTCGTTGTTCAGTCGGATACTCAAGACCGTCACCCTTGACGCAGACGCGCGGGGGTCGCAGGAGGCACCGTGCTCACCGCGTTCGCCCGGGCGTTCAGGACGCCCGACCTGCGCAAGAAGCTGCTCTTCACGCTCGCCATCATCGTGGTGTACCGGGTCGGTACACACATTCCGATCCCGGGCGTCGACTACAAGAGCGTCCAGACGTGTATCGACGTCGCCAAGGGCAACCAGGGCCTGTTCGGTCTGGTCAACATGTTCAGCGGTGGCGCGCTGCTGCAGATCACGATCTTCGCACTGGGCATCATGCCGTACATCACGGCGAGCATCATTCTCCAGCTGCTGACCGTGGTCATTCCGCGCCTGGAAGCCCTCAAGAAGGAGGGCCAGGCGGGCACGACGAAGATCACGCAGTACACCCGTTACCTGACGGTGGCCCTCGCGATCCTCCAGGGCACCGGCCTGGTGGCGACCGCCCGCAGCGGCGCGCTGTTCTCGGGCTGCCCGGTGGCGACCTCGATCGTCCCCGACCAGTCGATCTTCACGACCATCACGATGGTCGTCGTCATGACCGCCGGAACGGCCGTCGTCATGTGGCTCGGTGAGCTGATCACCGACCGCGGCATCGGCAACGGCATGTCCATTCTGATGTTCATCTCGATCGCCGCGACCTTCCCGTCCGCGCTGTGGGCGATCAAGAAGCAGGGCACCCTGGCCGGCGGCTGGATCGAGTTCGGCACCGTCATCCTCGTCGGCCTCGTCATGGTCGGCCTGGTCGTCTTCGTCGAGCAGGCCCAGCGGCGCATCCCGGTCCAGTACGCGAAGCGCATGATCGGCCGGCGTTCCTACGGCGGGACCTCGACCTACATCCCGCTGAAGGTGAACCAGGCGGGTGTGATCCCCGTCATCTTCGCGTCGTCGCTGCTGTACATCCCGGCCCTGATCGCGCAGTTCTCCGGGGGTAATTCCGGGTGGAAAGCCTGGATCCAGCAGAACCTGACCAAGGGCGACCACCCGATTTACATCACTATGTACTTCTTGTTGATTGTTTTCTTCGCGTTCTTCTACGTGGCCATCTCGTTCAACCCCGAAGAAGTCGCGGACAACATGAAGAAGTATGGTGGCTTCATCCCGGGCATCCGGGCCGGTAGGCCCACTGCTGAGTACCTCTCGTACGTGCTCAACCGGATCACCTGGCCGGGATCGCTGTACCTGGGTCTGATTGCTCTCGTACCGACAGTGGCGTTGGTCGGCTTCGGGGCGAGCCAGAACTTCCCGTTCGGCGGAACCAGCATCCTGATCATCGTGGGTGTCGGTCTCGAGACGGTGAAGCAGATCGAGAGCCAGCTCCAGCAGCGCAATTACGAAGGGTTCCTCCGCTGATGCGAATCGTCCTCGTCGGGCCGCCCGGTGCCGGCAAGGGAACGCAGGCCGCGTTCCTCGCCAAGAACCTGTCGATCCCGCACATCTCCACGGGCGACCTGTTCCGCGCCAACATCAGCCGGCAGACGGACCTTGGCAAACTCGCGAAGTCCTACATGGACCGCGGTGAGCTGGTTCCCGACGAGGTCACCATCGCGATGGCCAAGGACCGCATGGAGCAGCCCGACGCGAAGAACGGCTTTCTCCTGGACGGCTTCCCTCGCAATGTGAAGCAGGCCGAGGCACTGGACGAGATGCTCAGGACCGAGGGCATGAAGCTGGACGCGGTCCTCGACCTCGAGGTTCCCGAGGAAGAGGTCGTCAAGCGCATCGCGGGACGTCGCGTCTGCCGCAACGACTCGGCGCACGTCTTCCACGTGTCGTACAAGCCGGCCAAGCAGGAAGGCGTCTGCGACGTCTGCGGTGGCGAGCTCTACCAGCGCGACGACGACTCCGAGGAGACCGTCCGCAAGCGGCTCGAGGTCTACCACACGCAGACCGAGCCGATCATCGACTACTACAAGTCGCAGGGCCTGGTGGTCACGATCTCCGCGCTCGGCAAGGTGGAGGACGTCACCCAGCGCGCGATGGAGGCGCTCCAGCAGAAGGACGGCGCCAAGTAGTCGCTCCCGGCACACACGGCCGCGGTTCCCTCCGGGAGCCGCGGCCGAGCTGTGAGCGGTGATGGACGGTCCGGTGCGCCCGTATCGTTGAACAAGTCCGTGTTTCTCTCCGGTCCAGAAAGGCCGCAGTCGTCATGGTGCAGATCAAGACCCCCGAGCAGATCGCCAGGATGCGTGAGGCGGGGCTGGTCGTCGCCGCCGTGCACGCCGCCACGCGCGAGGCGGCCGTGCCGGGCGCCACGACGAAGGACCTGGACGAGGTCGCCCGCAAGGTTCTCGCGGAGCACGGGGCCAAGCCGAACTTCCTCGGGTACGGCGGTTTCCCCGCCACCATCTGCACCTCGGTGAACGAGGTCGTCGTCCACGGCATCCCGTCCGAGGAGGTCGTGCTCAAGGACGGGGACATCATCTCCATCGACGCCGGCGCGATCGTCGACGGCTGGCACGGCGACGCCGCCTACACGGCGTTCGTGGGGTCCGGTCACGCTCCCGAGCTGATCGAGCTCTCCCGGGTGACCGAGGAGTCCATGTGGGCCGGGATCGCCGCCATGAAGCAGGGCAACCGCCTGGTCGACGTCTCCCGGGCCATCGAGACCTACATCCGCAGGCAGCCGAAGCCCGGTGGCGGCAAGTACGGGATCATCGAGGACTACGGCGGGCACGGCATCGGCACCGAGATGCACATGGACCCCCATCTGCTGAACTACGTGGACCGCCGCCGTGGCAAGGGCCCCAAGCTGGTACCCGGGTTCTGCCTGGCCATCGAGCCGATGGTCTCCCTGGGCACCCCGAAGACGGACGTCCTCGAGGACGACTGGACCGTCATCACCACCGACGGCACCTGGTCCTCGCACTGGGAGCACTCCGTCGCCCTGACCGAACAGGGCCCGCTGGTGCTGACGTCCCCCGACGGCGGCCGGGCCAAGCTCGCCGAGTACGGCGTGACGGCCGCGCCGGACCCGCTCGCCTGAGAGCCGGTGCCGGACAGGCCCCTGTCCGCATGATGATCTCGGACATGGGGCAGACTTCCGCGATTCGTCTTTCCGAGAGGCCTGACGTAGACTGACTCGTCGGCTCTCGTGCATCCGCATGTCCGCATGCGGTACGCGGAGCCGATCAAGGTAGTCGATTCGAAGGGCGAAGCGTGGCCAAGAAGCAAGGTGCCATCGAGATCGAGGGCACTGTCGTCGAGTCTCTTCCGAACGCCATGTTCAAGGTCGAGCTCCAGAACGGCCACCAGGTCCTGGCACACATCAGCGGCAAGATGCGTATGCACTACATCCGCATTCTCCCTGACGACCGGGTCGTGGTGGAGCTTTCTCCGTACGACCTGACGCGTGGCCGGATCGTCTACCGCTACAAGTAGATCTTGCCGGTACCCCGTCTCCACGGGGTGGTGGCACTGACCCGGAGAACCTCACATCCATGAAGGTCAAGCCGAGCGTCAAGAAGATCTGTGACAAGTGCAGGGTGATCCGCCGTCACGGTCGGGTCATGGTCATCTGCGACAACCCGCGCCACAAGCAGCGCCAGGGCTGACGCAGGACCGCATCCTCTGCATCCGCAGAACTTCGCGCGACGCAAGCTGAATATGTTCATACGCAGGACCCGGAACCGATCGGTTCCGACACCCCCGGCTCGGAGGCCGGGGACCCAGTTCGTACCTGGTACGGCGGCTGGGAGCCGGTTCTGCGGAAGACCTCCGAAGATCAACTGGAGCCATTGAATGGCACGCGTTTCCGGTGTTGACATCCCGCGCGAAAAGCGCGTGGAGGTCGCCCTGACCTACGTGTTCGGCATCGGCCGGACCCTCTCGCAGGAGACGCTGGCTGCGACCGGCGTCGACCCGAACACCCGCGTCCGCGACCTGAGCGAAGAGCAGCTGGTCGCGATCCGCGAGTACGTCGACAACAACATCAGGACCGAGGGTGACCTCCGTCGTGAGATCCAGGCCGACATCCGCCGCAAGGTCGAGATCGGCTGCTACCAGGGTCTGCGGCACCGCCGGGGTCTGCCCGTCCGCGGTCAGCGCACCAGCACCAACGCCCGCACCCGCAAGGGCCCGCGTCGCGCCATCGCCGGTAAGAAGAAGCCGGGCAAGAAGTAGTCCGCAGCGGACACCTGTCCACGGTCTTCGCTGTAGGACCGACCACCTCCCGTAGGAGTTAGTAGATGCCCCCCAAGGGACGTCAGGGCGCTGCCAAGAAGGTGCGCCGCAAGGAAAAGAAGAACGTCGCTCACGGCCACGCGCACATCAAGAGCACGTTCAACAACACCATCGTTTCGATCACCGACCCGTCGGGCAACGTGATCTCCTGGGCCTCCGCCGGCCACGTCGGCTTCAAGGGCTCCCGGAAGTCCACGCCGTTCGCCGCGCAGATGGCCGCCGAGTCGGCCGCCCGTCGCGCGCAGGAGCACGGCATGCGCAAGGTCGACGTGTTCGTCAAGGGCCCGGGTTCCGGCCGTGAGACCGCGATCCGCTCCCTGCAGGCCACGGGCCTCGAGGTCGGCTCCATCCAGGACGTCACCCCGACCCCGCACAACGGCTGCCGTCCGCCGAAGCGCCGCCGCGTCTGACGCACGGCCGCTCCGCAGGACAGCGGTTTCGGGCGGTACGGCCCTTTCGGGACGTGCCGCCCGTACCCTTGCAGTACCCGCACCTCTGCGTTCCGGGTGCGGCCCCGTCGGGCGTCATATAGCGGGCGTCCACGACTGAAGGATCTGATCCACACATGCTGATCGCTCAGCGTCCCTCGTTGACCGAAGAGGTCGTCGACGAATTCCGCTCCCGGTTCGTGATCGAGCCGCTGGAGCCGGGCTTCGGCTACACCCTCGGCAACTCCCTGCGCCGTACCCTCCTGTCGTCGATCCCCGGTGCCGCTGTCACCAGCATCCGCATCGACGGTGTCCTGCACGAGTTCACCACCGTGCCGGGCGTCAAGGAGGACGTCACCGACCTGATCCTCAACATCAAGCAGCTCGTCGTCTCCTCGGAGCACGACGAGCCGGTCGTGATGTACCTGCGCAAGCAGGGCCCGGGTCTGGTCACCGCCGCCGACATCGCGCCTCCGGCCGGTGTCGAGGTGCACAACCCCGACCTCGTCCTCGCCACGCTCAACGGCAAGGGCAAGCTGGAGATGGAGCTGACCGTGGAGCGCGGTCGCGGCTATGTCTCCGCCGTGCAGAACAAGCAGGTGGGCCAGGAGATCGGCCGTATCCCGGTCGACTCCATCTACTCGCCCGTTCTCAAGGTCACCTACAAGGTCGAGGCGACCCGTGTCGAGCAGCGCACCGACTTCGACAAGCTGATCGTCGACGTCGAGACCAAGCAGGCCATGCGTCCCCGCGACGCCATGGCGTCGGCCGGCAAGACCCTGGTCGAGCTGTTCGGTCTGGCGCGTGAGCTCAACATCGACGCCGAGGGCATCGACATGGGCCCGTCCCCCACGGACGCCGCCCTTGCCGCCGACCTGGCGCTCCCGATCGAGGAGCTGGAGCTCACCGTCCGCTCCTACAACTGCCTCAAGCGCGAGGGCATCCACTCGGTGGGTGAGCTCGTGGCGCGTTCCGAGGCGGACCTGCTGGACATCCGCAACTTCGGTGCGAAGTCCATCGACGAGGTCAAGGCGAAGCTGGCCGGCATGGGCCTGGCCCTGAAGGACAGCCCGCCCGGATTCGACCCGACCGCCGCCGCCGACGCCTTCGGTGCCGACGACGACGCGGACGCGGGTTTTGTGGAGACCGAGCAGTACTGATCGGTCTCCGGCTGCGGCTGGTCGCGCAGCTCCCCGCGCCCCCCGGGGCGCGGGGTCTCCGACAGGCGCCCGCCTGCTCGGATACTGACCTCGGTACCTGATACGGCCGGGGCAGACACACAGGAGAAGAACTATGCCGAAGCCCACCAAGGGTGCCCGTCTGGGCGGCAGTGCCGCGCACGAGAAGCTGCTTCTCGCGAACCTCGCGAAGTCGCTCTTCGAGCACGGCCGTATCACCACCACCGAGGCGAAGGCCCGCCGCCTGCGGCCGTACGCCGAGCGTCTGGTCACCAAGGCGAAGAAGGGCGACCTTCACAACCGCCGTCAGGTGCTCCAGGTCATCACGGACAAGAGCGTCGTCCACACGCTCTTCACCGAGATCGGCCCGCGGTACGAGAACCGTCCGGGTGGCTACACGCGCATCACCAAGATCGGTAACCGCCGTGGCGACAACGCGCCCATGGCTGTCATCGAGCTGGTCGAGGCGCTGACGGTGGCCCAGCAGGCGACCGGTGAGGCCGAGGCGGCGACGAAGCGCGCCGTCAAGGAGGCCGAGACCAAGGCCGAGGAGACCAAGGCCGAAGAGGTCGTCGAGGACGCCAAGCCGGCCGAGGCCGTCGAGGCTGCCGAGGAGTCCAAGGACGCCTGAGGTTGACCTCGCAGAAAGCGGGTCCGTCCGTCCGGGCGGGCCCGCTTTCGCGTTCCTGAGAGGATCTCTACGTGAGTGACGAAGTGCAGCCCGGGTTCGTACGGGTGCGGCTGGACCTGTCGTACGACGGCACCGACTTCCACGGCTGGGCCAAGCAGGCCGGCGGCAGGCGGACCGTGCAGGGGGAGATCGAGGACGCCCTGCGTACCGTCACCCGGTCCCGGGAGACCTACGAGCTGACCGTGGCAGGGCGCACCGATGCCGGGGTGCACGCGCGCGGACAGGTCGCCCACGTCGATCTGCCCCGGGAGGTCTGGGCCGAGCAGAGCGGCAAGCTGCTGAAGCGGCTTGCAGGGCGTCTGCCCAGGGACGTACGGGTCTGGGCGCTCAGAGAGGCGCCCAGCGGCTTCAACGCCCGTTTCGCCGCGATGTGGCGGCGCTATGTCTATCGCGTCACCGACAACCCCGGGGGCACGGATCCGCTGCTGCGCAACCACGTCCTGTGGCACGACTGGCCCCTGGACGTCGCCGCGATGGACGCCGCCGCCAGGACCCTGGTCGGGGAGCACGATTTCGAGGCGTACGCGAAGAAGCGCGAGGGGGCGACGACCATCCGCGAGATCCTCGACTTCGGGGTGCGCCGGGGTGCGGACGGCATCGTCGAGATCGAGGTCCGCGCCGACGCCTTCTGCCACAACCAGGTGCGCTCCATGGTCGGGGCCCTGCTGTTCGTGGGCGACGGACACCGGGGTGCGGAGTGGCCGCGGAAGGTCCTCGACGCCCGTGTCCGCGACAGCGCCGTCCATGTCGTACGGCCGCTCGGGCTGACCTTGGAAGAGGTCGCGTACCCGGCGGACGACCAACTCGCCGAACGGCAGCGGCAGGCGCGGCGGGTGCGGGGCGCGGTGCACTGAAAAGGGGCTCCGCGGCGGTCGCCGCGGAGCCCCGGGGTCGGACGGGCCGACGGGGTCAGCCGGCCAGGACCGTCTTGAAGGTCGGCTGCAGATAAGGGGCCAGGGAGCGGGCGTAGCTGCCCGTCATGTGGCTATAGTCGAAATAGACGACCCTTCCGCCGATCACGGCGGGACAGTATCCGTCCGCACAGAGGGCGGGGACGGCGTCGATGACCTTGGCTCCGTGCTCTTCGGCCACTTCGCGTTCCATGGCTCGGATCTCCGGGTGGTCGAGGACCTTCTCGGACTTCGGGCTGCAGGACGACAGCTTGTCCGAGCTCCCTGCCAGACAGTCAGGGACACTGAAGCCCGGATACGGGGTGTCCGTCAAGAAGATGAGGTCCGCACCCGTGGCCTTGAGCGCGGCGAACGTATCCTCGGCGCCCTTGCGGGTGGCCGTCGGCTGGGCTCGGTCCGTGACGACGATGACGTCCGGTTTGATTTTGCTGATGTAGTCCATGGCGGACTTTCGCCAGCTGGTGCATTCGCTGTAGTCGCGCCCGAGATCTTCGCGGGTGATCTTGTAGGCCTCCGGGCTGCAGCCACCCTTCGCAATGGTCACCATCTTCGCGTGAAGGTTCTTTCCGACCTCCTGGAAGGCGTTGTCCCATTGCCAGGAGTGGGAGTCTCCGAAGACGACGACCGTTTTCTTCCCGTCCGGGTCGCCGATGATGCAGTCGTCACGCATGACGAACTTCGTGACGTCGATGTTGTCGATGCAACCGTGCTCGGTCTGATCCTTCGGTGCGCCCAGCAGGTACTTCTCGCTGACCTCCGGCGTGGCCCTCTCGGCCACCGCCGCCTTCACCGAGTCGGTGCCGCTGAAGCCCATGGCCGCCGCACTGTTCCCGGAGAG
>Ga0102590_1001089_pt1 | contig 44843 bp, 41 predicted proteins | sample AraplaMF_Col_mMF_FD_76859 | JGI IMG/M metagenome (GOLD analysis project Ga0102590, IMG submission 76859) | Arabidopsis root microbial communities from the University of North Carolina, USA - plate scrape MF_Col_mMF | ecosystem: Host-associated > Plants > Roots > Endosphere | place: USA... | reverse complement strand
CAGCCATTTCAAGAGCTTCGACAAGATTCTCGAAGTGCCGTCCAACTACTATTCCAGCTTCGGCCGCTGGAACCAGCTGTCGATCTTCAAGACCACGCGCGAATTCGAGGATCTGAAGAAGCTGGTACGCACCAGCCTGGAACCGGAAAAGCTCGAAATCTTCATCGACCTCATCGACCATGACGAGGGCTACCCGCTCTATCAGGCTGTGTCGGCGACGAAGATGGCGCTCTCGGCCGCGGAGGAGGCGCCTTTCGATTTCGCGCCGCTTGGTCGCGGTGGGCATCGCAGCATCAAGCGCAGCGATTTCGAAGGCTGGATCGCCGATGATCTCGCCCGCATCGAAGGCGCGCTCGACGACGTGCTCGACAAGACCGAGACGAAGCCTGCGGAGATCGATAAGGTGTTCCTCACCGGCGGCACCTCCTTCGTGCCGGCGGTGCGCCGCATCTTCACCGAACGCTTCGAGCGCGACCGGATCGAAAGCGGCGGCGAGCTGTTGTCGATCGCCCACGGCCTGGCGCTGATCGGCGAACGCGAGGACATCGCGCAATGGACTGTGCAATAGCACCGGCAAGGGCGGGCAATCTGCCGCCCACCCTTTCAATGCCCCTGTCACTCCGCTAAGCTTGCCCCCATGATCTCCGCCAACGACCTCTCCCCCGCCGAGCTTGCAGCGCTTCTGCATTTCCATGCGGATGCCGGCGTGGAATGGCTGCTGGAGGAAGAGGCTATCGACCGTTTCGCCGAGTTCGAGGCGATGAAGGCCGCCCGCCGCCCGGCGGCGGCACAGGCACAGCAGCAACGTCCTGCCGCTGGGGAACGCCCTGCCCCAGGTCAGGCACCGCCGCGTCCGAATACCGCGGCGCGCCCGGCGCCTGCCGAACGTGCATCTTCCAGCCCGCAACCGGCGATCCCGGATGGCGAGGCGGTGCAGCAGGCGCGCTTCGTCGCCGAAACCGCGCGATCGCTCAGTGAGCTCAAGACCGCGATCGAATCCTTCAACGGCTGCAACCTCAAGCACAGTGCACGCTCGACCATCTTTGCCAGCGGCAATGCCGAAAGCGGGATCATGGTGATCGGCTCGGCGCCGAGCGCCGAAGACGATCGCGAGGGCATGCCCTTCTCGGGAAAATCCGGCCAGCTGTTCGACAAGATGCTGACGGCGATCGGGCTGACGCGCTCAGCCATTCTGTTGACGCAGGTCATCCCCTGGCGACCACCTGGCAATCGTGCGCCCTCGGCGGCGGAAATGGACATCTGCCGACCCTTCATCGAGCGGCAGATCGCGCTTGCCGAACCCAAGGCGATCCTGCTGCTGGGCAATTTTTCGGCGCGCTTCTTCTTCGGCGAAAGCGATACGATTCACGGCCTGCGCGGCCATTGGAAAGAGATTGGCGTTGCGGACTGTGTCATTCCTGCCATAGCCAGCCTGCATCCGCAGGATCTGTTAACCGCACCTGTAAACAAGCGGCTGGCCTGGAATGACCTACTCGCCTTTCAAGCAAAGCTTAAGTCCCTCTCTTTGCTTAGAAATTAGCCAAAGTTGAATAATTTATGAATCGATCTATGCGAATTTCGCATGGCTGCATCCCGTCGTGATGCATTGCGGAATCTATGTTGCATCGCAATATCAGCTGTGTCTTGGGAGGAATCACAGGAACCAAGGCCATGAACAAGCGTTTTCGTCCTATCCATAGCGGGTTTGAAACCCTTCGCCTCGCCGGCGACCAGGTTCGTTCCACTCAAGGCTACAGCCGTTTCGGCTTTGCCACGAACGAACAGATGATTGCCCGCGGCACCGGCATCAACAGCCGCACGGCGCGCCCGAACGCCATTTTTTCGGACTTCCAGCAATATTGAGCAGGAATTCAACGTTTCGCAGCGTCCTTTGTGCGTCTTAAAAGACGCGCAGCGCTGTAGGCGCTTCGCCTGCCCTTCGTCTCAAGAGTACCCCAACATGTCGACGATCCTGATATCGCTTCTGCGCAACATCGAAACATTCGAGCATATCCGCGTTGCCGTCTGCGCCGCGCGGGAATATGAGCGCGAGCTTTCGGTCAAGCCGGCCGATGCCGGAACGCGCAATGGCACAGGTACAGCGGCGATCGTCCTCTAGAGCAATTCCGTTTTTCCGAGTCACGGAAATGCTCTATCTCCTTGTTTTCGCGCATTCCGGACGCAAAACCACTGGGCACTTTTACTGGAATTGCTCTAATCAGATGGCCATCTCGTCGATCTGGGCCTTCGCCCATTCGAAGGCTTCGTCGACATAGGCGAACTTGACCGCCTGCCAAGCGCAATATTCCTCGACGAAATCCCGCGATATCCACAGGTGCGTCTTGCGCGGCTCGTCATACCAGCCGACGCAGCCGCGTTGCGCCGCTTTTGCCAGCAGCCGCTGCAGATGGGTGCGCGACATCATGAAATCGGCAGCGAGCGCACGGGTTTCGACACGGCCGACAGACAGCCTCCCCGGCTCGCTGCTTTCCAAATCCATCCGGGCGATGAAGTTGTCGACGACGAGGCCGCCGGCTTCCGTCCAGAGGAAGAGCGCCACCTGCTCCGGCGGTTCGCGCCAGGCGACATCTTCGAGGCAATGGCGGGCAATGCGCGGCTGAATGAGCCGCATCAGTGATGGATTTGCCTGAAAAAACACTGCCCTTTGACCGCCGTCGAGCAGGTCGAGGGCGCCGAGATTGGAGAAAATCCAGGCAAACATCCCCTGATGGCTGACGTCGGCCGGTTCGAAATGACGTGGCCGCCGCCGCTCGTCGCCGGGCGTGTGGGTTATGAAGCGGTAGGTATAGAGTTCCTCGATGAAGGCGAGCACGGTGTTGCGGCTCGCCACCTTGTGCGCGGTGATGCGCCCGGTCAACCGCACGGCGGTGAAACCCGACGTCGGGTCGCGCGGATCATATTCCAGGTGGAGGGCATAGGCAGTCTGGGTCAGAAGCCAGCGCTGATGCGAAGCGAGCAGTCGCGCCAGCCGCGGACCAGCATCAAACATGCCGCGCATCTGCCCAGCTAAAAAGCGAATGCTCATCAGAAAGGAAGAGTTCCCCACCAATTGCTCCGCTGTGAATGCCATTATGCTTTTCTCCACCTCCGCTCGCCGGCCAGCGTTCGGAGCAACGACACCCAGAGCTCCTCCGGCATCAGCGGCCATTCAGACATGCACAGCTTGGAATAAATGATACTCTCTCATGTTCAACAATCATATTCCACCGGCCGGCGGTATCCCAAGAATTCACCATTCTTTTCACCCTGTGAGCGCAAGTTTCAAGCCACCGCAATCGCCGCGTTAAAACCTTCTATATCATACGCTTGCCGCGTCAGGCTTGCGGCGTCGTGGCCTTGCGCGCCTCTCTCTGCTCGATGCCCAACTGATGCTCGCGAAAGATGATGAAGATGCCGGCGGCGATGACGATGACGGTGCCAATCAGCATGGTAACGCTCGGCACGTCGCCGAAGACAAAATAGGCGACGATACCGCCGAGCAGGATCGACGTATATTCGAACGGCGCGATGGTGGAGACGTCGGCATGGCGGTAACTTTCCGTCAGCAGGATCTGCGCGACGCCGCCGCAAAAACCGGCGGCGATCAGATAGAGCGCTGTCGGCCATGGCAGGATGAGCCAGCCGAAGGGAACAGAAGCCAGCGAGAAGACCGAGGCGGTGATCGAGAAATACAGCACGATCGTCGCCGTCTTCTCATCCTCGACGAGGCGGCGCACCTGGATCATCGCCATGCCGCCGAGAACGGCCGAGAGCAGCACGCAGAGTGCGCCGACGGCCTGTTCTGCTTCCATGCCGCCGTCGCGAAACAGCGTGAGTTTCGGCCAGGAAACGATGGCGACGCCGACGATACCGACCAGGACGGCGCTCCAGCGATAGATGCGCACGGTCTCGCCGAGAAAAACGGCAGCGAAGATGACGGCGACGAGCGGCAACGCGTAGCCGAGCGCGATCGCCTCCGGCAGCGGCAGATGCAGCAGGCCATAGAAACCGAAAGCCATCGACAAGATGCCGATCGTGCCGCGCTTCAGGTGACCGATTGGGTTGGCCGTGTAGAAGGCGGCGCGCAGCTGCCTGTTATAGGCGAGATAGGCCATGATCGGGAAGAGCGCGAAGAACGACCTGCAGAAGGTGACTTGACCGGGCGGGATGTCTGAGCCGGCCAGCTTGATGAAGGTCTGCATGGCCAGGAAGACCACGACCGACGAGACTTTCAGCGCAATGCCTCTCATCGGGTTTCTGAGAACCGAGTGCATGATCCTGGCTCTTAATACTGCTCAAGCGGAACGGGGGGACGCGTTCGACTCGGGAACGCAGCGGGTGACGTCTCCCATCGTAGCGAAAGAAAAAACCGATTGGCGAAAAAACCGCAAGCAACATCAGAGAATCACAGAAACGCCGTCAGCGGCAGGCCAACCGTGCTGCTTATGCGCCACCGCTCTGAAATTTCTCGTTTTGAGCCATTCACCCCGAAAATGTTCATCTCGCGGGGCCAGCCGTTAACCAATTGAAAACCATAGGCAAGCATCGTTTTTTATCGCTGATCTCGAAATTTTCTTCACCACACAAACAATTGCCCGCTCCTTCCAGGATCCTTTTGATGAAGCCGCTTAGCGCCGAAACCATTGCCCAGTCGCAAAATGCGACACCGCGGTCCATGCGCGTCGTCACGGACGGCATCAGCACCGATCTCGAGCGCTTCAGCGCCGACAACACCAATATCGTCAAGCAGATTAAGCTGCTGGCGATCAATGCGCTGATCGAGGCAGCCAGAGCCGGCGAGACCGGAAAGGGCTTCGCTGTCGTTGCCAACGAGGTGCAGCGGCTGGCGCAGATCGCAACCGACATTACCGGCAGGTTCGAGAGCAACGTGCTTGGCCGCATCGGCCTCAGTCGCGCCATGGCGGATTCGCTGGTCGAGGAGATGGAGGGCGTTCGCCTTACCGATCTGGCGCAGACACTGGTGCAGCTCATCGTCCGCAACCTTTTCGAACGCACGGCCGATGTGCGCTGGTGGGCGACGGACCCGGCACTCTGGCAGGCACTGCAGGAACCGGGCCGGGAAACCGTAGCCTTTGCGGCGGAGCGTCTCGGCGCCATCAACCGCTTCTACACCGTCTATCTCGATCTCGTCATGACCGATCTCTCGGGCAAGGTGATCGCATCCGCCAATCCCAAGTTCCAGCGCAAGATCGCAGGCACGAGCCTTGCCGGCGATCCGTGGTTCCGGGCGGCGTCGGCCTGCTCCTCCGGCGACGCGTATATCGTCGACGATGTCAAAGCGAGCCCGCTGCACGACAACAGGCATGCGCTCGTTTATGCCACAGGCATCCGCGAAGAGGGGAAGCTCGATGGGCGGCTGATCGGCACGCTCGGCGTCTATTTCGACTGGCAGAACCAGGGCCAGGCGATCGTCGAGAAGGAGGCCAACCTGCCGCCGCAGTTGGCGGAAAGAACGACTGTCATGCTGCTCGACGGCAAGAGCCGGGTCATCGCCACCACCAATCCCACCTTGCTCTTTTCCCATTTCGCGCTCGCCAACCCGTCCAGTCAGGCGAAAGGCAGCTACTACGACAATAACGGCTCTATCGTCGCCTTCGCGCGCACTCTCGGCTACGAGGATTACGACGGGCTCGGCTGGTGCGGCGTCGTCGTGCAACAGACGGAAAACGACGCGACGATCAAGGCGGCACTCAATCTGAAGTAGTGCCCCTCTCCTTGTGGCCGTGTTCATCCGTTGCCAATAAGATATTTTGCCCGCGAACTTGGCGTTCGCGGGCAATTTGCTTTAAGTTTAGTTCAGACTTTAATGTAATCATGCCCGGCAAAATTTATGGCAGAGTGCGCCCGCCTCTGTATTCCGCGGTTGTCCAATAACGGTCTTCAGGAAACACCATGCGAACAGATACCGGCCAGGTCATTCATCTGGCAGATTACCGTCCCACCGACTTCGTGCTGGAACGCGTGGACCTCACTTTCGAACTCGACCCGACGGAGACAAAGGTCGAGGCGCGTCTGATCTTTCATCGTCGCCCGGGCGCCGATCCGACAGCGCCCATCGTTCTCGACGGCGACGAACTGACGTTGTCGGGGCTGCTGTTTGACCAGGTGGAGCTGGACCCTTCGCGTTACGACGCAACACCGGAAGGCCTGACGGTGCGCGACCTGCCGGAGAGCGCGCCCTTCGAACTGACGATTACCACCATCATCAATCCTGAGGCCAATACCAAGCTGATGGGCCTTTACCGCACCGGCGGCATCTACTGCACGCAGTGCGAGGCGGAGGGGTTCCGCCGCATCACCTATTTCCCCGATCGGCCTGACGTGCTTGCGCCGTTCACGGTCAACATCATCGCCGACAAGGACGCCAACCCGCTGCTTTTGTCGAACGGCAACTTCCTCGGCGGCGCCGGCTACGGCCCCGGCAAACATTTCGCCGCCTGGTTCGATCCGCACCCAAAGCCGAGCTATCTCTTCGCGCTCGTCGCCGGCGATCTCGGCGTCGTCGAAGACACGTTCACGACGATGTCCGGCCGCGAGGTGGTGCTGAAGATCTATGTCGAGCACGGCAAGGAGCCGCGCGCAGCCTATGCCATGGACGCGCTGAAACGCTCGATGAAGTGGGATGAAGAGAGGTTCGGTCGCGAATACGACCTCGATATCTTCATGATCGTCGCCGTCTCCGACTTCAACATGGGCGCGATGGAGAACAAGGGCCTCAACGTCTTCAACGACAAATACGTCCTTGCCGATCCCGAGATCGCGACCGATGCCGACTATGCCAATATTGAGGCGATCATCGCGCATGAATATTTCCACAACTGGACCGGCAACCGCATCACCTGCCGCGACTGGTTCCAGCTGTGCCTCAAGGAAGGTCTGACGGTCTATCGCGACCACGAATTCTCGTCCGACCAGCGCTCGCGCGCCGTCAAGCGCATCGCCGAAGTGCGCCACCTGAAATCGGAGCAGTTCCCCGAAGATGGCGGCCCGCTCGCTCACCCGGTGCGGCCGACGAAATATCGCGAGATCAATAATTTCTACACGACGACCGTCTACGAAAAGGGCAGCGAAGTTACGCGCATGATCGCGACGCTGCTCGGCAAGGACGGCTTCAAGAAAGGCATGGACCTCTATTTCGACCGCCACGACGGCCAGGCCGTGACGATCGAGGATTTCGTCAAATGCTTCGAAGATGCAAGCGGGCGCGACCTCAGCCAATTCTCGCTCTGGTACCATCAGGCCGGCACTCCGCTCGTCACCGCATCGGGCAGCTATGATGCGACGGCCAGCAGCTTCACCCTGTCGCTCGAACAGATGATCCCGGCAACGCCCGGCCAGCCGAACAAGGAGCCGATGCATATTCCGCTCAGCCTCGCGCTGTTTGGCGAAAACGGCGGCAAGATCGAACCGACTTCGGTCGACGGCGCGGAATATACCGGCGAGGTGCTGCATCTCACTGGCCGCACACAGACGGCCGTGTTCCATGGCATTGGCACGCGGCCGGTCGTTTCGATCAACCGCAGCTTCTCGGCGCCGATCAACCTGCATTTCGATCAGAGCCCAGCCGATCTCGCCCGCCTCGCGCGCCATGAGACCGATCATTTCGCCCGCTGGCAGGCGCTGACCGATCTGGCGCTGCCGAACCTCCTGAAAGCGGCTCGTGACGCCCGCGAGGGCAAGCCTGTTGTCAGCGAGGCGACCTTCGTCGAGACGCTGATCGCGGCCGCCGCCGACGAGAGCCTCGAGCCTGCCTTCCGTGCCCAGGCACTGGCTCTGCCGAGCGAATCCGATATCGCCCGCGAACTCGGCGGCAACAACGATCCCGATGCCATCCATGCCGGCCGGCAGGCGATCCTGAAACAGATCGCCGATACCGGAAAGGACGTCTTTACCGGCCTCTACGCGGCGATGACAACATCAGACGATTTCAGCCCGGATGCGAAGAGCGCCGGCCTGCGCGCGCTGCGCAATACCGCCCTCACCTATCTCTCACATGCCGAACAGACGCCGGCGCGCACCAAGTCTGCCTTCGATGCGGCCAACAACATGACCGATCTCAGCCATGCGCTGACGATCCTCGCACATCGTTTCCCCGATAGCGCCGAGACGCGCGAGGCGCTCGCCACCTTCCGTGACCGCTTCGCGGAAAATGCGCTCGTCATCGACAAATGGTTAGCGATCCAGGCCGGCATTCCGGGTGCAAAGACCCTGGGCCGTGTGCGCGGCCTGATGGACGATCCGCTCTTCAAGCGGACCAATCCCAACCGGATGCGGGCACTGGTCGGCACCTTCGCCTTTGCCAATCCGACCGGATTCGGCCGCGCCGACGGCGAAGGCTATCGTTTCCTCGCCGAGCAGATTCTCGATATCGACCAGCGCAACCCGCAGCTTGCCGCCCGCATCCTCACCTCGATGCGCTCCTGGCGCTCGCTGGAACCGACGCGTGCCGATCACGCCCGCTCGGCCCTCATCGAGATCGAGCGGGCCGCCGCTCTTTCGACCGACGTGCGCGATATCGTCGAGCGCACGCTTAAAGGGTGATTTGCTTCGACCGGCCGTCCCGAAAAATTCGGCGGCCGGTCGCCCAGCACGTCGAATCACCTGGAAAAACCCGAAATTATAAATAGTTAACGGATTTTTACCTTTGCCTCTGGACAAGGCGAATCACCCATGATTCTCTAGGTCAGGTTCGAGCGAGCGGCGCGCGAATCACACGAGGGACAAGGCGAAGAGATGATGGACGTGCGGCGGGCAACCGTGGCCGAAGGACGGCTGCGTGTCGATTTTGACGGGCTGAAAGCCTGGCGCGGCAGCCTTTCCGGTCATGCGACATCGGAACCACTTCTCCGTTATCTGCCGAAGGCCGAGCTGGTCTTGAAGCGAGCCATTCCGGCGCTGATCGTCGCCTTCCTCTTCGTCGTCGCCGCCTCGCATTTCTTCGGCATGATGAGCGAGTACGGGCGCCTGGAGGCCTCGGCGCGCCATGCCACCGCCCTTTCGGCGGCGACCGCCTCTGCCGTGTTTGCCGATGCGGCCGACATTTTCGACAACGGCGATATGACCGAGGCGCAGGCCCGCCTCGCCAAATTCCTGCCGCAGGACCGGCTCGACAGCGGCGCCTTCGTGCTGCTCGTGCAGGCAAGCGGCAAGGTTTTTGCCGCGACCACCGCCGGGCTTTCGCATGTGGGCAGCAATGTCGGTGATTTCTTCCCCGAAGTCTCGGCGATCCGGCGCTTCGGCGATCGCGCCGGCGTCATCGAAACGACGATCGGCGGCGTGCCGCATTATGCCGAGATCACGCTGGTGGGCAATGCCGGCGGTTATGTCGTCGCCGCCACCTCGCTCGACGAGATCGGCCGGCTCTGGCGCGAGCAGCTGGCGCTCAACGTCACGCTGTTTGCCGGCATCTCCTCGATCCTGCTCGTCATCCTCTATGCCTATTACACGCAGGTGAAGCGCGCCCGCGATGCCGACGACATCTTCCTGGAATCGAACCTGCGCGTCGAGACGGCGCTGTCGCGCGGCCGCTGTGGCCTCTGGGATTTCGATTTCGAGAACCGCGAATTCTTCTGGTCGCGCTCGATGTACGACATGCTCGGCCTGCCGGGCTCCGACAAGACGATGGGCTTCGGCGAAGCCGCCCGGCTGATGCATCCCGATGACGGCGGGCTCTACGAGATCGCGCGCGCCATCGGCAAGGGCGCTTCCGGCCAGGTCGATCAGATCTTCCGCATGCGCCATGCCGGCGGCCACTATGTCTGGATGCGGGCCCGCGCCCAGGTGATCCGCAGCAATTCCGGCCGCATGCACCTGATCGGCATCGCCATGGACGTGACTGAACAGCATCGGCTCGCCCAGCGCTACGCAGAAGCCGACCAGCGCCTGGCCGACGCCATCGAATGCACCTCGGAAGCCTTCGTGCTCTGGGACAAGAACGATCGCCTCGTCATGTGCAACACGCATTTCCAGCAGGCCTATGGCCTGCCGGACAGCGTGCTTGTGCCCGGCACCGAGCGCTCGACCGTCAATGCCGCCGCGGCCCGTCCGGTCATCGAGCGGCGGATTTCCGATGCCGACGGCTCCGGCTATTCGCGGACGACGGAAGTACAGCTTGCCGACGAGCGCTGGCTGCAGATCAACGAGCGGCGCACCCGCGACGGTGGCAGGGTCTCCGTCGGAACCGACATCACGCTGATGAAACGCCATCAGGAGCGGCTGCGCGAATCCGAACGCCGGCTGATGGCAACGATCGGCGATCTTTCCGCTTCGCGCCAGACGCTGGAGAGCCAGAAAGCCGAGCTCTCGACGGCCAACGCCAACTATCAGGCGGAGAAGGAACGCGCCGAAGCCGCCAACAAGGCGAAATCGGAATTCCTCGCCAACATGTCGCATGAACTGCGCACGCCGCTCAACGCCATCCTCGGCTTCTCGGAAATCCTGCAGAACCAGATGTTCGGGCCGCTTGGCTCGCTGAAATACGACGAATATGCCCGCGATATCCATGACAGCGGCAAACATCTCCTCAACGTCATCAACGACATTCTCGACATGTCGAAGATCGAGGCCGGCCACGTCAGACTGCATTGCGAGCGCATCGATCTTGTGCCTCTGATCGAGGAAAGCCTGCGTTTCACCGCCATTCCGGCGGCTGAAAAGAACATCGTCATCGAACAGCGCATCTGCTCCGGCTTGACGCTGACGGCCGACCGCCGGGCGATGAAACAGGTGCTGCTCAACCTGCTCTCCAATGCGGTGAAGTTCACCAACAGCGGCGGCCGCATCGCGGTGCGTACGCGCCGCGTCGACGGCTTCGTCGTCGTCACCATCGCCGATACCGGCATCGGCATTCCACGCTCGGCGCTTGCGAAGATCGGCCAGCCCTTCGAACAGGTGCAGAACCAGTATGCCAAGAGCAAAGGCGGCTCCGGCCTCGGCCTCGCCATTTCCCGCTCGCTGACCTCACTGCATGGCGGTCGCATGAAGATCCGCTCACGCGAGGCCGTGGGTACGGTGATCTCGCTGCGGATTCCGGACGACGTCTAGCAATTGGCTTTTCAAATCGTTCATCGATTTTCCGAGCGATCCTGGGACTGCTTTCGCCCCTGCCTTTCCTTTATCTGCCGAATCTCGGCAAGCTGGCCTTTGAGTACGACCAAGGCGTCTTGTTCCTCTTGTGAAAGGTTCTCCAACGGAACATGTTTCAGCAGCACCTCAAGCGCATCGCCAATGCGGCCGATCTGCCGACCATAGCTCCCCACCTCGTCCAGAATCGTTTGTTCCGTTTCGGGCGCCGGAGTCGATCCAAGATCAATGTTGACGAAGCCGATCTGTGATCCCTGCTGATAAAATGTCCACGGATTGATGGCCTGCCAGAGTCTTTCAGGCGCCAGCGCTAAATTGAAGGTTTTCATTTTCCATTCCCCGCGATTGAAACGGCAACATAGGAGAAGTCGGTCAGTCAGGCGATTGCTGCGCGGACAATCTCTGCATATTTCCGCGACGACACCCGTCAGGCCTTCACGATGCTCAGGAATATCTTCCTGACCGCTTTTGCCAGCCGCTTCACCTCCCCCTCCAGCGTCTTGATATCAGGGCAATCGCCGGCGCGGTAGACGAGTTCAACGAGGCCTGATGGCGCGTCCTTGGGATCGAATAGGCCGTCAATGCAGAGGCGGATCAACTGCGAAAGACCGGTATAGAGCGCAGAGGCCTCAAGGCAGGTATCGAGATCTGCCGGCGCCATCAGCCGGTCGCCAAGGGCCTTCAAGGCCTCGCCGGTGCTAAGCCCGTTCACGGGCGTGCCGACACCTTTGGACGGAGCGATCAGCGCCAGGTACTGGGCGATGAATTCGAGATCGATGACGCCGCCGGGGATCTGCTTCAGGTCCCATGGACCGCCCGGCGGCTTTTCCTTGTCGATCAGTTCGCGCATCTCGGCGACGTCATGCGCCACCTTGGCAATGTCACGATCGGCCGACAGCACCTCCCGGACGATCAGTTCCGCTTCGGCGATCAGGCTCGCATCGCCGCAGATCAGCCGGGCGCGGCTGAGCGCCATATGCTCCCAGGTCCACGCCTCTTCGCGCTGATACTTGCCGAAGGCATTGATACGGGTGGCGACCGGCCCCTTGTTGCCGGATGGGCGCAGCCGCATGTCGACCTCATAGAGCACACCTTCGGCGGTCGGCGCCGACAAGGCGGCCATCAGCCTCTGGGTGATGCGGGTGAAGTAACGGGTCGCGTCGAGCGGCTTCGGCCCATCGGATTCGGAGGTCGTGTCATCATAGTCATAGAGCAGGATCAGATCGATGTCGGAACCGGCCGTCAGCTCGAAGCTGCCGAGCTTGCCCATGCCGGCGACCGCGATGCGCCCGCCGGGATAGTCGCCGTGCGCGGCCCGCATCTCGCCGATCACGGCATCGAGTGCCGCTGCGATGACGAGGTCGGCGAGATGGGTGAAGGCGCGCGCCGCCATCTGGCCGTTGATCGCGCCGGTGAGCAGGCGGATGCCGATCAGGAAACGCTGCTCGGCGGCGAAGATCCGCAGCCGGTCGAGCACCTCTTCATAATGGCGGGCCTGGGCAAGCGAGCCCTTCAGCCGTTCGCCGAGATAATCACGGGTCGGCAGCTCTGCCATCAGCCCGGGATCGAGCATGCCATCGAAGACATGCGGCTTGGCGGCGATCACCTCGGCAAGCCGGGGTGCCGAGGACATGATGTTGACGATCAGCGACAGCAGCGCCGGGTTGCTGCCGAGCAGCGAGAAGAGCTGGATGCCGGAGGGAAGGCCGGAGATGAAGCTGTCGAAGCGCAGCAGCGCCTCGTCGGCGCGCTTGCTTTCGCCGAAGACCCGCAGGAGCTCCGGCGCCAGCTCCGTCAGCCTTTCACGCGCCTCGACCGATTGCGTGGCGCGGTAGCGGCCATAGTGCCAGGTGCGGATGATGCGGGAAATGTCGGACGGCCTGTTGAAGCCGAGTTTCTTCAAGGTCTCCAGCGTGTCCGGATCGTCACCCTGGCCGGTGAAGACGAGGTTTCCGGTATCGGTGGAAAGCCTGCTCTCCTGTTCGAAGAGGTGGGCATAACGCCGCTCGACCGTCTTCAGCACGCCGACCAGCCGTTCTGAGAAGCTCGGCGTGTCGGAGAAGCCCATCATGAAGGCGATGCGCTTCAGGTCGGCATCGGTTTCCGGCAGCAGGTGGGTCTGCTCGTCGCGGACCATCTGGATGCGATGCTCGACATCGCGCAGGAACCAGTAGGCCTCCGTCAGTTCGTCACGGGTTTCCGCGTCGATCCATTTCGCCTTGGTGAGTTCACCGAGCGTCTCCTCCGTCGCCCGACCGCGCAATGCCGGCATGCGACCGCCGGCGATCAGTTGCTGGGTCTGGACGAAGAATTCGATCTCCCGAATGCCGCCGCGGCCGAGCTTGACGTTATGGCCCTTGACCGCGATCGCACCATGGCCCTTATGCGCGTGGATCTGCCGCTTGATCGAATGGATATCGGCAATCGCCGCGTAATCGAGATATTTGCGGAAGACGAAAGGGGCGAGCCCGCGCAGGAAATCGCCGCCCGCCGCAAGGTCGCCGGCAACGGCGCGCGCCTTGATGAAGGCCGCCCGCTCCCAGTTCTGCCCCCTGCCCTCGTAATAGATCATCGCCGCATCGACCGGGATCGCCAACGGCGTCGAACCGGGATCGGGGCGCAATCTGAGATCGGTGCGGAAGACGTAGCCGTCCGCTGTCCGCTCCTGCAGGATGCGCACCAGCCGGCGCATCATCCTCGGGAAGACCTCGATCGCGTCATCCGGGTCAGGCACGATGCCCGCCTGTTCGTCAAAGACGACGACGAGGTCGATATCGGAGGAATAGTTGAGTTCCGACGCGCCGAGTTTGCCCATGCCGAGCACGATCAGCCCGGAGCCGTCGCTCGGTGCTGCCAGATCCCGCAGCCGCAGCTTTCCACCCTCATGCGCCGCCAGCAGCAGATGGTCGATCGCGGCGGCAACCGAAGCTTCGGCAAGCTCGCTCAGCCAGGCCGTCGTCGCCCGCCCGTCAAAGATGCGTGCGAGATCTGCGAGTGCGACGAGGAAGGCCACCTTGCGCTTGATGATGCGCAGCCTGCTCATCACCACGGATTCCGCAGGCGCCGCCCCCTCGCCGTCCCTTTGCCAGCAGCGCCGCGCCTCGGCGACCAGCGCCTCGATCTGCGGCTCCAGCGGTTCAGTGATGGCGCCAGCGAGGATGGCGGGATCGAGATTGACGATTTCACGCAGATAAGGCGACAGCGTCAGCACGGCCGCGATGAAATCGCGAAGCGGGCTCTCCGTCTTCAGCATCGCAGCCACCGACGGCTCGCTCTTGCCGGCCTCCTGAAGGTCGGCCAGTGCCAGCTTCAACTCCGTCTGGTTCAGCGGACGCAGCAGCCCTTCGGCGACATCCTTCAGGCCATGCGTCGATTTCGTCAGCATGCACTCTCCCTGCTTTAGCGCCTAGGGAAACGACCACGCAGAATCGCGGGAACGCCTCCCTGACCGGCATTAAACTAGGGTCTTGGCGGAAAACCGCCAATACGCGATTCAGCCGATCATCGGCATCGAGTCATCAGGCAGCCTTGGCCGGGAAGATCATGCTGACGGTCAATCCGCGCTGTTCGGGCTTGTCAGGATCGGTATCGGAGAGTTCCAACCGGCCGTTGTGCAGCTCCATCACGGCTTCCACCAGCGAAAGCCCGAGCCCTGTCCCGGGCTTCGACCGGCTTTCATCGAGGCGGACGAAGCGCTTCACCACGTCGTCGCGCCTGTCGGCCGGAACGCCCGGCCCATGGTCGGCGACCGAAAGGCAGATGCCATCCGGGCGACGGGCAAGCTTCAGCGACACCTTGCCCGCCCCTTCGGTATCGGAGGAATATTTGATGGCATTGTCGAGCAGGTTGAAGATTGCCTGGCCGATCAGCTCGCGATTGCCCTGGACCTCGACATCAGGCTCGATGCTGAAGCTGAGGCCGAGCCCGGCCTCCTCCGCCGCCGGTTCGTAAAGCTCGGCGCTATCGGAGACGATGGTCGAAAGCTCCACCGGCGACATCTCGGCCGCGACCGATCCGGCCTCGACGCGGGAGATCATCAACAGCGCGTTGAAGGTGCGGATCAGTTGGTCCGATTCGGAGATGATGCCTTCGAGCGCGGTGCGCCGCGTCTCGCCATCGGCGATATCGAGCGCATCGGCCGCCTTGTTGCGCAGCCGCGTCAGCGGCGTCTTGAGATCGTGGGCGATGTTGTCGGAGACTTGCCGCAGGCCCTCGTTCAGCTTCTCGATGCGCTCGAGCATGGTATTCAAAGACATCGACAACCGGTCGAATTCATCGCCCGATCCGCCCACCGGCAGGCGCTGCGACAGATCGCCGGCCATGATCTTCTTGCTGGCATCCGACATGCGGTCGATGCGTTTCAGCGCGTTGCGGCCGATGGCGAACCAGATGATGATGGCGCCAAGCCCCATGATCGCCAAGGCCACCATCAGCGCCTGGCGCACCAGCAGACGGAAACGCTCGGGGTCGCCGAGGTCGCGGCCGATTAATATTCGCAGGCCGTTGTCGAGCACGAAGATATTGGCGATCGCCCTGTGGCGGCGCTCGACGCCACTGTCGGTATAGCGCTGATAGATGAAGGGCGCGGAGGTCCAGCCGATCTCCTCGAAGACACCCGGCTGCACCGAGGCGACGTTGCCAGCGAGAATATCGCCCGAGGGACCGGCGATGATGTAGAGATTGGCGCCCGGCTGGCGGGCACGCCGCTCCATCGTGCGCAGCAGAAGGTTCATGCCGCCGGTGTCAAAGGCGCGCTGCACCTGCTCCACCTCCTGCTTGACGGCGTCGCGGATCTGGCCCGTCAGCAGCCGTTCCGACATCGCCGTCACATAGAAGACGAGCGTCGCGGCGCAGATGGCGAAAAGCAGGATGTAGAGTGCCGAAAGGCGGACTGCGGTGGACTTGAAGAGAACCTTGAAACGGCTCATCCCTCATCCTTGATCATGTACCCCGCGCCGCGAATGGTCTTCAGCAGCGGCTGGCTGTAGTCCTTCTCGATCTTCGAGCGCAAGCGCGAGACATGGACGTCGATGACGTTGGTCTGCGGGTCGAAGTGGTAGTCCCAGACGTTTTCGAGCAGCATGGTGCGGGTCACCACCTGGCCGGCATTCTTCATCAGATATTCGAGCAGGCGGAATTCGCGCGGCTGCAGCGGGATCTCCTTGCCGCTGCGGCGCACCTCGTGGGAGAGCCGATCGAGTTCGAGATCGCCGACGCGATAGACGACGTCCTGATCCGGCGTGCCCTTGCGACGGCCGAGCACCTCGACGCGCGCCAGCAACTCGCTGAAGGCATAAGGCTTCGGCAGATAATCGTCACCGCCAGCACGAAGGCCGGTCACGCGGTCATCAACCTGGCCCAGCGCGGAGAGGATGAGGACCGGCGTATGGATGGCCTTGCGGCGCAACTCACTGATGACGGAGAGCCCGTCGCGGCGCGGCAGCATGCGGTCGATGACGATGACGTCATAGGTATTTTCCGACCCCATGAACAGACCGCTCTCGCCGTCGCTGGCGTGATCGGCGACGATGCCCGCCTCGCGAAAGGCTTTCGTGAGGTAGACCGCGGCTTCGAGATCATCTTCGATGATGAGAATCTTCATGCGGCCGACATTACCCACCGGCTGCGTTTCGGCAAGGCTCAAAGCATCTTCCTGCGGGGCGGCGCTCATGGCGATCATCCTTCAAAGGTCAGAAGAATCGAGCCGCGCGGACTTTCGTCCGCACGGCTCCCGTTGTCTTGAGGATCAGCCCTGGCCGTTGATCGGAAGCGCGACGAAACGGCTTCCTTCGTTGGACTGGATCTGGAAGAGCGCGCGGGTGCGACCGTCCTTCTTGGCCTGGTTCAACACCTTGACGACCTCGTCGGGGCTGGAGACCTCCTGGTTGTTGACCGAAGTGATCTTTTCGCCTTCCTTGATGCCCTTGTCGGCGGCGTCGGAGTCCGGGTCGATGGCGGTGATCGCCAGGCCCTTGCCGTCATCGGACGGACCGACCGTCAGGCCGAGATCGGCAAGCGCCTTCTCGGAAGCCGGCGCCTCGGGCTGCTGCGGCTGGCTGTTGTCATCGGCGGACGCATCCTTCTGGTCGACCGGCAGCGTGCCGAGTTCGACGGTGAGAGGCTGGGCCTTGCCAGCACGCCAGACCGAAAGCTCGACCTTGCTGCCCGGCTGCATCGCGCCGATGCGGCGGCTGAGATCACGGGCATCCTTGATCGTCTCACCATTCAGCGCGGTGACGACGTCGCCAGCCTTCATGCCGGCCTTGTCACCCGGCGAACCGGCCTGCGGGGCAACGACCAGGGCGCCGCTCGGCTCGGAAAGGCCGATGGATTCGGCGATGTCCTTGGTCACCGGCTGGATCTGGACACCCAGCCAGCCGCGCGAGACCTGGCCGTCCTTCATCAGATCGGCGACGACATCCTTGGCGGTCGAGGCAGGAATGGCGAAGGCGATGCCGACGCTGCCGCCCGACGGCGAGAAGATCGCAGTGTTGATGCCGACGACCTCACCGCTGAGGTTGAAGGTCGGACCGCCGGAGTTGCCGCGGTTCACGGCGGCATCCACCTGCAGATAATCGTCATAAGGACCGGAGCCGATATCGCGACCGCGAGCCGAGACGATGCCGGCTGTGACCGTGCCGCCGAGGCCGAAGGGATTGCCGACGGCAACGACCCAGTCGCCGACGCGGACATTGTTGTCGTCGGCCCAGTTGACGTAGGTGAACTTCTTGCCCTTGCCGTCAACCTTCAGCACGGCGAGATCGGTGCGCGGATCCTTGCCGATCAGCTTGGCATCGAGTTCGGTGCCGTCATTCATGACCGCGACGAAGGCCTGACCATCGGAAACGACGTGATTGTTGGTGACGATGTAGCCGTCCTCGGAGATGAAGAAGCCGGAGCCTTGGGCCACGGGGCGGAGGCGGCCCTTGCCGCCCGGACCATTCGGACCACCATTCGGTCCGTTCTGGCCGAAGCGCCTGGGATGGCCCTGCTGATCATTCGGATCCTGACCGAACTGCTTGAAGAACCGCTTCAACGGATGATCGTCGGGAAGGTCGTCGAAGCCGCGGCCGTTGAAATCGAAGGAGAAGCCGTCATTGTTGTTGTCGGAGACGGGATTGACGCGATTTTCGACCCGGACGGAAACGACAGCCGGTGAAACGGCGTCGACGACATTGGCGAAGCTCGGAACGGCGGGCGCCTGAACTTTGACAGCTTCAGCATAAGACCGGGTAATTTCGAGCGGAACGCCGGTTGCGAGCACAGCGGCTGCGATACCGGCGACGGTAGAAGCCTTGAGCACAGTGGCGAGGGACGGACGTCCGTTGAAATTCTTGAGCATTGGAGCACCTTCTCTTGTTCTTAGTTCTCAGAGCCGGCGATGCCGGATCAGTCGATGAGTAAAGATATAGGACGCCGCACCTTACTGCGAACTGTCCGGCCAATGAAAAGTTGGTAATGTTTGCAATGTTTGGCAAACGGCCGAACGCATATGGGCCTTCACCCGCGGCGGCTCCGGCTCAGGTAGACTGCGCTACACGCGCTCCTTTGCGGAAGCGGCCTTCAATTCCCGTGGACTTCGGTCGGCTAATATTTATGCTTTCAGGCCGGCTCACCTTCAGAGGTACGGTTCTCGATCCATTCTGAGACAGTCCTTACCACCGTCGCAAAGTTGAGTTTTAGCGGTTTGTCGGTTCTTGTGCTTTGGTCGACAGCTGCTTCAGCACATCCACGAAGTCATCGAAGCGCTCCTTTCCAACCTCTTTGGACCATTGCTCATGCAACTGCCGAAGACATCCGAAAATGGCTGCGACTACTTCATGTCCCCGTGGCGTCAGATAGACCAGTCGGCGATCGCTGCCGTCGGCTGCACGACGCTCGACATAGCCCAGGTCTTCAAGCTGGCTGAGCAGATAGTTCACAGCTTGTCGCGACATCCGCTTCTGACGCGCGAGCTCGGACGGTCTGATGCCATCCGGCAGCGGAAACGAGAACACGGCAAAATGCGTCTCCTGGAAGTCAACAAACCCCGCCTCGTGAATGGCTTGCAGCATACGGTCGCGCACATGCTGCCAGACAACGCGCAGCAGCGCGCCAAAGAACGGCGGACCGGGCAATGCGTCGGGAATTGAATGCGGGGACAATGGGATTGACATATATGTAAAGTCACTTTACGTTTTGATGTAAAGTTACTTTACATTGTGGGGACCTTTGATGGAAGCGGTGCGAAACGATATTGTGCGGATCGGGCAACTCGAACTGCGTTTTCTCATCTGTGAAGTCGGCGCGACGGTGTTTGAATTCACAGTGCCATCTCGGGCGCGCGTCCCCGCTCCGCACAGTCATCGGGATGCTGACGAATTCCTCTACGGCCTTGAAGGCGCGCTCACTGTCATCGTCGACGGCCAAACGCACGAGATTCGCGCCGGCGACGCCATATTCATTCCGCGAGGGGCGGTGCACCATCACGAGAACCTGCATGATGGCGCAGCCAAGGTCTTGGCGACCATCACGCCGGGTACAATTGGACGGCGTTATTTCGAGGAAATTGCCGAGGTGGTGAACGTGCCCGGCAAACCGGACCTCGCGAAGGCCAATGAGATCATGCTCCGGCACGGACTGGTCCCGGTCTGATCAGCAAGCCCAAGCCTCGCAATTTTCCAGTTGATTGCGCATCACGCACAACTCGCGCTGGGGAGTTGCCGGCTGGCCGGTTATTTTTTCAGAAGCTCGCTCAGCCGCGCCTGCTCGTCCGCCGTTAGCTTGCTGCCGGTCGGCTTGCCCGCCCTCTTGCGCGCAAAGACCAGCAGTGACAGCCCGCCGGCCAGCACCAGCAGCAGCGGGGCACCCCAGAGCAGCACCGTCTTCATGCCGACACGCGGCTTCAGCAGCACGAACTCGCCATAGCGCGAGACGATATAGTTCAGCACCGCCTCGTCGCTGTCGCCATCGGTGATGCGCTCGCGCACCAGCAGGCGCAGATCCTTGGCCAGATCGGCGTTGGAATCGTCGATCGACTGGTTCTGGCAGACCATGCAGCGCAGTTCCGCCGAAAGGGCGCGGGCCCGTGCCTCGAGCGCCGGATCGGCCAGCACCTCATCCGGATTGACGGCAAAGGCGGGGGCGGCCATCAGCAGCAAAGCAAAAGCCAGGAGCAGACGCCGCATCATTCCGCCGGCTCCATTGCGGGAGCTGCCGGCTTTGCCGGCTTCGCCTTGCGGCGCGGGGCGCCGACACGCAGGCGCCGGTCGCTGAGCGAGACGAGGCCGCCGAAGGCCATGAACACCGCGCCGCCCCAGATGCAGAGAATGAACGGCTTCCACCAGATGCGTACGACGATGCCGCCGTCCTTGGTGGCATCACCCAAAGAGACATAGAGCTGGCTCAGCCCGAAGGTCAGGATGCCGGCCTCCGTCGTCGGCATCTGCCGGGCGGTATAAAGGCGCTTGGCCGACCAGGTATCAGCAACCGCGACGCCGGCACGGCGGATGGTGAAGTGGCCGCGGTCTTCGGTATAGTTCGGTCCGGTCCCTGGCTGCATGCCGTCGAAGTGCAGGCTGTAGCCGCCGGCCTCGGTCACCTCGCCCGGCTTCATCTCGATGACGTGCTCGCTCTGGAAGGTCGTCACCGCGACGATGCCAAGCACGGTGACGCCGAGCCCGGCGTGGGCAAGGGCGGTGCCGAAGGCCGAACGCGGCAGGCCGGAAAGCCGGCGCCAGGCAAGACGGCCCGCGACCTTGCCGATGCCGGCGCGATACCAGAGATCGGCGACGGCGCCGAGGATCAGGAACAGCCCGGCGGCGAGGCCGAGCACTGACAGCACCGGCCCGCCATGTTCGATGTAGAAGAAGATCACTGCGGCAAGGAAGGCAAGACCTGCCACGACATAGAGCCGCTGCAGGGCACCGAGCAGATCGCCGCGCTTCCAGGCCAGCATCGGCCCGAAGGGGACGATGACGATCAGCGGCGCCATCAGCAGGCCGAAGGTCAGGTTGAAGAAGGGCGGCCCGACGGAAATCTTGTCGCCGGTCAGCGTTTCCAAGAGCAGCGGATAGAGCGTGCCGGTGAGCACCGTGCCGCAGGCGACCGTCAGGATCAGATTGTTGACAACGAGCGCGCCCTCGCGCGAGATCGGCGCAAACAGCCCGCCTGCCGACAGCCGCGGCGCGCGGAAAGCAAATAGCGACAGCGCCCCGCCGATGAAGATCAGCAGGATGCAGAGAATGAAAACGCCGCGGGATGGGTCGCTGGCAAAGGCATGCACCGAGGTCAACACGCCGGAGCGCACCAGGAAGGTGCCCATCAGCGACAGCGAAAAGGTGAGGATGGCCAGCAGCACCGTCCAGATCTTCAGCGCCTCGCGCTTTTCCATGACGAGGGCAGAATGCAACAGTGCGGTACCGGCGAGCCATGGCATGAAGGAGGCGTTTTCCACCGGGTCCCAGAACCACCAGCCGCCCCAGCCGAGCTCGTAATAGGCCCAGTAAGAGCCCATGGCGATGCCAAGCGTCAGAAAGGTCCAGGCGGCAAGCGTCCAGGGCCGCACCCAGCGGGCCCAGGCGGCGTCGATCCGCCCTTCCAGCAGGGCCGCGACCGCAAAGGAGAAACAGACGGAGAAGCCGACATAGCCGAGATAGAGCAGCGGCGGGTGGATCGCCAGACCGACATCCTGAAGGACCGGGTTGAGATCGCGGCCCTCGGCCGGCGCCGGATCGAGCCGGAGGAAGGGATTGGAGGTCAACAGAATGAACAGGGTGAAGGCGACCGATATCCAGGCCTGCACGGAAAGTACATTGGCCTTCAGCGTCTCCGGCAGATTGCGGCCGAAGACGGCGACCAGAGCGCTGAACAGCGTCAGGATCAACAGCCAGAGCATCATCGATCCCTCGTGATTGCCCCAGACGCCGGAATATTTGTAGAGCAGCGGCACCAGAGAATGCGAATTCTCCCAGACGTTCTCGACCGAAAAATCCGAGACGACATGGGCATAGGTCAGCACGCCGAAGGAGAAGGCCACCAGCGAGAACATCGCCAGCGAGCCGATCGTTGCCACATCCATCATCGCCCGGTCGTGACGGCGCGCCCCGATCACCGGCACGATGGAGAGGATGAGCGCCGTTGCCAGCGCCAGCACCAGCGCATAATGGCCGATCTCAATGATCATGGCGTCGCCTTCACTTCCTGGCCCTGAGCTTCCTTGCGTGGGCTCTCCTGGCCTTGGCCTTCCTTCCACAGCCCCTGGGATTTGAGCCTGTCGGCCACGTCCTTCGGCATATAGGTCTCGTCATGCTTGGCAAGCACGGTGTCGGCAACGAAGACGTTCGTGCCAGTGGCAAACATGCCTTCGGTGACGACGCCCTGGCCCTCGCGGAAGAGATCGGGAAGGATGCCGGTATATTTGACCTTCACGGCATTGGTGCTGCCGTCGGTGACGGCAAATTCCACCGTCGAACCGGTGCCGCGCACGACACTGCCCTCGCCGACCAGGCCGCCGAGCCGGATCCGGGTTTCCGGCGCCACCGGCGTCTTGGCGAGATCGGCCGGCATGTAGAAATAGGCGACCGACTGGCTGAAGGCGAACATCACCAGCAGCACGGCGGTGAGGATGAAGCCCATGCCGCCCGCAATCACCGCCAGGCGCTTCTGCTTGCGCGTCATTGCGTCGCTCCCTCCGTGGCTATGCCGAGTTCCCTGGCAAGCGCCAGCAATTGCCTGCCCTCTTCGCCAGGCAGCGGAAAGGCCGCAAGTCCGCGCTTCAGGGCGCCGGCGGCGCGATCCTTGTCGTTCAATACGGCGTAAGAGCGGACGAGCCGCACCCATCCCTCGAAATTGTTCGGATCCTCGCTGAGCTTGGCGTCGAGGCTCTCGACCATGCCGCGGATCATCTGCTGCCGGTCGCCGGCACTCATGTTCTCGGCCGCCGCCACATCTTGCTGCGTCGGATTGCCGGGAGCGCCTGGTGCAGCCGGATTGGCGCCTGCCGGCGCGCCGCCGTTCATGGCGATATGCTGGTTGACCAGCGGCAGCCACGGCGCATCTGATGGCGATTGTTTCGCCAGCGCTTCGAAGGCCTGGCGCGCCTCATCGGGCTGTCCCGCCTGCTCCATGCTGAGGGCGATGTAGAAGCGGGCACGCGGATTGTCAGGCTGCAGCGTCAGCGATTGTTCCAGCACTTGCCGTGCCTCCTCGGTCACCACGCCGTCGGAGACCGCCATCAGCGTCTCGGCAAGGCCATCGAGCCGGACCGAGCTCGGCCCGAGAAGCCGGATGGCATTGCGGTAGGCCACTTGCGCATCGTTGACGCGCATCGTGCGGAAATAGATCGGCGCCAGCACATCCCAGCCCTTGCCGTCATCAGGTTTCTCAGCCAGGTGCCGTTCCGCCTTGGTGATCAGCACCGCCACGTCGTTGCCAGGGTTTTCCAGCCGCGCTTCCAGCGGCTGCGAGGGCAGGTCCGGCCTGCCCGTCGTCAAATAAAGACAGAGCCCGAGAACCGGCAGGACCAGGAGGACGAAGGCCTCGGTGAAACGGTGATGCCGTGCGGGTTTCGGCGTCTCAGCCGGCTCGTCGGCAGAGACGGCGATCAGCCGCCGGCCGATTTCCGCCCTGGCGTAGTCGGCCTCCTCCGGGGTGATCAGCCCGCCATCGAGATCGCGGTCGAGTTCGCGCAACTGGTCGCGATAGACAGCCGCCTCGCCCGCACGGATATTATCCGCCGCCTTCGCTCCGCGCAGAAGGGGGTAGAGCAGGATGACGGCGAGGGCTGCCGTCAAAGCGGCAACGAGAATCCAGAACAGCATGTCGCCCAAATACGTGAAGCGCGCCTTCATTCCAACTGCCAAAGCCGGAATGACGAAGATTTGAGGCTAGCGCATAACCCCGAGAATCGGAATCGATTTTCGGAAAAGATTATGCGCCATTTAAAGTGATAGAGCGTCCTTAGCGCGTTCTGTCGGGACGCGCGGCGCTCTATTGGCCGCAATTCAGAGCGGCGACCAGCTGCCGTCGTCGTTGCGGCAGGCAGCGCCGCGCGCCACCGTGTCCTTGCCGTCGACGGTCAGCGTATGGGTATATTGCCGGCAGTTCTGCGAGCCGACCTGATAGGGTGCCGCCGCGACGACCTTGCCGGTGACGTCCTTGCCGGTCCAGAGCACCGGCTGGCCGACGGCGGCTCCTTCCAGCGCCCGATATTCCGCCTCGAGCGCCCGCTGCTTGTCGCTGTCGGTCAAGCTCACGCCGCTGCGGCCGACAATGCCGCCCTGCAGCGCGGTGATGAAGGCGGCCGATGCCGAGGGTTTGCTCGAAAAAATCCCGCGCGAAGCGGCACTCTTCGTCGTCGTGCAGCCGGACAGCGCGACGGCGACGAGAAGAGCGGAAACGATCATGCCTTGCGAGCGTAAAATCATTGCGTCGAACCACGATCAGGGGTCAATTTCAGCCGATCGAAGTGCAGCGTCCCCGTGTCAGCATTAAGGCAAAGCATGCTATACATTTGCCAGTATCTTTGTGACATCAAGCAGTTGCTCATGCAACATCCTTTGTGACGCCAGGCAGGATAAGCTTCGCCTTCAGCCCGCCCCATTCACCGCGGGAAAGCTCGAGCCGTCCCTGGTATTCGTTGGAAATCTCGGTGACAATCGAAAGGCCGAGCCCGGTTCCGGGCTTGCTTTCGTCGAGCCTGCGGCCGCGCTTCAGCGCCTCGCGGATCTGGTCCGGCTCCAGGCCAGGCCCATCATCCTCGACGGCGAGCTCCACCCAATGGCGGCGCGCGCTCGCCTCCACCCCCTTCACGTCCTCGCCGGCCTCGACGGCCGAAAGCCGCACCCTGCTCTTGGCAAAACGCGCCGCATTTTCCAGGAGATTGCCGACGGTCTCCTCGAGATCCTGCTGCTCCATGGCAACGGCCAGATGCGGCGGCGAGACGACGAGATCGAATTCGGTATCGACGTTCAGACGGCGCATGACGCGCACCAGCCGCTCCAGCGCCGGCTCTGCATCGGTGCGGGCGAGCACGGATTCGCGCTGCGCGGCGATGCGCGCCCGATTGAGATAGGACTGCACCTGCCCCTGCATCGCTTCCGCCTGGCTGCGGACAAGCTCACCATGGGATTTCTCCAGGACCCGCGCCTCGTTGAGAAGCACGGCAATCGGCGTCTTCAGCGAATGCGCGAGATTGCCGACCTGCATGCGGGCGCGCTCGACGATGCGGCGGTTGCTGTCGATCAGCGCATTCACCTCGTTGGCAAGCGGCAGGATTTCGCGCGGGAAGTCGCCCTTCAGCTGCTCGCTCTCGCCGGCGCGGATGCGCTCCAGCGCGGCACGCGCCTTGTCGAGCGGCTTCAGGCCGTAGAGAATCGCCAGCGCGTTGACGATCAGGCTGCCGACACCGAAACCGGCAAGCGCCAGATAGAGGCTGTGGGAAAAGGTGCGCACGTCGTCCTCGACGACATCGACATTACCGGTGACGCGGACGCGCGCTGCACGCCCGTCAGTATCGAGCACCACTTCGGTCTCCGCCACCTGCACGCGGTTCCCGGAGGCGTCCGTCACCTGATAGTAGCGCTCGTAATTCTTGTCGAAGGGCGCCTCGACGACCGAGGGAACCGGAATGAGCGCCGAGCCGAGCGAAGGCGAGACCAGCGGAGCGGTCGTATAGGTGCCGAGCGGCTCCACCACCCAGTACCAGCCGGTCTTTGGCTGGGCAAAACGCAGGTCGCCGAGCTGCGGGCTGCCGCTGAGTGCGCCCTGATCGCCGATCGTCACCGAATTGATGACGTTATAGAGCTGCGCCCGCAACAGATCTTGGAAACCGCGTTCGGCGCTCTTGCGGTAGAGGGTGGAGATCAACAGACCGATCACCACCAGCGCCACTGTCGACCAGACCGTGGTCAGCAACAAAACACGTGCGGTGAGCGACTTAATTCGCATGTTTCGGCGCTTGGATGCGGTAACCGAGACCGCGCACCGTTTCGATCAAGTCGACGCCCATTTTCTTGCGCAGGCGGCCGACGAAGACTTCGATCGTATTGGAATCACGGTCGAAATCCTGGTCGTACATATGCTCGACCAGTTCCGTGCGCGAGACGACCTCGCCCATGTGATGCATGAGATAGGCGAGCAGGCGATATTCGTGCGAGGTCAGCTTCAGCGTCGTGCCGTTGACCGTCGCCTTCGAGGACTTGGTATCGAGCCGCACCGGCCCGCAGATGATCTCGGATGAGGAATGCCCGGCCGCACGCCGGATCAGCGCCCGAATGCGCGCCAGCACTTCCTCGACATGGAAGGGCTTGGTGACGTAGTCGTCGGCACCGGCATCGATGCCGGCGACCTTGTCGCTCCATCGGTCGCGCGCCGTGAGAATCAGCACTGGCACGCCGCGGCCGGCGCCGCGCCATTTTTCAAGAACGGTGACCCCGTCCATCTCCGGCAGGCCGATATCGAGGATGATGGCGTCATAGGGTTCGGTGTCGCCGAGGAAATGGCCTTCCTCGCCGTCGAACGCCTGGTCGACGACATATCCCGCCTCCTTCAGCGTGTCGGCCAGCTGCCGGTTCAGATTAACGTCGTCTTCGACTACCAGGATGCGCATCGGTCCGCCTTCGTCCGCTTCAAATCGATCAATGTCCTGAATAAGCCGATTCCGCTTACATCGGAACCTTTACCGTCACTTTGCGTGGGCGCTGGCCGTTGCCCTGCACAAGAACGGTGATGATGCAGGTATCGCCCACCGGTTGCACGGACAGCAGCTGGCCGCCCGTCTGCTCGACGACCTGGGCTGCGGCGGCGCTGCAATCGCCTCCCACACGCAGGACAAAACTGCCCGTGGCGTCCGGTGAGGGCGCCGATACCACCAGTCCGGCGGCCAATGCTGCGACGCTCAGAGGAAAGGCCATGTGTTATGCTTTCAAGGTAATGCCAACTTGCCTCGAATATGTACTCACGCGACCTGAATGGCAAATGAATGCGCTGTAATGCAGGGTGTTTAGAACTGTTCTCGACTTTACGGGACAGCCTGTTTCAGCGCCTGGAAATCGCCGCCGCGGCAAGCTCCGGCGGCGCCGTTGCGTCCAAGAACGATAGCCTCCAGCCTTGGGATCCACGCATTCTTCGTCAGCCCCGTAAAGGCGGTGAGTTGACGGGACCGACTCCACAGCCGTCATTTGCGAATCGGCCGCGCCGTTCCGATTCCTGCCGACCGCAGCTTTCACGGGCCGGTTGAAACTGTTATGTCCTTGCTGCCCCCGCATTTCAGACCGTTTCAGCGCCAATGCCAAAATCCTCCCGCTTCCGCTCGGCGCAGACGGTCACCGTCCTTGCCGTTACCCAGCTGATCGGCTGGGGCACGACTTTCGACATGCTCGGTGTCATGGGCCGCGTCGTGGCGCCGGATCTCGGCCTGCCGAACGAGGTGGTATTTGCCGGCCTGACGATCATGATGGTGGTCAGCGCCATTGTCGGTCCGGCGACCGGCCGCTGGCTCGGCCGCTATGGTGCTGCCCGGGTACTTTCGGCCGCCTCGCTGACCTTTGCGCTTGGCCTGCTTGTGCTTGCCGCCGCAAACGGCATCGTGCTCTATGCCTGCGCCTGGGTCATCATCGGCATCGGCGGCGCATTTGGCCTCTCGGCACCGGCCTATACCGCCGTCGTCGAGCGCGAAGGGGCGAACGGCAAACGCGTCATCGCCATCCTGATGCTGTTCACCGGACTTTCGAGCGCCATCTTCTGGCCGATCCTCAGCCTGCTCAACGAGGCGGTCGGCTGGCGCCTGACCTTCCTGGTCTGCGCGGCGCTGCAATTCCTCGTCTGCCTGCCGCTGCATCTCTTCGCCCTGCCGAAGCCGCTCGCAACGCATATCGAAGGCAGCGCGGCCGAAATCGCCCCGGTGCCGCTGTCGAAGGCCGAGCAACGCAAAGTCTTCCTGCTGATTGCCGCGGCGACGACGATCTCGACCTTCATCACCTTCGGCATCTCCCCATCGCTGCTCGAAATCTTCCGCCAGTCCGGCGCCTCGCCAGCCCTAGCGCTGCAGCTCGGCTCGGCACGCGGCGTCCTTGGCATCTCGGCACGTTTCCTCGACATGCTGCTTGGCCGGCGCGGCAACCCCATGCTCAGCGCAGCCATGGGCATCAGCCTGATGATGATCAGTTTCCTGATAATGCTGGTCGCCAGCCCGTCGACACCGCTGCTCGTCACCTTCATCCTGCTCTACGGCTTTGGCGCCGGCGTCATGACTGTCGCCCGCGCGCTGCTGCCGCTGGCGCTGTTCTCACCGCGCGAATTCGGACTGCAATCGGCCAGGCTGTCGCTGCCGCAAAATCTCGCCAACGCCATCGCCCCGGTCATCTTCACCGCCATCCTCGACCGCGCCGGCACCGGCCCGGCGCTCGCCGCCTGCGCCGCTCTCGCGGCCTTGTCGCTGGCCTTCGTGCTGATGCTGATGGCGCTGGTGCGCGGCGCCCATGCTTCGCAGCCGAGCCCGGTCGCTCCGTGACGGCCTGCACCCTAAAGTCAGCCATTCTTAATCTGTCTTGATTATCATCCGCGCAGAGACGAGAACACTTTCCGTCCACACATCGCGGCCATTGGGGCGACCTGATGACGAACGGACGCCCGCTTTTCCCGAGTCTTTTGAATCGTTTGCCGCCGCTTTTTCGAAAGTTGAATCCGGTGGCTCAGAAGTTGAGTCAGCTTCGCGACGAACCGAATCCGGACAATCATTCATCCATTTGAAATTTAAACGGAATGCGGCTCGGCAGCCGGATGCCTGCAGGCGTCAGAGCGGCCGCGTCACCGCCGTGCGACTGTCGTAGTCGGCGGCGATGCGCTTTTCGCGGAGCGGCCGCACGCGGTCGATCGAGAGCTGATAATCGGGATGCGCCTTATAGGCGGCAAGGGCCGCTTCATCGTCGAATTCGCCATAGACTACAAGATCGATCTCGGTGCCCAGCTGATCGGTCTTCACATTGGTGCCGATTTCCAGCAGCCGCGCATGCGGAATGCCGGTCAGTATAGAAAGCCCGGCCCTCACCTCCTGCAGATGTTCCTCCTGCACGGTGAAAAAGACGATATGGCGGATCACGCGGAAGCTCCTGTCAGATTTCAGAGTCTCAGCCGGGCGATAACACGCGAGCCCCAGGCCTTCAACCGCGCGCGCATGCGATGCGCAGCATCGGGACGTATCGCCGCATCGAAGGCCATGGCATAGCTTGCCAGCTTTTCCGCCCGGTCGGTGCCATTGACGATGCGGCGGGCATTCACCCAGTCCGCGGTCGTCGCGTTCAGATGATCGGCGAGCTTGTGGCCGGTAAAACTGCCCTGCAGCATACCTTCGATCAGGATCGTCACCGCCGCATCCATCTCCATCGCGCGGTCGGGATCGGCAACGAGGTCGATCCCGGTCAGCACGCTCATCGCCTCATAGTTCCGCTTATGGGTGAGCTGCACCAGGCCGCGGCCGAGCCAGCTGCAGCCATCCTCGTCCGGCCGCCAGTAGGGTGTCTTCACCCAGGAGAGCCTGCCTGCCGCGAAGGCCGTCTCCAGGATCTCGACCGCGCGCGCATCGCTTTCCGCCAGCGTCTCCCGCACCGGCTGCATCGTGTAGGCGGTCTCATGGTAAGCGGTTGCGAGGATATAGGCGAGCCACCGCCGGTCGGCCCCAGCAAACCGCTCTTCCCAGGCGTCGAGAATCGCCGTGATGCCCACTACCTGAGGCTGAGTCAGGTTTCCTTTGAAGAGCTGGTGCCGTACCGTATCGAAAAAGAATGTCCGGTCCATGTGGACAACCATTCCGCGCTTCCCTCGAATATCATGGTTAAGACCGTCTTAATCGATTAAATTCGATTTAATCGTTTAAAGTGTTTAAACCACTGATTTACACGCCTTTTGTCTTGTGCAATGCATCTCACTGCCCCGAAGCCTTACTACGAACAGAGGAGACTTCCGATGCAGACGCCGGCCAATACCCAAACCACCATTCCCCAGCATGTCGTCGACCAGATGGAAAACGAATGGCGCCAGATTCGCCCTGAACGGGAAAATACGCGCCCGGCCCAGCAGCCTCAACAACAACGCTGAAATATACGCAAAGCGGTACCAATGTAAGCTCGAGCGCCGCCCAGCGCCCGATCAATGCCCCGGCCAGTCGATCGTGGCCGGGTGAATTTTCACAGGGCAGTAGACGTCCCAGCGGTTTGCCCCCTCATCGCATCACAGCATCGAGCCGTTTTGCCAGCGTGTCCAACGATCGGGTGAAAACCATCTTATCGTCCAGCGCACGCGACAGCACCAGCGCTCCCTGAATACCGGAGACGCTCTCCTCGGCGAGCATTTGCGCCTGCTCCTCAGTACAGCCTGCCCGCATCAGCGCCGAACGCAAGGCTTCGATCCAGCGGCTGAAATAGTCGCCGATCGCTGCCGAAAACCGCTCGCGGGTCTCGTCAAGCGCAAAGGCACCGACCAGGCAGATGCGGCGGCCGGAGCGGAAGTAGTCGTTTATATTCGTCCACATCGCCGCGATCGCCTCACGGGCATCCCCATTTCTCAACGGCTGATAGATCGCATGTTCGAACCATGCATCGACATCGGCGAGCACCGAGCTTGCCATCTCCTCCTTACCGCCGGGAAAGAAGTGGTAGAGGCTGCCCTTGCCGATGCCGGTGCGTTCGGTGATGCGGCTGAGCGACGTGCCTTCATAGCCGAGCTCGCGGAAGATTTCGGCGAGCAGCGGGACGATGTCGGCGCGTTCGTAGACGGTTTTCACCCGCGAACTTCCCTTGGCTTGATCAGAGTCCGAGTTCGGTCAGACCGGGATGGTCATCCGGGCGCCGGCCGAGCGGCCAGTGGTACTTGCGCTCCGATTCCCGGATCGGCAGGTCGTTGATGCAGGCGAAGCGGCGCTGCATCAAGCCGGCGGCGTCGAACTCCCAGTTCTCGTTGCCATAGGAGCGGAACCAGTTGCCGCTGTCATCATGCCATTCATAGGCGAAGCGCACGGCGATGCGATGATCGGTGAAGGCCCAAATCTCCTTGATCAGCCGGTAATCCAGCTCCTTGGCCCATTTGCGGGTGAGGAAAGCGACGATTTCGGCGCGGCCGTTGACGAATTCGGCGCGATTCCGCCAGCGGCTGTCCGGCGTATAGACGAGCGAGACGCGCTCGGGATCGCGGCTGTTCCAGCCATCCTCGGCAAGGCGGACTTTGTGGGTGGCGGTTTCAAGGGTGAAGGGCGGGACAAGGCTGGACATGATCACTCCTGTACTGAACGGTTATCACTGTACTGATTGGTACAATTATTGGCAAGCCGCTTCGAAGCGATGTTCGCCCGGGATCGAGAGGCAGCCAAGGGGCACCCTCACCCGCGGGAACGGCGCAGCAGATCCACGCTCTCCTTCCGCCACCGCAGCGGCAGAGCATCCGGGCGAAGCACGATCTTTTCCGGCGTGAAACGCCATAGCCGTTCTGCTCCCTGAAAGGTGGCGATATCGGGGGAATCCAGCAGCACTTCGGCATTTCCCGTCATCTGCAGCATATCGCCGGTTTCGAAATCGACGAAGACCAACCCTGCCTTCGAATTGACGAGGATATTGCCAAGCGTGTTGAAGAACCGATTGCCGGCAAAATCGGGAATGGTCAGCACGCCGTCGGCGCCGACACGCACGAAGCCGGCATTGCCGCCGCGATGGGACACGTCCACCTGCCGCTCGCCATTGGCGCGGTCGACATAGGAGGCGACGAAAAACGTATCGGCGCCCTCGACCATCCCCAGCGCCCGATCGTCGAGTTGACCGGAATGAAGCGGCTGCGTCGCCGTCGGCATATCGGGATCGCGGACAAAGGCGGCAGAGCGAGGCTGGATATATTGCGGGCAATTGCCGAAGCTCTGGCCGACGCGAACGTCAAAACCTTTAGCGTCCGTCCTGCGGATCACGCCGTTCAGGCGGTTACGCCGCCGGGTCTCGAGCTGGATGCCAAGCATGGCGATCGCGTCGCCATCCTCCATGCCGGCATCGGCAGGATCGGCCGGGTCGCGCGGCAGGCCGACCTCAAGGATCTCCGGCTCAGGCGAGGCCATGAAGCCCGGTCGCTCAGCCCTTACCGTTGCCCAGACATCACCCTTGGCATCGACGGCGCCGAGCACGACGAAAGGCAGCATCGGAAAAAAGGCGCGGTGCTGTTCCGGCATGGCCTTGCGGACGAAATTCCGTCCCGGCCCGTCCATGCGTTCGACGACACCGACGCTGCGCTGGATGGCGAGTTCACCCTCATGCCAGGGTGACGGCGCGTCCTGTTCTGTCTGCTCCAGCATCTCGATCTCCTTGCAGGTATCGTTGGGGAAAGCGGGACTGTAGTCCGTCCCGGCGGCTTCTCATGCGGCAAGGCCGATCTTCGTCCTGCGAAAACCGACGAAGCCCGGCAGCGCCTCGATACGCGCAAGCCAGGCGCGCACCGCCTGATAGGCCGAGGTGTCGACATTGCCCTCCGGCGCATTGGCGATGTAGCTGTAGAGTGCAATATCGGCGATCGTCGCATTGTCGCCGAGCAGAAAGCGGCGAGCGTCCAGTTCCGCCTCGACCAGTGCGAGAATGCGGTGCGCCCGGGCGATCACCTCGTCGGTGCGAAAATCGGCGCCGAAGACGGTAACCAGGCGCGCAGCACAGGGACCGTAGGCGATCTCGCCCGCAGCAACCGAGAGCCACTTCTGTATCCGGGCCGCTGCCACCGCTTCTTCCGGCAGCCAGTCGGTGCGGCCGTATTTGCGCGCGAGATAGACGAGGATGGCGGAGGAATCGGCGATGACGACCCCATTGTCGTCGAGGACCGGCACCTGGCCAAAGGGATTGAGCTTCAGAAAGTCCGGCGCCTTGTGAGCGCCGGCTGCCAGGTCGACCTCGACCAGTTCATAGGGCACGCCAAGCAGCGACAGGAACAGATGAGCCCGGTGTGCATGACCGGAGAGCGGGTGATGGTAGAGTTTCATGATGGTTCCTCTGGTCTTCGACGGGACGCGGTTGGCGATGGCCGCTTCGAACCATCTGCGGCGTAATTTACTGCCTTCCACCTGGCTGCAGTAGAATGCTAATCTGGAAGGCATGTTACCAATTCATGGAAGGATAGAATGGACCGCCTCGACGCCATGACCGTGCTCCTTGCCGTTGTCGAACAGGGCAGCCTCTCGGCCGCCTCACGACATCTGCGATCCCCGCTCGCAACCGTCAGCCGCAAGGTTTCGGAACTGGAAGCACACCTCAACGCCCAGCTGCTGCAACGGAGCAACCGGAAGATCACGCTGACGGAGGCCGGCCGCTCCTATGTCGAGGCGGCGCGGGAAATTCTCGATCGGGTGGAAGAGGCAGAACGGACGGCGGCCGGCGAATATAGCGCCCCAAAGGGCGAACTGACGATGACCGCGCCGATCGTCTTTGGTCGGCTGCATGTCTTGCCTGTCGTGGTGGATTTCTTGAAAGCCTATCCCGATATCAATCTGCGGCTGATGCTTGGCGACCGACTGTCGAACCTCGTCGAGGATCATATCGACGTGGCGCTTAGGATCGGCAACCTGCCGGACAGCAACCTGATCGCCACAAGGCTCGGCGCGATCCGCCGCACGGTCTATGCCAGCCCCGATTATCTCAAGCGGCACGCCCTCCCTCGGCATCCAGGCGATCTCGCCGCGCATGACTGCGTCACCTTCGAGGGCATGACCTCGATGCTGAGCTGGACATTCACCGAGGGCAAACATGATCTCACGGTACAGATCCGCTCGCGGCTTGCCGTCAACACCGCCGAGGCGGCGGTAGACGCAGCCGTTGCCGGCCTCGGCATCACCCGCGTGCTCTCCTACCAGGCCGCACGCGCCGAGAGCGCCGGCCTGCTGGTGCCGCTGCTTGCCGATTTCGAATCACCTCCGGCGCCGGTGCATCTCGTCTATCCCGCGCAGGGACTGGTGCCGCTGAAGCTGCGGGCGCTGCTCGATTTCACAACGCCCCGCCTGCGCGCGACGCTCAACAGGCCCTAAAGCGCGTCTCGATCTTTCAGATTCGTCCCTCAGGCTTTCGGTCTTTGTTTTGACGCATGTCGTTTTCGCAAGACCGCTGCACAATTGCTTTAGGCGAGCTTGCCCTCTTCCGCCTTGTAGAAATACTGGCTGGCGACCAGCCAGCCCTTCAGCGGCCGCAGCGGCGGAATGCAGGTGGCGAGCATGAAAGGGCCGGTGATCAGAAGCTGCACCCAGATCGGCGCCGAAAAGGCCACCTCCAGCCAGACGCCGAGCAGCACGCTCGGTATGCAGGCGAAGCAGATGACGAAGAAGGCCGGACCGTCGGCCGGATCGGCGAAGGAATAATCGAGGCCGCAGACCTCGCATTCCGGCTGCAATGTCAGGAAGCCCTTGAACATATGACCCTGGCCGCAGCGCGGGCAGCGCCCCCTGATGCCGGTCTGTATCGGAGGAAGTGGGGGATATTCCGTATCCATGACGATCTCGCTTTCCTGTGCCGCGGACATTGATGCACTCAATGTCTTAAATGAATGCATGCAATATAATTACATTGGAAAGAAATTACCAGTCAATTCGCCAGAATGCCGCAGAACTCCCAGCGCAGGCCGGCAGCAAAGCTGACTGCAGATTTCTGAAGCAGCATTTGGGGCTGCAGCCAGGCTTGGCAGCCTGGGCAGTTCAAACGTGAACGTGACGGATATGCTTCGCCATCCCCGGACAGCTTAGGGTGCGGCCGACCTGATTCCCGACTGCTTCCGGATTTCGTCAGTGCCAGCCCGTGGCGGAATTCTGCGTCAGAAGAACGACGCCGCCATTTCCGGTGGGCCTTCCAGCGCATGGGCCATGAATTCCAGTGCGCCCTGCAGTTTCTCCCGGGTGATCGGTCCGCCAAGGCAGACGCGTACGGCCTCGGGTGCGACGCCCTCGACCGTGAAGGCATCGCTTGCGACGACGCCGATGCCGGAAGAACGAGTATGGCTGCCGAAGGTGGAGCGGGTCCAGCCATTGGAGAGCGGCAGCCAGATGTTGAAGCTGATCGGATCGGCGCGGTAGCTGCCGGCCGGCAGGATGGCAGCAACCATTTGCTGGCGGGCGGCCGCCTCAGCACGGATGAAACGCAGGATCGTATCGGCGGTGCCGTCCTCGATCCAGCGGGTGGCGAGCGCCACGGTCAATGGCGAGGCCATGACATTGTTAGCGCGCATGGCGCTGACGAAAGGCCACACAGCCTTGCTGTCCGGCGCCACGACATAGGCAAGGCGCAGACCCGCGCCGATGCATTTCGCCAGCCCGCCGATATGCCAGGTCAGATCGGGCGCCATGGCGGCGAGCGGCGCCGGGCCTTGCTGTGGAATAAAGCCGTAGGCATCATCTTCGACGATCGGCACGTGATATTTGCGGGCAACGGCGCAGATCTCCTCGCGGCGCCGGGCCGGGATGGTTAGCGTCGTCGGGTTCTGCAGCGTCGGATTGAGATAGAGCGCTTTCGGTTTCAATCTCTCACAGGCGTCTGCAAAGGCGTCCGGCAGGATACCGTCCTCGTCCATCGGCAGGCCGGTCAGATTGAGCCGCAGCTGGGCGGCGATCGAGCGCATACCGGGATAGGTGATGACTTCCGAAAGCACGGTCTCGCCCGGTTTTGCCAGCAGGCCAAAGATCGCCAGCAGGGCCGGATGGGCGCCTGGTGTGACGAAGATCCGCTCCTGCGAGGGCACCAGCCCGCGACGGCTGAGCCAGGAGGCTGCAGCCTCCTTGTCCATGCTGGAGCCGCCGAAACCCTGGTAGCGCAGCAGCGGAATGAGGCTCGCCACCACTGCCGACATGCCCTCGCGCATGCGGGCGATCAGTTCCGGATCATCCGGTTCCGGCGGCATGTTCATCGAGAAATCGACGACGGAGGCGCGGCGGGGATCGGGCGCGGCGTCGGGTGCGAAGCCCTGGCGCTCCTTGTCCGCACCACCGGTGACGAAGGTGCCGCGGCCGACATGCGAATCCACAAGCCCGCGCTTCTGCGCCTCGACATAACCTCTCGCCACCGTCGTGAAATCGACATTCAGCCGCTTGGCGAGTTCACGTTGCGGCGGCAGCCGGTCCCCAACCACCAGGTGCCCGCTGCGCAGATCCATTTCGATCACATCGGCGATCGCCATATAACGGGGGCTGCTGCTGCGGCTGAGATCGGGATGCCAGTCTTTCATGTCGTGATCCGTGTCAGTCTGATTCCTGATAGGATTGACCGTATATTGTTGCACAGTGCCACTGTCATCAAAAAATATCATACCCACAAGTTTGAAGAGGATGGTCGACGGAATGACGCAGCGTTGCGCCGTGTGAGATTTTACGAAAATCGCAGATTCCAACCGATTTGATCGCGGATTGAATGCGTTGCGCATTCCCCTACGGAATTGGCGATTCCCCGCACCGATAGCCGCTTGGATCTTTCCACGTTTCCAGCGCATCATCAAATGCGGTGGCGGAAATTCCCTCCGCCACAGCCTTGCCTCCGCCCATCCATCTTCTTACTTATTCAGGGTGGAATGCGCCGGATTTCGGCCTTTCGCGCCGGCGCCCATCGGGATGAAAGTATGAATATCGATCCGATTTTGCGGTCAGTCGTGGCCGTCCGTTCCTCCATTCCGGAAGATGCCTTCACGGCGGAGACGCTGGGCACTGTCCGGGAAGGCAGCGGCGTGGTTATTCGCGACAACGGGCTGGTGCTGACCATCGGTTATCTCATCACCGAGGCCGAAGAGGTCTGGCTGACGACCCATGACGGGCGCGTGGTTCCCGCGCATGCGCTTGCCTATGATCAGGAAAGCGGCTTCGGCCTGGTCCAGGCGCTCGGCCCCCTGAATGCCCCGGCGGTAGATCTCGGCGACGCGGCGACAGCCAAGCCCGGCGATCCCGTCGTGCTTGCCGATGGCATCGGAGAATTCGTCGAGGCAAATATCGTCGCCCGGCAGGAATTCGCCGGCTATTGGGAATATCTGCTGGACGAGGCGATTTTCACGGCACCGGCCCATCCCTCATGGGGCGGTGCGGCGCTGATCGGTTCGGACGGCAAGCTTCTCGGCATCGGTTCGCTTCGCCTGCAGATGAGCGATGGCGACGAGGTTGCCGATATCAACATGGTCGTGCCGATCGACCTTTTGCCGCCGATCCTTGACGATCTCTTGAACCGCGGCCAGGTCAACAAGCCGCCGCGGCCTTGGCTCGGCGCCTTCTCTGCCGAGAGCAATGGCGGCGTGGTGGTCATGAGCGTGGCCGAAGGCGGTCCGGCCGCCCAGGCGGGCCTGCGTCAGGGCGATATCATTTCGGAGATCCGCGACGAAGAGGTCGATGGCCTGGCCGATTTCTACCGCAAGCTCTGGAGCAGCGGCCCGGCCGGCGCCGAAATCCCCATGCGGATTCTCAGGAACGGCCGGGAAGCCTGGCTGCGCATCAAATCCGCCGACCGCAACAGCTTTCTCAGAAAGCCGCAGCTGCAGTAAGGCTGCGTCCAGCGTCGTGAAAGCCGCTGGCGCTCATTCGAGCGGATTGTCCGGGCATCCTTATCCCGCCTCAGAGATTTTCCGATGTGATCGTCAGGAAGCGCACCGGCTCGGCGCTGACCTCCACCTCGATGAGACCGAGCCTGCTCAGGGCAAGGTCTATCGATCGCCTTGCCTGTACCTCCGGCGCCTGGTCGAGCACGATCGACATGATGCCACGACTGAGATAGTCCTGCGTCTGCTCCGTCAATTCGTGGCCGACCCAGAACGGCCGCCTAGCCTTGTTTGCCTCGAGCACCCTGGCAACACCCTTGTTGTCGCCGCCGGCACTATAGACGCCGATGATGCCGGGCTCCCGCCGGAGTGCCGCTTGCAGCAGCTCCATAGCGTTGTGCTCATCATCAAGGTCGAACATGACCTCGATGAAACGATGTTCGTTTGAACCATTCTCGGAGAGATAGTTGGAGAAGCCGCGGATCCGCTCCTTATGGTTCTCATAGGCGCCGCTGTGGCAGAGAGCGACGAACGAACCGGGGCGCTGCGCCAGCATGCCCGACATGTAGTGAGCCGCGGTGCGTCCGGCAGCATAATTGTCAATGCCGACATAGGGCAGTTCGGGGGCCGGACGGGTCATGATCTGAACGACGGGGATGCCGAGACCGGCCGCCTTCCGCACGCTGGTGACGACATCGGCATGGTCGGGTGCAACCACGATCAGCGCCGATCGGCGTGCCGTCGGGTTGGCGATGTAGCGGGCGAATTGCGCCGGCTCGTTCTCGCGGACGAAGGTGCGGTGAACGGTGATGCTGTCGTCGAGCGAGGCGGCGATGCGCTCGAACGCCCGGTTCAAACGCGAATAGAAGCTGGTCTCCGGGCGAACCAGGATCACCTCTATCCGGATCAGGCCGCGATGGGCGACCGGCAGGCTTTGCCGGTATTCAAGCCGCCTTGCCGCCAGGAAGACCTTCTCCACCGTCTCCGGCCGCACGCCGCCGCGGTCGTTGAGAACGCGCTCGACGGTCGCGGTGCCAACGCCGGCTTGCCGTGCGACATCCTTCAAAGTCACCTTCATCAGGTCTCACTCACTCCCAAAGCTGACACAGCAGAGCATCGGCATGCTCTGGGGTCAATGATCAAATTTGATCAAGGAAGCATTGGAGTATCGGGGCGCCGCAGCAGTATCGTGCCAGCAATCCGGGAGGAGCACCGGTCGGTCCAAAATGAACGAGATCAAGGATCATCCGCCGGCGCGAAGCGGCCGCGGATGACGGAGGAGCCAGATGAAGATCGCACTCGACCCGCATATGCACCGTCACCTCAACCTGCGCGACCTCTGCCGCAAGGCAGCGGAGCTCGGCTATGAGCATATCGAGCTTTCACCGCGCGACGATTTTCTGCCCTGGTGGGTGCGCCCGCGGGCACACAAGGAACGCATTGCGGAATTCAAGGCGGCCCTGAAGGATCACGGCGTCCAGCTCGCCTCGATCCTGCCGATGTATCGCTGGGCGAGCCCGCATGAGGATGAGCGGCAGGCCGCAGTGCGCTACTGGAAGGAAGCGATCGCGATCGCCGCCGAAATGGGCTGCGATACGATGAACTCGGAATTCGGCCGCGGCCCGTCGCCGGATCGCAGCCACCGCGCCAGCTGCTGCGGCGGCATGCATACCCACGAGCACAGCGAGGCTGCCTGGTGGCGCTCGATAGAAGAGCTCGTTCCGGTGTTCGAGCGCGAGGGCGTCACGCTCAACATGGAACCGCATCCGGAAGACTGGTGCGAAACGCTGCATCCGGCGATCGACATGCTGAAGACCATCGGCTCGAAGAACGTCAAATTCCTCTACTGCGCGCCGCATACCTTCTATTTCGGTGACGATATGGCGCGGATGATCCGCGATGCCGGCCCGCTGATCGCCCATGTGCATGTGGCCGATACCTATAATCACAAGGCGTCATCCGGGCTGCGCTACATCATCAATCCGCCGGGCGCGAAGGTCACCATCCATCAGCACATGGATATGTACCAGGGCGAGATCAATTGGGATGTCTTCTTCTCCTCGCTCGCCGCAGTCGGGTTCGACGGCATCATCACCGCCTGCGTCTTCGGCTGGGAGGAGCGCGCCGACGATTCCGGGCGCTTCATGCGCTCCGAAATTCAAAAATATGTCGACAAATACTGGCCCGGGAAACTTGGCTGATCGCCAACATCCGCCCCGGCACCCACTATCAGGAATAGAACCGTGACCATCACGATTACGACAGCCCCCTGCTGCTGGGGCGTTGATGACGTCAACAATCCAAACCTTCCCTCCTGGGAACGCGTCTTCGACGAGGCGGCGGCAGCCGGCTATGGCGGCCTTGAACTCGGGCCCTATGGTTACGTGCCGCTCGATGATGCGCTCGTCGCAAAGGCGCTCACCGAGCGCAATCTCTTCATCGTCGCCGGCACGATCTTCGACGATCTGGTCTCTCCTGAAAATCGGGAGACATTGCTGCGGCAGACGGACGAAATCTGCGCCGTTATCACCAGGCTGCCGCAGCCGGAACAGGTGGCGGGCCAGCGGTTCAGGACGCCCTATCTCACGGTCATGGACTGGGGGCACGACGAACGGGACTATACCGCCGGCCATTCCGATCGTGCGCCGCGTCTCGATGACAAGGCCTGGGCCGGGATGGTCGCCAATATCACGGCGATCGCCGAACTCGCTCGGCGGAAATACGGCGTGCGCGCCGTCATCCACCCGCATGCGGGCGGCTATATCGAATTTGCCGATGAGATCGAGCGGGTGGCAGGTGACATTCCGCAGGAGATCGCCGGCTTCTGCCTCGACACCGGCCATAGCTATTATGCCGGCATGGATCCGGTGGAGATGCTTCGCCGCTATGCCGACAGGCTGGACTACGTCCACTTCAAGGACATCGACCAGGGCGTCTTCGACCGTGTGCTGGGCGAGAGGATCCGCTTCTTCGAGGCCTGCGGACAGGGCGTCATGTGCCCGATCGGCCGCGGCGTCATCGATTATCCCGCCGTCAAGCGGACGCTCGAGGAGATCGGCTATCACGGCTTCATCACCGTCGAGCAGGAGCGCGATCCGCTCAATGTCGCCGGCAGCCTCGAAGATGTGAAGCAAAGCCGCGATTACCTCAGGTCGGTCGGGTTCTAGAGCATTTCCGTTTTTCTTCGAAACACGGAAACGCTCCATCTCTGTTTTGCGCAATTCCGGACGCAAAACCGCTGCGCACTTTTGCTGGAATTGCTAGGGAAAAAACTATGATAAATAACAGGAAAAAGCCGATCCGCTGGGGCATGGTCGGCGGCGGCAAAGGCAGCCAGATCGGCTATATTCATCGCTCGGCGGCGCATCGCGACGACGTCTTTGTCCTTGTGGCGGGTGCCTTCGATATCGATCCCGAACGCGGCCGCGCCTTCGGCCTCGATCTCGGGCTCGACGAAGCCAGGAGCTACCGGGACTATGCGACTATGTTTGCAGCCGAAGCCGGGCGCGCCGACGGCATCGAGGCCGTGTCGATCGCGACACCCAACAACACCCATTTCGCGATCTGCAAGGCAGCACTCGAACATGATCTGCATGTGATCTGCGAAAAGCCGCTTTGCTTCACGATCGCCGAGGCCGAAGAACTGAAGACGCTTTCCCAGGCGCGCGGCCGTATCGTCGGCGTGACCTACGGCTATGCCGGCCACCAGATGATCGAGCAGGCGCGCGCCATGGTCAGGAATGGTGATCTCGGCGAGATTCGCATCGTCAACCTGCAATTCGCCCATGGCTTCCATAGCGCTGCGGTGGAGGAGCAGAACCCCTCGACGCGCTGGCGCGTCGATCCGAAATTCGCAGGCCCCAGCTATGTCCTCGGCGATGTCGGGACCCACCCGCTTTACATCGCCAAGGTCATCCTGCCGCACCTGAAGATCAGGCGTCTGCTCTGCACCCGCCAGAGCTTCGTCAAAAGCCGAGCGCCGCTGGAAGACAATGCGGTGACCCTGATGGAATATGACAATGGCGCGATCGCCACCATCTGGTCGAGCGCCGTCAATGCCGGCTCCATGCACGGCCAGAAGATCCGCATCGTCGGCTCGAAGGCCAGTATCGAATGGTGGGACGAGCGGCCGAACCAGCTGTCTTACGAGATCCAGGGCGAACCGGCTCGCATCCTCGAGCGCGGCATGGACTATCTCTATCCCGAGGCCAGGATCGACGACCGGATCGGCGGCGGTCACCCGGAAGGTCTCTTCGAAGCCTGGGCGAACCTCTATCGCCGCTTCGGCTTTGCCATCAACAGAGAGCGCGGCCTCGCCCCTGCGGGGATCGAAGACCTCGTCTTTCCCGATGTCGATGCCGGATTGGAAGGGGTACGTTGGGTGGAAAACTGCGTGCGTTCCGCCGACGCTGGCGGGATCTGGCTGGATTATCGCTAGGTCTTCAAGGAGCCCTGGTGCGTCCCTGCCCTCAGACCGCGCCATATGCCGGCTTACACGGCTGCGCTGGAGACCTGTTCAAGGACGCCTTTCCATACCCTCTCAGATAAGCGGATCGTCATCTTCCGTTGCCTGCGGCGGGCGGCGTCGCGTGCTGTCGTTGGCGGCCTTCTTATGCTCGTCGGCAGCTGCCTCGCGGATTTTCTGGAAGCGGTTGTCGCCGGCGTCGTCTGCGGGTGGCTGCGGGTCGCTCTTTTTCACAAAACGGATCATTGGTCATTTCCTGCTTTGAGAGTGGAAGCGCTCCGCACACACATCGGAGCGCTCTGAAAAATGGTGTCAGATGGCAAGCGCGGTGGCGCAGGCCTGAACACTTCGGCTGTCGGGTGAGGTCTGCCCAGGCATGGTCGCCCAACCGCCGGCCTCGACGAACTGACGCTGCTTGTAGCCTTCGGTAATCGCTTTGAACTCGATCAGTTTAGCGCCCGCATCCGGCGCCGCATTGAACCGTTCGACGCAAATGGCGGACGCCAGTTCTCCGCGTGCAACGTCGCCGGCGGCCGCTGCCGCTTTGCTTGACGTGCCGCCTGTTACCCAACCTCCCCAGCTGAAGCCGATAATCATCGTGGCGATTGCCGTGACGACGCAGGCCCAGACGAGAAGCGTCTTGGATGGCTGGTAACTGTCGAAACGCTGGGTGATCGATGTCTTGCTGCTGCTCTGAACGGACATTGGAATTCTCCCTGTCTATTGTTCGGGTTGCGCCGTCCGGCCACGCCGGACGGTTCAGGCTGTTCTCAGTATCCCATATCGCCCATGCCGCCATTTCCGGCTGCAGGGGCGGAGTCTCTTGCGGGAATGTCAGCGATCATCACCTCGGCGGTGATCAGAAGCGCCGCAATCGAGCCGGCGTCCTGCAGAGCGGTGCGCACGACCTTGGCGGGATCGACGATGCCGGCCTCGATCATATCGACATAGGTCTCCGTCTGTGCGTCGAAGCCCTGATTGTGGTTATTGCTGCCCGCGAGTTTTCCAACGACGATGGAGCCCTCGAACCCGGCATTGTCGGCGATCTGCCGGATCGGGGCTTCGAGCGCCCTGAGCACGATCGAGATGCCCGCCGTCACGTCGGCGTTCTCCCCGGTCAGGCCCGTGAGCGCCGACTTGGCGCGCAACAGTGCCACGCCGCCGCCGGGCACGATGCCCTCTTCGACCGCCGCACGGGTGGCGTTCAGCGCATCGTCGATGCGGTCCTTCTTTTCCTTGACCTCTGTCTCCGTCGCGCCGCCGACGCGGATGACCGCGACGCCGCCGGCGAGTTTCGCCAGGCGCTCCTGCAGCTTTTCCTTGTCGTAATCGGAAGTGGTCTCCTCGATCTGCGCCTTGATCTGCTGGATACGCGCCTGGATGGCCGCTTTCTCGCCGGAGCCGTCGATGATCGTGGTGGATTCCTTGTCGATCAGCACGCGCTTGGCGTGGCCGAGCATATCGAGCGTGACGTTGTCGAGCTTGATGCCGAGATCCTCGGAAATCATCTGGCCTGATGTGAGCACGGCAATGTCTTCCAGCATGGCCTTACGGCGATCACCGAAACCCGGCGCCTTGACGGCTGCGACCTTCAGGCCGCCGCGCAGCTTGTTGACAACAAGCGTCGCCAGCGCCTCGCCTTCGACGTCCTCCGAGATGAGGAGCAGCGGTTTGCCGGTCTGTACGACGGCTTCCAGGATCGGCAGCATCGCCTGCAGACTGCCGAGTTTCTTCTCGTGAACGAGGATATAGGGATCCTCCAGTTCCACGCGCATCTTCTCAGCATTGGTGACGAAATAGGGGGAGAGATAGCCGCGGTCGAACTGCATACCCTCGACAACGTCGAGTTCGGTCTCGGCGGTTCGCGCCTCTTCGACTGTTATGACGCCCTCATTGCCGACCTTGTCCATCGCCTTGGCGATCATCTCGCCGATGGCGGCGTCGCCATTGGCGGCAATGGTGCCGACCTGGGCGATCTCGCTTGACGATTTGACCTTCATCGCCCTCGCCTTGATTTCCTTGACGACGGCGGTAACGCCGAGATCGATGCCGCGCCGGAGATCCATAGGGTTCATGCCGGCAGCGACGAGCTTTGCGCCTTCGCGGAAGATGGAGGCGGCGAGAACCGTTGCCGTCGTCGTGCCGTCGCCGGCAAGATCATTGGTCTTCGAAGCCACCTCGCGCACCATTTGCGCGCCCATGTTCTCGAACTTGTCCGCGAGCTCGATCTCCTTGGCGACGCTGACGCCGTCCTTGGTAATGCGCGGTGCGCCATAGGCCTTGTCAATGACGACGTTGCGACCCTTCGGGCCAAGCGTCACCTTGACGGCGTTGTTGAGCAATTCGACGCCGCGCAGCAGGCGGTCGCGCGCGTCGTTGGAGAATCTGATTTCCTTGGCAGACATGATATTTCTTCCCAGTTCAGTCTTGAGATGCGGTCACAAATTCGACTCTCAGGCGGCTTTGTCGGCAGCCGCCTCGGTCTTTTCGACGATGCCCATGATGTCGGTCTCCTTCATGATCAGAAGGGTTTCGCCATCGATCGTGACCTCTGTCCCCGACCATTTTCCAAACAGAATGAGATCACCGACCTCGACATCGAGCGGGACCAGATTGCCGCTTTTTTCGCGCAGGCCCGGGCCGACTGCGACCACTTCGCCTTGCTGCGGCTTCTCCTTGGCGGTGTCTGGAATGATGATCCCGCCCTTGGATTTGACATCGCCTTCCGCACGTCGAATGACGACGCGGTCGTGAAGTGAACGGAATTTCATAGAGGTCTTTCTGCTGCCGGCGC